>ERZ827156.2796-NODE-2796-length-17052-cov-4.681532_pt1 | contig 17052 bp, 12 predicted proteins | sample MGYA00519919_ERZ827156 | MGnify/ENA primary metagenome ERZ827156 (study PRJEB31778, sample SAMEA3449269) | human gut metagenome | biome: human gut; feature: human-associated habitat; material: faeces | place: United Kingdom | collected 2010/2012 ... | reverse complement strand
TCGGAGAGAACTACACCGAGGAACGCATCAAGGAGCGGATTGCCGGACGGACGCCCCGAAAAAGTCAGAGACAGACCACGCCGAAGGGCATCTCTCTCATCGGAGATATTCAGGAGCGGATCAGGCTTATCGACAGCAAGGGTTACGAGCATAAAGCAAAGCTCACTATCCTCAAGGAAGCGGCACGGACGCTCAACTATCTCACGGAAAACAACTTGCTCCAATACGCCGATCTTGAGAAGAAGGTCGAGGATGTTCACAGCTCCTATGACCGCACCGGCAAGGAACTGAAAGGCGTTGAAGCGCGACTGCGGGAAGTCCAGCCGCTTATCAAGAACATCTCCAACTACCAGCGCCTCAAGCCCGTATATGACGCCTTCCAGAAGGCGAAAGACAAGCCGAGTTTCAAGGCAAAGCACGAAGCCGAGCTTGTGATCTTTGAGGCGGCGCGGAGTACACTGCTTGCTATGCAAGGCGATGAAAAGCTGCCGAGCTTGAAGACGCTCCAAGCGGAACAGCAGAGACTTCTTGACGAGCAGCAGCAGCTCTATGACGAACGTGCGAGGCTCAAAAAGGAAGCTCGAATGATCGACACCTTGAAAGCAAACGTGGATGATTTCCTCAAACCAAACGCAGAGCGCGACCAAGAGCATCAACGCAATTCTCAGCGCGAATAAAGAGAAAAGGCAAGGCAGCTTTCATGAATAACTGCCTTGCCCTTTTTGAAAATCAAAACCATCAAGAACTTGCATCTTTTTTGTGAACTTGTGCATGAGATAATTGCATTCAAAGAGGTTTTCGTGTATAATAGAATGGAAGTCATGATTAGCGGATGAGTAAAGGGGTGCGTATCATGGGAATCAGCTACAAAAAACTTTGGATGCTCCTGTTAGAGCGGGACATAAAGAAGTCCACCTTCCGGCAAGAGCTTAACCTTGCATCCGGAACATGGACGAAACTGAATAAGGGGGAAGAAGTGTCCCTCTCTATTTTGCTGCGCATCTGCGGCTATTTGAATTGCGACATCGGAGATATTTGTGAGGCTGTGCGGACGGACAACTGATAGGTCCTTTTTCCGTGCGGCTTTTTTATATACCAGTGGAGACGAATTAAATGTTTATGCGTAGCAGGACTGTTACAAAAAAAGGAGGATAACAGATGGACATTGGCGTAACGATAAGCAAAGTCCGAAAAGAATACAGAGAATACTTACGGGAAACTCACCCGGACTGGGCTGACACGACTATCAGCACCCATGTTTCCGATGCGTTCTATCTGTATCAAAACACTATTGCGCTGTCCTTCTGGAAGTGTTTTGAAAGTGATGCCTCTATGGAGAAAGCGAAGGGCGAAATCTTCGACTACCTAAAACAAGAAGTAATGTCTGATCGAGCAGACGAACGCACTGCACAGTATTATAGAGATTTGAAGCGGCTGAAAGAATTTATTGATTCTAAGGGCGGCGTCAAGACGTATATCGGTTATGAATATGACTGCGAAGTCATTGTCTACAAATATGCTAAGATGGTTTATGATGGCACAATGGAGATGGACGCTGCTGTAAAAGCCATGTGTCAGGAGGTCCCGTGCTTTGGAGAAACCTCGCACAAGCTGACGATCATGCTCTTTGCGTCCATGATGAAGGGCATAAAATACACTCGCAGGTCCAACACTGAAACTACGGTTTACTTCATCGTCCACATTGGGAAAGACTACGGACAGGAGCAAATGGTCAATGCTCTAAAAGCCACTCAGGAGAACATTAAATATTACTACGAGCAAACCGGCAACAAGTCTAACAGCATTCGTAGAGGATGCAAAAAGATCGTCGAAGAGAACAACATTGATATATCCTTCGACGATGAAATCTTTGATGGAATCATTCCGAAGGAGAACACAGATACAGCTCTTTCATCCGACGCTACTGCAACACACTATTGGCTGTACGCAGCGGGTGATGGCTCCGCAAATTGGGAGAATGATTATGCCGAAGGGATTATGGCTATCGGCTGGTCTGACCTTGGCGATCTAATGGAATATAGCTCCAAGGAAGAAATGCGGGCAAAGATGAAAGAGGTCTACGGGGATACTGGCTCATATAAGAATCAGGTTCTTGCTACATGGCAATTTGCAAACGAGCTGAAACCCGGTGATGTTGTCTTTGTTAAAAAAGGCAGAAAACAGATCCTCGGTCGCGGGTTGGTCGAAGGCGAATATGTTTTTGATCCTGAACGCGGTCAATATGCCAATACCCGAAAGGTACGCTGGACAGATAAGGGCGAGTGGGAATTATCAGATCAGGGTGCTATCAAAACGTTGACGGATATTACGTCCTACACAGATTACGTCAAGAAGCTGCAAAACATAATTGACGGAGACAAGCACGAAGACAGCTTCGACGATGCCGCTGATGAGGAAATCACTTTCGAGCCATACACCGCTGATGATTTTCTGACTGATGTGTATATGGACGAAGATCGGTATAAGGTTCTCAAGTCGCTGCTTCTAACCAAAAAGAATGTAATTCTGCAAGGCGCACCGGGCGTGGGAAAAACCTTCGCAGCAAAGAGACTGGCATTTTCTATCATGGGAGAAAAGGACACCAACCGTGTGAAAATGGTTCAGTTTCATCAGAGTTATAGCTATGAAGATTTCATCATGGGTTTCCGCCCGACGGAGACAGGATTTGAACTGCGAAAGGGCGTATTCTACGAGTTTTGCAGGCAAGCTGCTGAGGATGATCGTCCATACTTTTTCATTATCGACGAGATCAACAGAGGCAATCTCAGCAAGATTTTTGGCGAACTCTTCATGTTGATTGAGAGTGATAAACGCGGTGTCGAATTGCAGCTTCTATATGCAGATGAGCAGTTCTCCATTCCGAGTAACGTCTATATCATTGGCATGATGAACACTGCTGACCGTAGCCTCGCCATGCTGGACTACGCACTTAGACGTCGTTTTGCTTTCTTTGAGCTTACTCCGGCATTTTCGTCTGCTGGATTCAGAGCATACAGAACGAAAGTCAATAATCCGAAGTTTGACCGGCTCATTGCAACAGTTGAGCAGCTTAACGACGTAATTGCAAACGATGACTCGCTTGGCGAGGGGTTCTGTATCGGACATAGCTATTTCTGTACAAACGCAACCATCAACGATGAATGGATGCGGTCTGTTGTCGAATATGAACTGATACCTCTTTTGAAAGAATACTGGTTTGACGAGGCAGTTAAAGTGAAGGATTGGAGCCGCACATTACGCGAGGTAGTCAAATGATCCGTGTCCAGAACGTTTATTATATGCTGGCTTATGCGTTCCAAGTGCTGCATGAGCAAGGGTATAAAAATGTCGCCACCGAAGAGTTTGATAATGTGGCTGAACTTCTGGCTGCTATTCTCTGCCGTGGAGTATCTGTCCAGATAAAGAGAGGCTTAATCAGACAATACCTTTCGAGAGAGGAAGCACTTGCGTCTCCCCGTGGGAAACTTGAAATTGGTGAATCCATAAAGACACAAGTTATTCGTAAGAAACAGCTCGTTTGCAATTATGATGAGTTTTCGGTTGATGCCTACCCAAACCGAATCATCAAAACAACAATGGATTTGCTGCTTCGTGGAAGTATTTCAAAAGCCAGAAAAAAGGAGATCAGGAAGTTGATGATTTTCTTTGATGGCATCAGCATATTGGACATCCATAGTATCAACTGGGACATTCAATATGATCGCAATAATCAAACATATCGGATGTTGATAGCCGTTTGCCGATTTGTGATAAAAGGTCTTTTGCAAACGACAGCCGATGGCTCAACAAAGATTATGGATTATGCAGATGATCAAACAATGGCGAAGCTATATGAGAAGTTTATTCTCGGATACTATCAGCGTGAGCATCCAGAGTTAAAAGCATACTCTCCACAGATTGCGTGGCAAGTCACAGATGGGTACAGAACGCTCTTGCCGACGATGCAGTCCGACATTGTGATTACGAATAAGGCAGCAAAGAAAACGCTCATCATCGACGCCAAATACTACACGCACAATATGCAAATGAAGGCATCGTACATGACGCAGACACTTCATTCCGGAAATCTGTATCAGATTTTCACCTATGTGAAGAACTGGTCTGCCGCGCCGGATGAGGTCGTTTCCGGTATGCTTTTATATGCGGGAACAGACGATGCGATTCAGCCAAACAATGATTATCAAATGAGCGGGAATCAGATCAGTGTGAAGACATTGGACATGGACTGCGACTTTTCTAAAATTGCAGCGCAGCTCGACAGCATTGCTGATCGGATAAAGTAGAGCGTAGGCACTGGACAGCCGTTCTTCTAATCTCACCGCTTCTTAAATAAGCAGATACGCTCTCCGTGGAAAGGAGCAATCATGAGTATACTTGAAAATCCCATACCGAATGAGGTGTTGGATAATGCAACAAGCCCTCTCACCGATGACAGGGCAGCGTACAAAGACAGCACCTACGAGATCGTTTCAAAGGTGGCTTACCTGATTGGTGTGCCAAAACGCATCTTTGACAACGAACATGAAGCCCCAAAAGTTGAAGTATACAATCGGTTGGACAGCGATAAAACAGCTCGGATTATAAGACATCTTTGCATTGTACGAACTGCGATTGAGCGCAATTTCAAGCGCATCAATGAACGCATGAGATTCCAGTATGAGACCATTCTGAGTATGCCGGAATATGTTCCGCAGGAAAGCATAAACCAGCTAAGTCTTGACGGAGTGAACTTCATCAAAAACACCAGCAAAAAACTGTGCCAACACGTTGTCGAGATTAACAGGTTGATTTGCGATAGAATCAACAACTGCAAGAAGCTCTTTCCCCTCTGGATAAATTGGGATTACATTAAAGCACTTTTCGTCATGCCTGATGGTTTGAAGGAAGATGGTACAAGAGAGGCTGCCGACATTTATTACTCTCATTTGCTTTTTTATCCCTATCAGATGTACATAAACTGGCAGCCGGAGGAAGTCGGCAACATTCTTTACAATGATAAGAAGTTCGTTACCTTGCTGTACAGTTGGAACAACGACTATTTCACCGAATATAGCAAAGTCTCAGATGCGGGGAGTTATATCAAAGGAAGTATTTATGAGTTTATTGAGAGCAGCGAAAAGACTGTTATCGTTGTCGATTGTGAAAACTCTGATCCCTACAAGCTGTGTGCTACCTTAAAAAACCTCGATCACGAGTATACACAAAAAATTGCGTCGATCATTCTCTTTGATGATGTGCATACCGCCTCCGCATGGAGGATATTAGACAGCTTCACCGCAATTCATGTTGAACACATGATGATTGAACGGGTGAAGCAAAGCAAGTCACTCGTTGATGTCATGCTTATTGCCCGAACTTGTCAGGAACACTACAAGAATAACGTCGATTCCTTTATTCTTGTTTCCAGCGACTCCGACTACTGGGGGTTAATCTCGTCTCTGCCGGAAGCACGCTTTTTAGTTATGATTGAACGAGAGAACTGCGGACAGGACTTGAAGAATGCACTTCTGAATGCAGGGATATTTTATTGCTATATTGATGACTTCTACTCTGGGAATGCCGAGGACATCAAGCTCGGCGCACTTTTCAAAGAAATGGAGCGTTATATTGACCAAACCGTCAGGCTCAATATCAACGAGATGTTCAGTGCCGCTTTGAAGGCAACGCGCATTGAGATGAGTTCGTCTGAGAAAAAACAGTTCATCGCAAAGTACCTAAAAACAATGCAAATGGAAATTACAGATGATGGTGACGTGGTTTTGCAGTTGAAACGAAAATAAGTCCGGTATTTGGGACACTTGCTATGATAAAATAGAAATGAGGACAGGCTGGCAACCAACAAATGATCCTCAAGTATTGGAGATGAAGATATGGCATACCAAAGCGAAGCTGCTCTTGAACAGCAGTTTATTGAGCAACTGACCAAGCAGGAATATACCACAGTCGCAATTCCTGATTATGACGCGCTGGTGGAGAACTTCAAAGTTCAGTTTGAAGCCTTCAATGCGCCAAAGCTGGATACGCCTATCACCGATAAAGAGTGGGAGCGTATCTTCAACCTCATGCTCGGAAAGTCTGTTTTCCAGAGCGCAAAAATCTTGAGGGATAAGTTTGTCCTTGAGCGTGAAGATGGTACAAAGGTATATCTGTCCTTCTTTGATCAGGACCACACGAAGAACATTTTCCAAGTCACTCATCAAACAACCGTGGTTGGAAAATACGTCAATCGTTACGACGTTACGATTCTCGTAAACGGCTTGCCCCTGATCCAAGTAGAATTAAAGCGCCGTGGCATTGACATCCGCGAGGCAGTCAATCAGGTCATGCGTTATAAGAAACACTCCTACAACGGGCTGTATCATTTCATTCAGCTCTTCATTGTCTCCAATGGTGTTGACACAAAGTATTTCGCCAATTCCGACAGAGACTTGATGTATAGTCTTGCTTTCTTCTGGACTGATTTCAATAACGTCCGCATCACCAATTTGAAGGACTTTTCGATTTCTTTCCTTGCAAGGGATCACATCATTAAAATGCTGACACGCTACACCATCCTAAATGATACCGATAAGATTTTGATGGTCATGCGTCCCTATCAGGTTTATGCCGTAGAAGCGCTGATCCGTCAAGCAACGCTTACAAACCGGAATGCGTATATCTGGCACACAACCGGCGCGGGCAAGACGCTTACATCCTTTAAGACGGCGCAAATCCTCGCAGCAAATCCGAACATCAAGAAAGTCATTTTCCTTGTTGACCGAAAAGACTTGGATTCTCAGACAACCGAAGAGTTTAACAAGTTTGAGGCTGGCTCCGTTGATGTGACAGATCGCACCGATGTCCTTGTCCGCCAGATGAAGGACAAGAACAGGCAGCTTATCGTCACCACGATGCAGAAGATGGCAAACGCTGTAAAGCGCCCTCAGTACGAGAAAGTAATGGACGCATACAAAGACGAGAAGGTTGTCTTTATCATCGACGAGTGCCACCGCAGCCAGTTTGGGGATATGCACAAGGACATTGTGCGGCATTTCAGAAAGGCACAGTTTTTCGGCTTCACGGGGACACCTCGGTTTGAAGTCAACGGTAAAACTGAGGGTAAAATCACGCAAACAACAGAAATGCTCTTTGGTGAGTGTCTTCACAATTACCTGATTAAAGACGCCATCTTCGATAATAATGTTCTGGGCTTCCACATCGAATACATAAAAACAATGGAGGGTGATTTCGACTGGGATGACCCGACACTCGCGGACGCGATTGATATAGGCGAACTCTATATGTCCGATGAGCGAATGTCTCTGATCGCCAATCACATCATCCAGAACCACAAGGCAAAAACCCGAAATGGACAGTATACGGCTATTTTTGCCGTGTCCTCTATTGATGCCCTTGTTAAGTATTACGACATTTTCAAGAAGATCAAGCATGACCTGAATATCAGCGGCATCTTCTCCTACGGGCAGAATGAGGATGCCGAGGGCAAGGACGAGCATAGCCGTGATTCGTTGGAGCGTATCATCAAGGACTATAACGAGATGTACGGAACCAATTTCTCCACGGATACGTTCTCAGCTTATCACAAGGACATCTCTGACCGAGTAAAGGGAAAGAAAACAAAGTCGCTTGATATTCTCATCGTCGTGAATATGTTCCTGACCGGATTTGACAGCAAGCAACTCTCTGTCCTTTATGTGGACAAGGACTTGAAGTATCATGATCTCCTGCAAGCCTATTCCCGCACAAACCGCGTTGAGAAGGAAACAAAGCCCTTTGGCATTATCATTTGCTATCGCAACCTCAAAAAACGCACCGACGACGCGCTGACACTTTTCTCTAAGAGTCAAGATACATCCGGCATTGTTGTTCCGGGTTATCAATACTTCGTGGAGAAGTTCAACGAAATGGTGATGAAGCTCAAGGAAATCGCACTGTTCCCTGAGTCCGTGGATACAATGCAGAACGAGGACGATCAGAAAAAGTTCGTCGTGACCTTCCGTGAGCTGACAAAGTACCTCCAATCGTTGCAGACTTTTATCGAGTTCAGCTTCGATCAGGATGCTCTTATCATGTCCGAGCAGGAATACCAGGACTACAAGAGCAAATACCTCATGCTCTACTCAAGGCAAAAAACAGACCGCGAGGTTGTTTCCGTCCTGAACGACGTTGACTTCTGCATCGAATTGATGGAGAGTGACAGGATCAATGTGGCGTACATCATGAACCTGATTCGCAACATCCATTTCGACGATCCCAAACAGAAGGATTACGATATTAAACACATTAAGGACGAGCTGGGCAGAACCGACAATCCGCAGTTGCTTCGGAAAGTCGAAATCCTGCAAGCGTTCTTGGATCGTGTTGTTGTCGGCTTGGAAAGTGCGGATGAAATTGATGCAGCATATAATGACTTTGAAAATGAAGCAAAGCGCGAAGAGATCGTTGCCTTTGCGAAGACTGAGGACATTGACGCATCTATGTTGACGGATATTATTTCGGAATATGAGTTTTCTGGCACAATGGATGCAGGAAATATCCGAGATAGGATTGAGAAGCCCTTGCCGCTTTTGAAGAAGCGCTCCCTTGTAAATAGGATTGTTGACTTCATCCGGCAGCACACAGAGAAATACCAATAAGGAGAGAGACAAATGGATAATTCGATTCAGGCTCATCAGAAAGAGCTTTGCAATAAGCTATGGGCAATGGCAAATGCCTTGCGCGGAAACATGGAGGCGTATGAGTTCAAGAACTATATCTTGGGCATGATCTTCTACTACTACCTTTCCGACAGGACGGAGAAGTATATGGCGAATCTTCTCAAGGATGACGGTATCGGTTATGAAGAGGCGTGGGCAGACGAAGAATATAAGACCGCCGTTATCGAAGAGGCACTGCGCGATCTCGGCTATGTCATCGAGCCGCAGTATTTGTTCCGCAAGATGGTCAAGATGGTAGAAAACCGCTCCTTCGACATTGAGTTCTTGCAGAGTGCAATCAACGCCCTAATGGAGTCCACAATCGGAAACGATTCTCAGGAAGACTTTGACGGACTGTTTTCTGATATGCAGCTTGATTCATCAAAGCTCGGTCATACTGTCAAAGATAGAAGTGCTGTTATGGCAAAGATCATCGCTTCGCTGGACGAAATCAACTTCGGCGTGGATGATACCAAAATTGACGTTCTTGGTAACGCCTATGAATATCTGATCGGTCAGTTTGCTGCAACTGCTGGCAAGAAAGCCGGTGAGTTCTATACGCCATCCGGTCCTGCCGAATTGCTTTGCCGTCTGGCTTGCCTCGGTCTCACGGATGTCAAGGATGCAGCCGACCCCACTTGTGGCTCTGGTTCACTGCTGCTGCGCCTCAAGAACTATGCCAACGTGAGAAACTACTATGGACAGGAATTGACCTCCACGACTTATAACCTCGCCAGAATGAACATGATTCTGCGTGGAATCCCGTATCGCAACTTTAACATATACAACGGTGATACCTTAGAGCATGACTGCTTCGGAGACATGAAGTTCCGTGTTCAGGTTGCCAATCCGCCTTATTCTGCAAACTGGTCTGCCGATATGCACTTCATGGAGGACGAGCGTTTCAATGAGTATGGCAAACTTGCTCCGAAGAGCAAGGCTGACTTTGCCTTTGTTCAGCACATGGTTTACCACATGGATGAGGACGGACGAGCTGTTGTTCTCCTGCCGCATGGTGTCCTGTTCCGTGGTGCTGCGGAGGAAGTAATTCGCAAGCACCTTATTCAGAAATTAAATGTTCTGGACGCGGTAATCGGTTTGCCTGCAAATCTGTTCTTTGGTACGGGCATCCCTGTCTGCGTTCTTGTCCTCAAGAGAGAGCGCAACGGTAACTCTGACAACATCCTTTTCATCGACGCTTCCAGTGACTTTGAAGCTGGAAAGAACCAGAACATCCTTCGGGAGTGCGACATTGACAAGATTGTTGAGACCTACGAGCGCCGTCAAGATGTTGATAAATACGCTCACGTTGCAACAATGCAGGAGATTGAAGAGAACGGCTTCAACCTGAATATCCCTCGCTATGTTGATACCTTTGAGCCGGAAGAGGAAATCGACCTCAATGCTGTTGCAGCAGAAATCCGCAATATTCAGGCTGAGATCAAGGGCATCGACGCACAACTGAAACCGTTTTTCGATGAGCTGGGACTTGATTTTCCCTTTGATGTGGAGGGCAAATAATTATGGCAAATGTATCCTCAAGTAACGGTCTCGAAAAGCGTCCGAAACTTCGGTTCCCGGGCTTTGATGAGCCGTGGCAGTCTACTTTACTATCATCCGTATTTACAAAGAACACCAAGAAGAATACGGATGGACAAATAACGAATGTTATCTGTAATTCTGCAAAACAAGGTTTGATACCGCAGCGCGAATACTTTGACAAGGATATTGCCAACAGTGACAACACCAGCGGATATTACATCATTGAGGAAAATGACTTCGTATATAATCCGCGAAAATCAGCAGACGCTCCATACGGTCCTATAAGCAGATATAAATACGCGGAAGCCGGTATTGTATCACCGCTGTACCTTTGCTTTAGAGCTAAGAAGGAGATCAATCCTTCGTTCTTTGAATGGTATTTTCGATCTTCTGCGTGGCATAGGTATGTTTATATGTCCGGTGACAGCGGAGCGAGACATGACAGAGTGAGTATAAAGGACGACACTTTCTTTGCAATGCCAATCAATCTACCGTCAGCTCACGAGCAAGAGCATATCGCCTCATTCCTTGAGAGAATTGACCAGAGAATTGAAAAACAACGAGCGTTAGTCGAATCCCTCAAGAAGTATAAAAGAGGACTGCTAATGCACTATTTCTCCGATGACAAAACTCAGCTATGGACACAATGCTCAGTTTCGCAAATAGGCAAAGTCATAACCGGAAGTACGCCTCCAACTAATGATAGAAGCAACTATGACGGTGATCTCTTGTTCTGTGCGCCGGGGGATGTTGGCGAACAGAAGTATATCTCATCTACTGAAAAGAGGGTATCACCGAAGGGGTTTGCTTTAGGTAGACCACTACCACCAAATTCTGTTATCGTAACTTGTATCGGACTTATTGGAAAACTTGGTATAGCGAAAACCAGCATGATTACCAATCAACAGATTAACGCTCTTGTTGTATCAGAGGGCTTCGATCATGAGTTTATTTATTACGCTTTCGAGAACTTCTTCCCAGAATACCGAAGCAAGGTTTCAATGCAAACTCTTCCAATTCTGAGTAAATCGGAGTTTGAGAAGCTGATGATCAAAGTGCCTGATCTTGATGTCCAACATAAAATAAGTAGCCATTTAGCAGCAATGGACAGAAGAATTGAGCATACACAGCAGGAACTTAATGCACTTATAGAACATCGCAGAGGCATTATGCAGCAGCTTTTCATATAAAAAGTTGCTGCATTAGAGCAGAACGAAGCGTAGCAATACTCTCTAATTTCATGAGAGACTTGCTGATACGCTGATCAATCATATCAAGGAAATCAACAACTGCTGACTGTGAGCGATCATCCGGTATGTCGAAAACAAGGTTTTTGATTATTTCTGCTGAAAGATTTCCTTGTCCTCCTTGAAGATAAGTATTCAAGATGTCATCTTTGCTATCTTCGAGAAGGTATTTTAAGAAAGTTCGATTTACCAGCTTGGGGCGAATACACAAAATTGCCTGATTGATCGCTCCGTCAATTTGGGATATATCGACTTCGCCACTTGTTGCACCATATAAAGCAACAATCAAATCGCCTTTGGAAACCAACTTAGCAGATGAATATTTCAAACCGTCATCGGTCAAAAAGAGTTCTGTTTTTGCTCCGTGTATTTCACCGGAACGAATAAACGGAATTTCACCTCCATAAAAACTGCTGTCGGTTGATCTGGGCGTACCTCCCGAAAAGAAGGTGCATTCGTCACCCAAACGAACAGATTTCCATTTTGTTGTTTCAGAGAAAAGGATAGCCTTGCCTCTGAAAATGGCTCTCATGACACCTCTTTTATACTTCTTAAGGGACTCAACCAAATCACGCTGCTTTGCGATTCTTTCATTGAGCGCAGCAAATAGGTTGGAAATCTTCTCTTGCTCAGTTGGCTCACAATATGGTATTCCGAGCCACTTAAATGCTTCGTAGCTTATCTGCCGTCCGTCTCTGATGCCTTCAACAGACTTTGAAAGATTGTGGTTGATAAACTCATCTGTATGAAAGTATGCGTCATAGAATAGGCTTGAATGGGGACGCTTGCAGCGTAAGATGGTGTATGCTGGACTGACTATTCCAGCTTCATTTGCCATTTCCAGACCACCTTCAAAAGAGCGCAGATGAATAATAAAGTCTCCTTGTTCAACCTTCTTATAGTTAGATAAAGACGCATCATCATAGTGGATATTACGACCAGCTTGCTCTCTTGGAAGTGTACCTTTTCCTTGAATGATCGTCAGCACAGTTTCGTCCGGGTGATTCTTGTCAGTAACATTCTGAAAAAGTTCTTCTGCCTTGAACACCTTCCACGGCTCATCGAAGCCCGGAAACCGAAGTTTCGGACGCTTCTCAAGACCGTTACTTGAGGTCTATTTTATAGGCTGATCTGCACTTCAACTCAAAGTAAAATCCCTTGCAGTAGCAGAGATTTTCCGCTATTGCAAGGGATTTCGTCTGTCATATAGCTATTTCTGCGTACTTGATCAGAAGTATAAAAGAGGTGTCGTGAAGGCAATATTATCCAAGCGAATACGCTTTGCTGACGATAGGGGAAATTATTATCCTGAATGGTCAGAATGTACACTTCAAGAGGTAGTTGACTTTCTTGATGGACAGCGCAAGCCTCTTGAAAGTGCTGATCGAGCCAAACGGCAAGGAAAGTACCCTTACTATGGTGCATCGGGGATCATCGACTATATTGATGACTACATTTTTGACGAGCCGCTGCTCCTTCTCGGAGAAGATGGGGCAAATATCATTAACCGTAGTTCTCCATTGTGTTTTATTGCAACGGGCAAGTATTGGGTGAATAATCATGCTCATGTAATGCGTCCTCGCAAGGGACAGAACATCAAGTTTATATGCGAATTACTCGAAAGTCTTGACTATACACGCTACAATACCGGAACAGCACAGCCAAAGTTAAATCAAGAGAAGTGCCGACAAATTGCTCTTCACCTTCCGACATACGAAGAGCAGTGCCATATTGCCGAATTTCTTTCTCTTGTTGAGCAAAAGAGTATTCATGCGCAAACAGAACTTGATAGTTTGCTCCGAACGAAAAATGCCTTAATGCAGCAACTCTTTATATGAATAGCTGTTGCATCAGTGATGTGCGAAGAGAAAACAAGGCTTTCAAGGAGATTTCCTCATTACATAATTTTTGATCGAAGGCTTTCAACATTCCACAGATTTTTCGCTGTTCCTCCATTTCTGGTATAACAATATTGAAGTCTGCTATTTGTTGGAAATTCAGACCTTCACGACTACCTCCGTTCTGGCAATCCATAACTTGTTGCTGGATGCGATCCGACAAGATCTGTTGCAAAAGGAACTCCGGCAGCAATCTTTCTTTGCTTTCTTGAGAAAGGCGTATTATGCACACATGCTGGTTCACATTCGCACGATCATTAGATGTATAAATGCAGCTACGACCTATTGACGCACCGGTAATATTCAAAAGTACATCACCAAAACGCACTTCCGATGATTGCATGGTACTATTTGTTGCTTCGTCGATGAACGAAACCTCGCTTATGTCCAGCGTTCCCCATAGCACATTTTGACTCCGCAAGAACATTATGCCTTGATTGGCATATACAGAAGACCCACCTTTCGGAGTCTTACCACTACCAATTTTAGAGCAGCACGCCCCTAATTTGCACTTGCTCCATGTTCCTTGGCTTTTCCAATTATCCGTCACGAAATAGGCTCGAAGCAATCCTCTTTTATACTTCTTGAGGGATGCAAGGAGTTTTTCTTGTGCAGCGATGCGTTCATCTATTTTTTTGAGAAAGTCGGCTATGTGCTTCTGTTCAGTGGACGAAGGGAGATGAAGTGTCACGCTCATATAATCTTCAAAGGAGATATTGAGCAGCCCATCCATACGAACGCTTGACGATACGAGCCGTTTTAGTTGCTTATCCATTTTTGCGTTATTGAGTGCCATCGCAATAAACGGTGTATATTCGTGATCATTGATCTTGAAACAATGATACACATAGGGGATTCGTGCTTCTGGCTCAGTCAGCTCATAACAACAGCCAAACTGTTTAGCCTTAGATGCGCCGTGATTATACGCCAATTCTCCTTGTTTCAAGAGAATGTATTTTTTGAGGCTCTGTCCTGCATTGTCTCTGGAATACTTTTCGGACTGCATAATAAAGCCATTTCCAGCACTAAGCATCATAATAGGCGCGTTAGATTTCGGATCGGTGCGATTCACTATAGACGCTATTTCTCCTAATGGAGTAGTTCTGTACGGCTCATCAAAGCCCGGAAACCGGAGTTTCGGACGCTTTTCGAGACCGTTACTTGAGGAATATACTGCCCTGATTATCCCTCCAACGGATAATGTTCGTGGAGGTGGTCAATATGACTAACAATACACAATTCAAGACGCTTGTGAACACTTGGCTAAATCAAAAGCAGCCAATGATCACGCCGTCAACCCATGCCAGCTTTACGCTGATTGCCGAAAATCATCTTATTCCATACTTCGGCAAGCGTAAGATCGGCAGCATCACCGAAACGGACATCCAGCGCTACATTTCGTATCTCCATGATGCCGGTAGGTTGGACAAGACCGGAGGACTAACGGTAAAGACCATCCGAGATGTGATCCTCGTTCTCAGACTTTCAATGGAGTTTGCGTACAAAGAAAGGGCGATTCCGCTGCTGAACTGGGATCTCATCGAGTACCCGAAGGAACTTGGCATTAAGAAAGTAGTTTCTCTTTCAAAGGATCAGGAGCAAGCTCTGATTCAGTGTATCTACATGAACTTAAACAGGAAGACTGCTGGCATTCTCATTGCACTCTTTACCGGAGTACGCATTGGAGAACTCTGCGGATTGCAGATGAAGGACATCTCGTTGACAGATAAGACCATCAGCATCAATAAGACTGTCCAGCGCATCTATGACAAGAAGAAGGGCGAGTCCTATCTTCACATCGGACCTCCCAAAACGAAAACTTCTGCAAGGACGATCCCTGTTCCGTCTCTTCTGATGAACATTATAAAGAAGTTCTACACGGATAACCCTAACCACTACTTCTTGACCGGCAAAACAAAGCCGACAGAGCCTCGTACTTATCGGCAGTTCTTCACCCGTTTCCTGAAACGAAACGGATTGGAAAAGGTAAAATTCCATGAGATCCGACACACATTCGCAGTCAGGGCGATTGAGATACCGGAGTTTGATATAAAGTCGCTCTCTGAAATCCTCGGACATAAGAACGTATCTTTTACCCTGAATGTGTACGGGAGTGCAAATCTCCAACAGAAGGTTAAGTGCATGAATCTTCTGAATGACCTCCTGTGATGGAAAAAATGCCCCGGCGCTGTGCCAGATGCACAGTGCCGGGGCATTCCCGTTTCCAGCGATTTATTTTTCTCCCGACGAGGGACTGTTCGTAGGGTGGCGCTTTCCATTTTGCGAAGCCGTGAAAACTCAGTGCATTCCGTGGAAAAGTTCACGGGACAGCACACACCGTACACGCTTCCAATAATCACTGTTCAGTGCAATGTGTGTTTACTATCGTAAGTAAATTTACGGTTTTCACAATGCTTGATTCAGAGGGGATATTATTTGCCTTATTCTTGTGTGACATCAAGGGAAACCGGGTCAATGACCGTAACAGATTTACCCTGCTGATGAGCATATCTGACCGTCTTTCCGGTTCCGCTGGGGCTTCCATCCCAAACCGCGATCAGGACATCCGCATGATCAACCATATAACGGTTGCGCTTGTCCATGCAGTCGGGCGAGTAATGGGTTTGAATCAGTGTTTCCTTATCACACTTGGACGCAATGTCGAAATACCGATCTCTCAGAGCTTCCGACCACTTTGCGGCTTGACTTTCACATGGGATGGCGCTTTCGAGCGTAATTCCCGGATAGGATGCTTTCAGCCCCAGCACGATCTCGGCGGCATACATATCTACACCGATTGCCATTCCGGATATAAAGTGCGTGACGCCTTCATTTTCGATGAGATTGATGATTTGCTCCCTGAGAGTTTTTTTGAGGTCTATGCAGCGTTCGTCTTCCTCATTGAAACCAAACGGGAGGTTTTGCGGACGATGCCCGGTAAAAGCACAGGTCTTCATTTTCTTTTTCATCTCCTGACTGTGTATTAGAGACTGTTTCTATGCCTCTAATACATAGTATAGCACGGAGATATGAAATATTCTGTCGAAATAAGGGAAGAAAAAAGGCTGCGTGATAAAATCACACAGCCCATGACGGATTCAGCCATTATCTGCCGTTTCCTGCTGAATCATCAGCTCAACCATCTGCAAAATGCGCTTCTGCGCTTGCGGAGACAACGAAGCAAGTTTCTCCGAGAGTTCAGACGATTTATAGCTTGTCGAATGCTCCAGGACGTCACAGAAAATCGCGTCTGCCGAAACCTCAAGCCCATTGAGAAGAATGATCAATTTCTCACAGCGAGGAAACGACATACCACGTTCAACCGTAGAAATATAATTTGCAGTCAGCCCGGTCTTTTCCGCAAGCTCTTCTTGCGAGATTCCGAGGCGTTCCCGGCATTGTTTTACTCGTTTACCTATTCGTTTGTCAATCATAGCGCGTACCTACACCTTTTCTATAACGCTTATAACAATTATATGGGTTAAAGGCATAGTTATACAGAAACGCTAATAGTGACGCTGTGTATTAGCGCGTGATTTTCAACGGTATTTACAGAAAAGATACAAAAAAAGAGCCTCTGCCGATACCCAAACCGGGCATCGACAGAGGCTCTTGGTTCGTTTTCCGGGCATTCAAACAAGTGCCGAA
>ERZ827156.2794-NODE-2794-length-17063-cov-3.519873_pt1 | contig 17063 bp, 19 predicted proteins | sample MGYA00519919_ERZ827156 | MGnify/ENA primary metagenome ERZ827156 (study PRJEB31778, sample SAMEA3449269) | human gut metagenome | biome: human gut; feature: human-associated habitat; material: faeces | place: United Kingdom | collected 2010/2012 ... | reverse complement strand
TTTTTAACTCTTTCCATGACAGAAGTTTTTCATGCATTTAATATGCGCTCAAGAAGAGGCTCTATATTTAAGCTCAAGGGTCAAAATAAATATTTATGGTATGCTATGGTAATATCTTTGGTATGTACGGCACTTGTGATATATGTCCCGTTCTTATCTGAGGCGTTTGAATTTGAACACATATCATTATTTGAGTATTTTATATCCATAGCATTGGCGTTTACCATTATCCCTATGGTAGAGATAATAAAGTTTATACAGAGAAAATTAAATATTTAAAAGAAAGGTTGAAGTGTATATGAATGAAAATATTCAAAAGTTAACTGAAGTTCAGGAAGAAAAAGTGGTTGGAGGGAAAGAAATTGCAAATGTAAATAATAAATACAGTAGGGACCCTAAAAGTGAAATCTGTTGTAAAAAAAGGGAGGAATGGAAATCAGACGATAATAAAAAAGAGCAAATAAGGAAAATGTGCCAAGCATTTGACTCTACAGAGGCTCAGAACAGCGCTATAGGGGAATGTCCGGGGTGCGGATGCTTAGTTCCAAGTATTGGGGATGTTTGTGAAGAATGTAGGAAGCAGGCGAACTCTCAAATACTGTGATATGGTAAAAGGTAGAGCTTGAATTTATAATTTAAATTGAAAGGATTTTGAAAATGATAAAAAATGTAAATTATGATGAGTTTAACAGTATTCTTAATGGTGGAAAGACAGCCGTTGTTGATTGTTATGCAGATTGGTGCGGATATTGTAAAATGCTGGAACCTGTATTAGAAGATTTAAGCAATGAGTATGAAATAGAGTTTCTTAGCATTAACACAGACGATAATCCGGAATTTACTAGGGAGTATCAGATAATGTCTTTACCAACGCTTCTGTTTATTAAAAAAGGCGAAGTGGTTCATAGGACGACGGGCTTTTTACAAAAAGAACAAATAATTAATGTGTTAAAAGACAAGATATTATAAAAAGACTGGTGGTAAAATGACAGACGTTTTAATAATAGGAGCAGGACCTTCCGGTCTTACAGCAGCACTGTATGCTTTAAGAGCCGGTCTTAAAGTCACTGTGATTGAGAAAAAAGTATACGGCGGTCAAGTTGCAATTACAAACAAAATTGAAAATTATCCCGGATTTAATGAAATTTCTGGGATAGAGTTATCTAATAGTATTTTTAATCAAGTTACAAAACTAGGCTGTGAGTTTATATTTGAAGAAGTGGTTAAAGTAGACTTAAAGGGCAACGTTAAAAGAGTAATTACTAAAACAAAAGAAATATGTTCAAAAAGTGTGATAATAGCAAACGGTCTGAAAAGACGAAAACTAGGGTGTAGCGGCGAAAATGAATTTGAAGGAAAAGGCGTTTCTTACTGCGCAACTTGCGACGGCTCGCTTTTTAAGGGTAAAAAGGTTTGCGTGGTTGGAGGAGGAAATACCGCTTTAGAAGATGCTTTGTATTTGTCTAATATATGCGAAAGTGTCATATTGATTGTCAGACGGGAAGAGTTTAGAGCGGAAACATATTTGATAGAATCAATAAAGAGTAAAGATAATATAACGTGTGAGATGGGGAAAAGGGTTGACAGTATTCAAGGAGACAAAATTGTTAAATCTGTAAACATAGTTGACAAAAATAATAATATTAAAAAAATAGATGTTTCGGGAGTGTTCATATCTATAGGGTATGAGCCGGACAATTCAATCTACAAAAACGAACTAAACTTAGATGAAAATAATTATTTCATATCAAACGAAGATTGCTTAACTAATATTGAGGGAGTGTTCGTTGCGGGAGATTGTAGAAAAAAATTCCTTAGACAAATTGTAACCGCCGTGGCAGACGGAGCGGTTGCTGCAGCACAAGCTTCTAAGTTTTTAATAACTAATTTTAATTCATGATATAAATAAACCTGCTGATATATTCAAAATCAGCAGGTAAAATTATGTTCTATTTAGCCTCAACTATTTTAATTTTATCGTAAGGTATTCCTGTTTGACCAGATACTATATCAAATATGGTAACAGCAGTATTGTCGTTTAATTTATTCGGACTTATTACTACGCTACATTCTCCGTTTTGGATAAATACCAAACATTCATCAAATCCTTTAGCTTTAAGTAAGCTTTCTATATTAGACTCTTTTTGAATTAAGTCCGAAAGCTCGCCCGCTTGTTTAACTGCTTCGGCTTTAGCTTGGTCGGTTGCTTGCACGTCTGATGTAACGTTTTTTATTAGCTCGGTTGCTTCATCTCTGGCTTTTTGTCTGTTAACCTTTGCTTGTGCAAAATATTCCTTTGTTTCATCAGACATATTAGCAACTTGTTCAACTTGAGCGTTGCTTGTTTCATCACTGTTTATGTCTTCGGGAACCTTTGAATTATTAACAAATCTTGCTTCTCCAAGCTCTCTTTGGGGTTGAAGAATATCTGTAGCTATTAAACCTTTGTCGTCGGAAAATTGCCAGTTTAAATATACGGCTGTCCCGAGGGCTACTACTAAGGCTGCTAAAATTAATTGACGTCTACGAAATTTCATGTAAAATTCCTCCTGAAAATTTAATTTGATTTTGTTACGCACACACGCTTAGATGTAATATTTAATGCGGTAGTAACAGCGTTTATTACTCTTTGCTGGACAAGAGGGTCATCACCTCCCGCACATACCACTATTACTCCTTTTATTCTTGGCTGTATTTCGGTTACTGCAAGAGCTTTTTCGGTACCATTTGAATCTTTAACCGTTATGTATTTTTTTTCACAGTCATCACATTCCTTTCGTCTTGTGGTTTCTCCGTTGGTTTTGTCTTCAGAAGCCTCCTTGTTTTTCTTTTCTTCGGTTGCATAAACTGTTTCGGTTGTACTCTCTATCGTTACTAAAACTTTTGAATTTCCGGCTCCCTTTATGTTAGACACTATTGTTTCTAAATTTTTTTCAAGGTTAGCTGTATATTGTTCTGACGAATTTGTTGTGGTTGTGTTTATCACCTCTTTTGAATTGTCTTGTTTGAAAGTGTTTGAAATGAAGATTAAAGCAATTCCTATCATTGCGCACACGATTATAATATTTTTATATTTATCGTTAGAAGATACGCTTGAAATAAGACTTTTAAATTTTTTTATGTAAGAATTTTTACACGACATTATTTTTTACACCTACTTTTTTTCCTTTTAATTTATAATTACCTCCGTTTCTATTTTTAACTTACTTTCTATTGTATTTTTTGCCTTGTCGGCTAAATCAAGATATTCTTTATTAAGGAAAATCTTGCATTTAATAATTGATATGCAGTTGTCCTCATTTGTATCCATAAAAATTTCAATATTTTTAGGATTAATTTTTATATCCTTGAGAGTGTTTAAAATTATTGCTTTAATGTTGTCTTGAGCAATGCTTTCTATTTGAGAATTTATATTGTTTAAAAAACCAAGTTTGTCATCCATAAAGTCCTTATTTGCCATATTAAAATTTATTTTGATGTTAGATAGTCCCTTTATAGGTGACATTACTGCACATAATGTGAAAAGTCCCAAAACCATCTTCATCGTTTTTTCCATCTTTCCGGGAGGCAAAACTAACTCTATAATTATACAAATCATTGATGTTAGACATATCAAAACAGACCAGTTTTTTATATATTTCATTAAGAGCCTCCCCCAACTATAAGAATGATAACCGTCGACACAATCAAAATCATCATACAGCAAAGTATAATAGCAAGCATAGTACCCATAACTTTGCCTGAAGAACGAAGTAAGCCACATACTCTTTTTAGCTCAAACATATCGCCTATTACAGCACAAACATTTAAAAACGCTATCCAAACCCCACACTCGATTATAAGCGGCAAAAATATTGCTCCTCCGGCAATTATTCCGAAAGCACCTATTCCGGATTTAAGTAATTTTACGCAACCGTTTACCGTTCCGAATGCATCGCTTAAGGCGTTTCCGACTATCGGGACGAAATTATTAAGAGCAAATTTTAAAGTTTTACTTCCTATGTTGTCTGCGGCGGAGGTAACCAGACTTTGAACAGTTAGAAATCCAACAAAAGTTGACACTGAAAATCCAAGAACACATTTTATTGTTTTGTGAAATAAATCACATAGTTTGTCTAAATCGAGCCGTGGAGAAATCGCTGAAATAACCGAGATGCCGAGTATAGTATTCATTATGGGGATAAGAAGATTTGCTGATATTTGAGAAATAATTTGTCCGGCACCCATCATTACAACATGATATGAAGTTGCTGACAACGATTGTCCTGAGGTTATCATAACTCCTGTCATTATCGGGATATAGCAAAGCATAAACCCTGCGGCACACTTTATTATTAGTGCTATTGACGATATGCTTTTTACAATTGGAGTGACTATACATATACACACACACAATGCGCTGACAACCGTTATTATTTGCGACATATTTTGATTGTCAAAAGATATTTTTAATGCATCCACAATCGCATTAAGAAGGATAATCGCTATAACCGGAACTAAAGCTGAAATTGGAGAAAATGTTTTTTCTTTGGAAACGTTTATTATTTCCTCAAAAAATTTGTCTGGAGTGAGATTTGATATTTCGTCCCAGCTTGTACCACTTATTCCTAAATTATCCAGTATTTCAAGGGATTCCTTTGGCATATTTTCTTTAAGACTTTCCGCACCGCTCATTTTAAATTGTTCTTTGTATATATCGTTGTAGATTCGGTTATCCGATGCCTTAACACTACAGCACGACAAAAATAATAAAATTATTAAATATAGTATTTTTTTCATCTTAAGAACCACCTATTAACGAGATAGCTATTTTAGTGATTTTTTCAAAAAGGGGAAGGGCAATAAGAAGAATTGCTATTTTCCCTGCAAGCTCCACCTTTGAAGCAAGAGAGTTTTCTCCGGCGTCTTTACAAGCGTCGGATGCAAACTGGGTTAAAAAGCATACTCCCAAAGATTTAAAAAGGATTGTACCATATTCCTTAGGAAGCTTTGTTGCAAAAAGTAAGTCCTTTATTTGGTAAACAGCCGGAAGAAAGTGGCACATAATTACAGAAAGTACAATTACGCCCGTTACTATATTTACCATCATGGAAAATTCCGGGACATACTTTTTTAAAGTAACGGACATAACCGCAATAACAATCACAACTCCTATAATAGCTACAATGTTCATATTATCACAGTCCAAACACGGATTTTATAGTTCTAAACAACAAGTCTATTTGTTGAATTATCATCATTAAAACAACAATAAGCCCGGCAAGAGTAGTCATCATAGCTTGTTCCTCACGCCCCGAGCGTATCAAAACTTGATTTAGCACCGCAACTATAATTCCTATTGCCGCTATTTTAAAAATTAAGTCTACGTTCATTTGATTTCCTCCACATTAAATAATAGTAATTCCGACTATTATGCCAAGGCATGTGCCGAGTATGCCATACATTTTACTTTTATTTCGTTTATTTTCCAGCTCGTCTTGAAGATAGGGCTTGATTGTCTGCTTGTGATACTCGCAGTGAGCAATTTGACCGTCTATGTCGCTAGAGCCAAGACCTTCCCCGAAATTTTTAATTAGCCTGTAAGTTTCGGGCGATAAATTTAAATTTTGTTTGTATTCTTCTAAAGATTTTTTCCATGCTTTAGGAAAAGGTGTGCCTAAACAATAGTAATCAGAACAATTTTTTAGAAAAAGATGAAACTTTCCAGACCCAGAATATTTTTTAATTATGTCTGATGGCTGACAATATGTATAACGTATTTCTGTTTCCATGGTTGATATAAATTCCAAGTATTGCTCTAAAAAATTTACTCTTTCGGATATGCTCTTTGAAATACTGCATCCACTAAGCATTCCGGCTGTCACTAACATAAAAAAACCTATTATTTTAAACATTTATATCCTCCGCATTATATATATCATGAATTTTCCCGGGAGTATTCCTATTTTCCAGTATAATTATATTTTTAAACGCTTTGGTATTTAAAAGACGTTTTGCTTGAGGTCTGTTTAAAAATTCTTCAAGACTTCCGGCATGGATACTTGCTATTACTTTTACTCCTGCATTTAAACTCATTTCGATTGAGCGAACATCATCATCACTTCCCACTTCGTCGCATACAACGATGTCTGGCGATAAAGAACGAATAGCTTGTAAAATTCCTTCGCCTTTGGGATAAGCGTCTAAAAGGTCACATAAACCTATGTCGCACTGCGGTATTCCTTTATAAGAACAACCGATTTCACCACGCTCGTCAACAATACAAACCTTTTTAAAATAGCCTTCGCTTATGTTCGACAGCTGTCTTGATATATCTCGGAGAATAGTAGTTTTTCCACTTGATGGCGGTCCAACTATTAAAGTACTACCAACATTGCCGTCTAATAGCTTTATTATGTCATTTGCGCAGCCGTACATTTGCCGTGCAATCCTGATGTTTATTGAAGAAATATCTCTTATGTTTATAATTACTCCGTTACTTATCACAGCTGTTCCGCATATTCCGGCTCTGTGACCACCACGAAGTGTGATGTAGCCGTTTCTTATTTGGTTTTGATGGCTGTAAAGCGAATAGTTACAAATACTTTTAAACGTTTCATCTATGTCCGTTGGCGTTATGCAAAAAAGCGTTTCCTTTTCAGATAGTTCCCCGTCAACCGAAAGAGCATAAGACCCATTAGGACAATTTAAAATAATGTTTTTATTAATTCTGAGTCTGATTTCTTGAACACAGCATTTAATATTGTCTGGAATATTGTTTATAATGTTTCTGATTCTTTCACTCAAGCAAGCCGACACATCGTAAAAATTTTTTGTTCCTATTATATTACTATTCATATACTTGTCCCTCCTTTTTAAATCTTTATGCAGAAATCTTTTGGTGTAGAACAGATTGTGTAAAAATTAAATTGTGTGAGAATAATGTTAAAATAGATAAAAATTATTGCTTTTATTTTCAATTTGTGGTACTATCAAAACTAATATAAATGTTAGATTAGTTAATTTTAATTGTATGATTAGTACAATTTGATTGTGGGGGATTTTAAATGAATAAATTCTTGAAATACATTTTTTGTTCTATATTATTTTGTAGTTCCTTAGCTTTTATATCGGGCTGCGCAAACAATTCAGGAAATACAGATAATTCTGCTTCTTCCGAAACTAGCAAAGAAACGTCTAAAAAAGACTATGATTTACTTGTTTTTAACGGCGACAGCAGTATAGCCGAAAATTTCAAAAAAATGTGTGAAGAATACAGTAACCGTACGGGCGTAATAGTAAAAGGAATAACCGCCAATGAAGAAACAGACAGTATTGAGCAACTTAGAGATTATATGAAAACATCAAATCAGCCCGATGTGTTTACAGTAAATAATATGAAAGAGCTTAAAGAGTGGCAAGAATCGGGAAATATACTTGATTTTAGTAATGCTTCTGAAGAATCGTTTAAAAAAATGGTTAACGAAATTCCTCAAAATTTAAGGTTAAGCTCTAATAATGTGGATAGCTTCGGAGTGCCTTGTACAATACAGGGATATGGATATCTTGTTGACCCTAAAATGTTGTCTTCGCTTTTCGGGGGAGATAAATATCGTTCTGTGTTAAATGACCTTAAAGAATGTACTTACGACGAATTTGAAGGATTCATTTCTGCTGTTGACTTATTCATAAAGGGAGGGGGAGTTTATGAAATTAATCTAAACGCACATAAATATTCTCTTTTACCTGAAAAAAGCGGTATTTCCGAAAATCTAAACGGCGTGTTTTCTTTTGCCGCAGGGGACGAAAAAGAAACAGGAACATATATGTTAAACATACCGCTTGCCGCTACCTTTAATTCTGCGGCAGACGCAAACATGGCTTCGGAAGATAAAATAAATAAACTTGAAAAACCTTTAATTGAATTTGCCCAAGCTCTTGATGTTAGGACAAACTCAGTTTCTGGCAAAAACAGTTCTCTTTCGAGGGGCGTTTCACTTATTGACAGCGTAAATAACAGCTATAAACAGGCGATTAAAAATTTTGTTAACGGAAAGTCTGTGTTTATGCTTAACGGCACATGGGCTTACAACGACATTGCTGTTTATGATTCTTCTGTTGCTAAAAGACTAACATTTATTCCGATTAAAATGCCTATTGAAGAAACAGACATATCTGCCGAAAATATGACAGTTGAAAAATTAAATACTTCAATAACCGTTTCTGCTCCTATGTATTATTCAATAAATGCGAAATCTTCGGATAATGAACGTAAATTAGCTCAGGACTTTTTAACATGGCTTAAAACTTCGGAACTCGGGAAAAAGTATTTGATACAAGAATTTTCATATGTCCCTTATGACATACAAGACAGTAATGTTATAGATAATCCGTTAAGTCGAGATATGATAACCTATTTGGAAGAAAAGCATACTTTACCTGCTGTGTATGACGGGACTCCGGAAGGCTGGGGAAATACTTATATTGGTAAGTATATGGTTGAGCAATACTACACAAAGGCTTCTTGGTTTTACAGTGATTACGAAAAAATTGCAGAATATGCAATAAGTAAATGGAAAGAAATTAAATAGTTAAGGGAGGAAAATAAAGTGGGCGAAAGTAAAGTTGATATATCATATATAGATTCTGGATATATTTGGAGTCGTAATTTTATGGAATCGTTTCTAAAATTTTTAAGTAGCATAAAAAAAGAAATAGAAGGTGTTTCAGAAAAAGCGTTTATTGATATGGAAATCGAAATAATAAATGCTTATAGAGAGCTACAGTTAAACATTAAAGACCTAAATTTAATTATGAACTGTAGAACAAAAGGTGACGATAACTCTAATTTTGGAGGTTTGCAGTGTTGCTCCTTTGCAAGTAAAATTGTTAATTCAATAAATAAGTATTTTAAAAATTCTGATTACATCAACTCTAGCAATGACGACGACCCTGATAGCGAGTGTGAGAATGACAGGAGAGAATTATACCATGCGTTACAAAAAATTAAACAAAAAGCACTCATCGACAAAAAATATGCATTTAATTTTGAATGTGAAACTAGACAGAAATACTTAAGCTATGGCAAAGATGACTCAAAGGAGATATTTGAAAATTCAGGATACACTTTTTAATTATGTAATATGTACCCCAAGTAAAAGATAAGTTAAAACTTGACTTTTACTTGGCTTTTTTTATTATTTGTCTTGTTCTAAAACTAACATTGGGTCTATAAATTTTTCTCCCTTTTTAATCATAAGGTGTAAATGAGGTTCTTCCGCTATTTCAATCGGTACGCTTTTTATCGAACCTATATCTTGTCCGGATTTAACGGTTTCTCCCTTTTTCACTAGAGTAGTAGCTCCTAGTCCACAATAGTAAGCTGTAAACCCTGTGTTATGGTCGATAACAACGGTTGTCCCGTAAGCGGAGTCGTTATACACATCCTTTACAGTTCCTGCTGAGATAGATTTTACTATACTTCCTTGTCCTGCTTTAAAGTCTATGCCGTCGTGAGTCCTCCAGTCACCAAGCGTGTTTGAATATACAGGTTTGCCATCGCTAAACTCTTTAATTACGGTTTTATCTGTTGGATAAATAATTAAAGTGTCAACTTGCTCTGTGGCAACAGATTGTAAATTAGTATCATCTTGGGCGGGCTGCGGAGATTGAGTTATTTTCTGAGGACCTTTTGCAGAATCCGAATTTGATGGTTTCTCCTCGGGTTTTGATTTATCTTTTGCAAATTTCTTTGAGACTATTTCATTGGTAACCTTAGGATTTCTGTCATCCGGAATGCTGCTATTCTTTTTTGACACATCGCTTTTAGACGGACTTGAAAAATTTTTAACACTCTTATAAGTTGACCAACTAGCCGCAGTAATGGCAGTTAAACAAATTACTAACGCAACATAAAAGCCCTTACCTTTGAAGTTTTTGTTTTGTGTATTCATAAAATTGCACCTCCATTAGTTATTATTGTTAAAATGAGCGATTATATACAATAACTTTATTCAAAATTTTAATTTACTTTGGTTTTATCCTTAAGCAGGAACATATCTGTTTACATTTTATCGTAAATATAATATAATAAAATATAGATGTAATTTGCTTAGGAAGGACTAATATAATAATGGGATTTAAAGAGGATTTTATTAATATTTACAATGAAAATATCCAAAGACCTGGCGCTCAAGAACTGCTTAAGTGGCTGAACACAACTGATTTTTTTACTGCTCCTGCGAGTACTAAATTTCACTGTGCTTGTGAAGGTGGTCTGGTTCAGCATAGTGTGAATGTTTATGATGTGCTTATGAACAAACACTTCGACAAAGAAACTGATAACAAAGAAAGTTTTGCTATTTGCGGTCTTTTACACGATATTTGTAAAGCAAAATTTTATAAAAAGTCTATGAGGAATGTAAAAAATGAAGAAACAGGGCAATGGGAAAAACAGCCGTTTTATTCTGTTGATGATTTATTTCCTTACGGTCATGGTGAAAAATCCGTATTTTTGATAGAAAGATTTTTAAGACTTAACACAAACGAGGCTATGGCTATTCGTTGGCATATGGGCGGTTTTGACGAATCAGTAAAAGGCGGCAGCTATGCTATGAGTAATGCGTATTATAAATATCCTCTTGCTGTAAAGATGCATTTAGCCGATTTAGAAGCAACCTTTTTAGTTGAAAAAAATACTTCTGATGTGAAAAGATAAGGTCTTACAAAATAAAATACGTTAAACTTGGTTACCGTAATTGAAAAATTGATTTTAAGTAAGGTAGGTTTATATATGAAAATTCTCGTAATTAATTCAGGTAGCTCTTCGCTAAAGTATCAGCTAGTTGATATGAGAGATGAAACTATTTTAGCCAAGGGTATTTGTGAACGTATTGGAACGGAGGACGGTCATTTTAACTTATGATAAGCGTAAAATTGACGAAAAACTCATAATGAAAGACCATAAACAAGCACTTTTACATGTTAAAGATATTTTGACGGATAAAAATTTCGGAGTTATAAATAATTTAAATGAATTGTCTGCGGTTGGACATAGGGTTGTTCAGGGCGGAAAATATTTTAATAAATCTGTTTTTATAAACGATTATGTGATAGACAAAATAAAAGAACTTATCCCATTAGCGCCGCTTCACAACGAAGCTAACCTTAATGTTATTCTGGCGTGTAGAGAAATGCTCGGCGAAGATTTAACGCAAGTTGCGGTATTCGACACGGCGTTTCATGCATCTATGCCGCCAAAGGCTTACATGTTTGCAATACCTTACGAGTATTATGAAAAAGACAATATTCGTAAATACGGTTTTCATGGTATTTCACATAAATACGTTAGTGAACGTTGCGCAAGTTTAATGGATAGAAAATTTAAAGACCTTAAAATTATAACGTGCCACATTGGAAATGGCTCTTCTATAACGGCAATAAATAAAGGCGAGGTTTTAGACACAAGTATGGGATTAACTCCGCTTGACGGACTAATGATGGGAACAAGATGCGGAAGTATAGACCCATCTGTTGTAACGTTTTTGGCGGAAAAAGAAGGTTTGTCGTTTGATGAAGTAAACCGTATGCTAAATAAAAAATCCGGTTTACTGGGAATATCGGGAATATCAAATGATGAAAGAGATATAATGAGAGAAGCAAAAAAAGGAAATAAAAGAGCAATACTTGCTCATGAAATGCTTACATATCAAATAACAAAGTTTATAGGCAGCTACTTTGCAGTTATGCAGGGATGCGATGCAATTGTATTTACAGCCGGTATAGGCGAAAACCAATGGATACACAGAAAAGTAATTTGCGAAAATTTAGGATTTTTAGGAGTAAAGTTAAGTAAAGAGTTAAACAGAAGTACTTTTGGAGGAAAAGAAGGTAAAATTTCTTCAAATGATTCTAGTGTTGATGTGTATGTCATTCCGACTAATGAGGAAATTGTTATTGCGAGAGACACAAAATGTATTTTAGAAAGTTTCAATAAGAGGGATTAAATAATGTCAAATTTTACTCACCTTCATGTTCATAGCGAATATAGTCTGCTTGACGGAGCTTGCAGGATTAAAGAGCTTGTTAGCACAGTTAAAAAAATGGGTCAAAACTCTGTTGCTATAACAGACCACGGAGTTATGTATGGAGCAATAGAATTTTATAAAGAAGCTAAAAAACAAGGTATAAAGCCAATAATAGGATGCGAGGTGTATGTTGCTCCGAGAACCAGGTTTGACAAAGTTCAACAATTTGACAGACAAAGCTATCATTTAGTTTTGCTCTGTAAAAACAACAAAGGTTACCAAAATCTTATGAAAATAGTTTCAGAGGCTTGGACAACAGGATTTTACGGTAAACCAAGAGTTGATAAAGATTTACTGAAAAAATACAGCGAAGGTATAATTGCACTTTCAGGTTGTCTAGCCGGGGAAATTTCTCGTTCTTTGGAAATTAATGATTATAACGGTGCTAAAAGTACGGCTCTTGAGTACCTTGAAATCTTCAAAGAAGGAAATTTTTATTTAGAAATTCAAGACCACGCAATTCCGGAACAACGCCATATAAACCCTTCTATAATAAGACTTTCTAAAGAAACAGGTATTCCTGTTGTTGCAACGAATGATTGTCATTACATAAATCATGAAGATGTTTATATGCATAAAATTTTGCTCTGTATTCAGACTAATCATACTATAGAGGAAGAAAATACTTTTGAATTTTCCTCCGACCAATTTTATTTAAAGTCCGAAGAAGAGATGCTAGAGTTGTTTAAGGATTGTCCTGAAGCCGTTTATAACACTTCTAAAATTGCAGAGATGTGTAATGTTGACATTCAATTTGGCGATACTAAACTTCCACATTTTGATGTGCCGAATGGTCAAAATCATTTCGACTACTTTAAAGAAAAATGTTATGAAGGGTTTTATAAACATTATGGAGAAAATCCTGACAAAGCGTTGGTAGAGCGGCTTGAATACGAGCTTAATATGATAAATAAAATGGGCTATGTTGATTACTATTTGATTGTGCAAGACTTTGTAAATTATGCAAAATCTTGCAAGATTCCCGTTGGACCCGGAAGAGGCTCCGGAGCAGGAAGTATTGCAGCGTATTGTATAGGTATAACCGGAATAGACCCTATTAAATATAATTTACTGTTTGAGAGATTTTTAAATCCGGAAAGAGTAAGTATGCCTGATTTCGACATAGATTTTTGCTATGAAAGAAGGCAAGAAGTAATAGACTATGTTATTGAAAAATACGGAGCTGACCATGTTTCACAGATAGTAACTTTCGGAACAATGGCTGCTAAAGCCGCTATTAAAGACGTTGGTAGGGCAATGGCAATTCCCTATGCAACCACAGACACTATCTCTAAGTTAATACCCTCAGAAATAGGTATTACGATAGATAAAGCGCTGAACAAATCGAAAGAGTTGCGCTCGCTATACGAAAATGATGAAAAAATACGTAAATTTATAGATATGGCTAAAAAACTTGAAGGGATGCCAAGACATTCATCGACACATGCGGCAGGCGTTGTTATAACACGAGAACCTGTTGATGTTTATGTACCTTTAGCTAAAAATGATGATGTGATTGTAACTCAATACACCATGACAACTTTAGAAGAGCTAGGTCTTTTGAAAATGGACTTTTTAGGTCTTCGTACTCTCACCGTTATAAACGATGCTCAAAATATGATAAGAAAAAGTAAACCGGATTTTAGTATTGATAATGTCGGTGAAAATGATAAAAATGTGTTTAATATGATTTCAAGAGGGGAAACAGACGGTGTTTTTCAATTTGAATCTGCTGGTATAAAGAATGTGCTTTGTCAGCTAAAGCCGGAAACTATCGAGGATTTAATTGCTGTTATATCACTATATCGCCCTGGTCCAATGGATTCGATATCTGCTTACATACAAAACAGACACAACCCTAATGCGATAAAATACAAACACCCACTTCTATCTAAGATTTTAGATGTTACATATGGCTGTATAGTGTATCAAGAACAGGTTATGCGTATATTCAGGGAGCTTGCGGGTTACTCTTTAGGAAGAGCGGATATTGTTAGAAGAGCTATGGCTAAGAAGAAAAAAGACGTTATGCAAAGTGAAAAAGACGTCTTTATAAATGGTCTTTTAGATGATGAAGGGAATGTTTTGGTAGACGGCTGCGTTAGACGAGGAATTTCTAAAGATATTGCTGAAGATATATATTCTCAGATGGAAAGCTTTGCTTCTTATGCGTTTAATAAATCTCACGCTGCAGCTTATGCTTTGATATCTTATCAGACTGCATGGCTAAAAAATAAGTATCCGTGTGAGTATATGGCGGCATTGCTCACAAGCGTGTTAAACTATAGCGATAAAATGGTTGGGTATATATCGGAGTGCAGAAAATTAGGAATAGAAGTTTTATCGCCTAGCGTTAATGAGAGTAATAAAACGTTTACGGTGGTTAATGGGAAAATAAGATTTGGGTTAGGCGCTATAAAAGGAATGTCTGACAATCTTATAGATACCATTATTGCCGAAAGACGAAAGTTTGGAAAGTTTACATCGTTTTATGATTTTTGCAAAAGAATTTACGGAAAAGACTTAAACAAAAAAATGCTTGAAAATGTCGTAAAAAGTGGAGCTGCAGATGGTTTTGGCGTGAATCGCAGACAAATGCTAAGCGTGATGGACAAGATTATAAACGATTTATCCACAGATAAAAAACGTAATATAGAAGGACAAATAGGTTTCTTTGATTCAAATTCTTTAAGTAAACCCTCAAACGATGTTATATATCCCGATATCCCAGAATTTGATATGGAACAACTCTTGGCTATGGAAAAAGATATTATTAGAATTTATGTTTCGGGACATCCGATGCTAAAGTATGGCGATGCTTTAAAGACGGATAATTTCGATAGTATTTCAGATATAATAAATGATGAAAATAGAAATAAATATTGCGATAAAACTAAGGTTAAATTAATGGGGGTAATTTCTTCTGTTAATGTTAAAGCAACTAAAAATAACGCTATGATGGCGTTTGTAAAATTAGAAGATTTATCGGGAATTATAGACGTAGTTTTATTTCCGAAAATATTGTCTTGCTGTTCTAACTACATTAAAGAAGGTAATGTTATTAAGCTCTGCGGATACATAAAATCCGAAGAGGGGAACGACATTAAAATTATATGTAACCAAGCTGTTTTGCCAGACGGTGTTTTAGACGATGGAATAAAAAAACAAAGCGAAAGTAATAATAGTAATAAAAGAAGCGGTCTTTACGTTAAAATAAAAAATAAAGATTGCAAGGAATATCAAATACTAACATTACTTTTGAGTATCTTTGAAGGCAGTACTCCCGTTTATGTGTTTTTTGAAGATATGAATAAATTAACGTTGTCGCCTAAAAGTATGTGGGTGTCGCTAAACGATGTGTTAGTAAAAGAACTGAAGCATAGGATAGGCGAAAAAAATGTGGTTGTCAAATGATAGTATAATATAATATTATAGGTAATATAATAGTTAACACTCGATGGTGATATAAAATAAATATTAAGGTGTGTTTTGTTGGAGGTGTGCTCTGTTGAATGATAAATGTATAGCTATTTTGACAAGCGGTGGAGATGCTCCTGGTATGAATGCCGTTATAAGGTCTGTAGTCAGAGCAGGAATTGCGCAAGGAATGCGAATTTTAGGGGTAAGAAGAGGATTTAATGGTCTTATAAACGGCGATATGTTTGAAATGAATCTTAGAAGCGTTTCAGATATAATTCACAGGGGTGGCACGATTCTTTATACTGCTAGAAGTCCTGAATTTAGAACAGAACAGGGAGTATCAAAAGCTGTTGAAGTATGCAAAGATATAGGAATAAACGGGGTAATAGTAGTTGGCGGAGACGGTTCTTTTAACGGTGCTTATGAACTAAGCAAAGCCGGTATACCGTGCGTTTGTATACCATGTACGATTGATAACGATGTTTCTTGCAGTGAATACACAATCGGATTCGACACTGCTATGAACACAGCCATGGAAATGGTTGACCGAATTAGAGATACGGCTCAATCTCATGAAAGATGCAGTGTTGTTGAAGTTATGGGCAGACGGTGCGGTGACATTGCCGTTCATACCGGAATTGCCGTTGGGGCAACAGCTATATTAATTCCTGAAGTGGACTATGATTTCGATGTTGACGTTATTGAAAGAATAAAGTTTACCCAAAAAATCGGTAAAAAACATTTTATTATAATAGTTGCAGAAGGTCTTGGAAAAATAAACGAAATAACCTCTGAAATAGAAATGCGTACCGGAATAGAATCAAGAGCAACTATTTTAGGGCACGTTCAAAGAGGCGGCTCTCCAACGCTTAGAGACAGAGTTGTGGCAAGTATGATGGGCTGCAGAGCTATAGAAATATTTTCTAAAAGTATAGGAAACCGTATTGTTGCAACTAAAAATGATAAAATAGTTGATTACGACATTGAGCAAGGATTAAACATGAAAAGGATATTTAATATGGGTCTTTATAATGAAGCTTTAAAAATATCAATTTAGATTAACTTTATTTAAACGGTCTCCCAATTATACAAAATATTCATTTTGTATAATTGGGAATAACTGTAGTTTGATTGGAGGCGATGCAAATAAAAATTTCTGCTGTGCAAAAAATTGTTTACGGTTCTATGTTTACTGTAATTTCTCTTATTTTAGCTTTCTTTATAAAATTTCCTGTTATTCCTGCAACGCCCTATTTAAAATTTGATATTTCAGATGTACCTGTGTTCGTTGCAACGATGCTGTTGGGTCCTCAGACTGGGCTATCTATTTTACTATGCGTTTGCACATTACGTTCCATACTGTTCAGTTCTGCTGGTATTGTTGGGTTTGTAATTCGAATGACATCAGCAATAAATGTATTGTTTTTGGGCTACCTTTATAATAAGCCGAAAAATATTGTCAGAACAACGCTTACTATTATTTTGAGTATTTTTTTTGTGCCTGCATAAGAAACTTGTCCCATGTCAGGCTGTTTGTAGCATCGGTGGTATGATTTTACAAGAGATGAATATGGACTG
>ERZ827156.2783-NODE-2783-length-17112-cov-4.041860_pt1 | contig 17112 bp, 14 predicted proteins | sample MGYA00519919_ERZ827156 | MGnify/ENA primary metagenome ERZ827156 (study PRJEB31778, sample SAMEA3449269) | human gut metagenome | biome: human gut; feature: human-associated habitat; material: faeces | place: United Kingdom | collected 2010/2012 ... | reverse complement strand
CGTTCCACGGCGCAGACGTGCCCCTTGGCGAGATCGACGACGTGAATGTAGTCGCGAACTCCGGTGCCGTCGGGCGTGTCGTAGTCGTTGCCGAAAACCTGGACGGCGGCGAGGCGCCCGGAGGCGACGCGCGCGACGTAGGGGAGAAGGTTATTGGGAATCCCATTCGGGTTTTCGCCGATGAGGCCCGAGGCGTGTGCTCCGATCGGGTTGAAGTACCGAAGGCAGATCACCGACCAATCGGAATCGGATCGGCAGAGATCGGCCAAAATGTCTTCAATCATCACTTTGGTACGGCCGTACGGGTTGGTGATCCCGATCCCCACCGGATGATCTTCCGTGAGGGGCAGTTTCTGCGGCGTGCCGTAGACGGTGGAAGAGGACGAGAAGACGAGGCGTTTGACGCCCGTTTCCTTCATGGCTTCGAGCATCGTCACCGTGCCCGAAATGTTGTTGTCGTAGTAGTCAAGCGGCTTCACGCAGCTTTCGCCCACGGCTTTTAGCCCCGCAAAGTGAATGACGGCATCGATTTTTTCCTCTCGGAGCACCTTCGTCATCAAGGCCTTGTCGCGGATGTCGCCCACGACGAGGGGCACTTTTTTTCCGGTGATGGTCTCGACGGCAGCCGCGGCTTCCGCCGACGAATTGCAGAGGTTGTCATAGAGGACGACGTCGTGCCCCGCTTCCAAAAGTTCTACAGCGGTGTGTGAACCGATAAAGCCCGAGCCGCCCGTTAAAAGAATACGCATGGCAGATTCCTTATTTCTTGAAGTTGGGCATGCGGCCTTCGAGGAAGGCGCTGCAGGCTTCTTTGGCGGCGGGTGTTGCCGCGGCTTCGGCAAAGGCGGCCTGTTCTTCGGCGGTGATGTCCGCCAAACGGCGGCTCCAGGCACTCCGCAGCAGTTTCTTCGCGTTTTGCACCGCAAAGGCGGGCATCGCCGCTAAGCGCTTCACGCGGGCGTCGGCCTGAGGGAAGACTTCTTCGTCGGCGCAGACGGCGGAAACGATCCCCATCTGCAGGGCTTCCGTGGCGCTGATGGGTTCGGACAACAGAATCTTCTCGGCAGCCTTGTGGTATCCGGCGTTCTGCAGTGCCAAAAGGCTCACGCCGAAGCGCGGCGTCAAGCCGAGCGCCGTGAAGGGGAGCGCAAAAAGGCTCGAAGACGAAGCGTAAACGAGGTCGCAGTAGTAAAGAAGTGTCACGCCGAAACCGACGGCGGGGCCGGCGACACAGGCGACGACGGGTTTTCTGCAGTTTTTAAGCGCTTCAATGAGGCGTCCGGCTGGGGTATCGGCATCAGCCGACAAGTGCGTTAACTGTTCTTTTAAGTCGCCGCCCGCGCAGAAAATTCCGGGCTGCGCGTGAATGAGAATGGCATGAATGTCGTCTGCTGCGTCACCCTTCACGATGTGCGCCGTCAACTCGTCCAACATGGCGGCGTTCAAGGTATTGCGGGCTTCGGGGCGTGAGATTTCCAGACGCAGCACGTTGTCGTCCAGAACCTGATGAAGAATGGGCATAAAAGCGTTTCTCAGTTAAAGGATAATAAGCCGTCAGTTTAAAGGAATCGGCATCGCCAGGCGTTCGCACACCGTGCGCACGGCGTGGTTAAGTGCGCTCTTTAATGCATCGTCTTCCCAGCGGGGTTCGTACACGGCGGCAAATCGGGTTTCGCGCGCGTTGATGCGGGTGAGATGCACCAGAGCATGGACGGCGGGTGCGACGTGACTGTCGTCGATCGCAAGAAAAAGGACGTCGCGGTCAAAATCGGGCGAAGTGATGTCGGACAAATCCCGGGCGGTGAGTTCGGCCGCCGCTTTGCCGAAGAACGCGTGGCAAGTCTCTTCGGGCAACGTTTTGGCGAAGGTGCGGACGACTTCGGCATCGTCGCTGTGAATACTGCGGATCATCACGAAGCCGTTCGTGAGGCGCACAGGCTGGTGCAGCCGCCGCGGGGAGCCGGCAAACGTGAGGTGGCTCGTACGGTCGTCGCCCGCGGCGGGGCCCGCGTTTACCGTCCCTTCGGCATCGAGCGTGACGGCGCCTTCATCGTCAAGCACCAGGGGCGTCAGCGCAAGGCGCGTGACGGCGGGGAGCGTTTCCGCAACGGCCGAAAGTTTGAGAAGCGTACGGATGAGGCTTTCGACGTTTGCCGCGGGCATGCCTCGGAAGGCGTCAAACCAAGCGCGGGCTTCAAAGGTCTTCAAAGCCTCGCGGGCTTCGGCCTCGGTGACCGGGGGAATGAGGGTGACGTGGCCCTTGAAAAGGCTCGCCGCCATGCCGCCCACCCCCAGTCGAATGACCGGTCCCAACACGGGGTCGGTTTCGACGGCGAGCGTCAGTTCCCGGCCGGCGGGCCTCACGGCCATCGTCTGCACCCAGACGCCGCGGAATCGGGCGTGCGGAGCGAGCTGCGCAACGGATGCTCTCAGGGACTCAAAACCGGCTCGGACGGCGGCCGCGTCTTTGACGTTGAGCAGGACTCCCCGGGCATCGGTTTTGTGCGCAATGCCGTCTGCGGACACTTTGAGCGCCACCGGCATGCCGATGCGTTCGGCGGCGGTTACGGCTTCTTCCGGAGTCGCCGCCGTAATGCCGGCGGCAAAAGGGATGCCGTAGGCGCGCAGAATCTGTGCGAGATCATTCTCGGTGAGGACGAAGCGGCTGCTTCGCTGAGCGTCTTCAATCACGCTCCTGGCAGCGTCCGTATCCCAGGTACCGGCGGCGGAACCCGGCGCGGAGAGCGTCGGTTGAGTAAAGACGCTTTCCGCTGCCCGGCACGCGAGCGCGAGCATTCGGGCTGCGGCCGCAGGCGTCGTCGCGATCGGAAGCCCGGCATCGGCCGCCGTGTTTTCAAAATTAATGTCCGGTGCCCCGAGACGCACGGCAATGACGGGTTTGTCGGCCGTTTCTGCGGCGTCTGCCAAGGCTGTGGGTAATGAATGGTTCGCCGCCGCGGCCGTGGGGGCCAACGCGACGATGAGGGCATCGACGTCGGTCTCAGCAAGCACGCGTCGGGCGCAGGCGGCAAGACGCTCGGCCGGAGCCTCTGCGCCGGCATCCGTCGGATCGACGGCCGCAGCGGGGGAGCCGGAGAGCCTCTGCAGATCTTCGTGAGCGGGGACGGATAAATGAGCCAAAGTGAGGTCCGTTTGCGTGAGCGCACCGGAACCCGCGGCGGCGGCGCCGACACCGTTGCCCAAGACTGCGGTACGGGAACCGCGCGGGAGGCGCCCGTCAGCCAACAGGCGCAGTGCGCCGCAGAAATCGCTGAGGGAATCCGTGGCGACGGCACCGGCCTTTTTGACGGCGGCGCGGAAATTGTCGGGTTCGGCGACGGGGGCATTAAGGCGAGCCGCGGTCAAGGCGGAAATGCCTTCGGAGTCCGGGCCATAGAGAATCAGAACGGGTTTTATGCGGGAAGCGGCCCGAACGGCGGAAAAGAAGGCTCGGGGGCGGCGCAGCGCCAGAACGTCGACGGCGATGACCTGAGTGTCTTCGTCTTCCACCAGGCAGTCGATGACTTCGTCCAACGCAACGTCGGTTTCGGCGCCGACCGACACGACGGACGAAAAGCCGAAACGGTACTTTTCCGCGTAGTCCAAGAGCGCGGCGGCGGTTGTCGTGGTCTGCGCAATGAGGCCGATGTGTCCCGACAGAGGCAGACGCGGCCAGTAACTTACGTTGAGCCCGGATTTCGGACGGATGAGCCCGGTGGAATCGACGCCCACCAAGCGGATTTTGCTTTTGCGGGCGATGTCGGCAAGTTTCTCGCGCCACAGGCGGTTTTCGGTGAATTCGCCTTCCCCGGGGGTGACGAGGACGTTTTTGATGCCGGCTTTGGCGCAGTCATTCAGAAGCGACTCAACGCGGCGGCTTGACGTGGCGATGACGGCTAAGTCGGGCGGCTGCGGAAGATCCGCGAGTTTTGCCCAGCAGGGGGTGAGGCCGATGTATTTGTACTTGGGGTTGACGGGATAGGCTTCCAAAACCCGGCGGCTGTTCATGACGCCGCGCCAAATGAAGCTGCCGCGGCTGCCTTCCCGGTCGCTCGCGCCTAAGACGGCGACGCTCTGGGGGTTGACGGCGGAAAGGAGACGATGAGTGTTGGACATGTACGAAGCATAAAAATGATGAAAGTTAGATAAGTCTAATGAAGAAAGTGCCGGGGGGCAGCAAGTATGCCCGTACGCTGAAATAGCATCGCTATTTACCGGGCCGATGAAGTGAATTCCCCTTAGCGCAATAGCTCCGTTAAGTTCCGGTGAAACTAAGTCCGTGGCGAAACGCAGACGCTTCGTTCGAAAGGGCGGAGATAAGATGATCGCAGAAGCTCTGAAGTAACGGTGAACCCCGCGACTTTAGTTGTCGGGAGCTGCCAGAACGGTCCATCAGCGAACGGACGTGCGACAATGACGACCGACGGGCGCCGGACATGCGCACGCCGTGAGGAAGAAAAATAAATGACGACAAAAGCTATTCCCGCGCCCAAGGCGTGGAAGAAGCCGGACGGGACGACGGTCTCCTGCACGGAAAAAGTGAAAGTGCTGGAAGAAAATTGGCGCGACATTCGCCAAGCCCTGCAGGATGCGTTGGACGACGCCATCTTAATGGGGTGCACCGAGAGTCAATTCAAGACGGAATATAAGCGCCTTGTGGAAAGCCTCACGACGGACTACCGGGAAGAAAAAAGTAAGGCCCCCGGGTTTTCCGTGGTGAAGTGCGACCATTGGGTGCTCACGGTTGCAGACGTCGAAAAAAGTCGCGCGTTTTACGTGGGGGCGCTCGGCATGACGGAAGAAACGTTCGGGAACGGACGCACGGCCTTTGTCTATGCCACAGGGAAAGTGAATCTGCACGTCGCTTCCGCTGAAGCGATTTTGCCGCGGGCGGCGGCGCCGACGCCGGGTTCCGCGGATTTGTGCCTCATTGTGAGTCGCCCTGTGGCGGAAGTAAAAGACATTCTTGCGGGGAAGGGTATTACCGTGGAACTGGGGCCCGTGGAACGAACGGGGGCGTTTCATAAGCTGACGTCGATCTACGTGCGGGATCCCGACGGGAACCTCGTGGAGTTGGCGAACGAACGGTTCAGTGAGTAGCCCGGTGGTTTCCGGACAGCAAAAAGCCCGCTCAAACGGCGGGCTTTTTGCTTGAACGACGGGAAGGTTATTCGGCCTTCTTCACCGTTTTGCGGACCGTGGTTTTGCGCACGGTCGTCGTTTTCGTCGCCGACTTTTCAGCCTTCGCTTTCTTGGCGGCTTCTTTCTGCTGTGCGAGCGCCGCAGCCTTGCTTTCCGCCTTCTTCTGCACCAGGCTCTTTTCGGGCTTGGAGGGCTTCAGAATGCGTTTGGATTCCGCGGCCTTGCGTTCGGCTTCGGCTTTTTCCGCAGCTTCCGCGGCTTCTTCTTCCTGCGTACGCATGGAGATGCGCACGATCGGAGGTGCCACCGTGGCGTTTTCTTCCTTCACGCCCCAAAGCTTCAGAAGATCGGCTTCACTCGGCACCGTACCGCGGTTGCGGCGGGCGACGACGCTCGCGCGCACCAGCTTTTCGATGTCGGGCAGCGGCAACCGGTTGAGATCCATGAAATTGATGAGACTATGTTCTGCATCAAACCCCTTGATCGTCTGAACAAACGGTTCAATAATAGAATTCTCGGCGACGTAGAGCGTGAGGCACTTCTCCCGCGATTCGAGAGCAAAGAGCGGACTGCCGCTCAGTTCATAGAACACCAAACCGAGGCGTTTGCTTTCACGCACGCCGCGGGCGGCTCGACGAATCAGGCTGGCCACCCGCGCCATCGCCACGCGTCGATCCGGCGGCAGACTCTGCAGGAAAACGCCCAAAACCGTAGCCCCTACCATAAATTCATCCCCCTAAAATTCCTCAAAAACCAAAAGCGCAGAAATGAGAAGACAATCCGCGCGAATCTATTATTTTACCTGAAATTTCTTAGGAATGTAAGAGCGGAAACCCTGCCATAGGCTGATTCTTCGGGAAAATTTCGGGCGTTCTGAGGGAGAAAAATGGTTATTTCTGCAGGTTGCTCTTGTAGAAGGTATAGCGCGCCGTGAAGTGAACGACGAGCATGTTGCCGAGGGAATTGCGGTTGCAGACGGCAGTCGGAATGCCGCCTTTGGCCTCATCGCGTTTGACCCAGCGGTAGGGCGTGAGCGTGCCGGTTTTGATTTTTCCCGCAGGCGTCACCCTAAAGAGGACGTCTTTTAAGTCGGCGTCGGTTTTGCCGGGGGCGGAACTCACGATTTTTGACGAGAGTTTGGATTTGTCGGGCGCCGTGAAGTTGAAGTCCGCGCCCTGCGTGGCGATCTTGCGGCCGGCAGGGTTCATGAGTACGACCTCCGGCGCAATAAAGCGCCACCAGTAGCCGTCCTTGTCGGCGGAACACTGGAATTTCAGCACGCCGGCTCCGGTAAGGACGAGGTCGGGCTTGGCGGTGGCGTCCTCCGGCTCAACAGGGCCGGGCCCGAAGGGGTTGAAGCCGGCGCAGCCGGTGAGAAGAAGCGTAACGGCAAGAAAGAGACGGCGCATGGTGTTTTCAGCGGATGGTATTAGGAGACAAGGATGATTGTAGTGATTGAGACGCTACGAGAGTGTTCCCGTCGTCTCCGTCGGCACGTCCCGGAACTTTTTGGTACTGAAGTCGATGTTCATGCGGGACGCCGCGAGAACGGCAACGAGTGCGAGAAAAAGGAGCCCCGCGCACACGAAGTAGGGACTTCCCGCGAGCACGTTGTCCGTATGCCGCGCGGAAAACATCAGCAGAGGCGTCCCTAAGGCCGGTGCCAAGGCTCCCGTGAGGGAATTTAAGGAACTCACGGCGCCCATGGATTTCCCTTGTTCTGTTTTGAGCGTACGGCGGCTGATTTCCCCCGTCAGCACCGGTGTTGCCGCACTCATGACGGCATAGATGCAGCAGGCGGCGGACGCTGCGATCCCCCAGGGAGACAAGGCGACGAACGCCATGGCGGCCGATCCGATGACAAGCGCCCCTAAAACGATCTCGCGCGGCCGCACGAAGCGAATAAGGCGCTGCAGCACGACGCCCTGCATGAAGGCAATCGAAAGTCCCAGTGCAAAGACGGAGAGCCCGATCGCGAGCGGCGTAAACCCGTAACGGAATTCCGTATAAAGCGCCCAGGTGCACTGCATCAGGGCATTTGCGAGGCTCGTGAGCGTAAGAATCAGCAGGAATAGGCGGTTGGCGGGTACCCGCGTTACGTCAAAGAGCGCACGCAGAGGGTTGTTGTTGCGCCAAGAAAGGGGTTTTGCGGCACGTTCGGTGAGCGACTCCGGCAGCACGAAGGCACCGTAAAGGAAATTCAAGAGCGCCACGGCCGACGCCGCCATAAAGGGCCAACGGGGATCGTTGTCGCCCAAAAGACCGCCGACGGCAGGACCCAAAACGAACCCGACGCCGAATGCCGCACCGATTTTGCCGAACCCCGAGCAGCGCCCGACGCCCTGCGTGACGTCGGCAATGTAGGCCTGTGCCACGGTCATGTTGGCCGACATCATGCCGCCGATGACGCGGCTCACAAGAATCAGAACGAGCGACCCGGAAAAAGCCGGGACGGCAAACGTGAGTCCCAGTCCCAAAATGCCGCCCAAGAGAACGGGACGGCGGCCGATCCGATCGGAAAGCGCGCCTAAGAGGGGGCTGCTTACGAACTGCATCACGCCGTAACTCAGCATGATGAGGCCGTACCACCACGTCTGAGCGTCGCGGTTTTCCGAGAGCGTCCCGATCAGCCGCGGCAGTACCGGCACAATGAGCCCGATGCCCAAAGCATCCAAAAAGATGCAGGCCAAAATGAATCCGACGGCGGGCTTGATGGGCATGGTAAATCGGGAGCGGTTAATAGACGTTGCAACGGGAGGATCATAGAGGAAACGAATCCCGGCGGCGTCGCAGCGAGGAAGCGATGTGCCGTCGCGGTAAACTCAGAAAATCTCGAAACAAGAAATCACACTATGAACTTCATTCCCGTGACGCCGGCTTCTGCGTCCGTTCTGACTTCGTTTTTACCGGCTTTCGGTACCGGTGACGCCAATCATTCGGTGGGCGCCTTGGTGACGCGTGCGTCGGAACACGACACGCACTATGCCGTTTTGGAAAACCGACTGTTGATCCGCTGGCGGCCGACGGCGCAGGCTCCGATGATGTGGATGATGCCGATGGGTGAGACGCCGGGCGCAGCCTTGTGGCGGGCGCTGGAAGCGGAAAGTCGGCGTTTGGGAGAGCCCCTGCGGTTTTGGGGGACGGTGCCGGTAATGAAGGCGGTTTTGCGGGCGGCGTTTCCAGGGCGAATGCCGGGTGTGACGACGACCGAAGACTGGTGGGACTACCTTTATGAGCGAGAGGCGTTTGTAACGCTTTCCGGTCGGGCGCTGCACGGAAAGCGTAATTTTGTGAAGCGCTTTTGGACGGCACATCCGGCGGCAGAATTCATGCCGCTTACGCGGGGAAATATCCCGTTGTGCGAAGCGTTTCTTTCCGATTGGTATGCGGCGTTCGGGGAACTTACGGACGGGTTGCTCGCGGAAAAGGCGGCGATTGCGACGGCGTTTCAGCATTGGGAGACGCTCGGGATGACGGGGGGCGCCTTAGTGGAAGCCGGAAAGGTTTTGGGTTTTACCTACGGCGCGACAGTGGCGCCGAATATGTTTGCCGTACACATTGAAAAGGCGGCACGTTCTGTGACGGGGGCGTACCCGGCGCTGTCGCAGTGTTTGGCAAAGATGCTGCCCGACTCGGTGAAGTTTCTCAACCGGGAAGAGGATTTGGGGATTCCCGGGTTGAGAAAAGCAAAAGCAGAGTGGGTGCCGTGTGCGAGAAATGAGAAGGGATGGGTGACTATGCAATGACTAGTCACGGAGACAGCAAATGGGAACCACCAATACGCCGTCTTCCCGCTGGTAGGCAAAGTCACCGACGGCGGTGAGAACCATCAGGAAAGAGGGTTTGCCCATTTTTTCGACGTCAATCTTTGCGGCCAGCATTCGAAGTGTTGATGCACCGTGTTCGACGGCGGCATCGCCGCCCAATTTAATTTCAATGAGGCCGAATGAGCCATTCCGTCGGTGAAGTACGGCGTCGCATTCCAGATTGTTTTTGTCGCGATAGTGGTAAACCTCACCGTCAAGCGCGTCGGCGTAAACCCGCAAGTCTCGGATACAGAGGGTTTCAAAAATAAAGCCGAACGTTTCAGGGTGAAGCACCAGATCGTGCGGGCCGATGCCTAAGGCAGTGGCACACAGCGAAGGATCAGAAAAGTAGCGAGTGTCACTTGTGCGGATGGCGGTTTTGGAACGAAGGTTGGGGGTCCATGCTTTCAAATCTTCGATGACGAAGATTTGTTGGAGCGCGTTGAGGTAACTGCTGACAGTTCTGCGATTCTCCGCGTCCGAGTTGACTAATTGCATGTCTTGAATAAGGGCGGAAATTGGGGTCTGACTGCCTTGATTTCGGGCGTATGACCGAAGCAGTCTTCTGGTTTGATCAGGATTTCGCTCAATACCGTCAACACGGGAAATATCCGTATTGACGATGGCATCGCAGTAATTGGTGGCATGTAGAAGTGCTGCTTGTTTAGAAAGTTCCAGCGCTGCCGGCCAGCCGCCTCGGCAGGCCATAAAAGCGACGGCTTCCAGGTCATAATCGTTAGTACAGGCAATGTCTAAATGGCCGTCAAAAAGTTCGCGCAAACTCACCTGACCGTTTGATTCACCGGATTCAAAAAGACTCATGGTGCGCATCTTGAGCCAAGCAAAACGGCCGGTGCCGGAATGGAAAATTTTGCTCCGATCTGCGGGAACGGCGGATCCTGTGAAAATAAATTGTCCAACTTCTCTTCGATGATCAATTTCGAAGCGGGCCGTATCCCATAGTTCGGGGGCAATCTGCCATTCGTCGACCAATCGGGGGGGTGCCCCTCGCAGCAGTAGGTTGGGGTTTAATTTGGCCAGGGACAGATTGCGTTTTTGGTTGGTGGGATCACTCATGTAAATCTGACTGTTGCTGGCTTCTTCGGCTGTGGTGGTTTTTCCACATTGCTTTGGCCCTTCAATCAGTACGCCGCCAACCGCAGATAGTTGTTGGTGTAAAAGACTGTCGATAATTCTTGGACGATAGTTTGTTTTATAAGCCATTTATATATGTTTATTGCTAAATGAATAAATGTTTGACGCTCAGTCTTCTGACCAAGTTGGCTAAATTTTATCGATTTTTTGGATCAAATTGGCTGTATTTTGACTACTAACTTGGCCGAAATACGGCCTGTTTTCTGATCAAGTTGGCTGTGTTTCAGTGTGTTTTCTGATCAAAATGGCTGAGTTTTGATGATCAACTTGGCGAGTTTCTCAGGTTTTTTCTGATCAAATTGGCTGAATGGAAAATCGTTTCGACCTCAGCCGATGACGTTCCAATAACCTGAGCGGTTGTTTCCGATGCGTTCGATTCGGTGCTCTTTCTGCAATTGAGCAAAGGCACGTTTGACGGACGGCAATGAGTTTTTTACGTGCCGAGCAATTTCCGATTGCGTGGCTTGAGGGTGTGTCTGCAGGTAGTCAAGTACGAATTGCGACAGCGAGGGGGCGCGGACGGATGTCGGCGCGCAAGGGTAGCGGAATGAAGGTGGCGCCCGCGGTGGCGGCGGTACCTGCGGCACTCATGATGGCGATGTTGATCGCGAAGGTGAGAATCGTCGCAGCAGGAGTCAAGAGGCCGCCCAGTTTCTTTAAGGGCTTGGCGACTGCGGCGACGAGATGTTTGTCGCAGCCGCTGGCGGACACCGCCGCGGCAAAGCCCATCGCGGCGCAGATGGCGGGGACGAGCGTGACGTTCGTCATGTCTTTTACGAAGGCTTGGATGGCCTTCATTGGGTCGCCCGCGGCGATGCACATCACGAAGCCAGCGATGAGAAGCAGCATGCGGGTTTCGTAATGTTTGACGAGGCCGTAGGCGGTAAGAATGATCACTGCGACGGCAAGCCAGATCTGCCAGGTCATGATCGAGAAGGTGAACGAGGGGCCGCGTGTTGCTCTTTTTCGGCCGAGCGTCAGCGTTTCAGAAAGACGGAAAAGAAGGAAGTCCAAAATTGCAGCGGATCGTTGTGAAATACGCAACGAATAAACCGTACCGTTCGGCAGTTCTTGGGGATGAGGTTCTAAAAAGCCTTTTCTTTTGTTGCGGTCTTTATCTGTGATTGTTGCGAAAAGTGCAATCATTAAAGGTAGCCCTGATAAGGGAAATCGGGGAATTTTTGTTTTTTGTCAATTGTGTAAAGACGACGGAAAATTAAATTGTACAGTTGTACAATCGTGTGATCTACAGATGTTCAATAGAACCGAAGTGCATTCGCGATGACTCAAAAAAAAACCAAGGTGCCGCGCGCCCGGCGAACCGCCCCCGCCCGACGTCGGGAACTCATCCTTGAAGAAGCCTGCCGGCAGTGCATGCAGAGCGACCGACCGGGCATTTCCTTCGTGGAAATTGCCCGGAAATTGGGGGTCGCCAGAAGCCTCGTCTACCACTACTTTCCCAATCAGGAAGCGCTGATGACGGCTTTGGCGGAAAAATACATTTTGGGGTTCGTGACGGAAGCGGAAATTCCCGACGAGGGGACGCCCGAAGAAAAATTGACGGTTCTTTTCACGAAGCTATCCGACTATTTGGCCGAAGTCCCTGATTATTTGACGGAACTCATTCACACCCGGCAGGGGCGGGCTGTTTTAGATGCTGCAAGCGAAGGCAAGGTACCGCTTTTTATTCGTCTCGCGAAATCGTGTTTTGATAGGTCGTTTGGGACAGAGGATGATGAGGTGTTCTATGCCTTGCCGATGTTCGTACGGTTTTTGCTCATAAGAAACTGTCGCCTGCCGCGTGAAGAACGGTTGAAGTGGGTGAGGGTCGCCGTAAAAACGGCTTTGGCGGCAGCGGAAGCGACGAAGGAATTCGATCTGACGGAGGCAAAACATGAATAAGAAAGTGGCAATCGCCGTCGTGGTGGTCTTGGGGCTCGCGGCAGGAATGGGTTACGCGGTGTGGCCGGATTCGGCCCCCGCGGGGAAAATCTACGGCACCGTGGACACGAGGACGGTGCGTTTGGCGTTTGAAGAGGCCGGGCGTTTGGCGGCTTTGGCGGTGGAAGAAGGGCAGACTGTGAAGGTGGGCGACGTGGTGGGAACCTTGGACGACGAACGGTATCGCATTGCACTGCAGACGGCTCAGGCTTCTGAGGCAGTCGCGCAGAAAAACCTTGATTTAGCGCTCGCAGGGGCCCGAGCGGAAGACATTGCCGCCGCCCGCGCCCGGGTGAAGGCTCTTTCAGCGGCGGCCCGACTGTCCGAACGCACGTGTGCCCGGGAAAAGCGGTTGGGACACGCGACGAGCGTTCAGAAGACGGATCAACTCTGCTCGCAGGCGACCGTGGACGCCGCGCAGAAAGCCGCTGCACAGAAAGAATTGGAACGGCTTCTTGCCGGAACGCGAGCTGAAGAAATTGCGGTCTATCGCGCGCAGCTTGCGGCGGCCGGGGCTCAGGTTGAGGAGGCTCGACGGGCACTCTCGCACTGCGTGTTGAAGGCCCCTTCGGACGCGGTGATTCGGGCGCGCTTAAAGGAACCGGGGGACATGGTGGCGTCATCGACGCCCGTCGTGGAAATGGCTCTCATGAATCCCCTGTGGGCTTGGGTGGACGAAGTGAACCTTGATAAGGTGAAACCCGGGATGGTTGTGACGGTCGCCAGCGACAGTTACCCCGACCGGGTGTTTAAGGGAACGGTGGGCTTTATTTCGACCGTGGCGGAATTTACGCCCAAATCCGTGCAGACCGAAGCGGTGAGGACGTCGTTGGTGTACGAAGTGCGGGTGACGGTGACGGAAGCGGCGGACTTTCTGCGGCTCGGAATGCCCGTGACGGTCAATCTCACGGCGGAGTAAGCCCATGACGGCAACGCTTTCCTTTACGCATGTCACCCGTACGGAAAAAGGGGTGGCGACGCCCTTGCTGCAGGATGTTTCTTTTGAAGCGGCCGAAGGGGAACTGACGGCACTTGTGGGGGCAGACGGCGCCGGAAAGACGACCTTGATGCGGATTGCGGCGGGGATTCTCGCACCGCAGTCAGGCACCGTGTCGGTGCTGGGGAAAACGATTCATGTCGGGGAGGCCTCTGCGCAGACTTTGATCGGCTATATGCCGCAGAAGTTCGGGCTCTATGAAGACTTGTCTGTGATGGAGAATTTCCTGCTCTACGCGGATTTGTTCGGACTCGGGGAGGTAGAGCGGCAGGCGAGATTCACGGAACTTCTCGCCATGACGGATCTCACGAAATTTACGGAACGCCCCGCCGGAAAACTCTCGGGCGGCATGAAGCAGAAGTTGGGGCTTGCGTGTGCGCTGTTGAACCGTCCCAAACTGCTGCTCTTGGATGAGCCGAGCGTCGGGGTGGATCCCTTGTCGCGCCGGGAACTCTGGAGCATTCTCAAAAAGAACGTGGGCCCGGGGAAGATGAGCGCGGTGGTGGCGACGACCTACATGGACGAGGCGGCGCTCTGCGACAACGTGCTCCTTTTGGAAAAAGGCGTGTTGCATTTAAGGGCGGCGCCTCGGGTGATTGCGGCGGCGGCCGCGGGACGAACGTGTCTCGTGAGCTGTCCGGGGGTGAAATTAAGAAATCTGCAGGCCGTGCTTTCCGACGACGAATCCCGGGTGCTCGACGCCGTACCGAGCGCAGGGGGCGTACACGTGCTGCTTGCGGACGGCATGACGGTCGACGGTTTGGCCGCGGCTTACCCCGATTGTCAGGTGACGGCGACGGCACCGCAGTTGGAAGACGGGTATTTGGTGCATCGAACTCAATTTTTAGGCCGCACGAAACCGGCTGCGGGACTAACGGGTGAAAAAGCGACCGGAGTCGTTGCCGATCCCGTGATTTCGGCTTGCAACATCGTGCGGCGCTTCGGGACGTTTACGGCGGTCGACAAGACCTCGTTTGACGTACATCCTGGGGAAATATTCGGACTGCTCGGACCCAACGGCGCGGGGAAAACGACGACTTTTCGGATGCTCTGCGGTCTGATCGACGGCACGGAAGGCGAACTGACGGTCGCGGGCAGCAACGTGCGGGAGTCCCGTACCGAGGCTCGGCGACGCTTGGGGTACATGTCGCAGAAGTTTTCACTTTACGGGACTCTGTCGGCGGAAGAAAACTTGGCATTTTTTGCGGGTGCCTACGGACTCGGAAAAAAAGAAGCCGCGGCGCGCATCGAAGAACTCCTGACGGCCTTTGACCTCACCCGCGTAAGAAAATGCCCGGCGGAGTCGCTTTCGGGCGGTGTCAAGCAGCGCCTTGCGATGGCGGCAGCGCTTCTGCACCGCCCGGCGATTTTGTTTTTGGACGAACCCACGAGTGGGGCGGACGTACCAACGCGGCGCCAGTTCTGGCGCTGGATGACGGAGTTGTCTGCAAACGGGACGACGATCATCGTGACGACGCACTTTATGGAAGAAGCCCAGTACTGCGACCGACTCATCATCCAGGATGCGGGGAGAACCATTATTGCCGGTACTCCGGAAGCCGTGCGGGCGGGCGCGCCTTCGATGGATGCGGCGTTTATTCGCGTGGTGGAAGATTTCCGGCGGCAAAAGCAGGAGGCGTCATGAGTCGGTGGTCGGAATTTTGGCGCCATACCGCGGCACTCACCGTGAAGGAAGTACGGCAGATCGTGCGCGACAAGAGCGCGTTTTTGCTGGGGATCGTGATGCCCGTGACGCTCATTTTATTGTTCGGTTACGGAATCACGTTTGATATCCGGGACGTGCGTGTGGCGGTGGCGGATGAAGCGCACACGGCAGAAGCGGCGGCCGTGACGGCGTCCCTTACCTACAACCCGATTTTCAGGATAACGCCTGTCAGAACCCGCGCCGAAGGCGAAGCGCTTTTAAAAGACTTTACGGTGGAGGGGCTCCTCGTTTTGACGCTGACAGACGGCGCCTTGAAGGAAAGCCTTACGGTGGACGGCATTGATGCCACGCGTGCCGTGATGGTGGGGAATGCCGTTACCGGGGCATTGGCGGTGATTGCCGCCAAATCGCAAACGGTGGCGGGCGTTACGGTGAGTCCCCGCCTGTGGTTTAACGAAAGCGCGGAAAGCCGACGGTATTTGGTGCCGGGGCTGATGGTGGTCGTCCTCACTTTAACCGGCATGATGCTGACGGGGTTGGTGCTCGCGCGCGAATGGGAGCGGGGTACGATGGAAGCGATGATGGCAACGCCCGTGTCGCCCCTGGCGTTTTTGATTTCCAAGACGGTGCCGTATTTCGGGCTTGGCATGACGGGGTGGGGCTTATGTTTGGCAGCGGCCGTTTTTCTTTACGACGTACCGGTGCGCGGCAGTTTGGCGATTGTGGCTACAAGTTCCGTACTGTACCTCCTGATGGGATTGGGGCTGGGACTTTTTATCTCTGGAAAAACGCGCTCGCAGTTTTTGGCAAGTCAGGTGACGGTGCTCGCGGGTTTTCTGCCGGCGGTGATTCTTTCGGGTTTTATTTTTGATTTGCGGAGCGCCCCGGCATGGGCGAACGTCATTGCGCATGTTTTCCCGCCGGTTTACTACATGGAATTGCTGCGGGTAGGCTTTCTGACGGGCGGAATGCAGTCCTTGGTCATTCGGGATTTTGCGGTGCTCGCGGGGTTTGCGGCGGTGTTTCTTTTCTTGGCGTATCGGATGTGTGCCAAAAGGATTCGGCGATGAGTGAAGGGCTTTTTTCTGCGGCGACGAAAGCGGTTGTCAAAAAGGAGTTTCTCTCCGTTTTAAAGGACAAACGCAGCCGCATGATTCTCGTCGTGCCGGTGGTGATGTACATCATTTTGTTCGGATACATTGCGAGTTTTAATTTGGAGCGGATTCCTTACGCGGTGTGCGACCTTTCGCACTCGGCGGCGTCAGCGGAACTCGTGCGTTCAATTGAAGCGGGCGGCATATTTCGGCGACAGGCGACGTTGACGAGTGTCGCCGAAATTAATCGCGCCGTCGAGGAGAACGACACTCTCATCGTGGTCGTGATCGCGCCGGATTTCGCCCGGCGTCTCGCCGAAGGCCGGGAAGCGCCCATTGAGGTGATCGTGGACGGGCGCAATTCGACGACGGCGCAGTTGGCAGCCGGGTACCTGTCGACCGTGGTCGCCAACTTCAACGCCGAGTATTTCGGAGCGGCACCCAAACTCACGCTGCGGCTTCTTTACAACGTCAACAACATCACGCAGTGGTTCATCATGCCGGGATTGATTTTGATGATCGGCATGTTGCAGACGGTGGTGCTCGCGGCGCTCGCGATTTCACGGGAACGGGAGCAGGGGACGTTTGAACAGCTCTCGGTGACGCCTTTGACCACCGGACAGATACTCTTTGCGAAGACTTTGGTGCCGTGCGTGATCGGTGCGTTTCAAGGGGGACTCATTCTCGCGTCGTGTCTGTGGTGGTTCGAAATTCCGTTTGCAGGTCGCTTCTTGCAGCTTCTGGTGATTGATACCGTGTTTTTGTTGGCGGTCGTGGGGTTGGGGCTTGCGATTTCAGCGGCGGCGAAATCTATGCAACAGGCGCTTCTGATGGTGATTGTGGTCTTGGTGCCCATGGTTCTTTTGGGCGGACTCTTTACTCCCGTGGAAAATATGCCGGATTGGATTCAGGCGTTGACTTGGGTGGATCCCCTGCGGTTCGGGCTCGTCGCGATACGGCGGACGTATTTAGCGGGCGCTGGTTGGGCGGACATTGCGCAGGCCCTGTGGCCAACAGCTCTGATGGCTTGTGCGGCATTGCCGGCGGCTTATTGGTTCTGTCGGAGGCGTTTGTGATGAATAACGGAGTACGGAGGATAGAAAGGTGTTTTCGGAAACTGAAGTAATCAAAGGGGATGTTGATAAAGTCGCCCCGGAAAACTCGCCGCGATGCATTGATTTTTTTCTGTAGCGGCGCACTTCTGTCCAAAATAAGTCCAGGCAAAATCACGCGCGCAAGCCAGCGACTTACGACAGGTAGATAGCAAAAGGCCACGGACATCCTGTAAAGTTTTAGCGTCAACAAAAAACT
>ERZ827156.2782-NODE-2782-length-17114-cov-4.204994_pt1 | contig 17114 bp, 31 predicted proteins | sample MGYA00519919_ERZ827156 | MGnify/ENA primary metagenome ERZ827156 (study PRJEB31778, sample SAMEA3449269) | human gut metagenome | biome: human gut; feature: human-associated habitat; material: faeces | place: United Kingdom | collected 2010/2012 ... | reverse complement strand
GTAGAGCGTTAGACTGTAGATCTAAGGGTCGCTGGTTCAATTCCGGCAGTTCGGACTTTTTCTTTTTCACAATTCTGTAACCCATGAGCAAGGAGAGCATTACGCCTGGTTTTTGTTTTGTTAGCACCTAAACAATAGCGTTTAATACGTTTGCGCTCGGAGTGGAAGTGGAGTGCGACAGTCTGGCGGAAGTGTCGAAAGCCTTCTCGGACACGTGCTTTGTTGTTTCTAATTTAATAATGCTAATCGCTAGAAGGATACGAGTCTGGATCGCGATGTTGGCGACCTGTTGGATGTGATTCGATCGGATATCACGTCCTTTGTGCCAAAGACTAATTATATAGCCCTGGGAAGAAACGGTGCCTTTCTGCTTGTGTTTTGATGTTCTAGTTCAGAAGGCGCTGAAGAAGTGCAACGAATTCCCTGAACTCTTTGATCAGATGAGCGTACGAAGCAGAATGCAACAGTGACGTATAGAAAGAAAGAGAGGAGCGTTTGAAGACAGTCCGCCTCGCTATCGAGGAGGAGAAGAAAGCCCTGGATTTGCAGTTCCGTGCGAGAGCACAGGAGATGAAGAAGGCGTGCAATGCGCGGCTTTCCGAGCTGGAATTGCAGTACTCTTCCTGTCCTCCTTCTTGAAGACGCTCGGCAGTTGCAACAAACAGGAGAGTAATAGTACAGAGGAAAGAAACTAGCCTCGCAACCGCGTGCGGGTGCGACGAAGCACGCCCAGACGCACATTCTCGGACAACCCAGCTTTGATGTAGTTGTTCACAGCAAATCTACCCATAACTCCCATCACATACAGCTACGTTCTCACCTGCGACACGACACACTCGTTCAGTTCACTCAACAGCCATGCGATCGACTTCTTCTGGTTGTCGTTCAGACGATACCCCAAGGCGGTCAGATCTGCGTAGTAGTAGCAAATGTGGCTGTCGCCCTTATACTCGATTGAGACAAGCTCAAACAGCGAAACGCCCTCTTCCAGCTTCTTCTTGTAGCCGAGGACGAGCAGGGTGGACGGCAGGCGCGGAATGAACTTCCGGATGAAGCCGTAGGAGTCCATCTGTCGATGAGGAAGGAAAGCGAGCCGTACGGCAATTAGCATTCTAGCGACCATGTTCTCTCCCTCTGGGTGCTGCGCGATCTTACTCAGCTGCGCGTCACATCCGCGTCATAATCATACGTAGAGCTTCAGTGAATCCTTGTACTGCTTCAGGAGGAGAGAATTGAATGCCTTTCGTCCGATACGCAGGTTGTAGCGAATAAAGTTGATGTGGATGATAGCACGGTCTACGGAACACAGCCATCACGCTCCGTACTCTTCTGGAAGGTTGTCACCGACATAATGTAGTTGAACGTTCCTTCCGACAGATCCGGAATGGTTGGCATCAGATTCTTTCGGTTGTTGGCGCGGAGAACAGATAAGGGTCCCAGGTTGAATAACAACGCAAAGGACGTTGCGATAATGTTGACGATGGAGCAGATGATGGTGTGGTAGTAAAACAAAGTACCGTACATTCCGAACTCGCTCTAGGAGTCATTTTTACCATCCTTCCACCACCTTGAGTATTTCGAAGCATATGGCAACTAAGCAAAGGCTCACACGGCAGGAAGTGGATATGTTCTTGAACCGCATATGAGGAAACACGTTCAGTACGATCCCCAACTAGGAATGAGTTTATTTCATAGTATAATACCCAAACGAAGGTGAGAAGCCACTCTCCCAACATCAACACAAAGCCATAGAATTGGAGATCGAACGTGTTAATGCAGGCAACACTTGGGGGAGACTAGGTGATTACACTACATAAGAGGGACAATACCCAATCAGGTGTTTGGGAAGGAAGAGTCGCTAACCGCTTCGTGAAAACAGCAGCAACCATGTCCCGGGTTCCCGTCGAATGCAAGCAGCCGCAGAGATAACAATAGAATGGACAATCGGGTTATGAATCGCGCCGATTTTGTTCGAGAGTTTGTGGAGAGTCTGAGGAACAATGCGTCTGTCGTTTCAAAGCGAGAAACAGCCGAAGGAGCGTAGGCAGCATCCGTCGGGGAGATTCCGTTTTAGATACGAATCCTTGCAGTATGCGTTCCCTCATGTGAGTGAGCAGGGGATCCGGCCGCTTGTTCAAGCCCTGACCGATTCTCTCACGAAACCGTCGCCGCAGTCCTTCTTCCCCTCCTACTTTACACTGAATCGCGATTTCATCGACGGGGTGGAGTACTGTGTCAACAGGTTTGCAATTCGTCCATCTGCTGACAGATCAGCAAAAGCTACTCCCCGGACGCGCACCAGTCCTTTGTGGATCTGCTTTTCGTTGTGTATGTGCTTGTTCCCTATAGTCTGCTGAAGTGGTGTTGCTTCTTGGACATCATTCATAGGAATTCAGTAAAGCCCTATCGGATGAGTGAGCTCCTGAAGGATGTTGACCCCTCGACGCATGGTATTGGAATGGTATCTCTGTTACGTAGGGGGGTACGAACTCTGCAATGTCCTTATCCAGCGCATCAACAACGGAGTCGTAAAAGGCGTGAGCGACGCGTACGCAAAACAGATCGACTTGTACTCCCTGCTCAAAGAGTTCCTCCTCCTGCTCCTCTCCCAGAAGTGATCGCCCATCCTCTCCGTTACGACTAGCACAAGCAATGCCGTCACCTCCTCCTGGAGCGAGCTGCTCTTCTTCCTCCGCGACTACACGCTGCTCCACCCACGCTGCATGCAGCAGACGCTCGACCTCCTCCTCTTCTTCCTCCACGGCTTCAACGGCAACGCTCCCTTCGACTCCCCCCACGTCCCGCACGGCGAGTGGCAATTCGACATGAACTTCGCCGTTCTCGCCGTGCTGCGCCACTTCTGCTCCTCCTATGGCCATCCTTCATGATCCCCTTCACTCCTAGAAATCGTCGTGCAGCAGTCCCCCGCGGTGTTACGCGCGCTGGAGGCGGCGGTGCTGGAGTTCGTGCGCTCTGCCTTCCCCTTCCTGCAGCTGCAGCTCACGCAGTGTCTCGCTCTTCTGCAGGAGGGCGTCGGCAAGTGTGAGGCGTCCATCGCCTATCAAGTCGTCGCCGACGCCCTCCACGTGCTGGACTTCTTCGCGTCCTTCACCCACGAGGCCGACCCCTTCACGCCCCTCGCCTCGCTCGGCGTCACCTCCTTCCTCTATCAGGTTGTGCAGCCCTGCTTCTCTCATTGACAGATTCTGGCTTCCTTTCCGCCCACCACACGCGTCGTCCTCGTCGCCCAGCACGTGGTGCTCGCACTCTGTCTGCGGGTAGGATTGCGTGGCGGCCCTCACGGCAGAGCGACAAGGCGCTCGCGTTCTTCTCCAACATTCCCGCGGTTTCGGAGGCGCTTGCCGAGCACGCCGTCGTCCCCGCCGAGCGGTCGTTCGCCTCCTCGCTGTGGCGGCTGCTGCAGGAGGAGGTGGACGCCGCTGCGGAGTTGGAAGTCATTCTCTGTCATCTGAAGCCTTCTCTGTGTGTGGATTGTGATGGGAGGGAGAGCGAGTAACGAGTAGACTGGACTCGAGCGGGAGATGCGTTGGCCCTCACGGATTCGAGGGTGTTTGTGCGGATGCTGAAGGAGGAGAAGAAGACGGTGTTGTGCCGCTTCTTCGGGCTGCTGCGGGGGAGCGTGCAGGAGGCGCTGAACGAGGTGGAGAAGGAGGAGAGGGAGTTTGAGTCCGTGGCTACGGGCGAGGAGACGAAGGAGAGGAACTTCGAGTTGGAGAAGGAGCTGCTGAAGCACGTGATGGACAAGGCGAAGAAGATTCATGGGTTGTTTGTGTATGGAAGCAATAAGTGTGACTAGCGTTGTGTGTTTGAAATGGGTTTAGCGATGATTGCAACAAGCATAGCATTACTGGAGAGCAACAAACAGAACCGGCGCGATTAAGCACAACAAGGACAGTTACAACAGCGCGCGAAGCATATCCTCTGCGATCTGCTCCTTCGTCCGCACGGACGGCGCGGGCTTCTTGTTGCCCTTCTCGCGCATCTTCTGCCTCCGCAAGTCCTCCGTTTCCTTCTAGTCCTCAGCCCTCCTCGCCTCGCCCACATCAATCTCCGTGAAGTAGTCCCGCTCGCTCTTGCTCAGCTGGTCCTCCCACGTCATCTTCACACGGGCCGCGCCTGATCGTCATGCATCGTAATAGCCCCTACGACTCGTCTGAATCTTCCGCTCCGGATTCCTCTCCTCGTCCTTCCCCTCGAGCTGCTGGCGGATTCGGTAGGAGCTGCCGATGAAGTTCATGTGGTCGTCGCTCCCGCGCGGAACCCACCGCAGACGACCGAATTCGTCCTCGATGAGAACCTCGTTGTCCTTGTGCGGTGCCTCCAGCATCTCCCTGTAACGGTCCTTTGCCAGGTCCATGGGGTTCACAGCGTCGCTCTGCTTCTCATTCGCCTCCGGGAGCTCCTCCTGGTAGAAATCATACATCTCCTTTCTTCGCTTGAAGTCCACCAGCGTGTTGGCATCATCCACCTCGATTTCGCCTACGGCTGACAAGCGCATCCCATCTCTACCCCTCTGCATGGCATGGAAACGCTCCGCTTTCTCCTCTAACCGCTTTAGTTTTTCCTTCATCGATTGGGATTTGAGTTCTTCGAGATCCCGCCTGTTGCGTTCTTCCACGCCCGGATTATGGGATTCTTGTCGGTGGGACTTTGGGTTTGTGATTCTACGTGTTCTCTACTCGTAATCGTGAGGACTCTCGCCATGCCTTTCTGGGGTTAATATCTTCGTCCATCTGGTCTTGTTGTCGCTCCTTCTCCGCGATTACCGCCTTTAGACCGACGACCTATGGATCATGCTCCCACTGCCACAGCCCACGCTGCTGGGGTCCACGTTGATCGCCTTCGACTTCTTGGGGATCAGCGCGGACTCGGTGAGAAAGCCAAGCGACATTGCAAACAAACACTGCTACACAGAGCACAGCTTCACCAGCGCCTTCCACTTGGCGTCGCAGTCGTGGATCTTCAGCTGCGATCCCTCGTCCACGCCACACGACTGAAGAGTGATCCGCTCCAAGGCGCCTCCTCTCTTCGCCAGCAAATACAGTCCCGAGAGACGAAGGTCCAGCACGTCTTTGTTGTCCTCCTCGAAGAGTGTGGAAGCAAGCGCATTGAGAATCGTCATCGCCTCCTCACTCGCGTCCTTCCCCTCCTCGCTCACACTCACCACCTTGCAGCAGTTGCCGAGGAAGCAGAATTTGGCGAAGCGTGCCAAGAGGTCGTCACTCCTCATCTCGCTCGTCTCCTGCACCAACGCCACCAACTCTTTGTTCTCCCACAGCATCGCCTGTGTCTCGGGACAGCACATCGCTCCCAGCGCGATGAGGCTCTGCTGGCGAAGACAGTCATCACAGTCGCTGCTTCGCGCGACACGCACAAACAGAGCGAGAAGGCGAGTGACGAGCTGAACGGAGTGACTGCCAAAGTCATGGAGATGCGCGCAGAGGAGCGGGAGAGAGGGGATGAGCACCGTCAGGAGGTCGAAAAGGAGGGGCCCCTCTCCCTTGGTCATGGCATGGGATTCGAGGAAGGCGCAGCACCTGTCGGCTGTGTGGAAGGAAGGCGTGTTGGAGAGCGTTCTGCTGTGGAGAAGACAGGCGGCTTTGACAAGGGGGGTCAAGTCCGGGTTGCCGACACTGCGCTGGTGCAGGCTCGTGATTGCCAGCTCTTGCTTGAAGTGCTTCCACGAAGAAAGGGAATTGGTGTCCACGACAACATCGGTCTTCTTCTCTGGAGTGGGTTGTGAGGAGAATGAAGTGGGTTGAGAGGAGACTGGAAGGGACTGCGCGGACGAAGTAGACAGTGGAATGGCTTTCGTGATGCCCATTTGCTCGAGGAAAGGAGCGATCGCTTTCCCCTGAGGCGTGTTTATCAATGTCTACGATGAAATCGATGCAGTCACAACTACTTGTGGAAGATTGACGATCTTTTCGGGAATGGAGTTGCCCGTCAAAAACTCAACGAACTCGTTTGAGAAGTTGTTGCAGTTATGGTTCAGAAGGTCGTAGCTCTCGCTCGTGTAGCGCGGACGGTTCTCTTCGATGAACATGTTCGCGAATTCTTCCGGCACTTCCGTTTCGCCCATCGGAGTCACTTCAATCGGCTGCATACCGAATCGGATCTCCACCTACAACCATAACGAACTGTTTCAAAGGGAATACTTCATCCGGACGCATCTTCTGAATACCGTCCGAGTAAAAGTATTCGTATCCGTAGACTCGGACACCCGTGTGATAAATGGCTTCCACGCTGATTCCGAGCAGACCACTCAAGTACTGCTTGGCCATTCCGCGGCTCAGGTCGTACACAGCCAACTGCACAATTTGCTCGCTGCTCATTCCCAGACGAAAAAACAGATGTCCATTCTTCCCATTCTAACCGTTCCTCTCTCGCCTGTTTGCCATCTTTCCTCGGAAAGAGAACATGGAAGGGAAACCGAGACTTCTTCGTGTCGCTTATCGTGTTGAGGAGTGTTGCGGCGCTCGAGTGAACACGATTCAGAAATCGATTGACGCCATGCTGAGAAAGACTATGAATGCTGTCTCGAGTCTTGACCACAGGTGCAGCAAGGCCATTCAGAAGTACACGCCTCTTCCACCCGTCAGATGTAGGCTGAAGTTATCGGACGATTCGGAGCACGCACTCGCTATTCCCGCACTTCTGTTTGGCCGTCATTGCGTCCCCTTTCTGATTGTCCTTTCTTTCCTACTGCTTCACTTTCACTATGCATGCTATTACGGTCTGTCGTGGTAGCGTCTCCTCCTCCTCTTTCCCGTAGTCTCCTCACTGTTTTGGTCTCGGAAGGACTGAAGAATATCTTCTGCCGACCCAGGCCCCGCAAGCAGTCGGTTGCCGAGCGGTCGCTTCCCATTCGGGACGATGTCACCAACCCCGCTTTCCCATCCGGCGATAGTGCGCAGGCGAGTGTTGCGGCCGCTTGCCTATTCTGCCTGTACGGATGGAAGTGGGCTTTTCTCCTCCCCATCCCAACCATGTTCAGTCGCGTGTACTATGGAGCTCACTGGATTGGAGACACCATCGGCGGCTACCTGATCGGAATACTGATCACTCTCTTCGTCACTCCCTGCGTCTTCCATCTCGTCAAGCTGGGATTTGGCGACTATCTACCCACTGCGCTGTTCATTTAGTTTCTCTGTTGTTTGTTTCCCTCGCGTTGTAAATCAAACAAATCCACTGTCGTCCTCCTTTTGCCTACATTCCGTCCAGATCGATGCGGTCGACGAATAGGGATAGTTGCTTCAGAACGGGAAGTGTGCTGTCGCACATTTGCTGGTTTTTCCTCTTCTCTGTTGCTTTATTCACTCCGCCACTGCTGTGCGCAGAATTTTACAATTCAGTGACGTCTGCGGCTGTGAGTATGACGACACTCCGTTTTTCGCCAGCCGTGAAAAAGTCTGCTCGCTTGAGACACCCTCATATTGTACGCCCTACAGATAATCCTATAAAGGGTCTATCCAACGATAACAACACGGTGAGTGTCAAATCGCGTAAGCAGGGACAATTACCCGACATGACTATATTGAAACGGAATAGTACAAGAATGGACCCTTATTCGCTGGAGCTGCCTCCCTATCTGAACGACACATCGGCAGATTCTGCCATTGAGCTTCTACGTGCGAAGCTGCTGCAGCTGAAGAGAATCGTTCGTTCCGGGAATCGAACCACTCCGGAGAGGAAACGCTACGGGACACTGTATCAGCGCTATCAACTCCTCACCGGCCAGACGGACCTCGCCCATCCTCATCCCGCCGTGACGGAGATGCCGTCCGAACCGGGGAGCGATATCTACTTCGACAGCACCTACTACTACCCCTTCCAGGAGTACCGCCTGCTGTACCACAAGCCGTAGCCCTTCCCCCTCCTCTTCCCCGTAGGTTCATCGCCCCGCTGCGCACCCTGTCCTACCAGCGGAGGCCGCAGCACCCCTTTGCGGAGCAGGGCATCGTGTACTTCCTGTACAGCAGCCAGCACGCCGTGTGCAACGAGACGGACCGCTACGTCAAGCAGACGCTCTTCTACACCTCCCGCGCCAAGCGCCTCTCGCCCTCGGTGTTCTCTCCTGCTTCCCGTCACGGCTAGGTGAGCATCGCGCTGGTCACCAACTGCCATCTGCCGCGCGAGCTCTTCCGCATGGTCGACGTCGTCGTGCCCATCGCGCCGGAGGACCTCATCCCCTTCAGCGGCCAGAACCAGTTCACCACGCGCATGATCTACAACGCCTTCCCTCCCTTCCAGACCAGCCTCGTGCTCGACACGCACACCAACTGGTGCGCCGGCGGAGACCCCGAGGAGGCCTTTGCGCTCTTCCGCGCCAGCGACGTGGACCTCGCCTTCTCCACGCGCGTGGTCAACCGGTGGGTCACGAGCGGCTTCGCCGTGCTGTACCGCTACAACGCGCGCACCTTCGACTACTGGCAGCGCGTGACCAAGTTCAACAATCACTACCGCATCCATGGCGACGATCAGTACGGCATGCGCGTCATCGCCACGGACCTGCTGCGGCGCAACCAGCTGCGCTTCCGCTGGCTGAGCAACAACTGGTTCTTCGCCCTGCACGGCGTGAACCAGCGCGGCGAGTTCATCGGCAGCGCCGACTGCTACCGCGCGTCCGTGCTGGTGAACGGCCGCATCCGCTTCATCCACGCGGGCATCTACGGCCAGTGCGAGCTCATGAACCGCGGCAGCAGCAAGCAGCGCGTGCGCGCGCAGTTCGCGCCGGGCAGCTGCGCCTTCTCGAAGAAGAGCGTCCCGCAGCTGGTGTTTTCGCAGAAGAAGATGGAGGAGCTGGTGCGGCCGTTCAGCCCGCCCCGGTACAACTGGACGCTGCTCGAGCAGGAGGACCCCGATGCGCTCTTCTGGTTTGCGGATAAGGGCTTCATATGATCATTTCGCTTTCTGCGTTTTTGGTTCTGTTTGTTACTTTTATTTGACCGTAGTTGGAGAATACATGAAGATTACGCAGATCACGACAACCTCTCGCTATGCAAAGCTGACGGACGACACATCCTTCTTCATTCAGTACGACGCACTACTGACGGATGTGGAGCGGAATTCGAAGTGGAGCGTTGCTGTGGGGTGAAATGGCGCTGTGTGACGGATAGTACTGCCCCGATCTCGTATTCATGGACAACAACATCCAATGCAACGTAGGGCGTATAAGGCGGCCTCTATAAATAGGTGACTGTGGAGTTTGAGCAATCGCGAGTGATTCTCCACGTAAGCATTGGAATATTGCTTTTCCGTAGATAACGAACTTCAAGGAAACACTGAGCGCCTATTCCACAATCACTTTGCGCAATGTCGGATGTTTCGTGATTCAGCGGGACTACCAGGAGGATTCCGAGAAGGTGGTTCTCGTGGTGCAGACCTATTGCGACAATGACAAGGAGGAGGAGCTCGAGAGGGCGATCGAGCAGGTGATGTGACTCGTTTTGTTATAGTTGCCTGTTTTCTCCAAAGCCCCATTCCCTCCCTCGTTCGACCCTGGCTCCAAAAGAAGCGCCGATTTTCTTCTCTTTTCGATTTCCGCAAATCGAAGGAAGATGGAGGAGCTCACACGCTTGAAGAAGGACTACGAGAAGGCTCTTGAAGAAGGCGTGGGTGTTTTACGGTTTCTCTTCATCGTAGAGTATTTCGCGCTTGAACGATATTTTGGACCATCTCATGACGGTTTCCATCACTCTGCCACAGCTCAAAGTAATATGTCGTTCCATTCGGTGATCTGCAGCAAACCGGAATTGTCGCCACGCTGAAGAAGATAAAACACTGCGAAAACAGCGACGTCGCCAACAATGCAGAACTCCAGAAGAAGTGCAGGTCAACCTGCTGGCTCCCTCTGAATTGTAGCACCGTGGTTTCAAAGTGGAAGAAGGAAGTGAAGGAGCGGATGGAGAAGAGCGACCGAAAACCGGAGGAAGAGTAGCTGCGCAGAAACGTTTCCATTCTAGATCCACTCCCGTTTCAACCCCCACCACGAGCGAAGCAACCCAGGAGCATCTGCAACCGAGTTCGGACACTCCGGAGTAGTGATAGGTGAGGGGAGTGACGAAGAGACTGGCTCCTATGGGAATGAACGCAACGCGTGTCAAGTTCCGCAACTTGCTGTTCAGCGACTTCAAGGACAAGGTGGTGGACATGAATTCGAGCGTCGACCAGCTCACGCGCTGCGTCGTGGACGTCGAGTCTGCGCTGAACTCTCGCTATAACAAGGGCGACGCCATCAGCCAGGACTACCGCAGCCGATTCCGAGACATTCGCTTCAATCTCCAGAAGAACAAGCGGCTGCTCGGCGATTTGCTGTTCGGAGAGCTGGCGGGAGAGAAACTCGCGGGAATGACGTCGGAGGAGATGCTCTCGGACGAGATCAAGAAGGAGGTGAGACCCTATAGACTTCCTTAGGCGTAGAGAGAGCAAATGAAGGAGGAGTTGTTCGAGGCCTCCCAGACCGACTGGTACAAGAAGCACGTTCACATTTCGGGCGGCTTCAAGGTTTGGAGTAGAGACGCGGTGTGATGCCTAGTGCCGTCGCTGCGGATCGGACAAGACCCAATACATGCAGAAACAAACCCGCAGCGCCGATGAGCCAATGACGGTGTTCTTCGAGTGCATGAACTGCGGAAAGCGCTGGAGGGAATGAGGTGTTTGTTCCAACAAAGCGACCCGTTAGTGCTTCCCCTTGTGGCCATTCTTGGCTGGCTTCAGCTCCTCCTCCTTGAGCGCTTTATAGGCGGGCAGGGTGTACTCCTTCCGTACCAAATCGAGGTCGAGTCTCAGCGCCATGCCGTTCTCCCCATCGGCGTAGTACTTCACGTCCACATCCGCGACTCTATCGATTACACCCCAAGCACTGATGCACTTGAAGCCGAGAACGTCCTCGTACATGTGGCGAGCGGCGTAGTTGCTCTCGCGCACGTGGAGCGCGCACGTCTTGCAGTTATATACTTCGCACATTTTGATCTGCGACTGCCGCATCAGCTTGAGGGCCAGGCCCAGGCGGCGATACTCGCGACTCACGGCCACCGAAGTGATTTGTCCCATTGTGCTATCGTCCTCGTTTCTACGCAGTGATGCAGAGGGAAGGCGCGAACATCTTCCCCAACACGTAACCGACGACCTCTCCCCGTTCGTTCTCCGCAACCCAAGAAAGGTCCGGCCACGACAAGAAGTGGTAGTAGTAAAAGTTCATATAGTAATTCTCGGGGAGAGAGAGCAGATTCAGGGTTTGTATCGACAGAATGTCATCAATCTACGCGGTCACTCTTCCCTTCGTCTCAGAAGTACCTGGGCCTGGCGAATGGACGCCATCTCTGCGCGTTTTCCTTTTTTGGCCTTGGCTCCCATTTCCGGATTCCAGAAAGATAGGAGATTTCGGTTGCTCTGCGTCCAATGCAATTCAACTGCTTCTGTAGCGACTGCTGCTCGTCTCCCTTCTGTGGCAAGGTAGGACCGGTTTTGGTGCGCATGATCTGCAGATCTCGCAAATCGCCTTTCTGGAGCACAACTTTCATCTCCATCAGAGGGTGCGTGTGAGTAGTGTACTGGTATCAGTGTTCACTGCGTAGCGGGGATAAACGGGAATGAGGTGCTCATTTCCATCGTCCCCAGTAGGAGCATTGCCGACAGCGATTTGCTTCTCTCCGGTGTGATCATGGATTGCATCGGCGCACTGCATGGCGAAGAGGTGCTTGTAGATGCAAATCCTCTGTGTGGAGACGCTCCTTCCCTCCAGTCGTTGGAGTTGGAGCTGTCTCCGTGTGTGAACTATCCATCGCTTCCTCTGGACGATCTCTCCAAGCTGGGTAGCTGTTTCCCTCCTCTTTGAACTGAAGATACTGCCTATTCCCTGTCCACTGTCGTACACCTCTTCCACAATGGCTCCATTCTCTCCGAACACTCCATTCTCCTCCTTCCCATCAACGGCAGCTATCTCCAGGCGCGTCCAGTTCGCCTTTCCGCACCCAACGCGGTCATCACGGATGCCACCTCCATTCGCTTCACCACCTCCTCCTCGCAAGAGACCTCCCACCGCCTTCTCTTCTCAGCGCAGGCGCAGCAGCTCACGAGGGCCATCCACTTCTCCCTCGGCATGGCGGTTGGCGGAAATGAGGCCGTTTTCTGCAAGGGCTTGGTGGTGGTGGGCAACGCCGGCTCTGGCAAGACGACATTCCTCCAGCACCTCAAGACTACGGTGGAGGAGCAGGCCTGTCGCATCCACAAATCGGCCCTGTTTATGTCCACTACATCCTTTGCCTTTTCAGATCCCGTTGCGGCCGTTGAAGAGAACGCGTTCGTGTGGTGGCGTGGTTTCATGGACAGAAATCTGGGCTTGTTCTGCATCGACGACGTGGACGAAGCCTCCGTCACAAAAGAGTGGCCTTTTGCGCCGTTGTTCAGCACTAGCTTCCTCCACCTTCTCGACGTCTGCTTCTCCCGCGGGATCATCGTGGTTGTGGCGGTGTCCGCCCTGTCCGCGATTCCCTCCTTCCTCCGAAAGGATGGTAGAAATCCCGCCTTTTTCCGACATAGACTTCTTCAACCACACGCTCGTCCTTCGCTCCCCCACCGAGGAGGAGCGCGCCGTCGTCTTCGTTGGCAAAAATCAACAGTGATTATGCCTAGCGCGACCTTCTCTCCCAGTGGGTGGAGGAAACCGCCATGCCGCAACTGGTGCGTTTTTCTGCCGGTTTTGTGTACCGCGACCTGTTCAACCTGTCGAAGCAGCTGGTGATGAAGGCGTTCCGCGTGGGCATGACGCGCCGCGGCGAGGTGTCCAGCGACCGGCACGTGCTGGCCGCGGCGGAGATCGACGAGGTGCTACGCGGCTTCACGCCGTCGTCGCTCGTGGGCTTCGACGTGCGCAGTGGGACAGGCGCCGCGGGCTGAGGCGTAGAGTCGGAGCAGGGGCTGGAGAGCATCGGCGGCTACGAGCGGCAGAAGCAGCAGCTTCTGTCGTTGCTGTCCCTGGCGGCCAAGCAGCCGGCGCAGCTGAAGGTGGGACTGGTGTGTGGGTGTGAGCGTAGAAGTTCCACCTGTCGCCCGTGGCGGGCATTCTGCTGTACGGTCCGACGGGCTGCGGCAAGACGAGCATCGTTCCCGCGGTGATCGGGGAGATGAAGTCGTACTACCTGTACATCGAGTCGCCGTCGCTCTTCTCGAAGTACTTCAGCGAGACGGAGAACAACATCCGCAGCGTCTTCGCTCTGGCGCGCGCCGTGGCGCCGTGCGTGGTGGTGTTCGACCAGCTGGAGGTGCTGGCGGGGAAGCGCAAGGTGAACGAGAGCGCGAAGGACGGCGGGTTCAACGAGCGCATCGTCACGACGCTGCTGACCGAGCTGGACGGCGTGGACCAGGTGGGGCAGGGGGCGCGGCGTGAGGAGTAGACGAACGCGGGTGTGACCGTGATCGGCATCGTGAACGACCTGGAGCAGTTGGACGACGCCGTGATTCGCCCGGGTCGGCTGGGCACGCACATTTACGTGGGTATGGCGGTGTGGGGTGAGGGGTAGATGGGGAAGCCGTCGCAGGAGGATCGAGAGGGCATCATTCGCGTGGTGACGAGGAAGATGCCGCTGGCGGAGGACGTGAGGGCGGACGCGCTGGCGGAGCGGATGGAGGGGAGGAGCGGCGCGGAGGTGAAGTTTCTGTGCATGGAGGCGGGCATTCTGGCCATGCAGGATGCAACAAACAGCGATCAGACAGTCAAGCAAGCACACTTCGAGCGGGCGCTCAGTTCGTTGCGGTGACGATGTGCGTGTTGTTGTTGCAGTAGTACGTTCCGATGATTTGCTTGCATTGTTGCTTTGCATCACACTCCGTTCGCTTTCTCACAATGACGTCCTGTTTGTGGGTGATGATCAGCAGCTGCATGCCCTCGCTCTGCTTCCGCAGCACCTGCGCCAGGCTGTTCACCTTGTCCACGTCCAGCGCCGCGTCGATCTCGTCCGCCAGCAGAATCGGGCAAGGCTCGATGTAAGCTCATTCCTCATTACCCACGAACACCGAATTGATCGCCAGCACGAAGGCCAGCAGACACAGCGCCTGCTGCCCGCCGGAGAGCCGCGCGTAGAAGGTCCACGGCGTGTGGTCCAGCTTGCACTACGCTCGCACACGCTTTGCATAACTACGCGGAAGGCCACGCCCTCGGAGAAGGCCGTCTGGTAGTCCGCGGGACACTTGATGTAGCAGTCGCCCTAGCGGTTCACTTCACGTTTAGCCGCTACGGAGAAGGTGATCTCGGCGAACAGCGCCGACATGCGCCGGTTGATCGTCTCCACGGCCGCTTTGAGCGCGTCGAGCCGCTCCGTCTCCGCTGTCCGCCGCGCCTGCTCGCAGCGCGCCAGGTCCGTGTCGATCGTCTCCAGCGCCGTTTGCAGCGTCGTCGCCTCCTCCTTCTCCTCCTTCAAACGACGCAGCACGGTGAGATTCTGCTTTGCCTCCAGCGCTGCGATGAGTGACGCGCAGTCCCGTGCCTTCTGCTTCATCTCCGCGCAGAGACGACTCGTCTTTCTCTTGGCAGCCCTCACCGCTCTGACCTGCGAATCGTCCAGCACTGTTTTCTCCTCCGTCCACTGCAGCAGGCGCAGCGTATCCTCGCTCAGCGCACACACCATGTCCTCCTTCTCTCCTCGCTTCACCTCCTCGCGCAGTTGTCTCGTCTCCCTCTCCAACGCACCCAGCAGGCGGTCTGCCTTCATGCGTCGCACGGCCATCTCTTCCAGCACGCCCTCCAGCGCCTTCTCCTCCTTCTCCAACTCCTTCTCTCGCTTCCGCAGACGCCGCTCCTCCTCCTTGTCCATTCCCTTCTCCGTCTCTTCAATCGCTCCATCCAGCTCCTTCTCACTCGCACACAACACCTCCAACTGCTGCGCCAGCGACGCTGCCTCTCGCCTCACGGCTCCCACACGGTGCATCGTCTCCTTCCATTGGTTCTACTCTTCACTCCTCTCTCTATCCCTACCACCGCCTTCAGCACCGCCTCGGCCGCCTCGTACTCCGCCTCTGACACAGGCTCTGCGTTCTCTACGCGCATCGACGCCATTTCACGCTCGCGCAGCTGGATTTGCTTCTCTGCCCGCGCGATGAGTCGATCCACACTCGCCACGCTTCGTGTCGCCTTCGTGTCTGCCTTCAGCTCCTCCTTCTTTTCCACCGCCTCGATCTGTTCGCTCAACGCCTTCACCTCCTTCTCCACTCTCTCTTTTTGCTCCTCCTTCTCCCGTCTCTCCTCGGCACTCAGCACTCTTCCCTCCTCTTCGCTGCGCCAGCGGACGGCGCTCTGGCAAGCCCCTCTCCTCACCTCGCCATTCCCAAAAAACAGCACACCATCCACAGTCACACAGTTCACCGCCCTCCTCCTCCTCTGCAGGGCAATTGCGCTCTCTTTATCCTCCACCACGTACCACTTGTCCGTCACAAACCGCACCACGCTCTCCAACTCTTGTGGAAAGCATAGACAATCGATCATCCGCAGCGCGCCAGGCACGCGCTCCGCTTCCTCTTTCCTCCCCAGTTCTGCCACGATCAAGCAGTTGACCCTTCCCAATCGCTTCTCCCTCGTTAGATCCACCAGCACCGCCGCGGTCCGTCGATCTCCCACCACCACGTCCCGCTCGAGATGGCTCCTCAGCGCCGTATTGATCGCCAAGCACAGTCGTGTTTCCCGCACACGAATAGGCAGCCGTGCCAACAGCCCCTGCACAGCTGGCATAGCCTGCTTCACAAGAGGATCCAAGGGATGAGGTGTTGGTGCTTCTGTCTTGACGGCCAGCAACGACTGCAACGCGGCAACATCCGCCTGCTTCCTCGCGCGCTCCTCCCGCCTAGGAATGACTGCCGCGCACAGCACCCACAAACCCTCCAACTGAACCAACAACGCATTGCGCCGGGCAGCCCGCTCCTCCTCCATCGCACAGCTCGCTCGCTCTTGCCGCAGTGCGGCCACATGCGCCTTCTCCTCCTTCACTTCCTCCTCCATTCGCCGCAGCTCCTGCACCCGCTCCCACGTCCTCTTCTTCCTTGCTGCACGCACTGCCTCCTGCTCCTGCACTGCCTCCTCTTCCTGCACCGCCTGCACTGCCTCAGCCAGCTGGACCAACTCCGCTTCCTTCCTCCCCTTCTGGTCGCTGACCTCGCTCTTCTTGTCCAGCACGTCGATCAGCTGCAGCTGGAGACGCTTCAGCGCCTGCTTCTTCTCCTTCACCCCCTTCACCTCCTTCGACACACCGCGCAGCTCCTCCTCCACTCGCTTCTTCTTCTCCTTCTCCTTCTCGTACTCCACATTGCATTCTTCTGCCTCCTTCTTCTTCTCCTCCCACTCCTTCGCACTCTGCTCGAGCCGTTTCCGCATCGCCTCCACCGCCTGCTTGCTCAACAACGCCTCCAACTCCCTCTCCACCCTCTGTGCTCTCTCCCACTCCGTCTCTGCCTCTTCCTTCTCCTTTCGCTCTCCCTCCAGCTTCTTCTCAATCGCCCACTCCTCCTCGTTCGCCTTCTGGAACGCTTCGATCTCCTTCAGTCTCCCCTCCACCGACTCCTTCTGCGCCCGCAGCGCCTTCTCCTGCTTCTCACACTCCTCGATGCGCTGCACGATCGGCGCCGATCCCACGCTCTCCTCAATGATGTCCAGCAGCCCCGTCTTCTTCTGCCGCACGCCGGAGAGCAGCTCCGACTGCTGGATGATGAACTTCCCGCGTGTGTTGACTTGGATGTGCAGAGCCGACAGAACCGACTTGATGTCGCTGAACCGCAGGGGGAAGGGGGCGCTCCGCTGCACGGAGCCGAAGTACTCCAGAGAGGACCCGCTGATTCGCCTTCCGATCGAGAAGAGGATCGATGATCCCTGCTGCGATTGTTCTTTACTGAGACACGTTGGGATTGCTCTGAACTGCTGCAAGGGAGAGGAAGACTCCGATCCAAAAGCAACGCCGTCAATCGTGAATTCCACCTCAGCCCTCCTAACCATGAACTCACAAATGCAAGCAGCACGCCTCCCGATTGCCTTCTGCCCGCGACTTGTCGTTCACCAACTGCTGCATGCTTTCGGTGCGAATGGACTGGGAACGGAAGCCGAACACCCA
>ERZ827156.2781-NODE-2781-length-17121-cov-22.623813_pt1 | contig 17121 bp, 19 predicted proteins | sample MGYA00519919_ERZ827156 | MGnify/ENA primary metagenome ERZ827156 (study PRJEB31778, sample SAMEA3449269) | human gut metagenome | biome: human gut; feature: human-associated habitat; material: faeces | place: United Kingdom | collected 2010/2012 ... | reverse complement strand
TTTTGCTATCAAACAGGAAATGAGATTTTCAAAAAGTGAGTGTTTTCAAGGCTTTTCAGCCCCTCATATTCACTTTTTTCTTATTCCCACTCGCTCCCGTCAGCTATATTCTAAACGGATTTGCTTATGGGATTTAGCTCAGAGTGTTTGTATTGTTTTCATTATCTAGATAGTTTGGGCTATCTGATTTTTTGTTGCCATGGTGTTGCCAAACGCTACATCAAGGATTGAGCCAATCGCGATCAGGCCGAGCTAAAAGGCGTGCGTTATTCATAGCTTGATCAAGTGTCAAACAAGTTGATGTGTTTTTCAACCTCGGAAATAATGCAAACTTGCCGATTACAGCTATCAAGGGAGCAATACTCCTCATAACGCTTTATTTATGTCAGAGCACACCCGTTCAAATCTGTCTAATGCATCGGATATATCCTCGATTTTCCAAATGTCAGGATGTTTAATTAAATACATACTTGGCCTGTAGTGGTCAAAACGTATAGATGGATTTTGCGAAAGTATTGCTTCAGTTGAGTGCAGAACTTCCCCATCTTTGACTGACTCTACTGCAATTGCTTTATCACCACTTAACTCGTAGCAAGCATTTATAAGTTTTACATAAGCTGCAGCGCCGATAATATCTTCAATGTCGCTCGAAGAATATTGGGTGTAATCGCTGGCCAAAAGAATGTGACTTGTTTCCAGTAACCCGCTCTTTTTAAGCCGGTCAATCTTGTTTTTATCTCCTGGATGATAATCTGTCAACGTGACAATTTTAAGTGCGTTCCCTCCAAAAAGTGAAACGAAGCTTTGAATTTTATCAATGCCTCCAGATGGGCAAATTGTCCACTCTTTGCTCAACCCATTTCGCCCTAATTCTTGGAGTTTTTCCGAAAAATACGTTAGATATAGTATATCAGATGGGCCTTCAACTAACAGTGTATTTTTCCCGATAAATAAGGTTTGGGTAATATCGTACCCAAAAGCAGCTTGAAGCGGGAAAGTAGTGTCGCGGTCTTTACTTAAAACCTTCGACCCCACCTTCGTTCCGAGTATATTTTCGTTTTCGTCTGTAACATCTTCAACAGTTCTTGCCGAAAGAATGTCTGAGAAATCCAGCATAAACGGAGAATGCGTGGTGTAGATTAATTGAAACTTCGGGATAATTTTTTCTTTGAAGTAGCGAATCAAATCTCCTTGCGCCTTTGCATGAAGAGTAAGTCCTGGTTCATCCAACAAGATGACCAGATTATCCTCTACTTTTTGCAAATAATTAAACCAAATTAAGAAAGAAAAGAACCAGACAAAGCCAGCACTTCGATCATCAAAAGATACCGAAGAATCATGGCGTGTATTTTCTATGCGAGTTGAAAAAATGTAGCCATCATTAAATGGAGGCTCATCGCCCGCTTTTGCCATATCACACCGAAATTCGACCTTCAAATGCTTGTTTTGGCTCCAATATGTAAAAATTTCTCGCGTAATTTTACTCGATATGCCACGCGTTTTATTTATCAATGCCTCTAACTTGTTCGACTCTTTGATCTCAGAGACAGACGTATTAGCCAAGGATAACAGCGCCTCGAATACCTTTTCATTCGCTGTAAGTTTTCCTTCAGAGCTTTTTCTAACGAAATTATTTAACGCAATTCTGCCGGGGAGCTTTTGGTATTCTGAAAAATAAGAGAATTTGGGCAAATACTGTAGTAAATTCTTTTCGGCGAACGCATCTAACCTGTCGTTAGGAAAAGATACCTCAAACCATTTCTTAAATTCTTGCTCGGCTTCAGATAATGTACTAATACTTTTTAACTGTGCGCGCACTTCACCGATGGAATCATACGACGGAATTTGAGCTCGATCAGAGGTCTCAAATCCAAACTCTTCCATTTTCTTTTCAAATAGCGAATGAAAATTTGCATCAAAATCCCATGTACGCTTGTTCTTGTAGCCATTTGAAATAGTGACAACAGTTGAATCACCTATAAAATCAGTACCGAACTGTTTTTCCAATGCTTCAATCTCTTCGGCAGTGAATTTCCAATGCGAGATTACAACTGTATCCCCATCCTCAATAAGACCTGCCTCAAAATCTGTTTGGTACATTTTTGGATACTCATACAACGCATCGTAGGTATCTTCCTTGTCGACAGGGTTTAGTTTATATAGTGCTTGGAGAATGGCGCTTTTCCCGGATTCATTCTTTCCAACAAGGCAGGTCAATTGATCAATTGAAAATGTCTCAGAATCTAAAATGCACTTGTAATTTTTTATCCTGACATCAATTAGAAGCATTTTTTCACATCCTTTGCAGATAAAGTATATTACCAGTCATTTTTTAGGAGGTCATCAAGCTTTGATAGCAGATTTTCAAAGTCCTGCTTAATTTCGCATTCCCAAAGCACAACAACCTTCCACCCAAGAGCCTCCAATTCTTGAATATGCTCCTGATCTCGTTGCTTTGTCCTCTCTATCTTAGGTCCCCAATATGTTTTGTTTGACTGACTCGTATGGGCGTACCGGCTTCCACAGTCATGCCCGTGCCAGTAGCATCCGTGAATGAAAATGGCTATTCTCTTCTTGGTAAAGACAATATCAGGCTTGCCCGGCAGCGCCTTATAATTGACCTGGTACCGGTATCCCATTGCAAAGAGGCGGCGGCGTACCATCATCTCAATGCTGGTATCCTTGCTCTTTATGTGGGACATGATTTTACTTCTCCGGTCAGAAGAAATCGTATCAGCCATTATACAGCCAAATCCAACGGGAGATCGGAAATATCTTTCAGCCGTTTCCCTTGGACCAGTGTTTCCAAAGTTTCAACAGCATCCTCGGACCCTACTTCTTTTACAGCACGAATCAGTTCATAAAGAGCAAAGTGATAAACACAGTCAATATCACCTGTTCCTAAAGCGAGAGAAGCAAGCCGGTTAGGCATCGGCTCCGCTGTCACTACAACGATATGGGGCAGATGTCCCTTCCTGTTACGAATTAAATTCAGAGCCTCGGTCCGGCTATTTTGCGCCCGATCACTCCGCATGGTGTACTTGGCAGATACGCTGGCGTGGAGCAAAGGCTTTCCGCCGTTCGCCTTACGAATATCCGCCATTTTGCTAACATCGCCATCAACGATGCACTGGGCAGCGTTAATTTCGCTATCCTCATACAGGTCACGGTAAATGACCACATCCGGCGCGACTAAGTAATCGTTCCCCAATGCAGCGGCCAGCTGAGCGTTCTGAGTGGTAAGCTCATTCAAGTATGCCAGATGCTCATACTGGGCAAAATCGCTGGTTTTTAGCTTGTTATTATTGCCGAGCTGCAGTATCGTCCAGCGCCCAGGACGAAGGTTTTGGAGATTGGGAAAAGTTTCCCGCAAGAAATCCATAGTCAAAGTCTCAAATTGCTTGCCAAGCGTCTGACCGGAAATCTTATCAACCGTTGAAACCGCATGATGCTGCTCATCTACCAGAATATCAACAATCCTGCGGGCTATTGCCTTGGAGCCGCGGCTACTGGTATCGGCGTTGGACGCCACACCGGCCGAAGTCAAAGTCAACGTATTCGTTTCAAATAACTGCTTGTGAAAGTGGAACCTCGCGTTTGCAATCAGCGCATCCATACTCAAGACACTCCTTAATTTTTTCTCCTACTGCCTGGGCAACCGGGGGCGGAAAAGCGTTACCAATCATGCGGCAAGCCACAGTCTTTCGTTTGCCAAACGTCCATGTATCTGGAAATCCCTGAATTCTGGCCATCATCCGGCTTGTCAATCGGGGCATTCCCTCGAATCCGGCAGATGGTGCTTCGTTGGCAATCCCCCGTCCATCAACTCCTAGTTCGGCCCATGCGTTCCTGGCTCGTGTGGGGCCGAGATCGGGCCCGCCATGCTTTTTTGATCCGCCAACTAAGGTGGGAGCAATCCGGTCAGCATGAGCCGCCCATTCTTTGGCTTTTTCCCATCCGTTCTCAGCCATCAAGTCATATAGCACTTTTCCAACTGGGGGCGCACTGTCTGGCTTTTCTTCGGGATAAGCAAACGCACCAAGCTGGTCTTTCCGTATTCCAACAATTACAACCCTTGGCCGCAGTTGCGGAACTCCAAAATTGGATGCATTAAGCAGTTTAATGTGTGTGACATAGCCGAGTTTCTTGATTTCGGAGAAGATATGCTCCCTGTATTCATCAAATCCAGGGTCCAAGAACCCACGCACATTTTCCAACATGACTGCTCTTGGTTTAATTTCCTCAATAAGCCGGATTGCTTCCGGAAACAAGTCGCGTTCATCATCTTTTCCGAGTTGTTTGCCCGCAACAGAAAAGGGCGGGCAAGGAACGCCACCAGCAAGCAAGTCTACACCTCTATATGGACGCCCATCAAAATCGTGGACATCGGCACAAATGACATTCCATTCCGGGCGGTTTTCTTTCAAAACTTTGCAATAGTCAGCTTCATATTCCACAAGGGCGACGTGGACAAAGCCCGCCATAGCCAGGCCCAGAGCCTGTCCACCCGCGCCAGCACAAATTTCAACGCAAGTCAATGGTTGCTGCATAAATTGATCTCTCCTGGCAGTTCCGTAAAACGGGGAAACTTTGATATTATTCGTGTTCATCATTGTCAGTAAACTCCATGATTTCGCCTATATCACAAGATAAGGTGTGGCAGATTTTATGCAGGCTTTCCATTGAAACAAACTCGTTTCGTCCCATTTTGGCCAAAACATTAAAGCTGATACCAGCCGCATCTTTTAGATCCGTGCGATTCATCTTTTTATCTATCAGCATTTTCCATAACTTATCATAGCTAACCGGCATAACGAAATCTCCATTCGTTGTCGAATTCATTTTTATTATAGCACATCAAGCACGAATATTCAAGATAATCTCACAGAAACATGAGTGCAAAAAGCCGCCCGCGGGGAGTTATTCTCCCCACGGGCGGCGTGTCATCACTTCTTGCCTTGCTGCAAATTCTGGATATTCTTCTTTGCCAGTTCACTGGCCGCCTTCCGGCGCTCTACGCTATAAGGGGCATTTAGCTTAAAACTGAACCGCCCCTTCCTGATCTCAAATGTTAGGCAACCGTTCTCGTCGTCATCCACCAACCGGCACTCGGCTGGGTACTTTCTCGCATACTCGTTCAAACGGTTTTTGAGGGAAGTGTTGTAGGTACACACCTCGATGATAGGGCTTGCCTCGTCAAAAAAGACGCTGGTTGTCTTTTGCTTCTTGGAAAGGCCTGTTCTCATAAAACCTCCGTATTTTCGCAGATTTTCTCCGGCTCTACACCGGCAAAAGTATGTGGATTTTCAGATAGAAAGTACCCAAACAATACATGATTCAGTTCAGATGCCTCTATCCGCAAAAATCCTATTTTCTCAGCTCTACACGGGATTACCGCTCATCCCGATCATGCCGCCGCTTTTGACTGCGTTTCTGCTCTTTTTCCGTCTGTTCTTGCTGCTTGACAGCGGCCACCGTTTCGGCCACTTGCTCCGGCCCATAGGCCCGGCACAGCCGGTCATAGTCTCTGGCGTTTTCCTGCAATTCCGCATTTTCGTCCCTGACCTCGGCCAACTGCTTTTTCAAATACGGAACCTCCGTATCATATTTGCGCTGCAACAGCTCGAATTTCTGGCAGACATCCAGATAGGCCCGGTAAACGGAGCGCACCACCTTGACGATCTTCTCCAGCAGCGGCTTGGACTTTTTCTCCCGGTAGGATTTGGCGGACTCCATTCGATCGGGGAGTGGCAGCAGGTCCTCCGGGTCAGAAGAATACTCAGCTGCCAGCTTCTCCATGCTCTTGAGTTTGGGAGCCAGCAGCCGGAGTTCCGTCTGCGCTTCTTTGGCAGATTTTTCTGCCTCGGCCTTATCCGTCCGAAGCTGGCCGATCTCCGCCTGAACCTCTGATTTTTCTGTTTGCAGCTCCGCCAGCCGCGCCTGTTCTCTCTCCACCTTAAACTGCGTCACCGTCAGATGTTCCTCGGAGCTGCCGCGCTCACCGCGCTCTATATCGGTGTACCCGGCCTCGCGCATATATTGAAAGAAATCGTCCTGCAACACGCTGTACGATTTTTTGAGAACAGGCTTACCCTTCGCCGTTTTCAGCGGTTCGCCGGTGACTTCATCCAAAACCGGCTTGGATGCCCACTTCTTGCTCATGCTGACCTGCATGACCGTTTCTTTTACCTTGCCAATCAACGACTTGTCCTTGCACCGTTTGGACCAGCGGATTTGCTTCTCCACCACCGGTACATAGACTACATGGAGGTGGTAGTGGTACACATCCTGCCCCAATGCCTCGGACATAGCCCGGTTGCGCTCGTCGGCGTGCATGACCGCCGACAGAATGTACTGTTCGCCGCCCACGATTTTGATTGCAGCTTGGTAGGCGTCGTGGTAAAATTGTTTTGCGAAGTCATATCCGCCATGGTTGAAAAAGTAGGCGGAGTTCACATCGAAGATCAGCTCCCCATAGCGGAAAGCGTCCTCTTTGATGCCCCGTGTGGAGATAATTCCGTCTGCCTCCATCTGTTCAAACTGTTCCAGATAGCCGCTGTCCGGTTGCTTGAAGTGAACATTCAGATGGGAGCGTTCCGGGACTATATCCTGGTTGACATACGATTCTTTTTCACGCTCGTTGTGTTGCTGCGCGTTTTTCAGTTTGGGTGTAGTCAGTCTCATGTTTCTTGCGCTGGTACGATGGATACCGTCGCCTCTTGCCATAGAACTCCTTTCTCGCCCCACAAGGGCGGTTGAGATGCGGGTAGCTTTTGGGGATGCACTTCTGCGGAAGTGTAATAACCCACTATGATACTTTCATCCTGCGGCTGCAAAGTATCGTGGGCTCTCCGAGGGGGAGTGCGGCTCCTGCGGGAGCCTCGCCGCCTTTTTCGGCTTGCAGGTGATACCCACAGCCTCAAAATGCGGTGTGACCGGCGGACTTTTCGCTACCGTGTTTGCTCCAATTCCACCGTCCACAGGCCGGGAAAATCCACCGGATTCTCCCGGCCTTAGCCATCTCCAAATCTACGGATTTTTCGATGGGGACGGGGGATGCGGGAAGCGTGTGCTGCCAGTCAATTTGCCTTGTCCGCCAGCCACAGGAGCGTGTCACGCTCCTGTCCATGCCGGCAGGGAGAAGATTGACTTTGGTGCTAATTTCATCTGCGAGATTAGTACGAAAGTAAATCCCTGTTACCAGCGAAAATCTGGGAACACACCTCGCCGGTCCAGGTACGCCTGCCTGGCCTGTTCTCGTTCTTCCGGGCTGGGCGCAGTTTTATATTTGGCATACAGCTCGTGCCGCACCAAAGCGTCCAGCTTTTGCTCCAATCCCTGCCGGATTTCATCCTCGTATTCGTCATCATAGCCGAGGTGATACTCCACCAGCGCCACGAACAAGTCATAGGGAATCTGCACATTCTTCATTCGCTTCCGTTCCTCTCCGCGACGGCTGCGACGATAGCGACGGTTGTTTGGGCGGCAGCATTTTCACCGTTGCAACCGTCGCTACCGTCGCGCCCATCATCAACCAATTCAAAGGCCGGAGCCTCCACCAGCATGTAGGTGAGCTTTACCTGCCGTCCGGCGTGGCGCGCCCTATTCTCGTAGCCCACATGATATTCTTCCAGCAGCCTGCCGGATTTGACATTCAGGTACTTGGTCAGCGCATTTGCCGCCATGCCCACCTGTACCTCTGCGGCCAGCTCCGAGGGAGAGCCCGTCCACTCCGGTTGACCGGCATTGACCAGCCGGGCCACCGCTTCCAGCACAGGGTCCGTCGGTTCTTTGTGCGGCTCCGTTTCCATGCGCTCCAAATTCCAGATTTGCGTTTCCGGGTCTTTTTTCAGATAGAGAATCTGATCCTGCTGGTCGCGCCCCACTACATCAATGGTGGCCTCCAACGCAGTTCGCTTTTTCTTCTGCATCAGCAGCGACCCGTCCGCGCAGCCCAGCAGGCCCGTGGTGCCGGAGATCATCTCAAAGGCGTCACCGGCGGGTTGCTTCCGAGTGTGGTGGACGGTCAGCACGCAGATACAGTGCTTATCTGCAAACTGCTTGAGCTTGCCCACGATCTCGTAGTCGCTGGCGTAGCTGTACGCTTCGCCGCCCACTTCCCGGATTTTCTGCATGGTGTCAATGATAATGAGTTTGGTATCCGGGTGTTCCCGCATGAAATTCTCCAACTGCTCATCCAATCCGTTCCCGATTTTTCCGGCGGCGGTGGCAAAGTGCAGGTTCGGAGTATCGTTCACACCATACATCATAAACATCCGATTCTGGATGCGCTGGAAGTCATCCTCCAACGCAAGGTAGAGGACGGTTCCCTGATGGACTTTGCACCCCCACAAGTCCTGCCCGGTGCTGACGTGGTAGGCAATCTGCGCAACCAGGAACGACTTGCCGATCTTGGGCGCGCCAGCGAGAAGGTACGCCCCTGAATGGAGCAAGTTTTCAATAATGGGCGGGCGACTTTTGTAGGCGGTCTGAAACAGTTCCGTCATGGTGAGCGTGTGCAGGTAGCGCGGGTCAGCCATACGCTGCATCTTACGGTACATTTCCTCCAAATTTTCCATTTCCCCATTGCCTTTTGCCTCCGAAGCGGGTATACTATTGCCAGAATCTTTTTGAATGGACTGCCTTTCATCTGCGCCAACAGATGTGCTTCGGGCAGTCTTTTCTTTTGCGTCAATTTCCATAGGCAGTTTCCTCCTGCATTCCGTTCATAATAATTGCGATCATCTGGATGGTGTCCACCAGATCGTCGTTCACGCCCTGCCCAGCCTCAATGCGCCGCAGCTCGTCCAGCACGGCGGCCAACTGCTCCCGCAGGGCCTTGTAGACCCTGGGATTGCCCTGGACCACCACTTCCTTTTCCAGTAGCCGCCGGGTGATGTAGTCCTGCTTCGTCAGGCCGGACAGCTTGACAAAGATTTCAAGCTGCTCGTCCTCCTCCGGCGAAACGCGGAAAGCTACCGTTTTATTCCGCCAGCGGTTGTGTTCGTCCCTGTTTTTATGTGACATAATTCAACTGCCCCTTTCCATGTTCAATTTGTCCGCCATTTCCGCCTGCTTGGACGGAAAAAGGTGCGCATAGTTGTAAGTGATGTCGATGCTCTCATGGCCCACCCGGTCTGCGATGGCCGTGGCGGAGAAGCCCATATCAATCAAAAGCGATACCGCGCTATGCCGGATGTCGTGGATTCGGATGCGCTTGACCCCAGCCTCTTTCGCACCCCGCTCCATCTCCCGATGGAGATAGCTCTTAGTGACAGTGAACATCCGATCATGCGGCCCAATGCCGTAGAGCATTTTGAGATAGTCCTGGATTTCATTTGCCAGAAACTGCGGCATGGTGATGACGCGGTTGCTTTTCTCCGTTTTGGGTGTGGTAATCAGATCCTGCCCGTTCAGCCGCTGATAGGATTTATTGATGGACACGGTGCCTTTCTCAAAATCGAAATCAGCGGGAGTGAGGGCCAGCAACTCCCCCTCCCGGATGCCGCACCAGTAGAGCATCTCGAACGCATAGAACGATAGAGGCTTGTCCATCATAGCCTCTGCAAATTTCAGATACTCCTCCTTGGTCCAGAACAACATCTCCCGGTTTTTCTTTTTGCCCATGCTCCCGGCCTTTTTACAGGGATTCTCCCGCAAATTGTAATACCGCACCGCGTGATTGAAAATGGCGCTGAGCTGGTTGTGGACGGTCTTGAGATAGACCGGCGAATAGGGCTTGCCCTGCTCGTCCTTGTGGTTCATCATTTCATTCTGCCAGGTGATGATCTGCTGAGCCGTGATTTTACACATTTTCAGTTTACCGAAATAGGGTAGCAGCTTGGTGCGGATGATATGCTCCTTGGTGGCCCAAGTGTTTTCTTTGAGCCGGGTTTTCATGTCTGCCGTATAGAGGTCCACAAAGCTCTTGAAGGTCATGTCCAAATCAGCGGTGGCTTTATTGAGCTGTTCCCGCTCCCATGCCTGAGCCTCCCGCTTGGTCTTGAAGCCCCGCTTTTGAGTCTGCTTGCGCTCGCCGTTCCAGTCGGTATAGCGGTAGACCGCCCGCCAGGTGTTGGTCTTTTCTTCCTTATAGACCGCCATCAGATACCCCTCCCTTCCTTTTCGCCGTAGCACAGCTTCTCATAGAAGAACTTTCGGTTGACTCTGCCGGATATGGTCAAGTAACCGAGGCTTTTCAGTTCCGCATTGAGTTTCTGTACGATCTTGTAAGCATAGGACTTGGAAACGCCCAATTCCTGCGCCACTTCATCGACTCGCATAAACGACTGTTTTTCTGCCATACACAAAAATACCTTCCTTTCCTTGTCGTAGTGGTTTCTATTTGCCGCTTTCTCTCTCAGACTCTGGCAGGCAACCCTTCCCGGCGCTGTGCCGTTTGTTCTTCTCCTTGGCACGCTCATATCGTCGCCTGCTTCCCCGGAGAAAGTATCTGTCGGACGGTCATTCAGTTTTGTTTCGTCTGAAATTCCCCCTTTCACTTTACAACGGACATTTTTTCGCCGTTTTGAGGGCGTCCAATTTGTAAAATTTCTGTTACTTAAACTTATTTGCTTATATCATCTTCATTATACTAAGCATATCAGTTAAAGTCAAGCGATTTGCAGAAAAATATTAAATAAATTTGTTTAGAATCATCTTGACTATCCTAAACATTTCTGCTATGCTGAATTTATCAAGAATCCAGATGGGAGTTGGCCGTTATGGCGATTGGAGAGCGCATTCACTTTTTCCGCACCCTGCGGGGCATGACGCAGAAATATCTCGGTATGGCGCTGGGCTTCCCGGAGAAGTCCGCCGATGTCCGTCTCGCCCAGTATGAGAATGGGTCACGGACGCCCAAGGCAGACCTAACTGCTGCACTGGCACAGATATTGGAGGTCTCACCCCAAGCCTTGGCTGTGCCGGACATAGACTCCTATGTGGGGCTTATGCACACTCTCTTTACCTTGGAGGACCGCTACGGCCTGAAAATCTGCGAGTGCGACGGAGAAATACATCTCCGGGTAGATGTATTTCAGGGCAAGGACGCAGCAAGGCTCCATGAGATGCTCTGCGCCTGGGGAGAACAGGCAGCCAAGCTGAAGTCGGGAGAGATCAGTAAAGAGGATTACGATCGCTGGCGTTACCGCTACCCGGAGTTTGATACCACAGGCCACTGGCACAAGGTCATTCCCTCCCAGGGTCTTAGCGATCTGCTGGTGGATGAATTGAAGAAGCAGCCTGGCAAAGAGAAGTAAAACAAAAAGAGCTACCTGACTTTCACAAATCAGGTAGCTCTTTCTCTTTGGAATAATGAAAACTGTTGCCAAATCGTTGCCACGGAGGGCATCAAGCCTTAGAAAGCCTAGTAATCACGGGCTTTTCCGGGCCTCTGAAATCATTCCCACTCCACCGTTGCCGGCGGCTTGGAGGTGATGTCATAGCAGATGCGGTTGATGTGCTTGACCTCGCCCACAATGCGCCCGGACACCTTGTCCAGCAGCTCGTAGGGCAGGCGGGACCAGGTGGCGGTCATAAAGTCCTGGCTCTGCACGGCCCGCAGCGCCAGCGTGTAGTCGTAGGTGCGCTCGTCGCCCATGACGCCCACGCTCCGCAGGTCGGTCAGCACCGCGAAGAACTGGCTGGTGGTGCGGTCCAGACCGGCCAGCTTCATCTCCTCACGGAAGATGGCGTCCGCCTCCCGCAGCACGGCCAGCTTGTCCTCGGTGACCTCGCCGATGACCCGGATGGCCAGGCCGGGGCCGGGGAAGGGCTGCCGCCAGACCAGCTCGTCCGGCAAGCCCAGCTCCGTGCCCAGCTTGCGCACCTCGTCCTTGAACAGCCGCCGCAGCGGCTCCACGATCTCCTTGAAATCCACGCAGTCCGGCAGGCCGCCCACGTTGTGGTGGCTCTTGATGACCACGCTCTCGCCGCCCAGACCGGACTCCACCACGTCGGGGTAGATGGTGCCCTGGGCCAGGAAATCCACCGCGCCGATCTTCTTGGCCTCTTCCTCGAATACGCGGATGAACTCCTCGCCGATGATCTTGCGCTTGCGCTCCGGCTCCGTCACGCCCGCCAGCTTGCTCAAAAACCGCGGCCCGGCGTTGACCCGCCGCACGTCCACATGGAACTGGTGCTTCATCACCTGCTCCACCTGGTCGCCCTCGTCCTTGCGCAGCAGTCCGTGGTCCACGAAAATGCACGTCAGCTGATCGCCCACGGCCCGCTGCAGCAGCGCCGCGGCTACGGAGCTGTCCACGCCGCCGGACAGGGCCAGCAGCACGCGGCCGCTGCCGATCTGACGGCGGCACTCGGCCACCGCCTCGTCCAGATAGGACGCCATGCTCCACTCCGCGCTGAAGCCGCAGATCCTGTAGAGATAGTTCTCCAGCACCTGCTTGCCGTACTCCGTGTGCAGCACCTCCGGGTGGAACTGCACACCGTACAGCTTCCGCTCCGCATTCTCCACGGCGGCAAAGCCGCAGCCCGCGGTGGTGGCCACCACCCGGAAGCCCGGCGCGATGCGCTCCACCTCCACGCCGTGGCTCATCCAGCACACGGAGGTCTCCGGTACGCCGTCGAACAGGGGAGAGGCGGTGTGGGTCAGCTGGATCTTGCCGTACTCCCGGGTCTCCGCCTTGCGGCACTGGCCGCCCAGCAGCTGCATCATCAGCTGCTGCCCGTAGCAGATGCCCAGCACCGGGATGCCCATCTCAAACAGCGCCTTGTCCACCATGGGGGCGTTGGGCTCAAACACCGTGGCCGGTCCGCCGGTCAGGATCAGCGCGTCCGGCCCGAAGGCCCGGATATCCTCCATCTTCAGCCGGTAGGACTTGATCTCGCAGTATACGCCGCACTCACGGACGCGCCGCGCCACCAGCAGGTTATACTGCCCGCCGAAGTCCAGCACTAAGACCTTTTTCATACCGTCTCATCCTCCCGGAAGCGTATCACGCCATCCTCGGCGCTGTCGATAATGGCCAGCGACTTGATGGGATAGCCCTCCCGGCGCAGGCTGTCGCCGCCGTCCTGGAAGCCCTTCTCCACGGCCACGCCGATACCCGCCAGAGTAGCGCCGGCCTTGTTCACGATGTCGATCAGGCCCCGCATGGCGTAGCCCTTGGCCATAAAGTCGTCGATGATCAGCACCTTGTCGTCCTTGGTGATCCAGTCCTGGCTCACCAGCAGCGTGACCTTCTTCTTGTAGGTGTAAGAAAAAATATCACTCTGGTACAGACCGCCCTCGATGTTGTCGCTCTTGGCCTTTTTGGCAAAGACCATGGGCACACCATACCGTTCGGCGCAGATCGTCGCCAGCGCGATGCCGCTGGCCTCTGCCGTGAGTACCATCGTGATATTCTTTACATCAAAATACTTGGCAAATTCATCCGCCAGCTCCCGCATCAGCGCCGTATCGACGCGATGGTTCAGGAATCCGTCCACCTTGATGATGTTGCCGGGCAGGACACGCCCTTCCCGCAGGATGCGCTCCTTCAGCTGCTGCATGACCACCACTTCCTCTCAAGAAATATAGTATACCTACTATACCTGATTTCGCGAGGAAAAGCGACAGGGAAAAACGGAGAACTATATGGGCGGGATTTGCCGTTTTTTGTGGGTTTTACCGGGGAGAACAGTTGCCATTATCCCTTCGATAAGCTGCTCTGCACGAAGGCGGTGAACCGCTCCGCGGCGGCGGACTGGGGCACGTCGCTGAGCAGGCACATGTCCACGCTGCGGGGCGGGATCTCGAAGCTGGTCTCCAGCTTCTTCAGCCGTCCGCTCTCCAGCTCCTTCCGGACGAACTCCTCCGTCACGCCAGCCACGCCGAAGCCGATGGCCGCCAGGTCCACCAGCAGGCTCCGGGCGCCCAGCTCGATCTCCGGATTCAGCCGCAGCCCGTTCTGCAGGAAGAACCGCTCCAGATACAGCCGGCTGGAGGCCTTCCGCTCCAGCAGGATCAGCGGGAATGCCGCGATCTCCTCCAGCGTGTACACATGGGAGAGGTCGCAGGGATATTCCGCCCCGGCCACAAAGATGGCGTGGGTGTCGAAGCAGGGGAAAATGCGCAGGGAGGAGGTGTCCGACGGTGTGCTGGCAAAGGCGATGTCCACCTTGCCGGAGCGCAGCAGCCCCAGCACCTTGTGGCTCCGTCCGGAGATGATCTGGATGTGGATGGCCGGGTGCTTCTTGTGGAACTCGTCCAGATACGGCAGCAGAAACTGGCTGGTCACCGTGTCGCTGGCGCCGATGGTCAGCTGTCCCATCTGCAGCTCTCTGGTCTGGCTCAGCTTTTCCTCGCCGGTCTCCAGCAGCCCCATGGCGCTGCGCACATACTCATACAGCATCTGGCCCTCGGCGGTCAGCGTCACGCCCCGGCTGTTCCGGGCGAACAGCCGCGTCTGCAGGTCGCGCTCCAGCTGCTTGATGGACTGGCTCACCGCCGACTGCGAGATATACAGCGCCTGCGCTGCCGCCGTGATGTTGCCCACCTCGGCTACCTCCTTGAACACGCGATACAGCTCCAGCTTTACGGACATAGAAACCGCCTCCTATTAGACCCGGTGATCGTACACTTTGATTTTCAACTACATGATTATACCAAATCTCCCGTCGAATACAAGAGGAAATTGCCTCCGTCCCGGCAATTTTCCTTGCATACCGCGCCGCAGTGTGGTAAGATAATTCCCGTTGAGAAACGGAGAGGAGCGCGTTCATGGACAGATTGAAAGACCTGTGGTCCGGGCAGGACCTTATCAACCGCATCATCCTGATCTCCGGGCTGCTGGTGGCCGTCTGGTGCATCGTCATGGGCGTGGGCCTGTACGGCCTGGTGGTCGTGGTGATCATGGCCTTTCTGATGATCAGCCGCGCCAACCACCTGACCCGCCGCCGCGGCCGGCTGTACGGCACGCTGTACTTCACCATGCCCGACGGCGAGATTGTCCCCCGCACCTTCGAGCAGGTCAAGACCGAGTATGTCCACGGCGCCCAGAGCCAGTACGCCGGGCGCAAGGTGTTCCTGTGCTTCCCCTGGTGGCGCATCACCAGCGACGGCCAGTGCGACACCGGCTTCGGCCTGTTCATCCGTCTCCGCAGCAACAACGAGCTGGCAGCCGAGGCCGCCGGGCTCAAACGCGGCGAGTTCGTCCGCGTCTCCGGCTGCATCGAGCAGGTGAACAAGGGCTACTTCGTCATCGGCCAGCTGGAGGAGCTGAAGCGCATCACCGAGGAGGAGTTATATCCGCTGCGTTCGCAGTTCGAATAAGGTAAAAACACACAAAGGAGAGTATCATTATGAGCTTTATGATCGAGACGTCCGCACGTCACATCCACCTGACCCAGGAGAGCGTGGAAAAGCTGTTTGGCGAGGGCTATCAGCTGACCGTCCGCAAGCCCCTGTCCTATCCCGGCCAGTACGCCAGCAACGAGCGCCTGACCATCGTCGGCCCCAAGAAGGAGATGGCCAACGTCTCTATCCTTGGCCCCACCCGCAAGGCTGACCAGGTGGAGATCTCCGCCACCGACGCCCGCACCCTGGGCATCGACGCTCCCATCCGCGAGAGCGGCGACGTCAAGGGCTCCGGCGCCTGTAAGCTGATCGGGCCCAAGGGCGAGCTGGACCTCACCGAGGGCGTCATCATCGCCAAGCGCCACCTGCACATCCTGGAGGACGAGGCCAAGGAGTTGGGCATCAAGAACGGCGACATCATCAAGGTCGCCTGCGGCGGCGAGGGCCGTAAGCTGATCTTCGACGACGTGGTGGTCCGTGTCAATGTGGGCGGTGCTACCACCATGCACATCGACACCGACGAGTCCCAGGCGGCCAACAACCCCACCGTGGGCGAGATCTATCGCTGAAGCATTGCACAACAAAAATGACCGCCCTCCGGCGGTCATTTTTATCGGAAGCTATCCCCCATCGGGGGATAGCTTTTCTTATTTCACCACGTTGATGGTCACATCGCCGCTGACGGTGTCAAATTCCCACGCCGCGCTCTGCACCACGGTGCACGCCACGCTGCCGCTCAGCTTTCCGCTGGTGGTCTTGAATGCCACCGGCAGGGGAGAGGGCGGCACGATGGCCTCCCGCAGTCCCAGCGTGATGCTGCCGCCGGTGGTCTCCAGCTCCACCTCCGCCGGCAGGATGTCCAGCGTCAGGTCCACCGCGCCGCTGACGCTGTCCGCCTCCAGCTTCTGGGTGCGGACGCTGCCGCGGATGTCCCCGCTGGTGGTGAACAGCGATATTTCCCCAGCGTTGGCCGCGTTGACGCTGACGGTGCCGCTGACAGAGGTCACGTCCAGCTCACTCAGCGTCAGCGTGTCCTCCTCCGTCAGATCCACCGACACCGCGGCGCTGACCGTCTCGATGTCCAGCTCATACAGCACCAGGCTGCGGGGCAGCTTCACGGTCAGGATCTTTTCCTCTGTGGAGCTCATAAGCTGCGGCTGTGAACGGATCTCCAGTTCGCTGTCGTCCTCGTCCACCCGCCATTCCATCTGCAGCGTCACGTCACTGCCATCGGCAAGTGTCTCCGACAACTGTATGCCCTCGCCGTCGTACAGCTCCACATTCACCTGGCCGCTGACCCACTCGATGTCGATGGCGCGAAAACCGTTCAGCTGCACCACATCCGTGTTGCCCAGCGTATAGCCTGCGTCCGGCGTATAGGTCGCGCTGTCTGTTCCGCTGCCGTCCGTGTGGCTCTGCTCGCCGCATCCCACCAATATAAGGATCGTGGCCAGTGCCAGCGCCGACCAAAGTGTTTTCCGCATAGGATACCTCCTTGTTATCGTCTCAGCTTGTCCCAAATGCAGATCGTTCCCGTCTCTCTTGTTCGGTTCATATCGATGACCCGCTGGTTCCGGCTGCCCCGGAACTGCAGCGAGATGTCCTTCAGCTTCTTCACGAACCGCCCGTCCACCAGTATGTCGATGCACGCGAGCATGTCGTCCGTCACCTCGCACCGGGGATAGCTGCCGTCCTTCAGCAGCTCGTCGTCCAGCCGGAACCCGGTAAAGCACCAGATCGTCTTGCCCGGATATCTCTCCCTTACCTCCCGCAGCAGCGGCAGCAGCTCCCGCTGGTTCCGCGGCTCGAAGGGTTCGCCGCCC
>ERZ827156.2779-NODE-2779-length-17131-cov-4.288651_pt1 | contig 17131 bp, 18 predicted proteins | sample MGYA00519919_ERZ827156 | MGnify/ENA primary metagenome ERZ827156 (study PRJEB31778, sample SAMEA3449269) | human gut metagenome | biome: human gut; feature: human-associated habitat; material: faeces | place: United Kingdom | collected 2010/2012 ... | reverse complement strand
AGACAACACCCAGCTGGAGACCATCGTGCTGGGCGGCGAGGACGACGCCTCCTTCGCCGAGTCGCAGCGCTTTAACCTTGTGCAGACACCCGCGCTGAAGACGGTGGCGTTCGGCGAGCGGGCCTTCGACGCAGCACACAAACTGAGCATTCCCAGCACCGCCGTCACCTCGCTGGCGTTCGGCAAGGACAGCTGGGCCCGGCTGGAGGTGTTTGACTTCTCGGGTGGGCTTTGCCACACGACTTCACTCTAGGCTTCGCCAACCTCCAATCGCTCACCATCCAAACCGGCGCTCTGGCTTCGCTGCAGGCCATGGCGATTCGTGCGTTTGCTTTGCCCCCCTTACGAATAGAGTCGCCCATGCTGACGGCCTTCACCACGATGTCGAACACGCTGGGTGAGGTGGCGTCGCTCAGCATCAGCAACGCGAAGGCGCTGCGAACGGTGCGCATCGGCGACAACTGCTTCAACAAAGCGAAGGCCTTCACGCTGAGCGGCGCGGAGGTGCTGGAGGCGTTCGAGGTGGGCGACCACTGCTTCCAGCAGGTGAAGGAGTTCGACCTGTCCTGTGGTCTCTTCTCTGTCTTCTCATCCTCAGCCGCCACGCTGCTGGAGACCTTCCGCGCGGGCAACGCCTCCTTCCCCACCACCACGAAGCTCTCTCTCATCGGTCGTTCTTTCCCCGCCTGATAACGCCTAGCCGACGAGATCCGAGACTTCACTGTGAGCGATGGCTGCTTTGTCAAGGCGAACCTGCCCTCGCTGCGCGACTCCATCAAGCTGCAAACTCTCTTCATCGGCCGCGAGTCCTTCCAGGAGTCCACGAACGGCCTCGAGTTCGACGGTGTCTTCTCTCCAGCGTCGTGAGGCCTAGACTTCCGCACCCTGCGCTCCGTGCACGTCGGCATGGAGGCGCTTAGGGAGGGCAAGAGCTTCATCATCAAGAGTGAGCATTTCCCGCGGTTCTGACGCGCAGACTGCCCCGTGCTGACCTCCGTCTTCCTCGGCGGCCACAACTTCCAGGGCTACTGCCAGTTCAACATCACCAGTCGGCGCCGCGCCGCGGGCTGAGCCCTAGACCTGCCCGCGCTGGAGTCGCTGCGCCTGGAGGGCCGTAAGGGCTACTCTTCCTTCCACTACGTGGACGTTTTCGCGCTGGACAGCTGCCCACTAAAGGAGCTGGTGCTGGGCCATGATGTGCTGCCGCTGCTGAAGTACTTCCGCATCCAGGGTGCTCCTCCGGGAATGGCCTGAGGCGTAGACCTGCCCAACCTGGAGACGCTGGAGCTGGGCAATAATGTGGGCAAGACGGTGGTGGACCTCCTGATCGACAGTGCGCGCCGCTCGGCCGGCTGAGGCGTAGATGTGCCCGCACTCAAGTCCATCGTCCTTGGCAGCAAGGCGCTCTCCTACGTGCGGTCCTTCAGCACCGCCAACATGACGGCGCTGGAGACGCTGGTGATGGGCAATGAGGCATTCGAGCTGGGTGATGCGCTGTACGTGACCAACGTGCCGCGTCTGCGCACTCTGGAGATGGGCTCGGGCTGCTTCCGCAACGCCTCCGTCTTCTCGCTGGGTCGTGCGTGTCAGCAAGCAGGGTGACTCATAGCGCAACCGGACCTGACGACGCTACGCATCGGCAGCAACACGCCCGTGCGTGAGGATACCTTTGGACAGGTGCAGTCCTTCACCATCGCCGGTGCGCGCGCACGCCTGGCCTCACGTCTAGACTATACCAAGCTGAACACGCTGGACCTCGGCTATCGCGTCTTCCCCGTCGCGCGGAACGTCACACTAAAGAGTACGTCAAGGATGGAAGTAACGACCAGACCTCCCCTTGGCCACGCTTGCCTTCGGCCAGGAGTCCTTCAAGGGTTGCAAGCGACTCACGCTGGACCGTTGGGTCGCTATGGGCCTTTCACCCGCAGGCTTGTTCTCTCTGCGCAGCATCGTCTTCGGCGAGGACAGCTTCAGTGGCATGGACCAGCTCAGCCTTCTCGACTTCAAAGCGCTCACCACCATCACCTTCGAGAAGAGTGCCTTAACCGCGCTGGAGCAGCTGGACCTCGGCGGCATGCCCAACCTGGAGACAATCCTCGCGCGCAACCGCTCCTGCTACCACGTGAAGACGCTCGAGTTGACGCGTGGGTGACGCACGCAGGAGTAACGTCTAGAAATGCCGCGCCTGCGCAACGTGAACGTGGACGACTCCGCCTTCTACAACACCGCGTTGTATGTGCATGGTAGGAATCGGCCCGATTTCTGTCACGGTGAGATATAACGGAGCTGTCGACGCTGGACATCATTCATGTGAGGAGCTACAACTTCCTGGGCGGCTTCCACCTGTCCAGTAGCGTTGGTTATCCTGAATCAGTGAACAGACTTGCCGATGCTGCGTTCGCTGGTGATCCAGGATGGCCAGTTCCGCAACCCGCTGAGCGTTACTATTGAAAGTGGAGGATCCGTATGGGCGTGAGACGCAGACATGGAGGCGCTGGAGAGCATCGACCTGGGTTACGGCAGTTTCGTCCCCACCAACGCGCTGACGCTGAAGGAGCTGCCAAAGCTCAAGTCGATAGTGAGTCGCTACGGCAAGAAGGAGACGGAGGTGCCGCTGGACGACGTGCCCGCCAACTACGGCAAGTTCACGTTCACGGGCTTGCCGGCGCTGGAAGTGGTGCAGCTGAACGGCACGTCGCTGCTGAACGCCAGCGAGTTCGAGTTTGCCTCGCTTCCGATGCTGAACAGTGTGGAGATTATGGGCGCAGGCGACGGCGGCTTCTCGCGTGCGATCTTCAGCGGTGCGTGATTGCTTGGCGCGTGAGGTGTAGACCTGCCCAGCCTGCGCAGCGTGAAGTTGGGTGGCTCGTCGGCGGCAACGCTGAGCCAGCTGAGCTTCCAGAGTGGGTGAGTGGAGGCCGCATGAGGCGCAGACACGACACTGGCAGAGCTGGTGTTGGAGGAGCACGTGGGAGAGAAGATGAAGGCGCTGGAGCTGGCGGGTGAGTGTGAAATGGGGGCGTGAGGCACAGACCTGCCGGACCTGGAGCGACTTGTGATGCGCGACGGCGCGCTGCCGAAGTGCGGCAACCTGACGCTGCGCAGTGGGTGTGGCGGAGGCGTGTGAGCGTAGACCTGCCGAAGCTGGCGACGCTGGAGATGAACCGTCCGGAGCTGAAGAACAGCTGGTTCGTGCTGGACAGTGCGAGAGCGAAGGACGCGTGAGGCGTAGACACGCCGCTGCTGACGGACATGGGCAAGGTGCACGCGGCGAACACGGCGGCGAAGACGCTGGTGCTGAAGAGTGGGTGCGGCGATGGGGAGTGAGGCGCAGACCAGCCGTGGACGAGCCTGACCTTCACGGACAGTCTGTTCGACAAGGTGGAGGCGCTGCAGCTGACGAGTGGGCGTGGGAGGCGATGGTGAGAAACAGACTGCAATGCGCTGGCGACGGTGCTGCTGGGCTCGAGTGTGTTCAGCAGTGATGTCGTGCTGACGGTGGCGGGTGAGTGAGGCGTGCGGGCGTGAATCGCAGACATGCCGGAGCTGTCGTCCTTCACGGTGAGAGACAACTCCTTCGAGCGTTTGAGTGACATTATCGTGAAGAGTATGTGCAATTCGTTCCATTGACGCTAGACCTGCCGAAGCTGAGCAGCATCCAGAAGGGCACCTCGTCGATGACGGAGGTGAAGACGTTCCGTTACAAGTCGATTTCATCCGCTCTGTATGACCAGTTCTGCAAGGGTTCCAGCATTGCCTGCACTGAGATTGCTTGACGTGTTTGTTTCCATACAGATGGAGAGCGGTTTGGTGAAGTACTATCCGTTTACAGACTGATTACAATGCTACGCAAATCAAGTAATGCAGTGAAACGACTAGGCAACTACTCAGTGAAAAGACAGGATTTTCACTTTATCTTCTGTTCAATGTTGACAGGTTCATCTGATCGATATGTATGTCTACACAAGCTCGGCCAGGGGTGTGGATCGGTGAATGAGATCAATGATAGAGGATATGGAGATGTCTTCGTGGCACAGGACAAGGTGTCCTACAACCAGGTGGCGCTGAAAAAGATCCATCTGGCAACGAATGGTGGGGAGTTTGAGGGAGAAGCGGAGTTGCTGAAAAGCTGCGAATCCAACTTCATCGTGAGATACTATAACCTCGTGCACCTGGAGAGCGAGTTATGGGTGACACATGGATACGGGGGCGTAAACGGATAGATTGTGATGGAGTACTGCCACTGTGGCTCTGTTGCATCGTATATGCGCAACGGAAACCGATTAACTGAGGACGAATTACGCGCAATTGCGAGCTGCTCCCTCTTGGGATTGTATTACCTCCACAATCGCTGCATTATGCACCGAGTGATTTTCAATGTGCAAATTTATGGATAGGACATCAAACCGGATAATCTGCTCATTTCAGAAAATGGACTGATCAAGTTGGGTGATTTTGGATTAGCCGTCCAGTTGGAGCATTCTTGCTCCAAGAGAAGCACGGCAAGCGGAACATCCTGGTACATGGCTCCCGAAGCGTACAACGGGAACACCGTACTGAAGAGCGATGTCTGGTCTCTGGGAATATCGCTGATCGAGATGGCAGATGGGAAGAACCCGTATTCTGGAAAAACCATGGCCGTCATCATGAATCGGGTGATCAACGAGGAACCGCCTTCTATGTCCTCCCCCAACTGGTCCTCTGGGTTTACGGACTTTGTCAACCGATGTCTGGTGAAGGATGTGGAGAAGAGAGCCTCCGTGGAGGAGTTGATGCATGTGATTGCTGCGTTGTGGGGTAAGGAATAGCACCCCTTCGTGAAGGACTCCGTGGAGCGCATCGTGCAGGAAGGCAACTCCAGCCTCCTGTTCAGCATGGCTTCCAAGATCAAGAATATTCCCATCGAGTACTCGAAGCCGATGCTGTTCTCGGAGGAGGCGAACGTGTATGTCATGACGGAGGTGGCGAAAAGAGAGGGAGAGAAGGTGATCAACACGGACGCGGACTTGCTGGACGTGGATAGCGAAGTGAAGTACCTCAAGGTGAACACAATGGCGTGCAATGATGAAGACATCACGGAGTTGGAGTTGAGTGTGTACAAGAACCTGAAGGAACTGATCGTGGGGAAGAACGCGCTCCAGTATGTGGTGGGCCTGGAGCTGAAGGGCCTTGCGAGTCTGGAAAGAGTGGAGATTGGAGCGGGCTCCTTCTCCAAGGGCACGGACGGCGTGTTTGAAGTGGCCGAGTGCGAGGCGCTGGAGACGATCAGCATTGACGACGGCTGCTTCCCGCAGTGTTCGGTTGTCCTGTTCCGAGGTGAGTGTTGGTTCAACGCATCATCAATAGACCTGCCTTCGCTGAAGAAGCTGACCTTGGGAAAGGATGTGTTCTGTGGAGACGAAATAGGTGAAACGCGCCTCGTCATGAAGAGTGGCTTTCTGCTGCTGTGTTGAGGGGTAGATTTGGAGGCGCTGAGCGAGTTCACGGGCCGCGTGCGCGCGCTGAAGAACGTGAAGGAGGTGCAGCTGGACAACATTCCCAATCTGGAGAAGTGCGTGCTGCTGACAGCGTTCAAGTGCGTGGAGAGCGCGCGAGTGACGAACGCGAGTCTGCTGGGCGACATGAAGCAGTTGAAGAACGTGGGAGAGAGAAAGGTGGTGCCGCCCGCGCCGAGAAAGACGGGATTGATTCAGACGAAGTCGGATTGGGACGCGTTGAACGCGACGCTGACGGTGATCGAGATCGGCAATGACTGCTGCAATGACGATGATTGGAAGGAGCTGGACTTTGGTCGCTTCCACGGCCTGAAGGAGGTACGAATTGGCAACGACTGCTTCGAGGAGGTGGAGAAGGTGAAGTTTATGAGGTTGAAGTACCTTGAAAGAATCACCATCGGGAAGAACAGCTTCACGAAGAAGAAGAAAACCTGGCCGAAGGAGGTCAACTCGGATCGGCAGTTCTTCCTGAAGGGCTGTCCGGCGATGAAGAAACTGCGCGTCGACGACTACTCCTTCTCGGACTACAGCGTATGCGAGATGGAGCAGCTGCCGTCGCTCGAGGACATCGAGATGGGTGATCTGGTGCCCGAGCACTCCTGCTTCTGCTTCTATTTCGCGTCGCTGGAACTGAAGAGTGAGTGTGATGGGAGAGAGTGAGGATTAGACCTGCCGAAGCTGAAGCACATTCTGCTGGGATGGTGCGCCTTTGCCGAGTGCAAGCGTGTTGTGTTCGAGAGTGATGGAGAGAGGGGTGCGTGACTGAATAGACCTGCCGGAGTTGGAGCGCATCGAGCTGGATCACAGCGTGTTCCGCTTCATTGATGACGTGGACGACACGACGCTCATCATGCGAAGTGGGTGTGGTGGAGAGGTGTGAGGAACAGACCTGCCGAAGCTCACTTCGTTCACCTCCGGAGAGAGAAAGAGCTGGACCTTCCTCCGGCCGCACCACGCGATTCTGAAGAGTGATCGTCGATGGGAGCCATCATGACTAGATATGCCCAAGCTCACGACGCTGAAACTTCCGAGGGCGTTCAAGTACCGCGACGATATCCAGATCGATAGTGGGCGCAGGGTCTGTCCGTGAGGTGTAGATGCGGATGCCTTTTCGGAGTATCTCGAGCAGCCACTGCCAGACTCGGATGACGATTGTTGTATTCTGTCCTCTGTTTGTTTGTACGAACGCGCGATGCTTCAGAATTCAAACCGTTGTTGTCTTGGATTCGCCTCTTGCTTCTCTACCATCGAGGACTTTGTCATGCTGGACAGGGCGCGTTGTATGCGATGCATTTCACGGAAACGGGGTTTCCTCTTCTTGTTGTCCATTTCCAAATTGAATTACTGGTAGATGTTGTATCCTAATCCTTTCCATCTCCTTCGTTGTGTGCAGCGTGTTTTATCTGGCTTCTTCCATTTCTCACGCGCAAAGCAATTCATTGCATCGGTACTGTGACAGAGAGTACAGAGATAACATTGGATTCTCTTCCTACTCGAGCGTTCTGTGTTATCCGCAAATCGACGCCGTGTATACGTGGGTAAACGGCTCGGACCCTGTCTGGTTCGCCGAGATGGAGTACTACAAGTCGAGATTCCAAAAGGAGCACGGAATCAGTGAAAACACGACGGACACGTCCTCTTCGCGGAATCGTTTTCGCGACAATGACGAGCTGCGGTACAGTCTGCGGTCGCTCGATCAGAATGCTCCTTGGATTCATCACATCTACATCGTGACAAACGGGCAGGTTCCCTCCTGGCTCGATACTTCCAACCCGCGTATCTCCGTCGTAACGCACGAGGAGATCTTCGCGAACAAGGAAGCCCTGCCCACCTTCTCCTCTCCCGCCATCGAGCTAAACCTCCACCACATTGAAGGGCTCAGCGAGTACTTTCTGTACTTCAACGACGACGTCTTTCTCGGAGATGCCATCTATCCCTCCGATTTGCTGTCCCTCGAAAACGGGCAGCTGGTGTTCGGGTCGTGGGAGGCTCCGAAGTGCAACGAGAAGTGCAGCTACTCCCAGCTGGGCAATGGAGAGTGCAATCCGGCATGCAACACGGAGCGGTGCGGCTACGACTTCGGGGACTGCAACAAGGACACTGCGACCAGAGGAGAAGACATGGGAGACGTGATCAAGGAAATGGTAGAGAATGATGATGCATCGGCTTCTCTTTCTTCTCAACCGTAGACAACTCTTATGGATTCCTCGCAGTTCCCACGCTACCCTGTCTCGCTGCAATGCGTGGACAGCCAAGCCACCTCCCCCCAATCGCCCCCACTTTTTGGTGTCACCGTCCAGTCCGTGCTTCAACACGTAAAGGAAGCCTACGACCTCGATGTGGATGCTGTGTGCTTCTCCCGCACTCTGGTCGGACTCACCGCGGGAATTGTACTTGATTTGTCGCCTGTGATTGCGGCGGGCATTCACATCGACAGTGTGACGGCGTCAGAGAGGGGTTTCCTGTGGGTGGGCGTTTCATTGATAGAGGCGGTGTTTGTGGCGGAGCTGTCGACGGACGGAACATCGGTCGTCGTTCAGTTGAAGCGAAGCGTGGTGGAGTTTCCGTTCGTGCTGCATCTATCGGGCATGGGCTCCGTTTATGTCCCCAAACCGCATCACATCTAGGACGCGTCGCAGACGCCTCGCATGTTCGCTCTGGATGTGATTCGGTGCAATGGTTCCGGCCTGTCCCAATTCATGGGCCCCTATTTCAACAGCCGCCAAATGCCCTCCTTCTCCGTCGTCTCCAATCCCTCCTTCTCCGTTCTCTCCTACGGAATCGCTCTGCCCACCTTCACCACGCTCTTTTCCTTCCTGCTTCACGATCCCTTCCCAAACCGGGGTTTGGGCGCCGTCTCGCCCGACGAGGTGAATCACGTGACCACGGGCTTGTCGTTGTCGTACGCTGTGTTCCCGTCTCCCTTCAGAGACGTCACGGCTACTCCCTCTTCTCTGTTTGCCCAATCCACTCTGGACTCCACGATTTCACTCGTCGGCACCCACACTCCCAATCACGTCGGAACCGTATTCACGGCCGAAGTGTCTCACACAGGCATGGCGGAGCTCACCGCGGTTCTGACAGACCCTCTCTTCATCCACCAGCCCGCGCTCATCCGCACGATCAACTTCAAGCACCCCTCCTACCGCTGGCTCGATGCGTGGTACGCCGAGCGCTGCGGGTTCATCGGCGTGGAGACGGAGGTGCGCAGGCGCGTGGAGTCGCTGCCGTACGCGCGGTCCATCCGGACCTGCCGTGCGGCGATGCATGTGGCGTTTGGAGGGGAGTTTCCTCCCAACGCGACGGTTTCGTTTTGGCGGGAGATCTTCGAGTACCACCAGGTGACGGCGGAGCACGACGAGTTGTGGACGCTGTTCCTGGACGGCAGAAAACCGGACTATTTCATGTCGATCGAGGACATCGCGGAAATGGAGGCGTACTTCGCCAGCACATCGGAATCGCCTCTGGTGATCGCCATTCCGATGGTGGAGGTGGTGACGTGTTCTTTCGACGTGACAAAGCAGTCCTTCTGGGAGAACGACATTATTCGGCCCCGTTTCGTGCAGCAGGAAGAGGAAGGAATTGTGTTGTTGCACCCCGCCCTGAACGAGATCGAGTTTGAGGAGGAGCGGAGTGTGTTCCGGTGCGGCGACGTGGGCGTTGCCATCGGTTTCAGCAGTCAGTTTCTGTCGAGCACGATGCGTGCCCATCGAAACAGGGCGATGCGACAGAATCATCAAACGCAGCCGAAATCGCGTCGATTATTGGACACGTACGGAGAGTCCTTGGTGTACACGAGCGTTCAGCTGACGCGCAAATTCGGGCGGATTTCTGGAAGCGTTCCAGCACACATGCCGCACCTGATCAACAAATCGGTCATGCGGGACATTGAGTCGGAGCTGTCCCAATACGTGAACGAAACGGTCACCCACCGGTTCCGTGAGAACACGGACCTGCAATACGCCTTCCTGTACTTCCACTATTTGGAGGCGGTGGAGGAGGCGAAGCTGATGGACCATTTGGCGGCCGTTTGGAGGGAACACCTGGACACGGACGGCAACGGCGTGTTGGACGCGAACGAGTTTGACACGCTCGCTGCGGTCGTGTTGAAGGAGAACACGGAGGAGTGAAAATCGGGGCTGTTTTTGACAGGTAGGAAAAGGCGGGAATTGTTGTTCTGTTTGGCGGGAAATGGCACCCAAGTGCAGCATCGCGTCTACACGGAAACGCCCGACGGTTCCCTGTTTCTCCATTCGTTCTACCCCGTGAATATCACGTTCAAGGAGATGGTTTCGTGCGAGGAATCGAAGGAGGCCGTTTTGATCGCATTCCCGTTCTTCCCGCACTACAAGGCCGCCTCCGATTCCGACGTGGCGTTCCAGATGATCAACGACGACGTGGCGGAGACGCTGAAGCAGGTGGGAGTTGGCGGGAGAAGTGAGTGGCAGTTGGACAGCGTGCGTGCGCGCAAGTCGAAGTACGTGTGCATCAACGACAACATCCAGAACAAGACGGACGAGCTTGACCGAATCATCCACGATTTTTACGAGTCCTTTTTCCCGTACCCGTGTCAGTTCGAGAAGGGGTGGAGTTGGGGTGAGCGTGTGTTGTGACGATTAGAGTCCCGGCGTCTGTCCATTCACTCCCACGGTGTGGTGCAGTCTGTCCTTCGCGTGTTCGATGTGAGAGTGATGTGGGTGGTGGTGGAGGTGGGGTGCATCGCGCTTTCGATGTGGCTATTGTGGATGTGAGGAGTGGTAGTGATGCGTAGGCAGTTCGTGAGGCACTGGGGCTTGAAAGAGAAGGCGGCGCAGACGGGGCACGATCATGACAGTTAGTGTGTTTTCTTTTTGATTTGTTTGTTCTTTTCGTTATTGAGCAATCCATCCCAAGATGAATGGCATCATCAGAATGGACCACTGGAATGACATATGAAACAAACACACCACTTCAACATCGTGATCCGCTTCACCGCACGCTTCAGTGCCTTGTTTTGAACTACGCCTCACCTACACTCCACACCCTCACTGTTGATGGTGCTGCTCAGGCCGCGGAAGTGCTCGACCTGCCCGATCGTCTTCACCGCCACGTCGCCAGCCACGTCTATTCATCACCGCATCTCCCCTCTCTCACTGTTCACCACCGCCTCCTTGCAGTAGAAGAACGCGAAGGGGTGCAGCACCAGCGTCTCCAGCGCCGGCGCGTTGGCCATGCGCAGCAGCTCGCAGTGGCAGAAGGACAGCGCGCCGCACTCCACCGTCCGCAGCGCAGGCAACGCCTCCAGCCGGACGGTGACGGGCGCGAGGAAACAGGCGTGACCCACGCGCAGCGTCTGCAGTGCTTCGTTGTCTAGGCGTGAGAACAGACCGCCAGCAGGACTCTGAATCACGCACTCCGCGGCCTTCTCGAAGGAGTAGCCCTTCTCCGCCTCGCGCAGCAGGCCTGTCTCGCACTCGCACAGCTCGCCGATTGTGACCGTCGTCAGCTCGGGGCAGCCCTCCACGCACAGCCTGCTGAAGCCGCCGAAGCACCTCTTTCCGACCACCACACTCTCCAGCACCGGCAGTGCCTTCAGCGTCACCGTACCGCTGGCGCCCTCGGGCAGTTGACTGTAGCAGTCCGCGCCGATGCGAATCGACCGCAGGTGCGCGCTGGAGGCGTCCAGCACCAGAGTGGAGGCATGCCGGCAACAGTGGTCGGAGATGACCAGCTCCTCGAGGTAGGGGAACTGTCCGAAGAAGACGTCAGCGGCGTTGTTGGAGTTGGGCTCGAGCGTCAGGTTGCGACAGGACAGCTGGTCGACGGAGGTGAGATCGGAGACGGTGCCTAGAGGTGAAGGAAGTGTGATGTCAACACAATTGGTAGATTTGATTTCCACTTTCGTTAGGGAAGATACGGTCAGTTTATTCAGCACGTCTTTGGAGAGAGTGGAGGGCGCGAAGACCGTGGCGAGGTGCTGCAGGGATTGGCGGGAAATGAGCGGCGTGAATGTGGAGGGCATTCCTACGGTCAACCCAAATCGGGACGATTACGGGACAGACCGATTTGAGTGCAGGCGTTGAGCGAATCAGACGCGACAATGAAACTCTCCATCTGAGGGAGATCTACGATGAAACGCCCGCGCTGTCCCCACCAATCAGATCGATCCGTCTGACCTTGTTTAGCGCGTTGCCTTTGACCTCCACCTTTCTGAGATTGAGGCAGTCTATTCCTCACCTCGCCACGGCACAGCCACTCTCAATCACCACCTGCTCGCAGTCGCCCAGACAGTTCTCACTCAGTACCAGCTCGTCCAGGTTGGGGTACCCCACGATTCTGAACGAACGCATCGCCTTCAGCGCGTCTTTGCCGCACACAATCGCACGCGCGCGCACGATGGCTCCCTGCCCGAACACCGCGTCGCTCATTTCCCTGCTGAGCGGACCGTTCTCGATCAGCACTTTTCCGGGGTTCTTTCCCAAAGCGGCGAAATGGCCGATTTCACTCACCACGTTGTTCTTCAGCATGCCCTCCACGAAGGAGTCGCCGTTTTCCAGCATGCCGTCCTTCCAAATGCCCTCCTCCTTCTTCAGACCCGTCTTCAAGTCGAAGGAGCTTCCGAAGCCGTTGAACTTCCCGCGGTTGAAGTTGCCCTTGTACACACAGCCGAAGCGACCCTCCATCACGCCGAACAAGATGCCGTAGCCGTGATAGTACACTTCGCCCTCCTTCTCGTCGATCAGGTACTCGCCGCAGTACTGTACTCTCTTGTCCCTCGTGTACTGCACATACAGCAAAACGCCCTCCTTCTCCTCGAAACTGCCGTAGTCGTAGATAAACTCGCCGTACTCGTAGAAGAACAGTTTGACGGGGCGGTTATTCTCGAAGCGGAACACAAGGCCGTTCCACGCCATGTCGCTGGAGTCGCAGCATTCTCCGAACAGTCCCGTGCCCTGGTGTCTTTCGTCCTTCAAGCACTTCTTCCCATCATTAATCACCGACTCCATCTTCCCGTCCCGAAACATGATCGACTTTGCCTTCTCTCCCTTTTCGTTGAATTCGCGGTAGATCCCATCCAGGAGCCCATTCTTGTAGGTGAACTGGATTCTCGGCTTGTTCTTGACATAGAAGAAGCAGGTCTCATCCACAGCAAAGTTCCGCGTAAAGGACCCAGCGAAACGACGCATTCCCGACATGAGAATCGTGACGGGCACTACCCTTCCATCGAAGGTGGCCTTCATCATATCGCGCGGAACGGTGCAAACGGGAGACCAGCGTTGCTCCTTCCCGGGATTATTGAGAACACTCTCTTGGAAAGCTATGCAGTAATACTATTTCAGTTCCACTACCGGCACAGTCCCTCGGAGAGATGGGAAACTGCACATAGTTCAGAATGTCGCTTAGAGTCCTTATTTTTCCCAAATCGTACTCTTGAAGGAACCGGCTTTCTCCTGCCACTACACTATTACAAGAAGAGAGGAATCGTCCACAAGAATGAAAGCCGTCTATGTCCCTCGGTTGTTCCTGTTCATTCGGACGGGGATGTGGGGAGTTATCGAAGTTCATGGCCTTTGCAGATGAGACAACCACTGTGAAAGAAAAACTGAACTCCATTGGTATCAGTGTAGTCAATAGGGGATATTCCTCACGGAACTGAATAGAAATCTGTTGTTTAATCCTATTGTGAAAAGGGGGTTAGAAGGGGTAGATGATTCAGTTTCACAGACAAAGCGAATAGTACTTGTATGAGATACCTACGCTGTTGTTCCTTTCAATACTCAGACGATAAGGTGCGATTCAGAGTCTTCTTGGATGAACAGCACAATTCCCTTCTTTGATAATGGAAGAGTAGGTGAGACTAGTAGAGGGTGAACCACAGGAGCAAGAAGCGAATGAAGCGCTGCACGCCATTGAGGAGTACAAACGCCAGAAGTAGGTAAGAAACTACGTGTCTAATCGATTAGTACATGCATAGAAGCTCCCTTCCATGCACAGACCATTTCGGTGATGGACAGCGCTCCTGAGACGTGCGTGAAGCAGCAAACATGTGTGACACGAAGTATATGCAATAGTTTCGTACGATCCCTGCTGGACGCTGATTACGCGTAGGTTCGACTATCCTTATACAATATGGTGTTTAAGGAAATGAAGAATGCGAACGGCGGGGAGGTGAATCTGGATTCGATCCCTCTTCCCCAGTCCCTGTTTCAAACAGCCGCTACAGAGTTTCCCATCTCCACATCGCATGTGATGCTGGAAGGGTATGCGGATCTGATGCTTTCAGAGGTGGTTGTTCTTCTCCTATTTGAGGCAGGAATTGACAAGGCAGAATCCAACGTGATCACAACGCTGCGCCTTCTTTTGAAGCAGTCTGTACAGAATGCGGGTAGAACCCTTTCTCAGTGTCATTGCCACTTTCTAACCCAAGACGAGTACAATACATCGCATTATGCTCTCCGTCCCGGGATCAATCAACCTCTATATCAATTACGTGCGCCTATGGATGCGGAGAGTAATCCAACCGTGAACACCACAACAAAAGAAGCGAGTCCGTCGATGAAAGAGAAACAACAATCAAACCGAGAATTCCTCTCCGTGAGTTCTCTTGGTGTACTTTACGACTAGGGAGATGCCCTGATGATCCTGACTCGATTTTACTTCAGCAAACACATATCCCTGTACAGTATCACGCTGTACATCCAGAAACGGCTATCCCTATACAGACGACTCATGGCGATTGAGAGCGAAATCGCTTCCATGTATGCTTTGGATATTGAAAAACACATAGTTACCCCGAGGTACTGAAGAAACCGTCCTTGCTGGACACGATTAACTGGAATGAGGCGTTTGACAAGCAGCAATTAGCGGAATTGCTAAAACAAACAGTAGGAAATGGAGAAAGAGTCAACGCGTAGTATAAACAAACGGACGAGGGAGACAATGAATCGATCCTGAGAGCGTTGTCAGCGTTCTATTCACAGTGTTGCTGCTTGTTTAACAAAGGCCAAACGCATTATACTCAAACTGAGTACCGTTGAGTGTGCGGGCATCAAACTCCAAGGCACACTTCAGCTCCTCCTGTCCCGTTACCACCGAAACCAGAACTTGACTCAACAGACCACCGATGATAGCCTGGACGGAAATGGGAGACGGAGAAGGAATTGCCTTCGCCTTCAGCGCTTCCTTCAGAAAAGACACAATGGACTCCTTTGGCTCACCGCAACTCAAGAAGGAATCCACTCTACAGTTGATGCGATGAAAACAAACTAACGAGGAGAAGTAGGACAGATTTAGAATAACACCCCACTCAGCAGTGCTCCAGACGCACAGAAGAGAGCCCCGCATGGGAACAGAGTACAGCCATTTCAACTCATCAAGAGTGGGATTACAACACACAACGAACGGATGCTGCTGAAATGACTGGATGGATTGGACGGAGATGGACTGGATAGTAGCCCTTGGATTCAGTGCTTGAAGACGCTCCTTGATGCACTTATTTCGCTATGTTTAATGCATCACAAGGAAGCATACAAGTTTAGAATCGTCCTCTTTTCTAAGAAAGAAGTTGGTTTTGTATTCGGAGGCAGTTACACGGTTATCATCCTACAGTTCACATGAACATGAAATGCATACACACAGCACTACATTCATGCCCGCCAACACGACGTTCTTGGCAATCTACACTAATACAGCAAAATGAACGCTCACTTCGGAGCAGAGACCGTCACAGTTGATGAACAGGATGGTTGAGTGCATAATCTTCCTCTGGTTCCCAGCCCCCCAGATGTGGATTTGGCGATCGTATCTATGTGTGATAACAGCTATTATTTTCAAAACTGATCATAGTCCTTTTGCGCTAGTTGCGTTTCCATGGATCCCACGTTTTTGTACTGCATGTCTTGCCCGTAATTCGGGGTATTTCGTGGCAAATGCATGCCAAACTAGGGTCGTCTTTTAGCATGCCATCAACCATCCGTTAGGTTCATGCATCGTACAGGAGGATCAAGGAGGAATCAATGCACTCCCTAGTGGTCAGAATCACAGAGAGACACAATTGCAATCACCGCACTTCGCTCAGAAACAAACACAGGGGACTGAAACTATTCACATAAAGGAAGAAAGAGCACAGGGATGAATCACAATCTACTAAAGGAAGCGCAAGAGGGGACGGTCCGGTGATAGACAAGACGAGCCACGAGCACACGGCCGGTTCGTTCGACCCTCCTCTTCATCACACTCCATCCCGCCTGAGGCACGGCCTTGGTTCCACGGATACGTTTTGGTGTCGTGGTGGAGGCCACATATGGGAAGGATGGCCTGAGTTGCACGAACGATTGACCTAGTCCATCACACCCCCACCACAGCCCAACTACTGGCTCTCTTGGAGCGGCAATCACTGCAGCTCGAAGTCATGAGACTAGAGTTCAGGTCGATAAAGGACTGTAATGGCCTCTTTGTTTTGCACTGAGGACAGAAAACGAGCAGATTGGAATTGGGAGGGATTGGAGCGTTCATTCCTCAGGGCTACTGAATGGAAGTCCAGAAATAGCACATCAATGGACCGAAAGGGGAAACCGCGGAGAGCGAATCAGATAATCACAGCTTAACCGCCGTGACCCAATTCTGAACACCCACCACCCATTCCAAGAAACACGTACTGAAGGAGAATGATAGTTGTAGTAGCACGCATAGGAAGAGTGTGCTTATGCCAAACACAGGCACATCACTAATTGTGTTTCCATCGACATGGCTCATCCACTCCTGGAATGGTTCATGGTTTGACTGCCACACACATCACGAACAAATAGAAGAGGAGAAATGAGGGAACGCCAAGATGACCATGTGGAACAATTCCCCAAAGCCCTTCCTTTTGTTTCATTCGGTGCAAGTATTCATTCAAGGGAGTTGCAGACAAAGCCAATAATCAATCTTGCCAGAAGCCTCCATTTGCCTCGTAAATGGAGGAAATAAACGGCCTGATATGGCAAAGTCACAGGAACACGTAGTAGCAAGTTCAGAAAAGGACAGGCAAAAGGAGAAACATAGAGCAGCTGCTTGACCCAAAACCACTACCAACCAATCAGATTGCGCGCTGAGTGGTAGCGATAGAACAACCGCGGTTATTGCGAGAAATGCGACGAGAGGTTTATGGTCATTTGCCATAAAAACAATCGTAGTTTCTACAATGAAGAGCTTAGCGCTGTTTGCTATGTTCCGTACGGTTGTGTGGGTCCTCTGATGGGTAGTGTCTGCTGCATTGGGCACGCTGACTTGCGAACAAGGAAAGGTCTATGTGGCCGTGACGAAGAAGTGCATGGGCTTCGCTTCGGAGGAGTCCTACAAGATTCTGTCTGGATCGACCGTGCTCCTGACGAGTGCCGCTTTTGCGAATAACGAACTCCGTACTGATGAGTACTGCCTGAACGCTGCGCCGAACAACCAGTACACCTTCAGAATGATCGATACCTACCAATCGAGCGGTGATTCCTGGTCTTCTGGCTCCTGGGTGAGCATTGCTGGCCAGTACGGCAACATTGTGCTCAAGAACTTCATGACGGAGAGAGTGACGGAGGACATCCCCTTCTCCCTGTACTACCCCGTGATGAAGAATCAGCAGTGGAAGATGTTCTCCTCCACTTCCTCCATCGCTTCCGACT
>ERZ827156.2767-NODE-2767-length-17220-cov-10.913545_pt1 | contig 17220 bp, 20 predicted proteins | sample MGYA00519919_ERZ827156 | MGnify/ENA primary metagenome ERZ827156 (study PRJEB31778, sample SAMEA3449269) | human gut metagenome | biome: human gut; feature: human-associated habitat; material: faeces | place: United Kingdom | collected 2010/2012 ... | reverse complement strand
GGCTGATTTTCAAATTGCTGTTTAATGACCTCAATTTTTGCCAGATTTGCAAGCATCTGAGCCGTTACCGTATATTTAGGATTAAAAGCCATGATGATTTCCTTAACATTATTTCAATATTAAAGTAATATTATTTAAACATTAAATCAACATTAAAATAAGTTATTCACCGTTATCCGCCCTTTCAAAAATAGTACCCAATACTTCAAGATTTTTAATGGTGCCTTTTAATATCTTATTTTGCATTGCCCGGAGCGTGTAAAAATTTTTGCTTTTATTTGATTCCATTGTCTTGACAATCATCTCAACTTCCAGACCTGTATAGCATCGCATTATCCGCGTAAACGGATTGCTGAAATGCTTCAGTGCATAATTTAATGCCGTATTGTCCAGACAAATATAAAAGTCCTTAATCATTTTTATTATTTCCTTCTGCTGTTGACTATATAATAAAAATATTGAGCACTAGCCTTTTTCTATTGTCATCATCTGCCGCAAATCGTCATCCATGCCGTTAATAATAAGGTACATTTCCGCTAATTCCTGCTCATATTTTTTCCTAAGGTCATAAACCTTGGTCAGCCATAGTTCAAAAATCGTCAGAAATGGCGATTTTTTCTTTATAAATAAACAACTTAGCTGAGTCCGAAAATTTATGTTGATATAGGCTATAATACGAATCATCTTCGGACTATTTTTTATGACTTTCCTTATTTTTCAATATCTTAATCAAAGATAGCCTTTGGGGATTATTTTTTATCCATAGTTGGATTTGAAACTTGCTTAGAATGAAATAATTTGACGTTGACGACAATTTATTTTTGCTAAAATAAGCAGGATATAGCCAGGACGACCGTTTCATCTTGGCTTTCCTTTTTCTCTTAAATTTTTTTTGCTTAAACAGTATCTCTTCAAAAAAAGGCTATTTTTTCAACTAGCCCCTTATAACGCGTGAGATAAAAAATTCACCTAGTCTTTTTCAGTAGGCTAGACAGGCATTTTCAGACAAAATATCCCATAACTTGTAACATTTAAAGCCTAAACAATGAAGTTTTAACCTCTTCCCCTTAGGGTTCAAAGGTTGACTTATTTTAAACGATAGGTTCCTTGTTCTCCCTCAATTTTTTCAAGCGGATATTTGCCACCGGTTGCCATAGCAAACAGCTTATTCATAATTTGAATATTGGTTTTTACTTTGACATGATATTTTTCAACAAAGTGTCGGTAATACGCAACGGTAACTTGATTAACTGTTAGCTTTTCAATGCCGCTATCACGAGCCATTATAAACAATTCCATAAGCTGTTGCCCAAAGACATCCTGCTTCCCTTTTCCGATTTTTACTTTATCTTCAACATCTGACACATCGTTAATATCAAAAAGTTTTTGCACTTTTTTTATTTGTTCATTATTAGCCATTTTACGACTCCCAAATATTTTTCTTTTACCTATTATAAAGTAAATATTTTAAAAGTAAATAGATAAATAAACAACATACAATCGGGAGCGGCAAAAAATGAAAAATAATGAAAATTTGACTTTACAAATTAATATAAACGTGATACACAACGCTTATTAAAGAGTAAAATGGAATGAAAAAATTAACACAAAACAAACCATTTCTGTTATAAAGACATCGTGAATATGAATAAATTACAGGCACTTACAGCATATTGCCGCTGGTTGGTTACGATTCGTAACTATGATGAAAGGATGGTGATTAAAAAAATAAGCAAGACCCCAGGCTAATGCCTTAAAGCTTTTAAAACAAAAAAAGACCAAATATGTTGACGCATATTCAGTCAGTTTTGAAAGTTAAACCGAGACTGTTGAAATCCGGTTAACTATAGATCTCATATAGTTTATACTGCAAATATTTTTATTTGTAAACGTTTTTTTCAGTCTCGGCTTCTTTAACCCCAAGTTTTTACACTTGGATTTAATTTAATTTGTATTCAAATGAAAGGTTTACTAAAATGAATACAATAAAAAAAGAAGCCACTATGGCTGAATTTTATGATGAGACAGAAGAAATCAAAAGCTCATCGACAATGAACGAACAGGAAGTTGAAAATCTTTCCGGCTCAAATGTTAACGACAATGGTGATGGAGATTTTACTCCGTCGCCATTACAAAATGAAGGTGGTGAAACCGGTATATCTGCTTCTGATTTTGATGAAGAACAAGCTGAGGCAGAATGTGCTAAATTGAATTATCAGGTTGCGTTAGCGGCAAATGCATGTCGTGAAGAAAAATTTTCGACAGATTTAACTACAATCCCCGAAGAAAATCGCTTTATTATCATTCCTAATGATTCTAAAAAGTTAGACAACTTTATTAAGGCGGGAGAAGATGCTGTTAAACTAGCAACCAAAATCTTAAACAAGCCCAATATGACAGCGCTAGAATACCATACTCTACATCAAAAAACAAAAAAACAAGGATTTATTGTGCTTGATGCGGCATTAAAATTAAGTGTCGCCATCAATAACATAGAAACCCATAAAGGGATGCGTAGTGATTTGGCCCCCAATCCGTATCGAACGAAACCGCAAATTTTAAAGGAAGACTTCGGCTTAACCAAAAAACAGGCAGAAAGATTACAAAGACTGACTGCGGAAGCTGTTGATAAAGAAAAGAAGTTTGCAAACGATAATGATGAGATTCCTACACTTACGCATGCTTTAAAATTTGTAAAAAAAGATAAAGAAGGCGCTTCAACAGAAACCGATGGAGAGACTCCAGACGAAAATAATAGCGATGAGGATATAACAAATAAAATCGAGGTGCCAAAAGGCAAATATGATATTATTTATGCAGACCTCAACCGGTTTGATGAAAATTTTGACTTGTCTCAAGCGGCGAATGATAACGCCTTGCTTTATATGTGGGTTGATAAATCCCAACTTGCTACTGCCATTGACTTGATGAATAAAAATGGTTTTGAAAATGTAGACTGTTCTGTATTTATCCGAAACAAAGCAAAAAAAGGCGGTAAATATTTTCAGGATATGCACAAAATGGTTTTGGTTGGTAAAAAAGGTGATGTTAAAAGACCTTTCGCATTCAAAGCTGGTTCAGTTGTTTATGAAAACGAAATTGGAGAAAATAACAGTTATGCTTATTATGAAAGCTTAATAAAACGCATGTATCCTGATGCTTCTTTTTGTAACCTCATTACTCAAGTTTCTTCTGAGGAGATTCAAAATGCAGAATAATATTAAATATTTTTCCGGTTTTATGAGTGCCTCAGTTGGTTTTGAGTTTGCTGAGCAGCTTGGTTTTGAATGTGTTTTGGGAAATGAGTTAAATCCAACACGTGCTAAATGGAGCCAAGAGAAGTTCCCGAATGCAGAAGTTGTTCAAAAAAGTTTTACTAACCCCAAAATTTTTTCTTATCTGGTTCGGAGATTTAAGGAAGAAGGTTGCCGCTTGGCGACCTTCTCACCAAATTGCCAACCGTATTCCAAAGCAGGAAAGCAGCATCTACATTCTACAGAAGCGTTTTTATTTTTGTATATTATTAAATTCATCAAACTAACAATGGCAGAAAATGCTTGGATTGAAAACGCTCTTGAATTTAAAGATGCTGTTTTGGATGACGACCCGAGAACAGTAGAACAGCGTATTCGTGATGAATTGGAGCCTTTGGGATACCATATTGAAGTCAAAATCCAAGATGCCGCAGGATTCAAAACACCACAACACCGACGCAGAACTATTTTTCTAATTTCGCGTATTGGTGTATGGCAGCATCCTATTGAGTGCGATGAAAAGGATTATGTAACCGTCCGCCAAGCGATTGATCACTTGCCAAGTGTTAAGGCTGGAGAACATAGCTGTATACCATTCCACAATGGTCCTTACTTGCCAGCATGCCAGATTCCGTATATTCATAATTATACAAAATCAAGCGATAGGATTCCTTTTGTATCAACAAAAGGCATTCCATGTAAAAAGCTTAAACCTCAATACGTCGCTTGTTGTATTGATCCAGATAAACCGGCCAACACGATTGTTCAAGATAGTGATAGCATTACCGGATTTAGAACCTGTCATTATCGGGATAAGCGTTGTTTAACCGTTTTGGAAATTATGTTGTTAACAGGATTATCTGAAAACTGGTTTATTCCATTATGGGCCAGAAATGATGAGCAACTAATTCGTCATGTTTTAGGCGAGTGTTTTGCTCCTTTGCATGTTAAAGCTCTTTTGGAAACTATGCCTTGCGGTAATTAATTATTATTTTTACGAACAGGAGAGATGTTAAAGTCTCTCCTTTTTTTAACCTCTCCTCCTTTAGGTGAAGAGGTTGTTTTTTTCTTTATATATACATCGCAAAATCTCAAAAGTACGCAAAAAAATTAGTTTTGGAAAAATTTTTTTCATCAAACCAACTCAAAAAATACAATTCTATATATTTGTATCACAACCGGAAGCGACGAGTGCGGAAAGCGTTAAATACCGTTGTTTAAGCTGGTTTTAGCAGCACGGGATACAAGGAAACTGAAAACGTGTCCTTTGTCATTGTTATACTTAAAATTTAATAAATAAAAACAATAAAACATAAATAAAATAAAGACTTAAGAATAACAAAAGATAAAATAATACATAAGAAGATACAGACGAAATACTATAAAAGGAAGGTAATACGAAAGATGAAATCCTTAAGAAAGAAGATGTCAAAACAGATACACGATGACAAATGTCACAATGTATCATCCATGACAACAGAAGGGATAAGGAAGATGTTGCTAAGGCAGAAGATGACGCTAAGACAAAATGTCAGGAAGTCATCCGGTCAAGCAACAGAGACTGTTACTCCCTTATATATTTATGTTGGTTACAGATATGTATTATTAAATACTTCTTGTTTGTCTTTTCCTATATATAATAAGTATGTTACTTCTATCTGTATTTCTTATCCTTATGATTTTAGAAAAAGTGATGCGTCGGAAAAATCTAAAAAGGATCACTCAATCTGCAAATGCTTGGAAACAGCTAACTCCAGTCAAAACATTTCCATAAACAAGCCTAAAACAGCCCGCAACAAGCCGATTTACAAAAATCTAAGCAAACCTATACCGAATAAAACGACTGAGTCCTGCGATCAAAAAACAAGATGTTTGCAATCTGAGACTGTTAAACAAGAATTGAATAAATGGCTGACCGGTATCTATAAACCTACACATCTTTTAACAATTCGCTTGCCTGAAAACTGGTCTAATACCGATGAATTCAAGTCTAAAAGCCATTTGCGAATGATTATGAAGATTTTTGAGAGAAGTTTATTAGGTAAGCATTGGAACAGACATCATTTGCCTTTTATTGTCTTTGCTGAGAATGGAACTGATACGGATTGGCATTATCATATTTTATTAAATCAGAATAATTTTACAAATCAGGAATTACAAAACGCTATTCTGGCAACAACTATCAAGCTGAGATTGTCTTTTTATTGTTTAAGGCTAGATACAATAGAAAAATACTTAGATACCGTAGAAGAGTATTGCTCTAAAGAGATGAAAATTTATTGGAATGGCAAATTTGACAGTGACAGAATGGTTTTATCTCATGATTTATTTTATCTGCCTTATAATGACAATTAACTTCTGCTCCCTCATGGGAAGAGGTTATAAAAAAGATTTTGACGTTAATGGCAATTTATTTTTACAACCTATGACACAACTAGGTTAAAGGTTGTTTTTTTCTACGACAGAAATGGAAATTTAACCGTTTACAAATCCCAAGAATCGCGACATATCAATAATATAAGATTCTTTTGATGGTTATAACACATTGTGAATAGGTATTATTATGTTTAAGTCTTATTCTATGGTTATGTTCTAAAATTTATGAAGAAGCGTAACCTAAAAATAAATGACGATTGGAAAACTCCTAAATCCTTATATGATAGCTTGGATAAAGAGTTTCATTTTGACTTTGACCCTTGTCCGTTTAAGCATGACATAACTTTATGGAATGGATTGGAGATTGATTGGGGACGCAGTAATTTTGTTAATCCTCCATACAGTCGCAAACTAAAAGAAGATTTTATTAGAAAAGCTTATCAGGAATATCTGAAAAATAAAATTGTTGTGATGTTACTTCCGGTTTCAACATCTACTAAGATTTTTCATGAAATTATCTATCCCAACTGCGAAATACGATTTTTGAAAGGCAGAGTAAAATTTGAAGGAATTAATTCTTTTGGTGAGCCTGTTTGTAACAAATGTGGAATGTTTGACAGCATGGTTTGCATTTTTAGACCTGAAACATCTCCCATTGTGTCATAAACAACCCGTGGACTCAGAAATTACTTTTTGATAATAAAACCTATACCAAAAGCAAAATCGTTATCCACGGGTCAAAATATAAAAAACTTAAGCCAGTTTTTCAGAAGCAAGAAACATCTTGAAACGTCTCAAAGCCTGGCGAACGGATGTATGACTTCTTTTTCCATAACTGGATTTTTCACCGGTTGTTTCATATTGCGGAAGAATAGAGGAAAGATTTTCAACCAAGTGAGAGAGTGTAAACTGTTCGTTTCTGCAAAGTCTTTCAATTCTTCCTGAGTAATCAGCGGAAGTGCTTGCGCTGTAATTCTGTTCTAACAACCAGTTTTCAAAATTCTTTAACATAACACCAACTCCTTATAACTTAACAATTTCGGTAAAAACAGCACAACCACGAGCTTTTTCAGCTTCGCAAGCTTCGATTGCCTCACTCAAATGGTAATAAATTGTCGGCATTAACACACCATTGACTTTGATTTGATACATAAGATTTTCCTTTCATAATTAGTTGTTTTGCTCATTTACAATTTTATTATGTCGGGAAAAATCACATCCGCGAGCCCCCTTTTTTCTACTTTTTAATGACATTTTTGCTACGATTGGGGAATTTAAAATAAAAACAAGTACTTAACTTAATGACAGTTGTGATAATAGTCGTTTGTAAAATAAAAAAAATGCCCCATCATAAAAGGCGGGACATTCTATTGATGAAATTAATTACATATTTTGACGTTATTATTGTCTGTTGTACAGCATTTCAGCGTTTTATTTTTAAGATAGGTTTGATATTCAATCTCAGAAACTTTAAAATTAGTTTTTTTGAAAGCTCGAATTCGCTTACCTTCCCAATTATATACACCTACATCTCTATGCAAATATCTCCAATCTTTATAACATTCTCCATCTGCATATTTATCTGAAGTATAAATAAAATAGTATTTATCTTCACATCCAACGAAAACTTCCAGCAATAAATTAGCAACTGGTGAAGATGTACAATTGCTTTTTAGCAGTATACCATCTTTAGCAAAATCTATAACTTTAAGACAATGGCTCCAATTACTTGTATGATTTGTCTGATTTAATGTTGTTGTTTTATCCAATATAAACAATTCACCTAGCTTATTGATCTCATTACGACGCTGTTTAGATTTGCTTATGGCTTGTTTACAATCAGCAATATTTTGTTCTAATTTTTTTTGAATTTTTATACGTGTTTCTAATTGTCTTTTATGTGCTTGTAATTGTTTTTCATATTCTGTTTGTGAACAAAAAGGATTATAATCTAGCTGATTTTTAAAATCTACAGTATAATTAGTAGATTTTATTTTCAAAACAAGTTGCTCTTTTTCTCTTTTATCATTTTGTAAGTCTATATAATAGGAATTATCAGATTTGGATATATCCACCATTTTTATTATTTTCTTTCCTGGTGTTATTCCATTATAATTACGACATAAAAAGACTTCATTCCCTGCAAACTCTTGAGTAAGCAATTCTCCTGTAGTTGTACATCCTATAAGGAAAAAAAATACAAAAATACTTCTTTTCATAAAACAAACTCCTATAGTTATTTTTGCATTTTTTTGTAAACATCAACAGCATCACTGGAAAATGCCCAACATAATGCGATTACCCATGCAATAAGAGTCCAACCTAAAAATAAATTCAGCATAAATACAGATGATGTATTCAAGCGTTTTCTGCATAGAGCAATACCTGTTGGAGCAAAATAAATTGTAAGAATACAAAGTATACCGAAACAAATTCTTATTATACCTCCAATTATTGAAAATATTGATATAGAAGATTGTTCCTTGGCTGGTAAACATGAAACAAATTCATCTCGTGCAATGTCTGTCTTTGTCATTTCATCTTCAGCAAAATTGGCTAAAATTTCTTTTTTTTGCAATTCAAATTCTTCTTGAGTAATAGCACCCTTTTCTTTTAGTTTTGCAAGTTTTTCAAGTTCTTCAACGCTCATAATCTTATTCTCCGACATATTAAAAGAAAACTAAACCTACTGAACATTTTTCTTCAGAACAATCTGAGCATGCTCGTTTATAATCATCGACACTTTCATAATTTGTCTCTTCATTAATGGTAATACCGGCAAATCCGCTAGAGAAAAATGCTCCCCATTCATATGTAGAAAACATTATGCACTGTTGTTCAGAAAGATCGGTAAACACTATAGAAAATGTAGTATCCATTCCTTGAATGATAGTTTCAGTACCAAAAGCATTAATAATTGTTTCATCTGCTTGGTCAGAATACATATCATCAGGAACCAGTCCGTATTTTTTTGCCTCCTGATTGTTTAATCCATCATATGTCTGATAATTCTGAAAAGCTGCTCTAATGTTTGAAACAAGTGCTATAACTTGATCAATATTTCTATTAAGTGTGATTTGGGACGACGTTGATGAAGATTCGGATATAAAGCCAATACTCAAAATTGATACGAAGGATAAAAGTATTGAGCTAATCATTAACTTCTCACTTATCACATCATATTTTTCATTTTCAATTACTTTGTTTCCATACTTATTATCGTTATCACTTTTCTTACAAGTTAAATAGACAACATATATATACCAAATAAGAGGCCCTAATACATATATAATAGATTTAACAGAATTGACTCTTGAAATTTCTTCAACCTCTGCACCAAAATAATTTATTATAGCACCTAAAAAGGCAACGGGAAGCAGAAATAAATATGGTAAAATTAAATTCCATGAACTTTTATTAACATCATGAAGTCTTCTGACTAAAGCGGATATTGTTGGAATAAATGTAGCTACTACAAATAAACCATTTAATACTCCATCAGTTTCACAAAATATATCAATAAGACAAAGGATTAACGATACTAAGATATTTATAAGTATGAAACTCCAATATTCGTACCTCGTAGCACGACCTGAAAATTTAAAATACTTTTTCAAACAACTTAAATAGTTATTCCAAATATTTTTATCATTATTATTTTCTAATGCCGATTTATTAGATTTAGGAGAATCCTTTTGTCTAAAAATTATTTTTTTCTGCTCATCAAATTCTTCTTGTGTAATAATACCTTTATCTTTTAATTCGCTAAGCTTTTCAAGTTTATCAATATCCATGACCTTATTCCTTATCTTGTCTGTTTTCAGGTTTTAATTCCTTCAATCCAGATTTTATCTGTAGAAGATCATAGGACGCTACCCAAACACCTAAAGCCTGAAATAACGCTACTCCAATAAATATTGCCCAAGCTGGTGCGGTTTTTTTATATTTTTTTGTTTCGTATTTATAAGCAATAACAGATATTATTACAGCCCAAATAACATAGATTATCCTTCCTAAAATTGTAGATGTTTTTTCAGATAGATCGGAATAAGCATACATAATGATTGTCGCTATGACAGATGTTACTAAAATGCTGCCAAGTGCATATAAAAATGATATTCCGACATTACGCCAATTTATTTTTGTTTTAGAGGCCTCCTGCGGTGTCGATTTATTACCTAAAATTTTTTTCTTTTGTTCGTCAAATTCTTTTTGAGTAATAATACCTTTATCTTTTAAAGAATTTAATTTTTCTAACTCTTCAATATTCATAAGTAGTCTCCATCAAATATTATAAACTGTTTTACACTATACACAAACCAACGATTGTGACCGGTTGTCTAAAAGACAGATGTATCCCGGAGTAAAAGAAAACAAGCTATTATTTTTCCTTGATTTTTTATTGAAAAGAAAAAGTGCGAAACTTGCAAAAAGCGGTTGATTTTATCGTTCTAATAAAATGACCGGTATTTTTAAGAAATTTTAAGGAGAAAACAATGGCTGTAATCGGTTATATTCGGGTTAGCACAGACAAACAAACCTATACACACCAACACTTTGAGATTGAACAATTTGCTAAAAAGCATGACTTAAATATTGATAACTGGGTTGAGGAAAAAATATCTTCCCGAAAAGCACTAAAAAACAGAAAACTTGGTGAATTATTAGAGAATTTGCAGGAAAATGACATCCTTATTTCTTGTGAAATATCCCGATTAGGCAGGTCATTATTGGAAGTTATGAGAATTTTAGAGACGTGTTTATCTAAAAACTGTCAGGTCTGGACTTTGAAAGAAAATTACCGTCTCGGTAACGATATACAATCTAAAGTCTTGGCATTTGCTTTTGGCTTGGCTGCGGAGATAGAGAGAAACCTAATCTCTCAACGTACAAAATCATCTCTTGCTAATCTTAAGGCTTCAGGAAAAAAGCTCGGACGTCCCTTTTCCGCAGAATCAAAAAAGCTTAAACTTTCTAAAAATGCTAAAAAAGTGCGGAATTTACTCGCCAAAGGCATCTCCAAATCCCAGATTGCCAAAATTCTCGGTGTTCAGAGAAGCACGTTGCGACGGTTTATTGATAGAATGTTGTAACCTTTAACATCGCTATGTCATAGGTTAATTTTCTATTTTCTTATTAAATAATCTTTTGAAAATACATAAAAATAAAAAAAAGAAGTTTGGCTTTACATCATATTGGGAACACCGCATAAAATTAAATATGTTAAATGAATTTGAAAGACTCAAAAATGAGTTATCAGTTCTCTATCCCGATGTTACGGATATTGAGCTAAACGAAATGACAAACAATCTGATTGCTTTTTATACAACAGCAGTAAAAGCCATTTTAGAAGACGAAAATCAAGACTCAAAAAAATTTGTCTTTGATGACAAAAGCTTTAAAAACAACCTATTCCCCTAAAGGTGAAGAAGTTAATAATCAACCTTATTTATTTTATAAATTAGGTTAATCATTTGAAATACCGACATTAAACAAACAGAAAAAATAAAGAAGTTTGGCTTTACATTTATTTTCAAACACGACAATACAAAATTGTTTTTAATTTTCAACAATATAAGGAAAATTTAAGATGATAAATAAAAAACATCTAGAATTGTTAGCTTCTAAAATGTATATTGAAATGTTAAAAAATAATATTTCTAGAAGTTTAGAGTATAAAAGATCTCAAGGAGAATATACCGGATTGGTTCCCATTGGTTACAAAAATATTCGGGATAAAAAAAACAGATCTGATATTATTACAGACACCAAGCAAGCTCCGATTGTTGTAGAATTGTTTAATGCTTTTGCAACCGGACAATATACAATAAAAGAGATAACAGAGTTGGCACATTCCTTGGGGTTAGCAAACAAACAAAACAAACCTATTTCCGAGAGTTGTATAAGTAATATGCTAAAAAATCCATTTTATTGCGGAGAATTTTGCATTAAGGGGACAATCTATCCTCATAAACACCCAAAACTTATTGAAAAATCTCTTTTTGATACTGTCCAAACAATTATGAAATCTCAAAAAGGCAACAAATAATCTCTAAACACCGGCGTCAAATATTTTTTAGAATATCTGGCGCCATATTTTTATTTAACATTTTGAAAAATCAGTAAAATATTAGTAAAAAAGTTACAAACGGGTGCATTTTTTTGCGTACATTCCCAAAATAACACGACATAATAAATATAGTGTAAAAACAAAGGAGTAGTAAAAATGAATACACTTATAAAATATGTCGTGACAGACCCTTGTTATATCTTAAATAATGATACTTGGGACGAATGTTGCAAATTTTTAGATGACAGTCCGAAAGCATTTAATGACGCAGTTTCCAAGGCTTTGACTGATTTTAGCAGCTTTCCTGCTTTTGCTTGTGATACCGGTTTTGGCGATTGGAGTAACAAAATCTATGGAAGTTATATTATCCATAAAGAATTTTGCGCTGATTCCGGCATGGTTTGCGTTTGTCGGTTGACATCAGAAATTGAAAAGCATTTTGAAGAAGAATACTCAGATATTTATTCGCGCTGTGCTGCAGTTTTTGAAGGCTCGGATGATATTAACGTTGATTTTGACGTGTCTGATCCTTCTTGGACGGTTGTAAAAATCCATGACAACAAAACCGGAAACTTTATCAAAACCATGAGTGCAGATGATTTTTATGCTGAAAACGAAGATTTTGATGATGACTATTCTTTTGATGATGAAAATGAGGATTATTAAAAATGGCTAAAAAATTAAACTTTGACCCTTATGAGAAATGCACACAAGCTATAGTCTTTTGCCGAGTTAGTAGTAAACGCCAAAAAGACGAAGGCGTATCTCTTGATGTGCAGGAAAAAACTATTACACAATACTGCCTGGATAAAAGTTTCAAAATATTAGATACTATTAGTATTGATGAAAGCAGTACTCAAGGAAACAGGAAAAAATTTCATGAAATGCTTGAGTTGGCTGAAACACATCAAGGCAAGGTTGCTATTGTTGTAAATTATGTTGACAGACTCCAAAGAACTTATACGGATACACCCGAGCTTGAAAGATTACGCAGTTCCGGTAAGATTGAAATTCATGCTTTAAGAGAAAATCTTATTATGACTAAAGACTCTCCGGCAATGGATTTAACTGTTTGGTATATGCATGTCTTAATGGCTAACTTCCAAGTAAACACTATGATTGACAAGGTCAAATCCAGCCAAAAAGAAAACTGGGCTGCCGGAAAATGGCAAGGATTAGCCCCTATTGGATATTTAAACGCCAAAGATGAAGACAGAAAAGCTACACTTATTATTGATACTGAACGCGCGCCAATCATTAAAATATTATTTGAAGAATATGCAACCGGTTTACATTCTTTGCAAAGTCTTTGGTATAAAGCAAGAGAATTAGGTTTGACATCTAAAGAAAAAAATCATTATAAAAAATCTCCTAAATTTGGTAAACGCACCTTTATCAGTCGCAATAAAATTGAAGACATATTAAAAAATCCATTTTACTATGGAATGATGAAAATAAAAGGTAATCTTCTTCCTCATATATACAAGCCAATCATTTCAAAAGCTTTGTTTGATAAGGTTCAAGAAGTCTTTCAATCCAAAAGTCGCGAAGTTTTCAGTCATCAACAAGAATATAAAGCTATTCCTTTTGCATTCAGAGGCTTGATTAAATGTGAGACTTGCGGTTGTGCTATTACTTCAGAACATAAAATTAAAAAAAATGGCAAAAGGTATGTATATCTCAAATGCAGTCATTTACGCGGAAATTGCAAACAAGGTTTAGTTAATGAAAATACATTATTTGAACAGTTGGATAATGAATTGTTTAGTAAAATACAAATACCAACCAAAGTTTTTGAGGCATTAAAGAAAAATGTTTTAAATAATTTGGAAGAAGAAGCTGTCATGAATGCTAATCTTAAACGCAATTTACAGACAGAACTTCAAATCTTAGTCAATAAAGAAGATAATTTAACTGACTTATATGTTTCCGGTAAAATCAAAGAAGCTATATACAATCGTCAAATAAATGCTATTGCCGATGAAAAAACACGGTTAGAAGAATCAATCACAAAATATAAAGAAATTACAAAAGATATAAAATCAACCGTTGACAATTTACTTGATATCGCAGGTAGTTTATCAAATATTATGCACAATGCGTCACCTGTCAAACAAAACAAACTTCTAAAGTTACTCATACAAGACTGTTCATTACATGATAAAGAATTGAAATATACCGTTAGAGCACCTTTTGATAAGTTTATTAAATGCAACGACCCCACTCAATGGTTTAAAAATCCTACTCAAGATTTAGATACATACGCCAATATTGCTGATGAAGTAAAAATGGTTAAACAACAGGTTTTGGATGGCTGTTAAATTATGATTATATATTAAGAATGGCAAAGAAATGATTCCTATTTTCCAAGTTGAGAATCTAGAACTTATTTCATTAAGACCATACAAAAAAGCATTACATCTTTTTCTGAAATTAAATCTTTAATGAATATTTTCTCTTCATTTGAATGTGGAAAATTTATATCCATATAGGTATAACCTATATCATTAACAAACCTTTCAACTATTTGCTTTCCGGCCCAGATCATAAAAAATGAAAAGAGTTTATAATCAAACACTTAAAAGATTTTAAAGATAGGATGGTTATGATACGGAAGTTTTAAGAATACCTTATTTTAATAAATTACGTATACGGGCTTTGATTTCATCTAAAACTGTAGTTAATACTCTTTTAGCTTCGTCTGAAATTAAAGCTGTGTGCATAACAGCATCTCTAGTAGGTTTATAAATTTTAGCCTTATGTGATAATCTGTATAATTCATTATTACCCTTATCTACCATATTGGCCAAATTATCCATATCCAGATAACTTTTATCATCATCTTTTTTTCTAATAGTAATACTTAATCCTGCTTTGTCTTTATTATTTTGCTCTTTTTCTCTATATTTCTTAATTTTTTCTTGAGCTTCATTCGACAAAGGAGTATTTTTATAATCAATAAATTTTCGTATGAGATTTTCAGAAATAAAACATTCAGAATAGGAAGGAAAGTTAAATTGAGCTTCTTTTTCTAAATCATCCAACCACGAAGAAACTTCATCCTTGATTGAAGATGTTTTATCCTTGTATTCTTTTGAGGTTTCATTATATAATTCACGTGCTCGTCTTTCTTTTTTAGTCATTTTTGAGGTATTATCGGGATCACCATCTTCTCTCTTTTCTACACGAAATTCATCCCATTGATTCATAATGGTATGTAACAATGATTTAAATTTACGCAAAAACTCTTGAAACTTAGGATCTTCAGCTTTTATGCTTTCTCGACTACTTGTAAATCTATCTTCTCCTTCGTCCAATGCATTATAATTTATTTGCCCATATAAATAGCTTTCGGGAACTCGTCTTGTTCTTATATGCTTTAATATATCCTTTTCTCTTAATCTCCCATTTACAAACAAATCAACAGTGACGGTATCATCTGTATCTTTTATCTTCAAATCTGTAGGCTTTTCAACAGAAACTACAAAACCATTAATTTCATCGCCATTATCCATTTTAAATGATAATTCAGAGACTTGTCCTTTATCTTTAGATTTAGCTACCTCTTTTACTTTTTCCAAATAAGTATCTTTCGGGGTTGAGTTTATATCCCATACAAATTGCGTTTTACCAATAAGATCGCTAAGATCTTCATTTGAAATTATTTTTCCATTTACATATATGTTAAAATTACTGTCTAATATTGAAAAACGAAAATATAAGGCAATAATTTTTCTTAAGTATTCTATACTATGGGCAATTCCCTGTTTCATATTTTCAAAATATATATACGTTCCTTGCTTTTTCTTAAATAAAACAGTCATCATTTCCATTGCTGGAATTTCAGATAAACTATATTGATCATTATCCTCGCTAATTGCGGCATCCAACTGTGCATTATCAATAATGCCACCAATGGCATCTGTCTGTAAAGTCTTAGAAACTACGTGTATTCGGTCTGCGCACGATAAAAGAGCAAGTTTCCCAATTCCCTTTCTGCCAATGAATGGCCGTTCTAGTTTTGATTTGCAACAACCACTTTTTCTCTTAGAATAACCAACTTTTAAAAACTTACCTTGGAAGTCCTCTGCACTCATACCTATACCATCATCTTGTATAGAAAAATAATTATTATCTTTGTCTATTGTAATAAATACATTTTGGGCATCTGCATCCCATGAGTTAGATATTGCTTCACCTAAGACTGTTGCAAAATTTCGATATAAATTTCGCCCTAAGTGATTAAGAACACTTAGTGATATATTAAAAGAAAATTCATTATTCTTGCTCATATCCGCAGTCCTTTAGGTGTTGTTTGATGGATAATCCGATTATTTTTCCCAAATCTACAGGTACGGCATTTCCTATATGACGACTAATAGTTCCTATAGACAGATTCTCAACATTTTGAAAAAATTTATAATCTTCTGGAAATGTTTGCAATAAAGCACCTTCTCTTAAAGATAAAGCTCTATCCTGCTCAGGATGACCAAACCGTCCAGTACCTAATGAATAAAATTGTGTTGTCATTGTAGGAGATGGCTCATCCCATTTCATCCGACCATATACACTACTATATGATTTTCCACTTTCTTTTTGATGACATTTTAATATCAAAGATTTATCCCAATCTCTCCATGTTCCACCTGGTTTTGATTGCCTAATTCTTTTTAAATTTATATCTGTTAATCCTGCACATCGATGGAGTGGATCTTGTTGATCAATCTCTCCATTTTCCAATTTAGGAAGCTTTCCTATTACATCCCGAACAGTTCTTTTTGAACCTAAACAATCTGGAGGTAAAAGATGTATATCTCCAAGTTTAGAAGCCAACAAAACTAAGCGTCTTCTTTTTTGAGGAAGCCCATATTTACTGCAATCTATAATATTATAATCTATTTTATATTCTAACTCATCTAAACAAGCTTTAAATTCATTAAAAATATCAAACTTTACTAATTCTGGAACATTTTCCATAGAGACGATATCTGGTTTAACATTTTTGATATGCTTGGCAAAAGATTTTAATAATGTCCATTTTTTATCATATATACGATCTTTATATTTATTTGTTTGCTTAGAAAAAGTTTGACAAGGAGCACATCCGACCAGAATTTTAATTCTGGCATTATCAAAAAGGCTATCAATTTCTTCCGAAGGATATTCTGAAACATCGGCACAAATAAATTTTGTATTATTGTTTTCTGTATACGCAAATTCACAAGTAGAATCATTATCAAGACCGGCCACAACGTTAAGTCCTGACTTCTTTAACCCACAAGTCAAGCCTCCAACACCACAAAATAGATCAACCACTGCCGATTGCATAACAACTCCTTTGTAATCTTTTATAATAGATAAAAAAATAAAATTCCAGATAAAATATTTATAATTTAATATAATTAACATTAATTAAATAAATTCAGACTTTTTCTTCAAAATAGTCCGCGAATTGCGAAACCGCTCCAGCCACAGTTCAAAAATCGTCAGAAATGGCGATTTTTTTCTTTTATTTTCAAT
>ERZ827156.2765-NODE-2765-length-17223-cov-5.445771_pt1 | contig 17223 bp, 16 predicted proteins | sample MGYA00519919_ERZ827156 | MGnify/ENA primary metagenome ERZ827156 (study PRJEB31778, sample SAMEA3449269) | human gut metagenome | biome: human gut; feature: human-associated habitat; material: faeces | place: United Kingdom | collected 2010/2012 ... | reverse complement strand
AAAAATATTGTTTAAAACAGTAATGGTAGTTCTTAGAAAAGATGGATCTATGTGATGAAATGATTGTGGCTTGATTTCCGTAAAAAGAATTTAAGCCACAGAAAGTAATAATAGATAAGTTATAAATATAATAAGAGGAAGTTATGAATAAAAGGAAAAATAATACTTCTCCACTTAAAATTGCAGTTCTTGGACATAAGACAATTCCGAGTCGCCAAGGTGGAATTGAAATTGTCGTTGAAGAATTAACGGTTCGCATGGCAAAACTAGGACATAAGATAACAGTATATAACCGTAATGGACATCATGTAAGTGGTAAAGAATTTGATGAGAAGAAATTAAAAGAATATAAAGGTATCCGAATGAAATATGTACCAACGATAGATAAAAAAGGACTAGCAGCGATGAGTGCTTCATTTTTTGCAGCGGTAGCAGCAGCGTTTGGAAAATATGATGTGGTACATTTTCATGCAGAAGGACCATGTGCAATGTTATGGTTACCAAAATTATTTGGAAAACGTTGTATCGCTACGGTTCATGGACTTGATCATCAAAGAGCAAAATGGGGCAAGTTAGCCAGCACATATATTATGCTTGGCGAAAAATGTGCTGTTAAATTTGCAGATGAAATTATTGTTCTCAGTGAGGGAGTACAAAATTATTTTAAAGAGACTTATGGACGTGATACAAAGTTTATCCCTAATGGTGTGAATCGTCCAGTTATTAGAAAGGCAGAACTTATTGACAAGAAATTTGGTTTAAAGAAAGATGATTATATTTTATTTTTAGGACGCCTTGTTCCGGAAAAAGGAATTACTTATCTGATAGAAGGCTTTAAGAACGTACAAACAGATAAGAAGTTAGTCATTGCAGGAGGCAGTTCGGATACTGATGAATTTGCTAACCAGTTAAAAGAAATGGCAAAAGACGATGACAGAATTATTTTTACCGGATTTGTTCAGGGACAGTTGTTAGATGAACTATACAGCAATGCTTATATTTATAGTTTACCAAGCGATTTAGAGGGAATGCCATTAAGTCTTTTAGAAGCAATGAGTTATGGAAATTGTTGTTTGGTATCTGACATAGATGAATGTGCTTCTGTAGTGGAAGATAAGGCAATCATATTTAAAAAAAGTAATGTAGCAGATTTGCAGAGTAAGCTTCAAGAAGCATGTGAGGATGCACAACAGGTACAGAAATATAAAGATGAAGCAGCAGATTATATTTGTGGAAAATATAATTGGGATGATGTTGTGGAGAGAACATTAGAATTGTATAGGAGATAAAATGAGCAAAGAATTTATTGAATTGAAAAACAAGACGATTTTTATTACAGGTGTAGCTGGATTTATTGGATCAAACTTGGCTGAAAGGTTATTAAAAGAAATAGAAGGAATAAAAATAGTTGGACTCGATAATATGAATGATTATTATGATGTTCGTTTAAAAGAATATAGATTAGAAAAACTTTCATCTAGTAAGACATTTTCCTTTGTAAAAGGAAATTTGGCAGATAAGGAACTTATTAATTCGATTTTTGAGAAGTATACTCCTCAAGTGGTTGTGAATTTAGGGGCACAGGCAGGTGTGAGATATTCTATTACAAATCCAGACGCATATATAGAAGGTAATTTGATTGGGTTTTACAACATATTAGAGGGATGTAGACATTATCCAGTAGAACATTTGGTATATGCATCAAGTTCTTCTGTATATGGAAGTAACAAGAAAGTTCCATACAGTACAGAAGATAAAGTAGACAATCCTGTATCTTTATATGCTGCTACAAAAAAAAGTAATGAATTAATGGCTCACGCATATTCAAAGCTTTATAATATTCCATCAACTGGTTTGCGTTTCTTTACTGTTTATGGACCGGCAGGAAGACCCGATATGGCATACTTTGGATTCACAAATAAATTATTAAATGGAGAAACTATTAAAATTTTTAATTATGGAAATTGTAAAAGAGATTTTACTTACGTTGATGATATTGTGGAAGGCGTTGTACGGGTAATGCAGGGGGCACCAGAGAAAAAGAACGGAGAAGATGGTTTGCCGATTCCGCCATATGCTGTTTACAATATTGGAAATAATCATCCAGAGAACTTATTAGATTTTGTACAAATTCTTCAGGAAGAATTAATTAGAGCAAAAGTCTTACCAGAAGATTATGATTTTGAAGCACATAAAGAACTTGTTCCGATGCAGCCGGGAGATGTTCCTGTGACATATGCTGATACGCAAGCATTGGAAAGAGACTATGGTTTTAAACCATCGACAACTTTACGTGAAGGATTACGCAAGTTTGCAGAATGGTACAAAGAGTTTTATATGTAAATATATTTTAAGAATAGGAAGAAGAGAGAAAAAATGAGAGATTTTAGTTCATTGAAAATTGCTGTGGCAGGGACAGGATATGTTGGATTATCTATTGCTACTTTATTGAGTCAGCATCATCAGGTGACAGCAGTAGATATTATTCCAGAAAAGGTAGAGTTAATTAACAATAAGAAATCTCCAATTCAGGATGATTATATTGAAAAATATTTAGAAGAAAAAAATTTGAATTTAATAGCTACATTGGATGCAGAAGAAGCTTATAAGGATGCAGATTTTGTTGTTATTGCAGCTCCAACAAACTATGATAGCAAAAAGAATTTTTTTGATACTTCTGCAGTAGAAGCAGTTATAAAATTAGTCATTGAATATAATCCGGAAGCGATTATGGTTATTAAATCGACTATTCCTGTTGGATATACAACAAGTATTAGAGAAAAATTTCATTGTGATAATATTATTTTTAGTCCGGAATTTTTAAGAGAAAGCAAGGCGTTGTACGACAATTTGTATCCAAGCCGAATTATTGTTGGAACAGATATTAATAATGCACGTTTAGTAAAAGCTGCACATACGTTTGCACAGCTCTTACAGGAAGGTGCTATTAAAGAAGATATTGATACTTTATTTATGGGCTTTACAGAGGCAGAAGCAGTCAAATTGTTTGCAAATACATATTTGGCATTACGAGTTTCTTATTTCAATGAGTTAGATACTTATGCCGAAATGAAAAGTCTGAATACACAGCAGATTATTAATGGAGTATGTCTCGATCCTCGTATTGGAACACATTATAATAATCCATCTTTTGGATATGGTGGATACTGTTTACCAAAAGATACAAAGCAGTTGCTTGCTAACTACGCAGATGTTCCTGAAAATCTTATTGAAGCAATTGTTGAGTCTAATAGAACGAGAAAGGATTTTATTGCTGATCGAGTATTGGAACTTGCTGGAGCATATGAAGCGAATGATGACTGGGATGAAAGCAAAGAAAAAGATGTTGTGGTAGGTGTATATCGTCTCACGATGAAGAGTAATAGTGACAATTTCCGTCAGAGTTCTATCCAGGGAGTCATGAAGAGAATTAAGGCAAAAGGTTCTACGGTTATTATTTATGAGCCTACACTGAAAGATGGAGAAACTTTCTTTGGAAGTAGAGTAGTTAATAATTTAGATGAGTTTAAGAAGCAGAGTCAGGCAATTATTGCTAATCGTTATGATAGTTGTTTGGATGATGTGAAAGACAAAGTATATACAAGAGATATTTTTCAAAGGGATTGATGAATTTGAAAGTGAAAGGAGAAGACATTGAGAATACTTATTGTAAATTATAGATATTTCATTTCAGGTGGCCCTGAAAAATATATGTTTAATATTAAAAAGATGCTTGAAGATAATGGACATGAGGTTATACCCTTTTCCATACATTCCAATAAAAATGTTGAAACAGAATATTCAAAATACTTTGTAGAACCAATTGGTGGACGAGATACAACATATTTTGATGAAGTGAAAAAGACACCTAAATCAATTTGGCAGTTACTTACACGAAGTATTTATTCTCGTGAAGTAGAAAAGGCACTAAAAAAAGAAATAAATGATGTAAAACCAGATTTAGTATATATTATTCATTTTGTTAATAAATTGTCTCCGAGTGTAATTACAGGCGCAAATAAAATGGGGGTTCCTGTTGTATTAAGATTATCGGATTATTTTCTGTTATGTCCAAGATTTGATTTTATGTATGAAAAGAAAGTCTGTGAGGAGTGTTTATCAAAGGGATATAAGAGTTGTATTAAAAAGAGATGTGTGAAAGGATCGTTATTTGCATCTGTTGTAAGAGTGTTTTCTATGAAATTTCATAAAATGATAAATGTATATAAAAATGTATATGCATTTATAACACCATCAGAATTTTTGAAGAAAAAATTATCATTAAATGGATTTGAAGAAAAAAGAATTCATTGCATTCCTACTTTTACAGCAAGTAAAACAACAATAGGGGAACAGCAGATTGGATCGTATGGACTATATTTCGGACGTGTTACTGAAGAAAAGGGAGTTGAAACTGTTATAAAAGCGTATGAAAAACTGCCTGAATATACAGTTAAAATTATGGGAGATGATACAACAGATGAGGCAAAACGACTGAAAAAATATGTAGAGAATCATAAAATGAAGAATGTTGAATTCCTTGGGTTTAAGAGTGGAGCGGAACTAGAGAATGTTATTAAAGGAGCTAGATTTACATTAATTCCTTCAATTTGGTATGATAACTTACCTAATACTGCTTTAGAGTCGTTTCAATATTCAAAGCCAGTTATTGCTAGTAATATAGGAAGTCTTCCTGAATTGGTTATTGATGGAGAAAATGGATATTTATTTAAACCATCAAATGTTGAAGATCTTATAAAAAAAATTAAGATGTTAGATGATGATACCTTGGTTAAAAAGATGGGGCAAGCTAGTAGAAAAAGGCTTGAAAGTAGATTTGCACCACAAACACATTATGAAGATTTGATGAAGATTTTTAATGAGGCTGTCAAGAGTAGAAAGTAAAGAGGTAATTAATAAAAATGAAAAAAAATACTGAAAAAAAATTAAATGGTACAGTAATCGTTACATATCGTTGTAATGCAAGATGTTCAATGTGCAATCGTTATAAAGCACCATCTAAGCCAGAAGAGGAAATCAGCTTGGATACAATAAAAAAATTGCCGAAAATGTATTTTACAAATATCACAGGCGGAGAACCTTTTATTAGAACGGATTTGAAAGATATTGTACGTGAGTTATATAAAAAATCTGATCGTATTGTTATTTCAACTAATGGATTTTTTACAGATCGTATTGTAGATCTTTGTAAAGAATTTCCTAATATTGGTATACGTATTTCTATCGAAGGACTTGAGGAGACAAATAATGAAATACGAGGTCTCCAGAACGGTTATCAGCGTGGATATGGCACATTAAAAAAACTTAGAGAAATGGGTATGAAAGATGTTGGGTTTGGTATGACTGTACAGGATAAAAATGCACCAGATCTTGTACCGCTATATAAAATTAGTAATGAAATGGGAATGGAATTTGCAACGGCTTCTTTACATAATAGTTTTTATTTCGTAGAAGCAAAAAATATAATACATGACCGACCAATGGTTGCAAAAAATTTTGAAAAGTTAGTTAATGAGTTGTTACGTAGCAATAGTCCTAAAAAATGGTTTAGGGCATATTTTAATCATGGACTAATTAATTATATTTATGGACAAAAAAGACTTCTTCCATGTGATATGAGTTTTGATACATTCTTTATTGATCCATATGGTGATGTTATGCCTTGCAATGGAACTAAGGATAAAGAAGTTATGGGTAATTTGAATAATCAGTCTTGGGATGAACTGTGGAATAGTCCACAGGCAGAAGAGGTACGAAAGAAAGTTCGTTGCTGTAATCGTGATTGTTGGATGATTGGCTCTGTTTCACCTGCTATGCACAAATATATCTGGAAACCAGCAACATGGGTTTTGATACATAAATTTAAATCTTTGTTTAGTAAAACACCATACAGTATGTATGAAAATCGTATTTGTTGTGACTATCGTGATGGAAAAGTCACAAAAGAAGAACTTGATAAATGTAGTACGTGTGATGTTAATTGTGTAATTAACAATGGATTAAGTGAAGCTTCGAAAGAGCAACTGAAACATAAATCTGGAGAACAGATTGTTGATGAAGATATTGCAAAACAGATGGAGAAATAAAAATGTATTCTATAACAAAAAGTAAGACTACAAAGCGATATGCTATTTTCATATGTCTAGTATATATATTTGTATTCAAAGATTGGATGGAACAGTATATACCCGTTGTTGGTTATATGGATGAACTATTTGCGATATTATCTATCCCTGTTTTTGTATTTGAACTAAAAAAGAATCAATTTAAACTTAAAATACAAAAATGTACATGGGGGGGGTATGCTAGGTTCATTCTAGTATTCTTATGTTTTGGTTTTCTATCTAGTGTCATTTATAGATATCAAAGTATATTGAAAGCAGAAGTATCGGATGCATTTTTATGTATAAAATTTTGGCTTGCATTATATGTTGGAAAAAAGATTTTTGCAAAAATAGATATGCAAAAATATGCAAGCAAAATATATTTTCATGTAAAATGCATTACGATATTGTATGGAGTGTTAATTGTTATTGATTATTCACTTCACATTTTCCAAGCGACAGAAAGATATGGTTTAAGATCTGAACAATTGATGTACACGCATCCAACGGTACTTGTAGCTTGCTGTGTGTTTTTGATTATGATACTCCTTTCACTTAAAAATTATGTAACAGGAAGCAAGAAATATATAATAATGCTATTGCTCATAATGTGTTCTACTTTAAGAAGCAAAGCTTTTGGAGCCGCACTTGCAATCATATTAATATGTTATTTTGTGTTTGTTCGAAAGAAAAAAATAACGCTGAGAACAATGTTGCTATTTATTCCTTTGGTTGTGATTTTAGGATGGGATCAAATACAATATTATTTTTTCAGTTCAATCATTCCGGATTCTGCCAGGTATCAATTACTTACAAAAGCGTTTGAAATTGCAAGAGATATGTTTCCATTAGGTGCAGGATTTGCTACATTCGGTTCATATTATTCTGGAGTATACTATTCATCGGTATATGCAGCATATGGATTATCTAATATTAATGGGTTACGCATCGGGGCATCACAATTTATAAGTGATTCGTTTTGGCCAATGATATTAGGGCAATCAGGATATTTTGGACTGTTTTCATACATTTTTGCAGTAATGATGTTACTCAAAGCAATCCAAGGAATTAGAAGAGTAGAAAATTCATATTATGCTGCAGCAATGAGTGGAATATGTTATTTGATAATTGTATCAATGGCAGAATCTGCTTTCGTGCATCCGATAGCGGTACCGATAGCTATGATGATAGGAGCTTTTTTAGGAAAATGTGAGTAACGACATAAATATTCGACACTGAATAATAAATGATAGAAAATTGAATGTAATACATAAAAATATAACAAAAATTATAATTTCAATTATGAAATGGTCATTTATTCAGGAGGAATATTTGTGGAACTAAAAATAAATCTAAATAAAATTTCAATGTGGCTAGCATATAATTGTATGTTTTTGAGCATTATTTGTAAGATGTTATATCAAATAAATCTAAATAGTACCATAAGAGTTTTGGGATATGGATTACAGGCATTTACCATAATGTGTTTACTGTTACAAGAAATGTTAAATGCCAGAAGAATAAAAATATGGGGGACGAATATTATTTTATGGTTTCTTATTATTTACCAATTTATAGTTTCGTTGAATAAAGGAACAATATATTTACCATATACTTTTATTGATATTATTCTTTGGCCGTTGAGTATTATTACATATTCTGAATATGTATATAGAACTAATATAGAAACAGAAAAGAAAAATAAATCTTTAATATATTATTGTTTAATATGTGCTGTTTCTATCCCACTTATAATGATTCACTTAACTGGCAACGGTAATATTGGTCAAGTTATCTTTTTAACATATTTTTGCCTTACAGCTTTACCATTGGTTTTACTATTAGTTGAAAAGGAAAAATACCGTAATTTATGCATAGTATTTTGTGTGGCAATATTAGTTGCTTCAACAAAAAGAACAGGAACAATGGCATTATTATTTGGATTGCTTGTAATGGCAGTCTTAAATGCTCATATACAAGGCTCTTTAAGAAAAAAATGGAAACAATATTTTTCTATATTTTTAGTAATATGTATAGGTAGTATAGTTTTATTATATCTTGATAAAAATTCAAGTTTGCAGATATTTGAGAGATTTTCAAGATTAAGTACAGATGGCGGAAGTGGTAGAGATGTGATATGGAATATAGTGTTACAAGCTTATAAAGAGTCTAATTTTATGGAGAGGGTGTTTGGTCATGGATTTCAAAGTGTGTATTATTCTTTGAGACCGGGGGGATTTTCTCGTTTTGCACATAACAGTTATATAGAATATTTGTATGATTACGGAATTATAGGATTAGCCCTATTGCTTGTATTTGTTGTATCAATGATTGTTTTTACCGTAAAACTAATGAACAGAAAAAGTAAATATACTCCAGTTATGGGTTTACTTCTTGTCATTACGATTTTTTTAGGTATGTTCAGTTATTTTTTTGAGGAATCAAATATTATTCAGCCGATTGCTGTTTCGTATGGAATTATTTTGGGATTAGCTCGTAAGGAAGGTAAGGAAAATGAAATTTAGTGTAGTTGTACCAGTTTATAATGCAGAATTATACTTGAATAGACTTGTAAAATCAGTTCTTGATCAAACTTTTAGTGATTTTGAATTAATACTTGTTGATGATGGATCAACAGATAATAGTTTTGCCTTGATGAAAAAATTGCAAGAGAAAGATTCGAGAATTAAGATTTTTTCAAAAGAGAATACAGGACCAGGATATACAAGAAAATACGGATTTGAAAAGTCTTCAGGAGAACTACTCTTCTTTGTGGATAGTGATGATTGGATTACAACCTCTGATGTGCTTAGAGAAATCAATGATTTGTTTGAAAAAAATGAAAATATAGATGTTTTATTTTTTGATAGAGAAGATATTATTGGCAATACAAAAGATATTATTTACGGATTCCAAGAAGTATCAGAAGGTGTACATAACATTGATGAGATTAATGAGGTGATTCGCCCAGGGCTAGGAGCTAAGATTTTTCGTAGAAATATTTTAAAAACAGAGATGTTTTTTGAATCTAATATATTTGAAGATTTATATACGACATATGAATATCTAAAACAATGTAATTATTTTTATTATGTACCTAAGTGTTATTATTCCATATACCATGACATAAATTCAGATTCTCTTTCTTCAAATGAGAGTGCAGAATCATTTTCAAAATCTTTAGAAATAATCTTGATGATTTATGAGAGAACAAATAGAAGATCGTTACGTTATAGTTTGGAATTAAGAATGGCTACATTGTTTACTTTTTATTGGAAAGCAAAATTAAAAAAATGGAACGGGTATAATTCAGATATTATAAAAAATAATATAAAGAAAATTGTTCGGATTTTGAAAGATAACAATGTGATTATAAAACCTAATGGAAATAAAGAAATAAAAATATTGATATACAATATATTATTGTTAATTAGTGGAGGACACAATGGGAAAAAGGAAAATTAAATTACTTATGCTTGGGCTTATGGATCGGATTGAGCAAATTAATGCAATACTGGTAGAAAAAAATAAGTATAAAAATAAAAAAAGAATTAGTATATATAACTCGGTTAATTTAACAAAGGAACAAGTAAATGACACAGAAAGTTTATATACAGAGAATTATGGAAAGAAAATACCACTTATTTGGCATAGAAGCTATACGGCATATACAGGAAATTTTGACAAAAATTATGTACCAGAGCTTTTATATATCCCAAAGTTTGAACGATATATGAATTATAACTCGAATTTAGCCAACGTTTTAGAAGACAAAAATTTATTATATGTTTTTGCAAAAAATGCACATGTTAAAATGCCTAAAAGATTTTTAGCGTGTCAGGAAGGAATATTCACAGATATAAATAATAAAACTGTTAGTTTAGCAGAAGCTATTTCAAGTGTGTCAAATATTGGTGAGTGTTTTGCAAAACCCTCTATAGGAACAGATAGTGGAAGAGGCTGTGAAGTTTATTGTTTTATGGATGGCAAGGATAGAAAAACTGGAAAAACATGTGAGGAGATAATAAAGGAACTTGGAAAAAATTTTGTGATGCAAGAACGACTAATCTGCCATGAATCTATAAAACAATTATATGACGGAAGTGTTAATACATTTAGAATCATGACCTATAGATGGCATAATGAAATCATTGCTGCTCCTGTAATTATGCGAATAGGAAAAGGAGGAGCATACTTAGATAATGCACATGCGGGTGGAATGTTTATTGCACTTTCGGAAGATGGGTCACTTCATGAAAAAGCATTTACAGAACTTGAAGATTCATATGTAGAACATCCAGATTCAAAAATCAAATTTAAAAACTATAAAATATCTTTATTACCTAAAGTAGTAGAAACAGTAAAAAATATGCATTATTCATTGCCTACAATAGGTGTAATAAATTGGGATATGACATTAGATGAAGAAGGAAATCCGGTATTAATAGAGGCCAATGTAAATGGTGGAAGCATTTGGTTATTTCAAATGGCACATGGATGTGGAGTATTTGGTGATAAAACACCAGAAATTCTTAGATGGATTGGCAAAATGGATAAGTTAAATTATGAAGATAGACAGACACATCACTTTGGAGACTGACTTATGAAAGAAAATAAAAAAACAGCAGCAATCGTTTCACTGTATGGTAATTCAAATTTTGGAAATAAACTACAAAACTATGCGGTGCAAGAGATTCTGAAAAAAGAAGGATTAAATACAGTTAATATTGTAAATGTTCCTTGTTTGAATAACAATAAGGTGAATCATACTGAAGTAATAAAATTATACATAAAAGGTTGGCTCCGTTATATTTTAAAAGGAGACAAAATAAAGGACTGCGTTGATCCAGAAGATCCTAAAGAAAGAAAGAAAAACTTTTTGGAATTTAACAAAAAAATTGCAAACTCAAAACATTTTTTTTCTTTCTCAAGATTGCAAGAATTTGATAAATATGATTACTATTTTGTTGGTTCAGATCAGATATGGAATCCGATTTATGGTGGGTTGAGTGATTTGGATTTGCTTACTTTTACTCAGAAAAAAAAGATTGCAATAAGTGCATCATTTGGAATAGAAGAGATACCGTTAGATTATAAAGGAAGAGTGGAACAGTATATTTCAAAATTTGATGCAATATCAGTAAGAGAGGAAGCCGCAAAAAGTATTATAGAAAGAATAACAAATCGCCAGGACGTAGAAGTATTGATTGATCCAACAATGATGTTACAAAAAGAAGAATGGGATCGAATTGTAAAAAAACCAAAGGAAATGCTTCCGGATAAATATATTGTTTGCTATTTTTTGGGAACTGAAACAAAGGAATATATAAGTGCTATACATAAAATTGCAGCAGAAAAAGATTGTGAAATTATTGATTTATCTAATTTAGAAAGTGAATTTTATTGTTGTGGACCGTCTGAATTTGTATATCTTATAAAAACAGCTGAATTTGTATGTACAGATTCATTTCATGCGTCGGTTTTCTCAATTTTATATAATAGACCATTTCTAGTATTTGATAGAAATGGGAAACATACAGGAATGGGAAGTAGAATAAACACTTTATTAAAAACATTTCATTTGGAAAAACTGCATTATACTGGAAACTTTCAAGATGTCAAGTTTGAATATGATTTTTCAATAACCAATCAGTCGTTAAAAAAGGAAAGGGAAAAGGCATACAGATTTATTCACCATGCATTAGATGAATAATGATAGTACAAAAAGGATAATGCGAGGTTAAATAAATGAGTGAGAATAATTATAAAAAATTAGTATATAATACCGCAATTTTTGCAGTGGGTAATTTTGGAAGTAAAATATTAACCTTTTTGATTGTTCCATTATATACATATGTGTTGACAACAGCAGAATATGGAACAATTGATTTGTTTATAACGTCATTAGGCATGGTAATTCCATTTTCAACTATGATGGTTAATGAAGCACTTATACGTTTTGTTCTTGGAAAAGACTTAACGCCAAAAGAAGCAGCAAGTAATTGCTTTGCAGTTTTTTTATTTGGAGCTGCAATATCTATAGCATTTACTCCAGTGTATAAAATGATTTTCAAATTTGATGAATATATTTGGATATTTGTTGCTCTTCTAGTTGTACGAACATTTAATCAGATATATAGTGAGTATTTTCGGGCAGTAAATCAGAATGTAAAATTTACAATTTTTGGTCTAATTACAACAGCTACGACATTGGGATTCAATGTACTTTTTCTTTTAGTTTTTAAGTGGGGAATGGCTGGATATTTATATGCGACGTTGTTAGCAGCAGCTATTGGCACAATATATATTCTTGTATTCAGTGATTTTTTTAAAGTTGTCTCCTTTAAATGTATTGATAAAAAAATATTGAAAATGATTTTGAAATATAGTATCCCGTTAGTCCCGAACAGTTTAATGTGGTGGATTATGGCAGCTGGTGACAAATATATTATCAATTACTTTTTGGGGGATAGTGCAAATGGAATATATTCACTTGCTTTAAAAATACCTCAAATCATAAATATGGTCTATTCTTTGTTTATTCAGGCCTGGCAAATGTCTGCTATTGAGGTTGAATCAAGTGAAGACAAAAAAGGATTTTATCAAAATGTTTTCAATGTTACGTCATTTGGAATGGTATTTATTACAATTGGAATTGTTATGCTTATTAAGCCGGTCTATGTAGGCGTTATGAGCAAAGAGTTTGCCATAGCATGGGAATATGTACCTTTATTATCGGTGTCAACAATTATTAGTTGCTATGCTTCTTTCTTTAGTGTTGTGTATACGGTAGGGGCTAAAACAAATAAAGTTTTTATTACAACTGCATTAGGTGCTGCAACCAATCTTTTATTCAATTTTATTTTAGTTAGGCCACTTGGAATGCAGGGAATTGCGATTGGAACTTGTTTAGGATATTTTGCTGTGCTTTTGATAAGGGCACGTGATATGAAAATAGAAATGAACATAGGGATAAGTTTCAAGCGTAATATTTTTTCGTTTGTATTGCTAATTATACATTCACTTATTCTTATTTCATTTGGTGAAATACAGGCATTTTTATTTGGAATAGTTTCTTTGATAATAACTTCGTTTATGTATCGTGAGGAAATGAAAGCGATAATTCATAAATTTGCCAAAAGAAAGTAAATGAAAGGAAAAAACATATGAAATTATATAAAAAAGTTTTTGTAAATTTAGCTAAAGTCTTGCCGGATTCAATTTATTTAAGAATGGTTTTTTTAAGTAAATTGAAGAGAAAGCTGGATTTGAGTAATCCAAGATCCTATAATGAAAAACTTAATTGGTTGAAAATAAATGACCGAAAAGAACACTACCAAATAATGGTAGATAAATATGAGGCAAAGAAATATGTTGCAGATAAAATTGGTGAACAATATGTTATACCTACTTACGGTGTGTGGGATCGTTTTGAAGATATAGACTTTTCAAAATTGCCATCTAATTTTGTTTTAAAAACAACACATGATTCTGGTGGAGTAGTACTTATAAATGATAAAAACAATATGGACATAGATAAAACAAAAGATGTATTGGAAAAGAGTTTAAAAAATAATTACTATTATCTATGCCGAGAATGGCCATACAAAAACTTGAAGCATCGGATTATAGCAGAAAAAATGATAACAAATACAGTACCAAATGATTATAAATTTTTTATGTTTAATGGAAAAATGGATAGCGTGATGGTATGTACGAATAGGGCATCTGGACATCCAACTTTTCGTTTTTATGATAAAGAGTGGAATCGCTTATTATATCAAAAACCGGAATTAGAACCTGAATCAGATGTGGAAAGACCGGAAAACTATGAAAAAATGATAAGGATTGCCGAACAACTCTCAGAGAATTTGGTTCATATGAGAGTGGATTTATATAATATAGATGGGCAAATTTATTTTGGAGAACTGACCTTTTTTGATCAAGGCGGTTTTGATACGGATATTACGCTTGAGACAGATTTGAAATGGGGAGAACTCATGGATTTGGAGAAGATTAAATAAGGCGTATTTGGGGAAATTTACAGTTTGGAGGGAGATAGAATATGGCGATAAACGAAAAAAAAGCGTATGCGGCATATTACGATAATGACATAAGGATGAAAAGCTCTTCAGGTGCAATTTTTTCTTTATTGGCAAATGAGGTTATTGAAAAAAAAGGAATTGTTTATGGAGTTGCAATGAATGCATCTTGCACAGAAGCTGAGTATATTGGCATTACAGAAAAGCAAGATTTAGAGAAACTCCTAGGATCAAAATATTTACAAGCTAAAATTAAAAATATTTTTAAGAATGTTCGTGAAAATTTAGTGTTAAATAAATTGGTTTTATTTACTGGAACAGGATGTCAAATTAATGGATTAAAGAAATTTCTTCAGAAAGATTATAAAAATCTTATTTGTGTTGATATTATTTGCCATGGGGTACCATCACCTGTATTGTGGAAAGAATATGTAGGTTATATGGAAAATAAAATGCAAGGCAAGATGGAGAAAGTCAATTTTAGATGTAAAGATCAAGGATGGGAAAACTTTGGAATGAAGGAGTATGGTTCGTCTAAAGAAGTTTATATCTCTAAAAGCAAAGACCCGTATATGCAAATGTTTTTAAGTGATTTCTGCCTTAGACCATCTTGCTATGAATGTAAAGCAAAGACATTAAGATTATCAGATTTAACGATAGGAGATTTCTGGGGGATTGACACTATTGCTCCAGAAATGAATGATAGTAAAGGAACATCTTTGGTAATTGTTCGAACGAATCAAGGAGAAGAAATATTTAACAGGCTCATATCTAAGTCATCTGTAAAAGTTATGGAAGTAGAATATGACGATGCTACAAAAGAAAATCCAGCAGAGTTCCGTTCTGTTTATAGACCAAAAGAGAGAGAGACTTTTTTTATAGATATGAAGAAAATGGATTTTGAAGAGTTAAGAAAAAGTTACTTATCTTTGCCAATAAAACAAAGAATAAAAAATGCTATTAAGAAGATATTAAAACCGGTGCTTAAAAGAGCAAGACGGGGGGGTATAAAGTCAAATCTTGATTACGGTATGTTAATGCAGTTCAATGTTGGGAGAGAAGAATGAATAAAAAAATACAAATAATGAGAGGGTTATCAATTATTGCAGTAATTGTTATCCATACATATAATACATATGCGTGGGGGGGGGTACGGAGTAGCAATTCGGCCATTTGTTAATTTTGCAGTAGGTATGTTTATATTTCTTTCTGGTTATTTAACCAAAGAAAACGAAAATGGAGTATATAGAGATATAATATATCGCAGAATTAAAAAAATAATTGTCCCTTATATAATTTGGTCATTTATATTTGCGATTGTGAATCGTAGAATAAATACATTTATACCGGATGTTTTCATGTCAAAATGTAATGGAATATATTATTTTATTCTGGTTTATATACAGATGGTACTACTAATACCAGTTACGTTTAAACTTTTGCGAAGTAGATTTTCTAAATTAGGGTGGTTTGTAACACCCGTTAGCATTTTTCTAATTCGTTATATAAGCTTGTGGTTTAATATTGAATTAGGCTTTCCATTTCAGGGTGAATTATTTGTTTTTTGGTTTGGATTTTATTACTTAGGGGTAAGTTTAAAAAACAGGTATATTAATTTACGATTATCTAAAAAATGTTTAACTAACTTGTGCCTGTTTTCATTAGTAATTCAAGGTGTTGAAGGATTTATTTGGTATTGGATGGGAAACTTTGATATGGCAACAACACAATTAAAAATGAGTTCTATTATAACAACGGGGCTTTTTTGTATACGTGCATACATATACATAGAAGCTGATGATTTAAATTTGAATGAGCAACCAGTTATTTTGAAAAAAATTTTAAAAGTTTTGGGTGATAATTCTTTTGGAATATATCTAAGTCATATGCTGATAATTAGAATCTTAAATAAGTTAGTTCCAATGGCAAATATATTTCCGATAAATGCAATATTTGTAATCATGATTTCTACAGTGTGCGTTATGATGGCACATAGAATACTAGGAAAGCATGCTTATATAATAGGCGTATAAAAAAGGAGGAAAAGATGGACAGGAAAATACCTGTACTATTTAAAGAAAAAAAAGAATGTTGTGGGTGTACCGCTTGTTATGCAATTTGTTCTCAAATGGCGATTTCAATGATTGAAGATGAAGAAGGATTTGAATATCCACGAATAGACGAAACGAAGTGTATTAAATGTTATCAATGTTTGAGGGTATGCCCATTTAAGGAAATACAATAAAATAAGGGAAACAATAAAGTAAAAGCTAGGATAATAATTTTGCTATAAGATTTAACATAAAGCAAGATTATAGGTAAAAGGGAGTAAATAATTATGTGTGGAATTGTTGGATTTACGGGAAGAGAGCAGGCAGCACCTATTTTATTAGACGGACTGTCCAAATTAGAGTATCGAGGATATGATTCGGCTGGAATTGCTGTTCGTGCTGGTGAGAATCCAGTTGATATTGTGAAGGCAAAGGGCCGACTTAAAATTCTTGCTGAGAAAACAAACGACGGCAAGGCAGTAATTGGTTCATGCGGAATCGGTCATACAAGATGGGCTACTCATGGAGAACCATCAGAAAATAATGCTCATCCGCATAGAAGTGATGATGGAAATGTTGTAGCAGTACATAATGGTATCATTGAGAACTATCAGGAATTGAAAGAGAAACTTGTAAGAAAGGGTTATGCGTTCTATTCTGATACTGATACGGAAGTCGCAGTGAAGCTTGTTGATTACTATTATAAAAAATATGAAGGAACTCCAGTAGATGCAATTAATCATGCTATGGTTCGTATTCGTGGTTCATATGCTTTAGCTGTAATGTTTAATGAATATCCAGAAGAAATTTATGTCGCAAGAAAAGATAGTCCAATGATTCTTGGTATTGAAGATGGAGAATCTTATATCGCATCTGATGTACCTGCTATTTTAAAATATACAAGAAATGTATATTATATTGGCAACATGGAGATGGCTCGTGTAAGGAAGGGCGAAATTACTTTCTATAATCTTGATGGAGATGAAATTGAGAAAGAATTAAAAA
>ERZ827156.2737-NODE-2737-length-17361-cov-3.659598_pt1 | contig 17361 bp, 15 predicted proteins | sample MGYA00519919_ERZ827156 | MGnify/ENA primary metagenome ERZ827156 (study PRJEB31778, sample SAMEA3449269) | human gut metagenome | biome: human gut; feature: human-associated habitat; material: faeces | place: United Kingdom | collected 2010/2012 ... | reverse complement strand
ATATGCCAGTTCCAGACCGTACATCAGTGCATCAAAGCGCACGGCACTGATCTCGTCCCCATCCGGCCGGATCAGCGGTGCCACTTCCTCTTTTACCAGCAGTGTGTCCTCAAATGTAATGCTGTCGTAATTCGCCGCCTCCGAATAAGTATCCACATACCGCAGATGCTGCTTTACCGCAAAGTTATCCCGTGGCAGTTCCTTTACTTTCTCCTGCATATTTTTCACCAGATCCTTGCGGTAGGCGATCAGCCGCTCCTCCTGATATTCTATATCCTGCAGCTTGTACGCCATCTCAAATTCCAGTGAAAAAATCGATCCCTGAATGGCCATGGTATTAGCGGACGCTCTCCCCTTGTTCATCCGGAAGAACTCAAAATTGTTACAGAAATCAAAAATATAAAACTTGTCTTTGTCCTCTCCATCCATCAGATCCGGACACAAACGGGTGCCTCTTCCGATCATCTGCCAGAATTTGGCCTTGCTCATTACCTTTTTGAAAAACACCAGATTCAGCACCTGCGGTACATCGATTCCCGTGTCCAGCATATCCACAGAAATAGCGATCTGGGGCATCTTATCCGGCTCAGAGAACTCATCAATGGCACTCTGGGCATAGGTCATATAATTGTCAATGACTTTGGCAAATGCCTGTCCGTTCCGGTTTAACTCTGGGTATTCTTTGTTAAACACTTCCAGGATTTTCTCCGCATGGTCATGATTTTTGGCGAAAATGATTGTCTTCCCCAGCTTCTGTCCGTACTCAATCCTAAGCCCCTGTTCCATCAAAATGTGCAGCACCTGACGAATGGTGTCGTCATTAAAAATCCACTGGTTCAGTGCCGTGGACTGGATTTTTTCCGGCAGAGCACCCTCCTGTGCGCCAAAAGTCTCCTCATACATCTGCTTTTCTTCCGGGGAAAGTTTGTCATACACGATCCCCTCTTCCAAAAACTTTAACTTCGTTTCCACGGAAAGAAAATCCACCAGATATCCGTCTTTAACCGCCTGATCCAGCTCGTACCCATAGGTAGGCACACCGTTTTCCAGATCAAACACCCCATATGTATTTTTATCAATTTCATCCTTCGGCGTAGCCGTCAGTCCCACTAACGGCGCATCAAAGTAGTTAAAAATATCTCTGTATTTATTGTAAATAGAGCGGTGGGCTTCATCACAGATTACCAGGTCAAAATGCCCGCAGGTAAACAATTTCCCCTTCTCGTCTTCCACCGAATCAATGCAGTTCATCATGGTCTGGTAGGTAGAAAAAACACAGTGGGCATTGTAATTATCCTTCTCCTCCACCAGGTTGGAACAGGACAGATCCGGCAGCATATTCACAAAACTTCGTTTTGCCTGCGTCACCAGCGAATTCCGGTCCGCCAGGAACAAAATATTTTTGATCCAGCCCGCCTGCAGAAGAACTTTGCACAGAGCGATAACCGTTCGCGTCTTACCAGATCCGGTGGCCATGACAAGCAACGCTTTCCTGCGGTTTTTCTTATCAAAACTGTCACACACCGCCCGGATGGCCGCCTCCTGATAGTAGCGTCCCGCAATGTCCTTATCCACTGAAATATGGGCCAGGCTGGTCCGCATGGTCTGGAGATTGAACATTTTTTCCAGATCCCGCTTGGAATAAATAACGGCCACCTTTCTCTCCGGATATTGATTGTCGATGATCCTTGTTTCAAACCCATTAGTGAGAAATACAACCGGTCTCCGCTTATATTTTTCTTCTAAAAGATCTGCGTAAAGTTTCGCCTGCTGCCGCCCCTTGGCCACATCCACGCAGGTTCTCTTGGCCTCCACGACGGCCAGGGGCCTGTGGCTGTCGTCATACAGCACATAATCCGCAAATCCCACCTGGGACTTGTTTGGCATCCCCGGCAGTTCCACTTCATTGATCCAGTCTTTGCCCTCGGTCCAGCCGGCATCCAACAGCATGGCGTCAATGTAGATTTTCCGGGTCTTGTACTCGGACAGATCCAGCGGTTTTGGCACATAGGTATCCTGTTTTTCATGCCTGCGTGCCGTCAGTTCCTCTTTCAGCGCCTTATTTTCTGCGATGAGAGCCTTCAGATCTACCTCTTTGGTCTGGGTGTCCTCAACCTTCGCCGGTGCTTCCTGTTTTTCCTCCAGCAGGGACTCATCATATTCTCTTTCCTCATAAAAATCGGAATAACAATAGGACAGATAATCCATGAAAATAAATAGATTCTGCAGGCACAGCCTGGCTTCATCCTCCGAGATCTTCCGTCCGTTATGGGCTGCCCGGTTGCCTATTCTCCGTATAAGATCCAGTCTCTTCCACAGATCGTTATCCACCAGATCGTGAAAATCCTCTGTACTCATAAGGCTCACCAGCTTGTCCTGGTAAGGCATCTCCAAAGACTGATCCACCGAATACATCCACTTGATGGCAAACTCCATGGCTCTGCGGCAATTGATGATACTGGTTTCCTTATCAATCTGAAATACCCGTTCCGCCGCAATGGCCACTCCTGAAAAACTCTTGAACTTTGGTTCCTTGGTCAAATAGTCAAAATTCGTCAAATCAACACCCCTTTTTCCTACCCATGTTCATCACTGTGTCTATTATTTTTATTATATCGTAAGTGGCACAGGGATTCAACGAAAAATATGCGGGAGTTTGTTTTTCCTGTTCTTGTCTCAATTTTTCTGCCTTGTTGTGCACAGTGAAAGTAAAGAACAACCTTATTATCCACAATTGCATTCTCGTCCTCATATCCTTCGTAAAAAGTATAGTTATTTGGGCGGTTCCCTATGTCCATTATCTAATGTTTCCCTTATGGTCGTGGGCGAGATAATCAAGCGTTGACTCAATCCATTCTTCTTTGCTAATGCTTTTAAAGGCTTTGGTAATAACATCATTATGCAAAGAATTTACATAATTCAAGGCTTTGTCATAACTGTTTTCGACAGTTACAGGTTCAGTAATATAAGAAACAAAGTTATCATAAATTTCCGGAACTGCCGAACTCAAACTGTCAAATAAGAATGGATTTGCAGAACTGAGAAATTCTCCGAGAGTAGGATTTTTGCTTTCATCCCATTCCGCATCAAGTACATAAAATATCATAGAAAATAATTCAAATTTATTCATTTACTCTTTTTCCTCCGTTTTACAGGGTTATTATTTAAACCTGTTTCATTATCCCATTTTCGAGGCGTTTTATTTTGACCACCTTCGTTAATAATCCCCTTTTGGTATCTAACCCAGTTTTGAGCACCTGAGTCCGTTGTTTCGATATTCCACGAATTGTCTTGAATTTTTCTGTCTTTTCGTCGCATGAAAACACCTCTCTGCCTTATTTTGAGGTTGTGAAAACTGTCAAAATTCTATGGATAAATAAGGGTCTGCTGCTCGTAGGCACTTTTCATCGTAGTTAGCATTGAGAAACCTCGAAATTTTGATTTGTCGATTTGGGTCACAAATGTAACATACTCTTTCTGCAATTCAATTGGTGGAACTATTAATTTTCTCTGTTTCAACAAGTTAAATTCAATATTATCCGCGGTTACGGCTCTAACACCTGTCAGAATATCTTTCTCATGCATTTTAAATTGAACAGCTAAGAATCTACTAACCATACGCTCACCTGGTATAAATACCTTTAAATCTTGATTAACAGTAATAGGAACTGCATTTATCGCAACAGGTAAAGTATGCTTTAAAATACCACTTCTAATAACCACAATTACGGAATTAACAGGAACTATTTTTGCAGTACTATTATCCACACCCAATTGATTGATTTTTATTTGACTGTCTGTCAACACATCTGTCTTCATATCCTTAGAAGATACCCACGGAATATCTCCTTCTTCATAATACTCAGGGTGTACTTTTGATGGAGTTCCTCCACCATATATTTTTTTACACAAGTTTTCTACTGTGTCAGTTTCCCATCCTTTATCATTATGCACTGGATCCCCAAACAACTCGACAAATCGACTTTTGACGAGTTCATCTAATTTCAAAATCATATCATTTCGCAAGTCAATTATCCCTGTTAACATTTCTAAAATATTTACAACATCTTTTTGTTTATCCATAGAAGGTAATTCAATCAAAGCATTTGTAAGATTACCGAGTTTTATATATTTGATCACTCCGCCAATTGCTTGCTTTCTAAGTTCATCAATATACCCTTCCATGAAATAATAAAGATATGGCATATACAATTTCCCATCGCTATTGTCCTCAATAATGTATGTCCGCTGATAAGCATCAAATTTCCCATTATAATATTTAACATTTAAATCACCATTACCAGCAACCAAAACACATTCACAATCGTACGAATAACTAGATATCCTTAGTGCTTCCCTTGAACAAGTAAAAAATGGATACTGACCGTCTTCTGATGAAGCATTTGCATCGAGTTTGCCCGTTCTTATTTTGGTTAAAGTTCCTATCTTTACCTTCATCTGCCATCCCAACAAATCCAACCCAAATTCACCTACAAAACCATCGATTTTAGAACATATGTTTGTTATAATATAAGTGGTGCTACCCTATTCGGTAGGCGGTTAGCCTTCTCCACAGGAGTTTAAGCCTGTGTTTACATAGAAATCCTTTTAGGAAATCTGTCGAGGAGGTTTGTGCTTATGCTTACAACGGATCTTTTTATAGCCATTATCAGCTTATGTATTACTTGCTTTGCTCTTGGTTATTCCGTTGGATCTAAGAGCAATGATTAAGGCACAAAAATAACCGCCCCAGCCTGGTAAACTTGGGCGGTCATTTTTGACTACTTATTTTTCAAGGCTAACCGTCTATCGGTAGCACCTTCTCTACAATCATACTAACATTTAACCGCCCTTATGTCAAACATATATTCTCTTTTCAATGATCTCGATAAATCCGAACTTGCAATAGTCAAAAAATCAACAAACCTGGAGTTATCATGCTAAATATTTCTGATGTGCCGTTTTCACATTATTTTGATTGACCATTGCATACTGCATCGTAGTGTCAATCTGAGAATGCCCGAGAATTTTTTGCACCTGTTCTATTGGCATACCTTTATCAATTGCCCTGGTGGCCATGGACCGCCGGAACTTATGTGGATGGATTCTTTCAAGAGACAGTTTCCTGCCAAGTTTTCGAAGTCTTATTTCAACGCCACTAATTTTCAGCCGATCATGTGGTGCGTCCAACGTAACAAACAACGCTTTGTTATTATCTGTCCGGTTATCTATGTACTCCTTCAGATGCACCTTTGCCTTGGCATCAAAATAAACACGCCGTTCTTTGTCACCCTTACCATAGACAATGCACTCTCTACCTTCCAAGTCAATATCATCTATGTTCAAGTTGACCAGTTCTCCCACACGAATTCCTGTGGAATACAGAAGATCTATAATCGCCAAATCCCGCTTTTCTACACAATTGTCTCGTAGTTTTTCAATTCCCTCGTCTGAGATCACGCTCTTGACAACGGTTTTCGTTTTGATTTTGTGTATTCGTTTCATTGGGCTCTTTAAAATATAATCTTCTTCTTCCAGCCACGAAAAGAAACTGGATATGTTCCGCCGTACATTGTCAATTGTCACATTGGAGCAGTTGTTCCATTTTTGATACTTTGATAAATACTCACGAATTTCCTCCGTTGTGATTTTGCGCACTTCCGTACTCGTCTGTGACAACAAATGCTTCACTGTCGCCTGATAGTATTCAATGGTTCTCTCGGAGCATCCTTCAATTCTCTTGGCATCCAGAAACATCTGCAAAAATTCCTCGTTGGATATATCCAGTTTATTTGCTTCATTTTCCGCAAATGTCTTGATTATCACTTCCTGCAGTTTCTTCATCTGGGCAATAGACAAGTACTCCGCCATCTCATTCAATACTACTACGATTTTTTCTTCCATGTTGGTATCTCCTTTCAAGATACCAACATCCTTCTCCTGCTTCAAACAAATATTGTTATTTATCTTTCTCCGCCTTAATGACGCCTTCTACCATTCCTGTAACAACGGAATTGAAACCGTGACAAATTGTCACGGTTTCAACTTAACCTCTATCTTAAACAGATTTCAATTATCCAAAGTATTCTTGCATTAAACTATCAAATAATAATTGCGTTTCATCCAGTTCCTTCTGAACTATCAATTTTGATTTGTCGACCTGGTGAGCGAAGTCGGCGAACTGGTTTTGTTTTTGAAGTTCAGGCAAAGGTATCTCAATTTTTCTGATTTCCGATAAATTAAGTGTTTTCTGTGCAATTCCCTTTACCTTCTCTTTTATCTGTCTCTGTCCATCTGGTGACAATAAAGCACTATGCAAAAAGAAACTGTTTACAATATCATGCTTAGGCTTTAAATATGCTATATGACGCTGAAACAAAAATTTTTTTGCCTCTGTTACAACCGCTGGATGCCCATACGAACCAACAGTTGACAAGAGGACATCTCCAATCTCAATCGGTGTCCTTTTATAGAGTTCTAAATATGTTTCGGCACTTATATATTTCTCTGTATCATATGTAATTATGTCCCTTGCAAGATTTGAAACAAAAATGAACGGCACCCCATCACTCTGAAACTTTGGCGGTTGATGAGTTCCATCAGTAATTATTGAACATAAATCATTTAAAAAAACTCTCTTTCTACATTCCCCAAACAACTCGACAAATCGACTTCTCATTAACTCGTCTAACAACTTTAGTTCTTCTTGGTGTAATGCTATTATTTTTCTTGCCTTATCTAACTTATCAACCAAAATATTCTGCTCATCAATAGTCGGTATATTTATTGGGAACTCATAAAGCATATTTAATTTAAGATTATCTCTTACACTTCCAGTAGCAACTGCCCTGATTCGTTGTAATGCGAAATCACTTTTCAGATAATAGTATAAATATTGTAAATTTAACTCCTCTGAAACAGAAAACACATTGTATAATGGACTTACAATAACTCTATCCTCGTTCCTCTGCCAATCTACAGATCCAACATTTATTCTTGACGGATTATACGCAAAACACCCTCTTGGAACTATTTTGTATGTAGTTTTGTCCTTACTAGCTACTTCTTTTCCAAAATAATCCTTACAAAATCCTTGAGTATTCGTAACACTATAGACCGGAATATCCTCATCATTTTTATTTTTCACAGAATATTCCTTTATATAATCACCTAATCTCGATTTACCCATCTACTATCCCAACAAATCCAACCCAAATTCACATACAAAGTCATTGATTTCAGAACATATGTTTGTTATAATATAAGTGGTGCTACCCTATTCGGTAGGCGGTTAGCCTTCTCCACAGGAGTTTAAGCCTGTGTTTACATAGAAATCCTTTTAGGAAATCTGTCGAGGAGGTTTGTGCTTATGCTTACAACGGATCTTTTTATAGCCATTATCAGCTTATGTATTACTTGCTTTGCTCTTGGTTATTCCGTTGGATCTAAGAGCAATGATTAAGGCACAAAAATAACCGCCCTGGCCTAGCAAACTTGGGCGGTCATTTTTGACCAACAAATTTTTCAAGGCTAACCGTCTATCGGTAGCACCTTCTCTACGATTATACTAACATTTAACCGCCCTTATGTCAAACATATATTCTATTTTCAATGACCTCGCAAAATCCGAATTGATTTGCTTTTCCTTTCCTTTTATTCGCAGCTGCAGTTTCAATCCAAACCCAGCATTTTTTTCAGTTCCTGCAGTTCCTTCGCTGCCTCCGCATCCAGTTTCATAATTTCATCCATAATCTCCGATGTTGGTGGATATTCCACTGGGATATATTCGATCTCCTTATACTTATTGATCGAAAGATCATAGGCGTTGTCCACGATCTCCTGCTTTGGCACAAGGAATGATTTTTCGGTTCTTTTCCGCTCTTTTTCGTCTTCTCTGTGACAGAAGCGGTTCAGTATATCCGGAATATCATTTTCTTCCATCGGCGTCCGCTTATCGTCCAGGCTGTATCCATCTGCCTGCATATCATAAAACCACACATCGTCGGTTCCGCCATAGTTAGTCTTGGTAAATACCAGTACAGCCGTAGACACCCCGGCGTATGGCTTGAACACTCCGGACGGCATCGAGATCACCGCCTCCAGTTTCTGATTTTCCACCAGTTCCTTACGGATGTCTTTATGTGCCTTGGACGCACCAAAAAGCACTCCATCCGGGACGATACAGGCACAGCGGCCGCCTACCTTTAACATCCGCACGAACAACGCCAGAAACAGCAGTTCCGTTTTCTTTGTCTTACATTTTTTCAAAAGATCTGCCGATACGATCTCAGCATCCAGGCTGCCCTTAAAAGGTGGATTGGCCAGAATCAGTGTGTACTTGTCCTGATCCGGATTCTGGTCTGACAGACTGTCCCGGTACTCGATCGTCGGGCTCTCCACTCCATGAGTCATCATATTCATGGCTCCGATACGGAGCATGGTGCGGTCCATGTCATATCCATAAAACATATGGTTCATGAAATGATCTTTTTTCTCCCTGTCAAAAAAGATCTCATCCTTTTTATTCTTATGCAGATATTCCCCGGATTCCACCAAAAAACCTGCCGTACCGCAGCTTGGATCACAGATCATATCATCTGCCTTGGGATCCATCATCTCCACCATCATTTTTATAATATGGCGCGGGGTACGGAACTGGCCGTTTACCCCGGCTGTAGCCAGTTTGGACAAAAGGTACTCGTACACATCTCCTCTGGCATCCGTTTCTTTCAATTTGTCCATTTGTGCATAAAGCTCGTCCATGGCATCCACCACCTTGGACAGCATCAACGGCGTAGGCAGTTTGAAAATAGCATCATCCATATATTTGGAATATGCACTTTCCTTGCTGTTGTGCAGATTCTTAATAAACGGAAAGACCATTTCCTGCACCACCGCGTACATGCGCTCAGCCGGATAATCCCGAAAAACCGACCATTTTAACTGGGATCCTTCCACCACTCTGTCACCGATCTGCACTTCCCCGGCAAAAATACTGTTGTGCGGCAGCCCCAGCATGGCACTTTCCTTTGCTCTGGTATTGTCCGTTTCGTCCAGATCATGGATAAACATAAGGTAGGTCATCTGCTCGATCACATCCAACGGATTTGTCAAACCACCTGTCCAGAAAATCTCCCACAAACTGTCAATTTTGTTCTTTAATTCACCCGTTATCATATCTTGTACTCCTTCTATTCAGTTATCTATTTCCTCAAGTATATCATATACCCACATTTGACGCCATTCAAATACTGTGATATTTTTATTTATAACAATATCAGGAGGTTTTCTTATGAATGTAATGCCTGTAGATCAGTTGATTATAGAAGTAACTAAAATATGCAAAAAAAATGGCGTGAAACGACTGGACCTTTTTGGTTCTTTCGCCACAGGGACTGCCACTCCTACCAGCGACATTGACTTTGTTGTTTATGGATGTGATGACATTATGCAGTTGGAATACGATCTTTCCACCATTGACACCCTGCGCAAAATCGACATCTTTGACCACGATGAAATTCACAACAAATATTTATTGGAGGATATAGAAAAATATGGAAAACAAATTTATTAACCGCTACAACACCTTTTGCAAAAGTCTTCAAAATCTTGAAAAAAGTAAGACGGCTGATCCCAAAGCAGCATTTGTTTTGGAAGGAACCGTCTTGAATTTCAGTCTGACTTTCGATATTTCCTGGAAAGTCATGAAAGATATTTTAATTAAAAAACTTGGCATCCTGGATTTTGCCATTGGCTCACCACGGGAAACCCTTCAGCAGGCATTTACCAACAAACTCATTCAAGATGACCGCTGGCTGCAAATGCTTCGTCTGCGCAACCGGCTGGCTCATGATTACGACGGCAGTTACGCCGCTGCCAGCTTTTCAGAAATCATAGATGTATATTACCCTCTCTTTGTCCAGTTCAAAGAAGCAGCAGCCAAGTACTACCATTCCTGACTTTCCTACTTCTTCTCCACTTTTCCGCTCAAGAACTCATGGCTGTAGGTTCCTGTTTTCTGCTGTTCTTTATTTCTGGTTGCCAGGAGGATCCGGTTGCCGGTAACTACCGTTCCGATATACTCATCATCGTTGGATGGATCGTCATAATAAGTGAGAAGCTGTCCATCCTCTGTCATAACCTTCAGGCTCTTGCCCTGTTTTCTGTCATACTCACGGTAGTATCCGGAGGCATCAAAATATGCGATCACATCGGAATTACCATACATCACAGCGATACCAAAAGAATCTTCCATGATCTTTTTCGCTTTATCTGCCAGTTTTTCTTTCGTTCCATCGGCATTGATGGCTACACTCCAAAGAGTTGCTGTGTCATTTTTCTCCACCGAAATAAACACTTCCGTTGCACTGACATACAAAAGGAATTTCTCGCCGTCTTTCGGCAGTCCCAGACTTTCATAAGTATATTCTGTCTTGCCGCCTCCGGTGGCTATGGCTACAATGCCCTCGTCACTGCCTTCCTTGCTGTTGCTTTCGTAACGACAGTTCTCACTGCAGAATGTGTATCGGCGGCACAGCTCTTTCCGGTCTGAATCCTTGGAATCTGATATCGCAGAAGCACTGACCGCACTGCCGGTGGCTGTATCCGCAGAGCCGCTGGAATTTTTCTCGATCCAGTACTGCTGCATCTTCTTCATATTCTCGAAGAAATGGCCGCTCCACCGGTCAAACAGCAAGCGGATCTCCTTACTTTCCTCTGTCTTTCCGGTGGCTGTATCTTTATATTTTGCCTTGGCCGTTATTACATAATATTCAATGTCGTCCCCTTCTTTTTCCGGTTTGCCATCTGCCCGCTGCAGATCCACAGCCTCTACAAACTCTGCTTTGTCTGTACCGGACTGGGTAAGATCCTTTTTGTGGTCCTCAAAGTACACTCTCACATTTTCTGTAGCCATCACCGTCATATAACGATAATATGGGTAAAACTGATGACCCAGAGTGAAGATAAGGCACCCTGCCACCAATGTTCCCAGACGGATCAGCCACCGTGCTACTTTCCTTTCATGAAGCCATTTTTTGTCCACGGCCCAGAACCAGAATGGACATACCAGAATGGCTGCAATGACAAACGGCCAAAATGTATCCATCACGATAATGTACATGACTGCGTACAACATAACAATAAAACTATACAAACTAATCAGCGCACCTGCAATCTTAGATGCCAATGCTCCTAACTTCATCCCTTTGTTTCCTCCTGAATTTTTTCTCCAAAATAAGAATCCAGTATGTCACACACCTGACCTACCAGTTCGATACATGGTCTCTTCTTGTAGTACTCTTGGGTTCTCGGCTCCGGTGTCGTTCCCTCTGCATATTTAGGATGTACCTTGGACACATCTCCATCCAGTCCCAGAAGCTGGCCACAGATCAGACTGCCGTTTTCCTCTTCAAACCGAGCCGCCAGTTTCTGCACCACATCATAGTTATTTTTCTTGGATTCCCGGTCAGACGGGTCAGCACTGCCCGTCAGGGCACCTGCCACCATAAACATACCGGACACGGCACCGCACACCAGCCGCAGCCGTCCCATGCCGCCGCCAAAGGACTGCCCTGCTTTCATCAGTTCATCCTCCGGCATATCAAACAGATCGCTGTAAGCCCGCAGCACCGACTGGCTGCAGTTAAATCCCTGCTTAAAATAAGCCATTGCCTGCTCTCTTCTTGTCATATCAAACACTCTCCTTTATTGGTATCAGATCGTAAGATCCCGAATATGCTTTATCCCAACCAGTTTCACACCCTCCAGTGGAACAGTCCCGGCCTTTACAATGGCCTGGCGGTTGGCCTCCGGCAAAATAATCGTGGTATAACCGGTTTTCAGTGCCTCCTGCACCCGCCGTTCCGCCTGGGACACCGCCCGGACTTCTCCTACCAGGCCCACTTCTCCAAACAAAACCGTGTGGGCATCCAGACTCCGTCCGTAATGACTGGAGATCAAAGCTGCCACCAGCGCCAGGTCCAGTGCCGGTTCCACGATCCGCATGCCTCCTGCCACATTCACATAAGCATCACAGGTTCCCAGATGCAGTCCCATTCGTTTTTCCAGTACCGCCATCAAAAGGTTCACCCGGTTATAATCCGTTCCTACCGCCGTTCGCCTTGGCATAGGGAAACTGGTCTGGCACACCAGCGCCTGCACCTCGATCAAAAATGGTCTGCTGCCTTCCATGGTGCACACCACTACTGAACCGGCTTCATTCTCCAGCCGCCCCTGCATCAGATACTGGGACGGATTAGGGACCTCTACCAGCCCCTGGTTTCTCATTTCAAATACACCTACTTCGTTGGTGGAACCAAAACGGTTTTTTACCCCTCGGAGCATCCGGTACATAGCGGTTTTGTCCCCCTCAAAATACAGTACCGTGTCCACCATGTGCTCCAGCATCCTGGGACCGGCCACATTTCCTTCCTTGGTCACATGCCCCACGATAAAAATGGCAATATTTTTACTTTTGGCCAGATGCAACAAAGTAGATGTGATCTCCCGGACCTGACTGACGCTTCCCGGTGCCCCGTCTATACTGTCCTCTATAATAGTCTGGATGGAATCTACTACCATAACGGTTGGCTGTACTTCATCCACCCAGCGAAGAATACTTCCCATAGAAGTCTCCGACAGCAGGTACAAAGAATCTGTAAAATCACCGATCCGCTCAGCACGCATCTTGATCTGTCTGGCGGATTCTTCTCCCGACACATACAATACTTTTTCTTCTTTTTGGGACAGAAGACGACAGGTCTGCAAAAGCAATGTGGACTTGCCGATTCCCGGATCGCCGCCTACCAGAATCAATGATCCCGGCACGATACCGCCGCCTAACACCCGGTCCAGCTCCTTCATGCCGGTCTCTCTTCTCGTCTCCTGCTGGGTCTCGATCTCGTTGATCTTCTCCGGCCGGTTATCCGACAGCGCCGTCCCCCGGCTGCGGACCGCCTTCTTTCCGCCGGTAACCGACGAAGCCTCTACCAGCGTGTTCCACTGGTGGCACCCGGGACACTGCCCCTGCCACTTGGAAACCTCTGTTCCACATTCCTTACAGAAAAAAATTGTCTTTTCTTTTGCCATTCTAGTCCCCCTATATAAGTAATGGGAGCACCGGCCAATCCTGCACCGGTGCCCCCGACATAATATTACAAAATTTTTAGCACTTGATTACTTTGACGCTTGCCTTGCTTCCCTCGTCTAATTCCAGGCTTGCATTCAGCTTGCCTCCCAGATTCGTCGGGATGCGTCCTGCAGATACACCATTTACTACCAATTTATACTCGGTAGAAGGTTCCATCTCCAGAGTAAAACTAATGTCCCCTGCTGCTTCTACCTCAAACTCAGCTACTTCTTTGTTGCCTCTGAAATTCGTAACAGCAGATCCCGGAACTGACTCATATACCATAGTTCCGTTCTTCTCCAATCGTGTAATCTCATTAAAAGTCTTAATCTTGTAAGAGGCTCCCTCAAATGGAAAATCTGCTTTCTTTGTCTTTGTGTCCAGCAAATAATTGCCAAAACTCAGTGTTCCATTATCCTCTTTGCGGATCAACTCTTCTACAACGCTCATTATAATGTCCTCCTTCGTCATTTACACGGTATCTTCTCCCCTGCCCCTGCAGTGAAAAAGTTCTGTTTTCTTACTTACAAGTATACAATAACTGCCTGTAATTTGCTATACATTTTTTGTGAATTTTTTCGTAACCACCCGCTCTTTTTCCCCGTCTTTTTCAAGTACAGCTTCCACCGCATCTCCCATGCGCACCTCACCGGCTATAACCGATTCTGCCAGCACATCTTCCAGTTCTGTCTGCATGGCACGGCGGATCGGCCGGGCACCATAATCCTTGTCAAAACCTTTTTTTGCGATAAAATCAACGACTTCTTCTGTCACCGTCAGATCCATATCCATCTGCTCTTTGACACGCTTCACAAAGCCCTGGATCATAATCTGTGTGATCTGGTGGATGTGGTCTTTATTCAGAGCATGGAATACGATCATCTCATCCACACGGTTGATAAATTCCGGCTTAAAAATGTGCCGTACTTCTTCCATAACACCCGCCTTCATTTTTTTGTGGTTTTCTTCCTCGCTGGTCTCCTGGCCAAATCCCAGTGTCTTCGGGGAAATGATCCGGCTGGCTCCGGCATTGGAAGTCATGATGATAATGGTGTTTTTAAAATCTACCCTTCGTCCCTGGGCATCGGTAATATGTCCATCTTCCAACACCTGTAAAAGCATGTTAAATACATCCGGATGTGCCTTCTCAATCTCATCAAACAAAAGCACGGAATACGGCTTTCTTCTCACCTTTTCACTAAGCTGTCCGCCCTCTTCATATCCTACATATCCCGGCGGGGATCCGATCATCTTGGAGACGCTGGCCTTTTCCATATACTCCGACATATCTACCCGGATCATATCTTTCTCTGATCCAAATACTGCCTCTGCCAGTGCTTTACTAAGTTCGGTTTTTCCCACACCGGTAGGTCCTAAGAACAGGAAAGAACCGATCGGGCGTTTCGGATCCTTCAGACCCACTCGGCCCCGGCGGATGGCTCTGGCTACTGCCGTTACCGCCTCCGACTGACCTACCACTCTCTGATGGAGAATGTTCTCTAATTCCTTCAGCCGCTGCATCTCTTCTGCTGCCAGCTTCTGTACCGGAATATGAGTCCACTTGGACACGATCTGTGCAATATCTTCTTCTTTGATTACATCCGAAGCTTTTTTCTCCCTGCGGGCTTCCTTTTTGTACTCTTTCTCCAGTTTTTCCTGCAGTGCCTTTTCCTGGCTGCGTACTTCTCTGGTCAGATCCAGATCCCCTGCGATCAACGCATTTTCTCTGGCTTCATATAATTCCTGTTTCTGCTTTTCCCATGCCTTGATCTTGTTATCTTTACTTACTGCCTTTTTCAGACGGTAGCTGGCACAGGCCTCGTCGATGAGGTCGATGGCCTTGTCCGGCAGATACCGGTCATTCAGGTAGCGGACAGAAAGCCGCACCGCTGCCTCCAGTGCTCCATCATCAATCTTCACGCCATGATACTCCTCATAACGGGAACGAAGCCCCTTTAACATACCGATAGTCTGGGCCTCGTTAGGTTCCTCAATGGTCACCGGCTGAAAACGGCGCTCCAGTGCCGCATCCTTCTCAATATGCTTGCGGTACTCTTCTCTTGTGGTGGCACCGATCACCTGGATCTCCCCTCTGGCCATGGCCGGCTTCAATATATTGGAGGCATCAATGGCCCCTTCGGCTCCGCCGGCTCCGATCACCGTATGGATCTCATCAATAAACAAAAGGACATCCCCACATTCTGTGGTCTCACGGATAGCCCGTTTGATCCGCTCTTCAAACTCTCCACGGTACTTAGAACCTGCCACCATGCCCGACAGATCCAGCGTAAGGACCCGCTTGTCTGCCAGTGTTCCCGGCACCTCGCCCTCTACAATACGCTGTGCCAGTCCCTCGGCGATGGCAGTTTTACCTACTCCCGGTTCACCGATGAGACATGGATTGTTCTTAGTTCGTCTGCTGAGGATCTCAATCACCGAATCGATCTCTTCTTCACGATTCAAAACCGGATCCAATTTTCCCTCTTTGGCATACTCGTTGAGATTTCTTGTATACTGTTTCAGCATAGGAGTTTTGTTATTTTTACTGCGTTTTTTTCCGCGGCTTGCCACCAGTTCATTTTTAGCAGAGACAGCGTCTCCCCCCAGTGTTACCACAATATCCGTGAAAATTTTCTGCACATTGGCTTTCAACTTGGTAAGCAGATGAAATGCCACACTGGAAGTGTCTTTAAGAACAGCCAAAAGCATATGCTCTGTTCCAATGGATTCAGATGAATACCGTTTTGCCTCTGCCTCGCTTTGGAGCAAAAGTTCCTCTAATTTGGGGGATAATTCTCCCTTGGGACGGTCCAGCACATCCGATGGTCCTCCACAATAGTTCTCTATAGTAAACTCAATATCTTTTTTATCTATATCATTTTCTTTCAAAATACGGCTCGCCATACCGGATACTGCCGCCAGTCCATACAGAAGATGCTCTGTTCCAATGACAGAGCGGCCCATCTTAGCAGCATACCTGGATGCCTTGCTAATGGCCTTTTCCGCCTGCTCTGTATAGTTTCTCTTCATGAATTACTTCCTCCTGCATTCCTCATATTGGTCATAGATCTGATCCACCAGTTCATGGACTTCTTCCCGGTTTACCTGCTTGCACATAGCTCTGGCTAGTACAAGCTGCAATGTCTCATCCAACTCTACCATGGCCTTCACTTTGTCCATATCCACCGACACCATGGCTCCTTTGCGATGGTCCAGCTGTACATAGCCTTCCTGCCGCAGCACGGAATATGCTTTATTCACCGTGTGCATATTGATCCCGATCTGTTCTGCCATATCACGCACAGAAGGGAGATTCTGCCCCTGGGTAAGATCCTGCCGCACAATCGCCAGGATGATCTGGTTGCGAAGCTGGATATACAACGCTTCATTGCTGTCAAAATCAATGGAAATATACAAGGGAATCCCTCCTTCCTGTCTTCGCCTTTGTGTGTTCTATCGAAAGTGTAACAAATATACTATTAAAAATCAAGGTAATCTCCCTTGTTTTTTTCTTCTTTACGTCGGATGGCCATTTTTAACATGGCGATCAAAAGTACCAGGATCACCACCACCAGTACAATCAGGATCACCACCATCACGTAGTTATTAAAATTAACAGCGCCTCTCTGCTCCGTAGTTCCCCGGTTCACCTTCTCTGTCATACTGCCGGTATAACGCTGCAGCGTCTTTTCCTGTCTGTCGTACTGGTACAGATACGGCTTGCCGGATGGTCCCTTGAGATACAGCAGAAGGTAGTTGCCATCCAGATCATTTTCTATGGTATAGGCAGGAACGGTGATCCCCTCCAGTTCGATATTGGAAAGCACATAGCCTGCCGGTACATTCTCTGCTCCGGAAGGGTCTAATACCTCAAATTCATACTGATTAGAAAGCAGGATCTTGTCGTTATTTTTGCGGATGGAAAAAGAAATATCTGCCGTATCCTTTGCTTCATTCTGTTTTTTCTCCCGCTGTTCTGTCTCTTCTTTCGTTTCCTTTTTCACCTGGATCCGGTAAAGCTTCTGCTCGCCGTTTTCTGCTGTCACTTGGATCTTCACTTCGTTGTTTCCCGTCTGCAGATCTTCGTTGCCTGTCACGGTAACAATGGCTTTTTCCTGCTCAGTCTGGTAACTGGTATACAAAATGTCCGTGTTACTGTCCACCGTAGCATTATATTCGGTAGTGTCCGGATCAAAAGCCGGCGTGATACTAAGGGCTGTGGTCTTCAAAGA
>ERZ827156.2731-NODE-2731-length-17407-cov-6.530890_pt1 | contig 17407 bp, 15 predicted proteins | sample MGYA00519919_ERZ827156 | MGnify/ENA primary metagenome ERZ827156 (study PRJEB31778, sample SAMEA3449269) | human gut metagenome | biome: human gut; feature: human-associated habitat; material: faeces | place: United Kingdom | collected 2010/2012 ... | reverse complement strand
CCCTCCATGTGGCCTCAAAATCGTCGGTGTACCACGGGTCGGCAACATCGCGGGGGTGGTCGGTGTAATCCAGCAGCAGGTGTATCCTGCCATCCGGGTCACCGCCGCAGATACGGTGCATATTCCGCAGGTTGGCGCTGTCCATGCCGATCAGCAGGTCAAATGCATTGTAATCGCTTTTTGTGAGCTCCCGCGCCGCATGACCACCACAGGAGATCCCGTGCTCTGTCAGCTTGCGCCGCGCCGGAGGATAGATAGGGTTGCCAATCTCCTCACGGCTGGTGGCTGCCGACTCGATATGGAATTGTGACGACAGCCCAGCTTTCTTCACCAAGTCCTTCATCACAAACTCGGCCATCGGGCTGCGGCAGATATTGCCGTGGCAAACAAATAGAATTTTCTTCATATCGTGGTGTCTCCCAATTATTATCTTTGTTTTAAGTATAGCAAATGAACCCCCTGTCCGTCGAGAGAAAATATGTAAGAAAGGCTCCGTTTCTCGACAGAATATCCGGGAAACGAAGCCCTTTCAAAAGATCATCTCTCTTCCAAGCTTTGAAAGGCGGAGTTCATTCAAAAAAGTAGGATACCTTCGAATAGATGGCGGCAGTTTTAATATGCTTACACCTTTTCCTTCCGGTTGCTGCCGAAAGAGTGAACAGTCCCTACAAACAGACTTGCATTTCTCAAATTCTTCGTACTCGGTATCAATTCATGATATCGATAAAACCACGCGCAGCATGGTCGTCACTGCGGAATAAAGCAGAGAAAGGGCAGCACGATGTACGAAAAATATGAATCGCCCCTGTCATCCCGGTATGCATCAGAGGAGATGCTGTATCTATTCTCCCAGAAAAAGCGTATTCAGGTCTGGCGAAGGCTCTGGACCGCGCTGGCCCGGGCGGAGCATGATCTCGGCCTGCCCATTACGGCAGAGCAGGTCGCAGAGCTGGAAGCACACATAGATGACATTGATTTTGCGTGCGCCGCACAACGGGAGCGAGAGGTACGGCATGATGTGATGGCGCACGTCTATGCCTATGGAAAAGCGGCCCCCGGCGCCGCAGGCGTGATCCATTTGGGGGCCACAAGCTGTTATGTAACCGATAACGGGGATCTGATCCTTTATCGGGACGGTCTGCGCCATCTCCGCAAGGAACTGCTGGACGTGCTGAAAAATCTTGCGGACTTTGCGGAGAAATACGAGTCGCCGCCCACCCTCGGCTATACCCACTATCAGCCCTCGCAGCTTGTTACCGTGGGCAAACGGGCGACACTCTGGATGCAGGATTTTCTTTCCGACCTGGAGGAACTGGAGCACGTACTGGCACACATGAAATTCCTCGGCTGCCGTGGGACCACCGGTACCGAGGCCAGTTTTCTGGAGCTATTCAATGGTGATACCGAAAAGATCGACCAGATGAACCGGCAGATCAGCGCGGAATTCGGATTTGCAGCGTGTTTTGATGTCTGCGGGCAGACATATCCCCGAAAGGTGGACAGCCGCATCCTGAATTGTCTGTCTTCTATTGCGCAGAGTGCCTATCGGATGGCAAACGATATTCGCCTGCTGCAGCATGACCGGCAGATAGAGGAGCCCTTTGAAGAAAACCAGATTGGCTCCTCCGCCATGCCGTATAAGCGAAACCCCATGCGCAGTGAGCGAATCTGTTCTTTGTCCCGCTTTCTGATCTCGGACGCCGTAAACGCCTCCATGACGGCGTCCGTACAGTGGCTGGAACGCACGCTGGATGACTCCGCCAACCGCCGCATCTCCATACCGGAGGGATTCCTCTGCGCCGCTGTTCCCACGCGGCCTCCGCAAGGATGAAGGAAGGCGAGCCCTGCGACCTTCTGGAGCAACTGGCGTTTTCCATGCATACAGAAGACCTCGCCGTTCTGCTGAGGCCAGAGGCCTATATCGGTCGCTGCCCGGAGCAGGTGGACACGTCTGCGCAAGGTACGCCTGCTGCTCGAAGGCACTTCCGGCGATACCCCTGACATTGATTTGTAGGGAGGATTCCCTGCGCTTTTGCACCTCTTTCTGTGATCTGCGGAAGCAGGACGGAAAAGGCTGCCTGACGGCCCTCATCATATACCAAGAATCTACAGAGCCACCGGGCGGGAGCATTGCTCTCCACCCGGTGGCTCTATTTCTTCGTTTTGATACCCTTTTATTGTTTCCAACAGCGCAAAATGTGACCATTTCCCTGCCAGCGAAAAGAGACAGCCATTGTCCTCATCTCGTCAAAAGAAGCGCTTCCAGCTTTGCGCGCGCAGTCAGGAGCAGTTCCGTCACCTGACTTTCTTTTTCTTCTGTATAACGGAAGGTTGGGATTGCAATACTCAAGGCAAACACAGGTACGCCATCCTTTAGCAGGGGTGTTGCAATACATTGAATAAACTCAGAGTTTTCCTCACGTTCATAAGCGATCCCGCGCTTCTTTACCCCCTGGATCTGCTGATATAGTTCATCCAGATCCGTAATGGTCCTGTCTGTCATTTTTTTTACGCCATCTTTAAAAATCTCGCTCAATTCCTCCCTTGTATAGCCGGACAAGAGCGCTTTCCCAAGCGCCGTAGCATTTGCAGGGAGCATTTTCCCGGGTGCGGAATACATGCGTATCGATTGAGGCGCGTCCACTTTAAGCAGGTAAAGCACATTGCATCCATCCAGTTCTGCCAAGTGGCAGGTCTCATTACATGCGTCCACAACCTCTTGCAATTCTGTCAGCGCACGTTCAAAAAAGGACTCCTTCCGCATATAGGCGTTTCCGATTTCCAAAGTGCGGATTCCCAACGTATAAGTAGAGGATCCCGGCTTGTATGACAAGTACTTTTTCTTAGCCATCGTGTGGAGGATCGGTGATATGCTGCTCTTAGGGGACTGAAGGGAATTGGATATTTCCGTCAGTGTCAGCCCATCCGATGCGTCACGAAATGCGAGCAGTTCCAAAATATCCAAAACTCGTTCTGTTGAGCGGTGGTCCGATTGCATAAGTATCACCTCATATCAGTTTTTATATGTGCGGTTTCAGGCAGAGCAGCTTGCTAAACATATTCACTATAATTACATAGAATAACACAAAGTTTTCGAAGTTTCCACTAAGAATTTCATGTGCCCATTCTACCAGTCGGAAACTGTGAAAACCGGCGGAAAAAATTTCACACAGAGCTACCGCCTCACGGGTGGATGCTCTGTGTGAAATCCGGTCGCACGTGTCAAGGCGTCGCTGCAGCTCCGGACATACCGTGCTGCCACGAAAGCGAGACAGCCGTCGGTATCGTCTATCTCTGTACCCGGCCCGAACCGTCCCCGTTCATCAATGTCTCAACTTCAGCAGGTGTGACCAAGTTGAAGTCGCCATTGATGGAATGCTTTAAGGCTGAGGCGGCAACGGCGAATTCCAACGCATATTTGGGAGATCTTCCCTCTGCAAGCGAATGGATCAGACCTCCGGCAAATGCATCGCCGCCGCCTACCCGGTCAACCATGTGAAGATGATATTTTGTGGAAAAATAGCATTGCTCTCCATCGTAAATCATGGCCGACCAGTCGTTATCCGAGGCAGAGATTGATTCACGCAGCGTCATTGCAACCTTTCGGAACGGAAAGCGATCCATAAGCGTCTCTGCAAGCTTCCGGTATTCGTCCATATCCAGCTTTCCTTTTACAATCTGGCTGTTATTCAGCTTCACCCCGAATACATCTGCTGCATCTGACTCGTTGCCAATACACACGTCCACATACTGGCACAACTCGCTCATGGCTGCCATGGCATCCTCTCGGCTCCAAAGCTTCCCGCGATAGTTTAAATCGCAGGAAATTGTTGCCCCGACCTCTTTTGCAGCCTTGCAGGCATCGAGGCAGGCGGAAACCATGTCTTTGCCCAGCGCCGGTGTGATCCCCGTAAAGTGGAACCACTGCGCGCCCTGCATAATCTCTTTCCAGCAATACTCCTCCGGCTTTGACGTTTGGAAGGAGGATCCCTCCCGGTCGTAGATGCAAACACTGGGTCTCTGGGATGCACCCTTCTCCATATAATAGATTCCCATGCGCTTTCCGCCCCGGAGTATATGCGAAGTGTTTACCCCATAGGCCTTCAGCTTCCTCAGAGCAGCCTCGCCTACCATATTCTGCGGGAATTTTGATACAAAAGCTGCATCATCCCCCATCTGGGCCAGCGAAACTGCCACATTTGCTTCCCCGCCGCCGAAGCTTCCTTCAAGCGATTCAGTCTGGAAGAGTCTGTTGTAGCCTACGGGGCTCAATCTCAGCATCAGCTCTCCAAAAGTAACAATTTTAGCCATGTTTTCGTCCTTTTAGCACAAGCTCAACGGCTTGTCTGCTTCTTCTCGTAATCTCTGTCCAATTATGGCTCCGGATAAGCTCCTCTGACACAAGGAATGTCCCTCCGCACGCAAATACAAATGGACTTGCGCTGAATTCTTCCAGATTATCTAAGGTAATGCCTCCAGTAGGAATAAATTGGAGCTTTTGGAATGGCGTATGCAGCGCACGAAGTGCCGGCAGCCCGCCCGCGATATTTGCCGGAAAAAACTTTACGATTTGCAGCCCCATGTTGTAAGCAGCTTGGCAGTCCGACGCCGTCGCGCATCCAGGCACGATTGGGATTCTCCGATGGTTACAGTATTCCACAACAGACGGGTCCAGGCCCGGGGAAACGATAAACTCGGCTCCCGCTTCAATTGCTTCCTCAGCTTGTTCAATGGTCAGGACTGTCCCTGCGCCCACTGTGAAATTTGATACCTCTTGTTTTATTTTTCTTATGGCTGTGGCGACTCCATTTGCCCGAAAAGTAACTTCGATCAACGGAATTCCGCCCTCCCGGAGTGCTTCTGCCACCAGAACAGAGTCCTCCTCCGGCTTATCCAGCTTTGCTACCGGAATAATGCCGATCCTGTGAATTTCCTCGTACACAGTACGCATGAAACTATCATCCTCTCCTATGTTTAAGGTGTCGAAATCGCAATTGCAAAGGATCCTGCGGATCCCGCGCCTTGCAGGTCAGCCTGCTTCTTTAGGAAAGCATTGTATCCGGATCGAGCGGGATATACGCCTCTTTCTGACTGTCTGCCACTTCCTTCTGGGTGATCTTTCCGTCTACCATAATGATACCGGAACGCAGTACGAAGTTCTTTTTGCACGCTTCTTTCAGTCCGTAGTTTGCCGTATCTTCGATCATGGGATAAATCGCCCTTGAGAAAGTCTCGTTGGCTGCCGCAGGCACCATCGCCGGGATATTCGTAATGCCCACATGGACGATCCCTTCCTCAATGAAATACGGATTGCTGATCGTCGTGTACTGAGCCGTTTCAATAATGCCCTCACCCTCAAGGTCCACAATCACAGAGCCTTTCCGCATACTACGGACCATCTCCCGTGTCACCACCGGAACTTCCATTCCCGGATAGGAGTAGATACAGTTGATCAGCATATCGGCCAGTGCTACCTCTTCAGCGAATGCCTTCTTGTCCATATAGCGCAGGTCAGTGTGGTGAAGAACCGTCCTCAAATACTCCAACCGCGCAATCGACTTTTCAAAGACAATGACCTCTGCTCCAAGGCCCTCAGCAACCTGAGCCGCAGCCAATCCCGCATGGCCGCCGCCAATAATCACAACCCGTGCGCGTTTTACTCCGGTAATCGGGACGATACTCACGCCACTGCCGCCGTACTGTCTCTGAATATACTGTGTTCCCAGAATCGGTGCCATCCGTCCGGCGATTTCACCCATCGGGCGGGTCAGTGCTCTGCTGCCATCCGGGAAGCGCGTAACCTCGTAGGAAACGCAGGTCACACCTGCCTCACGCAGTCGTTTTACCTGCTCCGGCTTCGCCGTGCCCTCCGCCATATGGAACGCGGTAAACAGAAGCTGACCTTTCCGGAAGGGCATTTCCAGGTCTCCGGGCATCAGATCCTTAAACTTTACGATCATATCGGACTTTTCATATACTTCCGCCATCGTATCAAGCATCTGCGCGCCCGCAGCCATATATTCCTCGTTTGAAATTCCCGCCGGTAATGCCAAATCCTTTTGGAAATAGACGGTGTGTCCCTGTGCTACCAGTTGCTGGACCCACTTTGGGATCAAACCGACACGAGTCTCTTTGTCTTTGAGTTCCTTGGGAATTCCGATAATCATTGAAGTGCCCTCCTCATATAATAAGTTTTGAAGATAATCCAAATATCCGCAGCCTTTGTGGTGCCCGTGATACAAGTCCTTATATGCCGTTTTCCGCAATTTGCCGCAGCATCCGTACAAACAATTGATAGGTCGGCTCCACCGTCTCAATATAGAACCTTTCTCTCGTGGTATGGGCTCCTCTCGACGTGGGAGCTAACCCCAAAGCGTCCATGTCCGGGAGCTTATCAATTATAATTCCCGGCTCACATCCGCCCTGTCCATATTCAATTTTAATTTCCTCGCCATACATCTCCTGGAAGAGCTTCTTGCATAGCTCTTGCATGGGAGAATCCGTCCGGTACGGCCATCCCGGATACTGATCCAGGATCTCAACATCAGCACCCAGTTGTGATGCCAGTTCTTTCACGCTTTTTTCCGTATCCCATTTCAGCGCCTCCGACAGCGAGCGTACGCTGAACCACAGCTGGCAGACATTCTCCTTTACGCAGAATCTGGATGTGCATCCGGTGCAAAACGGAATGCTCTGGTTCTTGCCACCGTATTCAATGACACCATACGGTATGCCCTGCAAAAGTGCTCCAATTTTCCGGAGATCTTCGCAGCTTATACAATCATGTACAAGTGCTTCCTCTTCCACTTGCTCCAAGCGAAGCGCAATGTTGTCCTCGCCTGCCGCACGGTATGCACTTCTCCAGCTTTTCTGCAGCATATCTGCCAGTTGACGCAGCTGCTTCTCCGCTTCACCGTTCTCCACACAGAGCCGGACTGTTGCCTGATCCGGGATGCCCTGGCTTTCTTGTACATCCGCATCTATCAGCCAAGCATTTTCACATCCTGTAAGCTTTTCCAGGAATTCGCCCAGCAGTGAAATGGCATTAGCGCGTCCCTTGGCAATATCGTTGCCGGAATGGCCTCCCAGCAGCCCGCCGATAGTCCCGCTGTATACGGTGCCTCGGTGCGGTACAGTTTTGTAGGTCATGTGAAAACGATTGTGTACGGCGCCTGTGCTGCACACACACATCATGTCAGCGTCACCGCTGTCCATATTGATCATGTGCCGCGCCCGGATCTGGGTATAGTCAAACTTTCTGGCTCCCCATAGTCCGCTCTCTTCCTCCACGGTGAACAGGAATTCCAGCGGCGGATGCAGCAGCTCCGGCGTTGTCATCAGCGTAAGCATCATGGCCAAACCGACTCCGTTGTCCGCTCCCAGGCTGGTTCCCCGTGCCGCCAGGGTGACCCCATAGTCCGCGTCCCGATAGAGATACAGATCCAGCGCATCCTTGGAAAAGTCATGGACAACGCCTTCGTCCTTTACACACACCATGTCCATATGTCCCTGAAAGAGGACTGCCGGGGCGTTCTCATATCCCTCCGTTGCAGGCATACGCACTAACACGTTCCCGTGCGGATCCTGATACGACTCCAGCCCTGCGTTTTTTGCGACTTCTCTGATGTATGCTGCAAGATGTGCTTCGTCTTCGGTATCATGCGGGATCCTCGTGATTTCCTCAAAATACCTCATATATCTCCGGGGTTCATATGCGTCAAGCAGATATTGTGACGGCATATATGGGGTCCCTCCTTTTGGCATATCATCGCTTTTTGTTATTTCCATATGGTCTCAAGCATATTTGTGGCACGCGACAAGATGTCCCGGAGCCACCTCCTTCAGTTCGGGGGAGCATTGTGTGCAGATTTCCATGCAGTTTTCACAACGGGGCGCGAATCGGCAGCCCGGCGTGGGGTTGATCGGGCTGACGACCTCGCCTTTGATCACGGAGATCTTCTTGTTCCGCATGGAAATATCCGGTTCGGGGATAGAAGAAAGCAACGCACGGGTATAGGGATGAAGTGGGGAGTTGAACAGTTCATCCGCTTCGGCGTACTCCAGACTCTCACCTAAATACATGACCATGATATGATCCGAAATGTGTCTCACTACACTCAGATCGTGGGTAACAAACATATAGGTGAGATCCATCTCGCTCTGAAGATCCATCAACAGATTCAGGATCTGTGCCTGAATAGAAACATCGAGCGCTGAAACCGGTTCATCGCACACAATAAACTGCGGATTCAGGGATAAGGCCCGCGCGATGCCGATTCTCTGCCGTCTGCCGCCGTCCAATTCGTGGGGATAAGAATTCGCAGTCCGTCTGGCCAAGCCCACAATATCCATCAGCTGCGCTGCGCGGTTAAAGATCTCCCGCCGGGTAGGATAGCTGTGGTGGATCAGCATATATTCGGCAATAATCTCAACCACGGATTTTCTAGGATCTACACTGGCATACGGGTCTTGAAAGATGATCTGCATATTTTTGCGCATCTGCTTCATCTTCTGCCGCCCAAACGTCAGGATGTTCTCTCCGCAATAGAGTATCTCTCCGCTGGTCGCTTCGGTCAGACGCAGAAGCGTACGCCCAAATGTGCTTTTTCCACATCCTGACTCTCCTACAATTCCCACCGTAGTGCCTTTATAGATCTGCAGGTTGATATTGTCAACAGCATGCAAATAGCGGTTTTCCCCCAATTTGAAATACTTTTTTAATGCTTTTGCTTCAATCAAGGGTGTATTTACTTCCATTGGCACTACTCTCCTATCTGTCCGGTCTGTTGAAACAAATGGCAACGAATTGCGTGTGTACCCTCATAATGGACCTCCGGACTCTTCTCCCGGCAAATGTCCATGCATTTTGAGCAGCGGGGTGCAAATTTGCAGCCCGGTTCGCACACCGTCGGATCAGGCATCAGGCCGTCGATCGGGGTCAGGCGTTTGACTCTTGTGTTCAGACGAGGAATTGACCCAAAAAGCCCTTCTGTATAGGGATGATGGTTTTTCCCGTTGAAAATGTCTTCTGCCGTACCGATCTCAATGATTTCGCCCGCATACATCACCGCCACGTTATCGCAGGTTTGCGCCACAATGCCCAGGTCATGCGTGATCATGATCATAGACGTACCCAGCCGGTCCCTCAGCTCTCGTATCATAAGCAGGACCTGAGCCTGGATCGTCACATCCAGCGCAGTCGTCGGCTCATCTGCAATAAGCAGATCCGGCTCACAGGACAACGCCATCGCGATCACCACCCGCTGCTTCATTCCTCCGGAGAATTGATGCGGATACTCATGTTTCCGGGCCGGCGGAATCCCTACCATATTTAGCGTTTCGTCTACGTGCTGGTCGATCTTTTCCTTTGTCCAGCCGGCTTCATTATGCACCAGCAGCGCTTCTGCGATCTGCTCGCCTACCGTCAGAACGGGGTTCAAGGAAGTCATCGGATCCTGAAAAATCATGGCGACCTTGTTTCCGCGTATCGTGCGCATTTTCTGTTCGGAAAGGGACGTCAGCTCTTCTCCTTCAAACCAGATCTCTCCCCCGGTCACTTTTCCCGTCCGTTCCGGAAGCAGCTGCATTATGGAAAGTGCCAGCGTAGTCTTCCCGGCTCCCGTCTCGCCGACCAGTCCAAGGCTTTCTCCTCGTCCCAGCGTAAACGAAACTCCGTTCACCGCATAAACCGTTTCAAGATCCGTTTGGTAAATCACGCTTAAATCCTTTACCGCAAGAATGACATCCTCCTTCATATTAAGCGCTCCTTAACAAATTTTGTAATGTAGTCTTCTGAAATTCGCATGTACTAATTCTTCAGTCTGGGGTCCATCGCGTCACGAAGTCCGTCACCCAGCAAGTTAACCGAAAATGCGGTCAAAACAATGGCTGCTGCCGGGAAAAAGACCAGGTGCGGAGCTTTCAGCATAAACTCTCTGGCCTCAGAGAGCATACTTCCCCACTCCGGCGTGGGCTGCGGAAGGCTGAGTCCGATATAGCTCAGAGAAGACTGATAAATCACAAGACTCGCCACATTCAGCGTGAGGTTGACCAGTATGATTCCCAAAGCGTTCGGGATAATATGGCTTAAAATGATACGCGCTGAACTGGCCCCTCCGGCTCTGGCCGCCTCCACATACTCCTGCTCGCAAAGGTTCAGGACCTCAGAACGCACCAGGCGGACATAGTTGGTAAAGTATGCCAGCGTCATCGCCACGATCAGGACCGGAATGCTGGAACCCAGCGCCGCCACTACGACCATGGTAAAAAGGATGTCTGGCACCGACATAAAGATATCCAGACTGCGCATAATCACCATGTCCACCTTCCCGCCGAAGTATCCGGCGGCCGCACCGAGCAAGCTTCCAAAAATACAGGAGGTCATGGAAGCAAACAGCGATATGGCCAAGGAAGTCCTCGCTCCATGTACGAATCTTGCAAAAACATCCCGTCCATACATATCCGTACCCATGAGATGCTTCGCTGATGGAGCCTCAAAGTTACTCATGACATCCTGAGAAATGGCAGCTTGATAGGGGATGATCACATCCGCAAATATGATGGTAAGAATTAGTACGATCAGAATTACAAGTCCGACCATCGCGCCCCGATCTTTTCGGAGGCGTCTGAAGATTTCGTGGAATTGCCCTACCTTTTTGAATTCTCCTCTGTCGGCGCCCTTTACTCGTCCGGTTATCCCACTCATATTCACCGCTCCAATCTGCTATATTTGGCACGTATCCTGGGGTCTACATAAGCATACGCGATATCGACCAAAAGCATCAGCATGGTAAATGCAGAGGCGATCAAGATGCTGGCTGCAATAATGACCGGCTCGTCCTTTTTACTGATACTGTCCACGATAAGGCTGCCTATTCCCGGAATGGAAAACAGTCGTTCTGTCGTCACCATTCCAGCCAAAAGGACTCCGAAGCGCATGCCCACGCATGTAATGACAGGCAGAAGCGCATTTCGCATAGCGTGCTTCCAGATAACTGTCCGCTCCGGAACTCCTTTTCCGCGGGCTGTCCGGACATAGTCCTGCCGTATCGCCTCAAGCATGGACGATTTCGTAAATCTGAGGTATGCAGCCGCTTCTGAAATGGCGACCGCGCTCACCGGGAGAATGTAGCTCTTCAGACCAGACAAGCCAAAAGATGGGAATATGTTGATCTTCAGCGCGAAAAAGTACATCAATACCATTCCTATCACAAAGCTTGGCACCGCCGCCAGGAAAAACGCCATCATGGTTGGCACGGTATCCCAAAGGGAATACTGCTTGACAGCAGAGTAAATTCCCACTGGTACTCCTACGCATACCGATATCACCAGGATGAGCAGCGACATCCGGATGGTCACAAGGAATCTCGGCCAGATCTCGTCGAACACCGGCCGGCCGCTAAAGTACGACATCCCGAAATCGCCTTCTGTAACGATATCCTTCAAGTAATTGACATACCGTTCCGCAATGGGAAGGTCGTAGCCCAGGTCATGGTTGAGCGTGTCAATGGCCTCTTGCTTCGCCGTTGGCCCAAGGATCATCCGACCTGGGTTTCCCGGTGTAAGCCCCATGACAAAGAAGATAATAAATGTGACGCCAAGTATTGTGGGGATTAGAAAAAGTACTCTCTTTATGACATAGCGATACACCTTTCACCCTCCATCCGATAATTTTTATAGTGTCAGGCGTTCCAGCTCCACTGCGCAACTCTGTAGTAGGTCGGAACACTAACGACGTTCAAATCAGGATTCCATGCGGTGCAGGCCGGAGGCGCTACAAGCGGAATCACGCAGTAGGTGGCCATTACCTCATTATAAAGCTCGGTATAGATTTCCTTTCTGGCGGCTTCGTCAGTGATCTGCTCGCCCTGTGCAAACAGGTCTTCAATGTGCTTGTAGTCAAACTTGTCTCCGACAAAGCTCACATTGTAGATACCGACAGAGCCGCTATGAGCCTGCTGGCGGAAGTTGTTGAAGTCATAGTTGCCGTTGTCGCCGACAATGCAGATGTTGTAGTCCTGGGACGCCATCCGATCCACCGCCACGCCGAACTCAAGGGTCGTGATCTTCGCGGTGATGCCCACCTCAGCCAGGTTCGACTGGAGAACCGTGGCGTAGGGCTCCGAGGAACCGGTACCTACCAGGATTTCGCCTACATCCACGCCGTCCGGATAGCCGGCTTCCGCCAGGAGAGACTTGGCCAGCTCCGGGTTATAGGAGAGGTCCACATCACATTCCGTAGGAGCTGCCTCCGCATAATGGGGATTGATGTAGAAGTCCGTAACCTTGCCCAGCCCGTCGGTGGCAACCATGTTCATGGCTTCCCGGTTGGTTGCGTGAACGATCGCCTGACGGACCTTGTCATTGTTCAGGACTTCGCTGGATTCATAGTTGATGCACATAAACTGAATATCGTTGGACTCCATTTCATTGGTCGCAAACTTTCCAGAATCCTTGATATCCGCCCAGTTGGAGAGAGGAACCGACAGGTAGTCGATATCACCGTTTTTCAGTGCGATAACTGCGGAGGAGTTGTCCTCGATCACTACATAACCGATCTTCTTGATCTGGGGTGCTCCCTGCCAGTAGTCTTCAAATGCATACAAAGTCCAGCCGCTGTTGGGCCGATAAGTCTCCGCATCCATGTAATAAGGACCCGTGCCGGCCAGGTTAGCGATGGTGCCGAAGTCGCTCCCCTGAGAGGTCACTTCCTTCTCGCTCAGAATTTTGATTTTGAAGAACGTGTGAAGGATCGGGGAATACGGACGTGCAATGGTGATCACAACGTGGGAGTCGTCCAAAGCCTCCACCTTTTCGATCATGTCCGTATAGCTGTTGTACTTGGGATTGTCCATAAAGTGCTGATAGCTGAACACCACGTCAGAGGCCTTCAGGGTCTCGCCATTGTGGAACTTCACGCCGTCCTGCAGCGTAATCGTATACACTGTGGCATCATCGCTGATATCGATTTGCTTTGCCAAGCAGGGCTGATATCCGCCGCCGCTCTCATCCAGAGTATAAAGGCCCTCATAAATCTGCTCGTTTACAGTAAGGACATCCGTCTCATTGGTATCTGCCGGGTCAGTGGTCTGCATACCCAGGGCATTCCGCAGCATCACGGAATCTCTGGGTCCATCTGTTGTCTGTCCACCGCTGGGTGTGTCGCCACAGCCGCAAAGCGTTGCAAGACATACTACGATTGCAAGGATGTAAGAAAGCGTCTTTTTCATTTTGATTCTCCTTTTTTTGTAGTGTCTGTACGTATATGCGTATTGATTCCTTATATACGCACTCTTATATTACACAAGGCGTCCGTGTTTGTCAAGGTCTTTTTGGCTGTATTACTAATTTTTTCTGCAAGAGCGCAATACATCTTAGGCAGTTGGTTAAAAAGAGCGTGGAGCAGACCCCTTTAGCCCCCTTATCCAGCAAAGCTGTTTTCGCCTCCTGAAGCTGTTGGACTTCCGCGCCCGTTTCTGTTATGATCGAATCCGGTGGGTCTTGCGCAGGCGGCGTCCGATTTATACAACATACGATACTGTGAAACGACAACGTTTCACCATAGGAGGCGAAAACGTGGTTTTTATTGTCATTTTATCTGGCCATGATCATCATCGTTTCCACCGTGTGTCCCATCGTCGCCTCGGCCGTGCAGGGGCAGGCGCTGGAAAAGCGGACAAACCTCTATACGATGGCGCTGGAAAAGCTCAACGTCATGATCGGCAACCTGATCCACGGGTGTCCGACCATCAAGGTCAACCACGTCGAGCGGGAGTACCTGCAAACGCTGGAGCAGGATAACGAGAACGCCGACCACGCGGAATTTGCCAAATCCAAGACGAAGGTCCGGGTCAATATGATCATCGGCCTGCTGTCCAGCGTTCCCGTGAACAACGGCTCGGTCAGCAGCGTGTACCCTGCGGGAGATTTGGTCTCCGTCACACGGTACTGCGCACCGGTTTTAAGATTCTCCCACTTGGCGATGCCGGTCTTGTCGGTGGTAATTTTGCCCACCTCCGTCCACGTCTGACCGTCTGTGGAAGTTTCCAGCAGCAGCTCCGCACCGGTGAGCGGACTGCCCGTCACATCCACCTTGCGAACGCTGATGCTGCCCTTCTCCTCCACGGCTTTGATTTTAATGTACGCCTTCACGGGGTCGCGCCCCACGCCGGTATAACCGGCCATCGCCTGATACCGTCCCGTCTGATCATACCAGCAGATCACCGCTCGATCCGGATCGATCTCATAGGCACTGCCGGTGGCCGAGTAGGTTTTCTCGGTGTTGAGATTCTTGGCCACCGCTGCCGTGGCCGTGATAGTCAGGGCGTTGCCCTTCCGTGTGCAGGTGATGCCGCTCCCGCTGTTGGCGGCGAAATTGTAGTCACTCAGTACTTCATTGTCATCCGTGACCGTAGCTGTATAGCTGCCCGCTGCGTTCCTCTTCAGCTCAATGGCCTGCGTGGCGGCCCATTTTTCCGCGTTGATGATGGCACTGCTGTTCCGGTCGCCGGACGCTGCGCCGTAGTCGGCACTGGGATAGCCCAGGGACATTGCCAGCGCGATGCCGCTCTGCACAGAGGCGGGCAGGTTATACCAGCTGGCACTGGATCCCTCCTTGTAGGTGCCGCTGTCATCGGAATGAACACCCGGCTCGATGCAATAAGCCACCGCGCCATCCGCATATTTCATGTGGTAGAGAGCGCTGCCGCTGCCGAGGCCGCTGGTAGCCGAGATGGTCAGATTTGTAATGGACGGCGTTGTGCTTTGGCTATAATCATACTGACGAAATGTGATCTCGTCAGAATAGACGTAGACCCTGTACTTGACCGTCACGCTGGCAGCATAGGCGGTCACCGCCAACGCCGCGAGCATGGCCAGTGTCAATACAAGGCCCAGCAACATTTTTTTGTGTTTCATGGCTCCTCCTGTTTGGATATAAGATGACCCCCTCCGTGTTGGAGGGGGTCTTGTATGAAGTTACTGCTTAGCCATCGTACAGGACATAGATCAGCAGGCTGGCGCCGTCCTCTACGATGCAGACGTTGCAATGGAAGCCCGCATCGGCCAGCGTATCCACACCTGCCTGCATCATGAGCTGCCGGAAGGTGTAGTCCACCATGTCCCGCGCCTTGGTCTCCAGCACTTCCTGTGAAGCATCCGCTGCCACTGATGCAGGGAAGCGGTAGGCGCTGTTGTCCAGCGTTAGACTTCCGTCTGTGATGACACCGTACTGCGCGGCAGCATAGGCGTTGGCCGCATCGACAGCCGCCCAGCGGTCTGCCGGTTCGGGTTTCGGCTCAGGTGCAGGGACAGGTTCGGGCACAGGCGCAGGCTCTTTCTCCTGTTTCTCTGCCGGCTTCTGTGTAGGTGCCGGCGTGGGCGCAGGAGCCGGTTTATCCTCCGGCGCAGACGCGGGTGTTGCCGCCTGTTCAGGGGTAGTGGACGGTGCCGTTTCAGCGGTTGTAGGCTGCTTTTCTGCGGCGTTATCCGCATTCTCTGATGTCTCCGCCCGCTCGACAGGCCGTGGCGCGTCCGCACTGTCCTCGGTTTTTTCCTCCTTCTGCGGCATTTCAGCCTTGTCCGCCGTCTTGTCCGCTACACCAGCCACACCTTGTGCCGCGCTCTGCACCGCCGCCACCGGCAGCATTGTCGATGCGGAGCTGTTCCCCGTCTGCCCACAGGCCGTGAGCAGCAAGAGCGTCCCCATCATCAGGGTCATGATCTTCTTTCTCATGTGCGTTTCTCCTTTCAGTGTTTTGGGTAGCACAAACAACTACCACACAACCATCCGTAAGTCAACGGAAAAATTTAGAATGGTCTGACAGTGCGGGAGGCCCTCTGACACAAGCCGTTCCCATGCTCATATCATGCCTCCCATATCCATGTGAGGCGCTTCTTCCTGCGCCATGCTCTGCCGCTGGACATCCAGATCATAGGCCGTCAGATACCCGTTATAATCTCCAGGGGACGGGTTGCACCGCAGGCAGTAGCGGTAATGCTCGGTTTCCACGATGTAACCGTAGTTCTGTGTCCAGCCGCCGCTGATTTTGCCGCCGTGTTCATAGCAAAAACGCTCCATAGCGAAGCGGCTTTTCAGCACACTCTCCCGCAGCGTGTCCACGACCTCCTGCAGCTCCGCTTTGAACACAGGGCTGTTCAGTTCCTCCGGGCCGCGGGGCCACCATGTATGCCAGAACTCGTTGCCGCTGCGTCCGAAGTCCATCCGGACATGTCCAACGGTACCCAGCCGCTTATCTTCTTCGGGGTGCGGGGTATAAAATAAGCCCGCCTCCTCCGGGCGGGCAGGTCGGATATGAAATTTCATGTTCTCCGCGGGATAGGGGAGCTGATGCGCCTCGCAGAACTCACGGAGCGTCATGTTGCCTTCATCGAGAAAACCGAGCTCATCCCGCACATCCAGCCGCCCGGACTTAGGCATCGCCAGCTTTTCCGGCATCAGCACCGAGCCTGCGTGGTTGACCACAACATTTTCTTCCATGTAGCACAGCTCGCCGGGATCATCGTCAGAGCCGCGAATGTCATAGCAGTACCAGCCCTTCGGCACGGTATCACGGGCGATGCGCCCGTTGGTGAACAGCGCGGGCTTATCAAATACTTCAATGTGTTGGAATTCCTCTGTTCTTGCGTTTACAGCCATTTGGTGTTCCTTCCTTTCTTGGTAACGGCAAACATACTACACATCTGCCGCAAAGTCTACTGAAACATTTGCTGCCCCTGCCGCTGCTCCGGGAAGGGCGGGTCCAAGCGGCGCAGCAGGCCGAACTCTGTTTTTGTCACGCAGTCGTTTTCCATGCAGTCCTGACCGTATTTCTCAAAATCCATGTAGCCGTCCAGCTCATAGATGGCTTCATCGTCCAGCCCCAGCGTTTCCTGCAATCGCTGCTGACCGTAACCGTAGGCATCCTCCGTGATGCGCTGGTAGTTATCCAGATCTTGCAGGAGCTCACAGGCTCCGCGCAGAGTATCTGGCCGCTCCGCCTCCAGCACGGCGGCGTAGGTCAGGAGCGCGCCGTCCTGTTGCCAGATGTCCTCTAAGGCTTCTGCAAAATCGTTGTAATCCTCCACGGCGGGACAATCCGTATCACGGATCAGCTCCCCGATGTATGGCACCTTGAAGCGAATATCACAGAGCATGGCATCCGCGAAAACATCAATATCAAGGTAAGCCCTCACAGCGTCGAGGTATTCCTCATCAGCGGGGAGGACGAGGATGTAGTCCGGCTTTCCCTCGACACGCAGCGTCATGCGGAGCATTTCATCCCGATTTTCATTGCGCCAAGGCTCTGCCGGCGAAAGATAGCTGCGGTCGATTCCCATATCCGGCGTCAGCAAACTGCGGGCGTTGGGGACAAAGGCACTGTACCGAGCATAGTTGTACCCCTGTGGG
>ERZ827156.2729-NODE-2729-length-17419-cov-4.208765_pt1 | contig 17419 bp, 23 predicted proteins | sample MGYA00519919_ERZ827156 | MGnify/ENA primary metagenome ERZ827156 (study PRJEB31778, sample SAMEA3449269) | human gut metagenome | biome: human gut; feature: human-associated habitat; material: faeces | place: United Kingdom | collected 2010/2012 ... | reverse complement strand
GAATCAATACCGATGTCATACTGCATAGATTCACTCGCAATGAGAATTGACACAAGGAACAGACTCTGGCTATCTAATTCACACTGTGCATCAAGAGTACTTCATCATATAATGCACGATAAGTTAGGAAAGCTACTCATCCACATGAATTGCAATTACACTCCTTCGTGGCATTTATACTCCGATTCCAGATAGCTACACCACATAGTATGCGTTGCAACAGCGGAAACAGAGGACATGTGTAATCACATGGATAGAGGTGGAATTGGGAAACAACAACACCACAGATGCGATTAGAAGGCAAAAAGCAACAACAATGGTTTTCACCCCCTTCGACGAAATCTCTAAATCATCAGGTCACTCTTTCAGATTCAGTCATCATTGGATAGAGCTATCCATGTACATTCAGTATCACATACACTTAAAGTGATCTGAACACATCACAATGAATGAACGTTTTAGGGAATTCTAAAGTACATCTGGCATAATGAGCCATGCACAAAACAGAAAAAAGCAATAGCAGTCGCTTCTAAACAGCAATCACAGGAAAACAACAATGATGCACAATTAGTTGTCATTAGGCATTACTAACGCATAGACATACAATATACTGTATGTGACAGAGGATAGAACACGAGTTTGGATAAGCCAACAACACTCCGGATTAGTAGTTACTGACAAGGAAGATAACAATGCAGTGAAACTATAGATAGCAGATACAACACATTATGATATTCAGTATACAAGCGAGTCTCACATAAGCAGAAGACAGCAATGAGCAAATTAAACGTGCAGCCACTACTTGGTATCGGTACATACCACATATGTTATATGCTACATGGGTGTAGATGCTAGAAAACCGCATGGTTAAGAGGGGAAGAATGAGCAGCGGTGATTCTTGTATCTGATTATACAGAGTTGTTTGTCTTGTGCTAGTGTACGCAATACATTAGAAAATACCACTTACTTAAAGAATGACTGATTCATCTCTTCTAGGGTGTAGACTCACTTGATTCGGATGGCAGAGTAGTTTCGGTGAATCATATGGGCAGTATTGATCCAAAAGCAGTACTGTACCAGAAAACAGTAGTTATAGGTATCTATTGACCATTCTACACAGGTTTTCTCCTTCACCACTGCATATACATGACAACGGTGTATCAAGACGATCAAAAGACCCTATGTGAAATGTGATTTGCAAATAGAGATATTTCACTTAATGATACTTCCACAGCACAATTGTGAACCTATACAATTGCATAGAAAAGCGATTTCTTCACCTTCTTGAGTGATGTACCGTATTTCACTATTTCATATACAGCAGTGTTATGTAGACAGTGATTGATATGACGTGAAAGTGTTTTCCGTGCTGTTCTCTCTGTCATTGTGGAAAACAGGATTGAGACTGGTTATGATCCCATTATAGTATGGAGTGCAATTAGCCCCGGCTATATCTCGTGTATGCTTGTCGCGTTAGTGTGTTGCACTCACGGTTGTTAATCACAGTTTGAATCCAAAAGAGGACGAGTTTCTTTGTTCTACCCATATGGTTGGTATGATGTGTATGTGACCGTTTCTATGCCACTTCCAAATCAAGGGTGATGGAAATCTCCCTAATCACTGAGTGTATGTTCCTTTTGGTCTGCTCCTATTGTTCTTCCATAGAAGACATTTGTGTGTGCAAGAAACAGATTGAATAGCCCCAAAAATCCAAAACTACCCCCCGATAATAGACGAATAGTGAGATGAGAATCGGCCCGATTTTTGGCATCGAAGAACTGGATGCAGTGACGAATCTGTACGGGCATTCTGCTTTCCACTGTACGGACATGCGAGAAAGGAGGGAATCGGTTTGATTACGCCTTTTCCGGAGAAGCAACAAATGATAGCAGAAATCGGCTTCCCTTTTGGCACTCCCCTCTCTCAGCTAAATCTTGGAAACAAATGCCCTCGGTCTCAATTTGCCTTGCCTATAATGCGTAGTGGGAACGCATCTACGGAGATCTCACAGCGGTAGAGTCTTCCATCAACGTATCCGTGTTTTTGGAGTGCTTGAGGGATAGGACGATATCCAGAAGTACAATAACCTAATCAGAGATGTGGATAGTGATGCCACAAATGATGGTGGGAATAGAAGAGGCGCTGTCATTGTAGCTCAACTCGCAGCCATGAAGGAAACGGAACAGCGCATTGAGTCGTCCCTGCGAAAAGTAGTTTCTGAGTTTTATTGTGAGGGTAGTATATGGTGGTGTTGATGGAAATGGAGTCCTTTGTGCACAAAGAGGGGTCGGACGGCAAGAAGAGCATTCTGATGGTGAGCACTTTCCTTTCCCTTTGAGATAGCGTTTTCGTGAAGTGTATAGGGAATTGTCCGCGTCATTTAACCGCTCTCGGGTTTGTGAAGTGTGCCGAATGAATGGGTAGGAAGCGGCTTCCATCAAATCGACGCGAGCGCAGCTCTTCTCGAACATTCGCACGGACACGCAGGACGATGATTCGGAAACTCAGCTGCTGCTGAAGGAGATGACTGCCACCAAGAACTCCCTTCGGATGGCCGACAATTACCTGGAGTCGCATTCCTCCCCTTTCCTAACCCGCAGAAGCGCGCTTCAATCACACGAAATGCTGCGGTCGCAACGAGGAAGACTCCAGCGCAGCGGCGGTGTGCTGGAGGGTTTGACCCAGCGCTTCCCTGCCATCCAGCAACTCACACGGAACGTCCACTTCCGGAGGAACCGAGATAAGTTTGGATTCCTTGTTGTTTCTCATCGTAGTATCATCGTTGCAGTTGTCATCGCGTTGTGCATCTGTTTTTGCCTTTGGTATGCGTCTCGCTAATGCTTGCGGAATTGCGGTTGTTTGTTGGGTCACTCTTTTTCAGGTAGAAGTTTGTATTCTTGGAAATGTACAGTGGATCAAGTCTCGGTCCCTCTGTACGCTGTTGCGTGGCGCAGTATCACAGTTAGATGGGTGGTTACGGAATGGGTTACGCGCCTCCGCCTCCAGCCTATGGAACTCCATATCCTCCTGTAAGTGTGATGCTGTATAATATAACTTGGATTGGACGCTTCTTCCCGTAATGATGAATGGGACTCACATTCTCTAGAGCACTGGGTACGTCATGGGTCCGGCCCGTCCTCCCGCCCCATCGCCGTATCCCACTCCGGGATATATCACACCGCCGCCTCCAACGCCAGCGATGCGTTCTGGCATGCCGGCTCCTCCCGCAGCGGGTGTGATTGGCCCTGGCGGTGGCATGGCTGCACCATCCGCCTATTCGACAAGGCCTTCCATGATATCATCGACACCGACCTACACAACCTCCGCACCCGCTGGAACTGTACCCACAGTACCATCTACCATGGGTTACAGCCCGTATGCGGGAAGTGGAGTCTCCGTCAGTCTTCCGAGGCCTACGGGCTATTCATCCATTCGGCCCGGAGTGATATACAGCGGCGGCAGCGTGTCCACAGTACCGGCGACTGCACCCACCATGCCATCTGCACCCATTACAACCACGATGCCGTCCGTGCCGTCGATGGCCGGCGCCTACATCAGCACGGGTCCCTCCGCGTATCCGTCTACAATCTCTGCACCAGCGCCCTACCCCGCGGTGCCTCTCACGCCCACGCCGGCAGAGTCAATGGCGCGAGCCGCGATGACGAGCCGCAGCACAACAGGCGCGCCCGCTCCGACGTCGAGTCGCCGCAAGGCGGAGAAGAAGGAGTTCTACGAGGTGGAGTTCGAGAATGGCCGTACGACAATTCCCTCCCTTTGAGCGTAGTGGTGAAACGCCTGGCGGAGAACGAGATCCTGGAGCCGGTGCTGGAGGTGTACAAGACGGACTACTTCCCCGGCGTGCCGACGCTGGCAGTGGTGAGCAACCGGCGCCTGCTGCTGATCACGGAGGACCGGCGTGGCGGCGTGTACTGGCCGCTGAAGACGACGCAGATGACGCGGTGCGAGGAGGGTGGGCTGATGCGCAACGGGAAGTTCTTCTTCAAGTCGATGGTGGCGGACTCGAAGGAGCACGTGCTGGAGTTCAAGGACCGCAAGTCGGCCAGCCTGCTGGCGACGCTGTTCGAGGCGAACCGCGCCTACGGCGAGTACAGCTTCGTGGCGATCAAGAACCGAAGCAACGTGGTGGCAGTCTTCAGCGAAGAGTGCGATCGCGTGACGCGCTTCAGCCACGCGCTGAGCGCCTGCAGCAGCAACCCCGAGGCGATGTTCGCCTTTTTGCTGTCGATGGACTCGGTGCTGCCCCTGGTGAAACGGCAGCTGCGCGCGGCGGCCAACGAGTGGGCGAAGTCGAACATGGGCACGACCTCCGTGGAGGACTTCGAGGTGCTGGACGTGATCCAGCAGGACAGCGACGAGGCGGCGTACTACGGGCAGCTGGCCTCGCAGATCGCATCGTTTTTGGTGAAGGGAAGCTACATGAAGAAGTACAGTGGAGCGATTCCGCTGCTGGACGCGTATTACTTCTATGGCAAGGCGACGGCGAGCGATCTGAAGTCGCCGGGTGGAGGAGAGAGGCGGGCGTGAGGGTTAGAGGAGTTTTTGAAGGCATGCGAGCTGCTGACGAAGGAGAAGATGGCGAGCCATCACTGCTACCTGGGCTGGATCAAGGGGAAGCAGATGATCTGCGCGGAGTCGCTGAGCGAGGAGAAGGGCGAGGAGAAGATCATGGCGATCGTCGAGAAGAACGGCGGATGCGTGTCGCGGAATGCGCTGATTCGGCAGATGGCACTGCCGATTGGCGTGTGCGACGATTTGATTGGGGTGAGGGAGGGGAGAGGAAGTGAGGCGTAGAAGGCGGAGAAGAAGGGAATGATCGTCCGCGATAACGACAATCGCGACGTCTTCTACTACAAAAACATGTTCACCGCGGTGAAGACGCGCGTTATTACGGATTCCGTGTGATCTGTTTGCAACAAACACGCCATTCCTCCTTCTTCGTGTCCACCGCGGGCTCCTTCAAAACAACGTGCGCAATCATTCCGAGCGTCACGCCCATGCAGATGCCAATGGCGACGAGGATGGCGCAGAGAATCAGGGGCTGCGTGTTCATCTGGTGCTGAATCATCTCTCCCAGATTCTAGCATTAAATGTCATTGAAACAGCAACTTCAAGGAACAGGATGAGGGCACTCGGAGCCTTGGGAATCGACTTCTTCTCTCCGTATTTGTATCTGTGTTTTAATAGCTACCTTGGATTCTACGTCTCCGATATGAACTCCTGCAGCGCGTCCAGCTGATTCGGGCCTTCATACTTCACGTACTTGTTCTACGAGGAATGGCACTTTATAAACGCATACACCGACAATGTAAATCAGCGTGGGGTAGTTTGTAACGCCGAAACGCTGGGTCAGTTCATTGTTCTCCATAGCATTCACCTATTCTTAACAGGGAGTCGAGGTGGCACCTCTCCGAAGTTCACCTTCCCCTCATTCTTATTTGTAAGGTCGATCCAGATGGGAGCCAGCTTCTTGCTCTGGGTGCACCACTATCGTAAATAATAATGTATACGATTACGTTTGTATAGAATTTGATGAACCAATTTCCTCTCTTTCCCGAAAGAAGCGTCTCCTTGTAGAAGTTCTCGTCTGTCAGCTGTACGGACTCTACAATGTGATGTCAATGAAGATCGCCTCACTGCAGACGCAAAGGGCACATAGCAGCAGGGACATCACCAATCGCCTATTTCTCATTTAATACAGTTACAGAAAACATGGCACGCATGATAGAAAGACACTTGAAGAGAAACTGTAGTGAATTGTGAATGGGCTGCTTTTCCCAGCAAACAAACTGATTTCTGCATGTACAATGATAGAATAAGTCAAGCATGGTGTAACAAGGATTGGGACTGTTTTACTCATTCCATCCAGATCGAGAGGGAAAACAGCATCACCGATTGAACCTCATTACAGTCATGCCTTCTGGCAGTCGTATTCGCCCTAATCCCCTCCACCTCTTTCCGGAAGTCCTTCTCTATTTCGCATGGATTCCTCACATGCCTATCAATCCCTGGAATAGAAAAGGCACACCCCTCTCCCCCAAAAGAGGCGTTTCATTGAAAGAAAACTCCCTTTCCACTTTCATCCTTCTGGGGTGTCGAGTAGAGGCGGATGGATACGTATAAGAGACAGCCGTATTGCTCTGTATGTATGGCTCCAGAAGGGGACACGAAGCATATCGTTTCCTGCGAGTCTTGCTTGATGGTTCCCTTTTTTCGTAAGAATGACGTATAGTCGGTGTGCACAGAATGTTGTCGCTATAGCACGCCGATTCCCCTGATGGGGAAGTGCAAGAGGGTGCGGGTTTGTTTGAATTGTATCCTGTGCTACTCGAACTGTGACGAAAAATACACAAAGAATTATATCGGATCGAAATCGGCGTGCCACAGGGTGATTCCCTCATACGCCCGATTTGCTCAGTCGAGATGCTGTGGAGACCTATACGTATTATGTGCATGTCGAATCCTCATTGAAATAGAATCACTCGCTTCAGCCTGGGGAAATCGCGAACCAGATGCAAAAGACGCATGACAGTGTGGGAAACTACTACGTAACTCCCTTGTGGGTGCCGGACGGCATGAAGGCCGGCTGCAAAGCGTGTGGCTGCCGATTTTCGCTGTTCAAGCGGCGGCATCACTGCCGTTTGTGCGGATCGATCTTCTGCGGTGAATGCTCTTCTGAGTGGGTGGTAGGCTGCTTTAACGCGCGTTTCACGGCTAGGATTTGAGCGAGTACGGCTACTCCATGAGGAAACAGAAAGCACAGCGAGTGTGTCATGACTGCGCGTTGCGCCTGAAGAGGGATCGGGAGATGCCGTTGTCTCTTCCCTCTCTGCCCTTTTCCGTCCTTGTTACCCTATCGTCCTACCTCCCCATCTCCTCTACACTCTCGCTGAGTCGCGCCAGCAAGTCGCTTCACCGCATCATGACATCGCGCGATTTCGACAACACCTTCTGGCACTACTGCCACGACAGCACTCTTCCCTCGCGCCCCTCCCTCGCCGAGTACATTTCCGCCAACGAGCAGTCCTCCTCCAAACACAGCGAAGCCAACGAAGACAGTTTCCAACTCAGCGTACAGATATCTCGTGCGCACGAGGACACCGAGGTGGGCGCCCTGTACTGCACCGACGGCTGTCGCTGGCGCCTGGCGTTCATCGAAACGGTTGTGGTCCCACGCAACCTGGCGTGCGCCTTATCCTTCCTAAGTTACCCACTCGTAGGCATCAAAGTGGGTGTGAAGGGTAGATTGCGCTGCGCGTGGCGGCGCTGCGTCAGCTGCAGAATGACTCGGTGAAGAAGAGCCTGCTGGTGCTGGAATTGTTGGAGAAGAAGGAGATGATGGTGCTGCTGGTCAAGTGTTTGCAGTTCAGTGACAACGAGATCAAGCGCTCCGTGGTCGTGTCGCTCGTATGTCATCTCTAGAAGGCTGTGGCACCCGAAATCCAACAGCTACTGCAGCTGGCGGCGGGCTGTCTGCTGAACACCACGCACTCCTCGCTGCGCATCTGCGACGTGCTGCGCGCTAGCGAGGGTATCACCTCCATCATCTCGCTTCTCCAAAACCAGTTTCTCAACGAACGCATCGGCGACGCCCGCACGCTCCGCGCCACCTCCTTCGCCGACCGCTCCACCAGCAGCGCTTCGATCTCTCCCTTCTCGCCCACACACCCCAGCAGCACTTCTCTCTCTCCCTTCTCGCCCACACACCCCATCTCGCTCTCCACTTCCCTCGCGCGCACCTCCGCCTCGCCCAACCCGCTGTCGCTGTCCTCTCAGCGGCTCGCGGACTCGGGCGTGCGGAAAGTGGTGCTCTACCTGACGGGCGTACTGATGAACATCAGCCGGCTGGACGCGGCGAGCTGCGTGGAGATCGGGCAGCTGGGAGGCGTGGAGGTGCTGGTGCAAATGATCGGCGTGTCCCGCGAGAAGCAAATCGTGTACTGTTTGGAGTGTTTGCGCGCCTGCTGCAAGCAGGACGCGTCCTGCAAGGTGGGGGTTTGGAGCAGGCCTGACCCGATAGGCAAGAATGGGGACATGTGGAGGCATCATCCGCCTAATCAACTGTCTCTTGTCGTCGAGCAGCCAGGTGGTTCTCTCCGCCGTCAGCTTGGTGTCCGTGGCGCTGAGCAACCACCCCGCCAACACCCACCTGTTCTGCCTCGCCAACGGGCTGGACGCGCTGATGCAGATCGAGGAGAACTGGGCGAAGAAGTGCGCCTGCGCCGCCGCGAAGGTGCTCAGCAACCTGCTGTGCAGTGAGTGTGGGGTGTGGGTGTGAGTCGCAGACGCATCGGTCGTGGGCGAGTTCCTGCACCAGCGCGGGCTGTCGCGAATGAACCAGCTGCTGCGTGCGCACCACGACGAGCTGAGCGGGCTGGTGCTGGGCCACCTGCTGAACTGTCTGATGTACACGCGGCAGCCCATCTTCCTGCAGGCGCCGCTGCTGGGCGCGACGCTGGACCGCCTGCGCGAGTTCATGTTCTTTGCGAAGGCGTACAACGTGCCGCCTGTGACTGATTCGAGTGATAAACTGAGTGATAAACTGAGTGATAAAGTGTTTGACAAGTCGTTTGACAAGTCGTTTGATAGGTTGCCAGAACGGTTCTCAGAACGGTTCTCTGTAGAGAGCTTGAGGGAACGAAGAGAAAGCGGGCAGTTCTCACCGCCGCTGCGCGGGAGTCTGAGCGACGACGGTCACAGCAGCGAGGACATGTCACTGTCGCGCTGCAACTCGGAGATGGAGGAGGTGTCGCCGCAGCTGCTGCAACACCTCGCCCTGTTCCTGGGCTACGGCGCGGGAATCATCCGGCACTTGGTGGTGAATGGTGAGTATGGAGGAAGTGTGTGAGACGCAGAGGAGAACTGCCAGCTGTGCGTGGACTTCGACGTGCAGAGCGTGCTGGAGGAGATGAAGGAGTGCTGCGACGCACAAGGACGGCTGTTCATCGAGCAGGCGCTGGAGATGATCCGAGTGAAGTTGGAGACAGGAGTGTGCGTTCAGAGAAGGCCGAAGGAGCTCTCCTCGCCCTCCTGAGAATCGTGATTCATATGTGTTTGTGGAAACACATCAAAAGAATAAAGCAACTAATCGGTCTTCTCCTTGACCTCCTCGTCGTCCAGCTTCACCAGCGTCATTCCGTTGATGTAGTGGAGGATCGCGTGGTCGGCCACCACGACGAACAGGAAGTAGAGAGGGTAGAGAGGATCCTCCCGCGTCAGAAGCATCACGCCCGCGCACCACTCGCCAACTACGCGTGAAGAAAGCAACGGACATGCACAGGAAGAAGAGAACATCAACATAAAGGGAAGAGAGAGCAGTGCGGAATACACCATCAACAGCACGTACCGCGCACTACCGCTCACTCCCACACTCCACACTCACTTCTGCGTATGGGTGAACACCACACAGAACACCAGAGTGGTGAACACCGCCACCACCAGCACCACCAGCAGCGGGTGCGTGGCGAGACACAAGAGCGACAACACGACGGTCGTCGCGCCGCACATCGAGAAGGCCTGTTTCTTGTACTCCTCCTCCATGCACACCTCGTAGGTGATCAGCATGTTGTTGTAGCACAGGCGGTACAGACACCAGCTCGAGTACCCTGCCCGTCACCACTCACCATCACACCCACCAATCACATACACCACGAACACCGCAAAGCCATCCGCCATCTCGCCGCGCTCCTCCGACACGCCCACCATGCCAGACAACACGGTGTAACCGCCCTGGAACAGCAGACTCATGCCCAGGTACAACAATCCCGCCTTCTTCGGCAGAACGAAACTGCCCTATGGATCATCATGAACCACTGAACGCACAGTGCCGAGCAGCACGAGAACGAGAGACACAATCAGAAGCAGCGAGGGAACGTACAGGTCCAGTTTGCGGACATAGCGATAACCGCGGTTATTCGACGTCAGCGGCACGTACACGTTGTCGTTACGCTGGATGCGTTCTTCGGCTGCCGCTGCGACCTCGATGGCATTCTGAAGGGACGACATGCACTTCCGCCACACCGTGTGACGACCTTGGAGAGTGCGCTCCGACAGGGCGGCGTGACGCGTGACTGCCTTGAGAGTCACCGCGGGAATCTGATGTCTAGGATGAAACTCCTGATGAAACTCCCACTGAAGAGCAATGGCGTGGACGGAGAGCGAGCGACGCACCGCGTGAGCAGCAACACTCTTGAGGTAGGCAAGGAAAGTGTTGGTGCTAGTGGTGAGTGGAGGAAGTGATGCAAACGCAGGCAATTCTGCAATCTGCAGCTTGTCGGCGAGAATGGCGACCAGGTCCAGATTGGCACCTCTGCCGTTGAGACCCATCGAATCCATCTCAAATCCAGTGAAGGTGGACGAGAGAGGAATGGTAATGCCGGGGAATTGAAGATGGATGTCGAAGAGCGGCATGGCGATCTGGTGGAGAAGGTGCTCCATGTTCAGCTTGTTCACGATGCCGTTCTGGGTGGAACCGTACTTGTTGATGTGAAGGGCAATCACCACATCATGGTTGACGCGGGCAGAGGACTGCATGCTCTTCACGATACTGAGCAGTAGCACGAGAGGCGACGGCATGGAGTAGGCACAGTCGCTGTCGTACCCGTCAGCCTTCGTATTCACCGTCGCGTTCAGGTTCAGCTCCGTGGAGAGGATGATGGAGGTCTGTAAAATGAGATGAATGAAAAGAAGCGACAGGAGTGACGGAACGGTTGGAAGGATGCCACACGCCGTACAGAAGAGACGGAGCGTTGTCCAGGTTGGTCACGTGGTTGTTCAGGGGGAACTCCTTGTCGGCGGAGAAGGATTCGAAGCTCAATCCCGTTTTCCGGAAAAGAGACTCGATCGCAGCGACCTTTCCGTCGATGTCGTCGGAGTCAATCTGGCAAAGCTCGTTCTGCAGGCCCTCCGCGTATTCCAACTACTTGTCAATCCAATACGAGAGGGAAACAGAATTCTCGTCAAAAATACTCTGCAACCCCATCGGCAGGTTCTTGTCCTGAACCTCGGCGAGAGGAACCGGCTTGAATCCCGCAGACACGGAAACGAATGGGTTTGCGAGGAGCCAGCACAGGGCAACCAGGAAACAAGCAACGCTATGGATGAAAGCGGCGGGATGCATCGCACGATGTGTAAATGATGGGTTTTCTGTTCTTATTCAACACAGCTTCCATAGCGATCGCAATTCTACGTGAGGGAAAAGAAAGAATGGTCCTCTTTTCGAGATTCACAAAGAATCGGGGGAATCTTCTCTCCATGAAACGCCCGAAGCAGCCAATTCGCCGTCTTGGTTCACTCCGAGCAGAACAGCATTGAATCGATGGAAGGCTGTGATTGCACTTTTCCTGTTCTAATCTACAGTTTTGAAGCAGCTCTGCGAGGACATCCAGTCCATTGCGAGACAGTGTGGAAAGAACATGACCGATCACTACGGTCGTGCGCTGTGCTAGCGCTGAGTGAGCCGTAGACGTGAGAGTGGAGAAGACGAAGGTCAATTTCCAGGATCTCGTCACCAAGGTGGATACGACGAACCAGAATATGATTCTGGAGTAGGAAGTGGTTACTGAAATTAATTGGCTTAGGTATATGAAGGAGAAGTATCCCGAGCATGTGCTGCTGGGAGAGGAGGATGTCGAGTGGGGAAAAGATAGAGAGGTGCTCCATCGTTCGTTTCGTAATGGCTAGGCGGTGGCGAACGTGATTGACAAGGAGTGGGTGTGGATCGTGGATCCCCTCGACGGAACCACGAACTACGTGTACTCCCTTCCTCTCAGCGTGGTGTCCATCTGCGTGGCGCACAAGGTGTGGATTGCCATATTCCGTTCACTGCACAGGGTATCCCCACCGTGGGCGTGATCTTCGACCCCTACCGCAACGAGATGTTCACCGCGATCAAGGGCCATGGCGCATTCATGAACAACGAGCCCATCCACGTCCGCAGCGACCCCACGCTGCACGAGAGTCTCCTAGGCTACGCCACCAACTACGTGGAGCCCGTGCGCAAGGCCATGATGCGCGGCGTGGGCGCCGTCGGCGAGTACGCCCTCAAGTCCGTTTTTTCTCCCATTTTCACTCGCAGCATCCGCAACATCGGCGCCGCCGCGCTGAACCTGGCGTGGGTGGCCGCGGGCCGTCTGACGGGCTACTGGGAGCTGGGTCTGCACCCGGTAGGCGCGGCGGAAACGGCTGAGGCGTAGTGGGACGTGTCGGCAGGATGCCTGCTGGTGCAGGAGGCGGGCGGTCGCGCAGGCAGCACGCGCGGCGAGGAGTACGACCTGTACGTGCTGGACACGCTGGCGACGAACGGCCACATCCACGACGAGATGCTGCGCATCCTGAAAAGCGTGAACGCGGACCGCATCGAGGGACAGTAACCATCGCGCGGGCTGTTTGTTGCAGGAAACACGGCAGAACCAGATTACAATGAATCCACCCAGCAGTAAAAGGACGAGTGCCACGAGCCACAACGGGCGGGGCGCGGGCTCCACTGGCATGCGTTCTCCCTGCCGCTCGAACAGCGAGGGCGTGGGGAACAGCGCCTCGAAGAACAGCCTCTTCTCCCTCTCCACGCGCAGCGTCGCGTTCACGTTCTCGTCCTTCACCGCGATGAACTTCGTCTGTCGCCGCCGCGCGTTGTTCAGCCCGCTCACCGCCTCCGCCTCCGTCGCCATCTCCACGTACGTCGTCACCGCCAGGTCCTTCTCCTCCGTGAAGCGCACGCTGAACGGGAAGCGGCTCTGCACGCCGCCCACCGCCTCCGCGCACGCCTTGTACCGCGCGAAGGTCACCCGCGGGCGACGCCGCGTGACGCGCGTGTACTGGTACTGCGGCGACGAGAATTCCTCCATCGACTCCTCCTCCGGCACCAGACAGTCCAGCAGCGCGCGTGTGTTGCTACGCCTCAGGCCCGCTCACCTCGCCCACTCCTCGTTCACATTGTCGCTGTGCAGGATCGCCGCCAGCGTTCGCACCTCGTTCTCGCTCAGGATTCCGTCGTGGTCCGTGTCGATGAACTTCGCCCACAACCCGTCGTAGTAGGCTTCGCTGCGCCGCCGCTCCTCCTTCTGCACGAACCAGTAGTACGTGAAGGCGAAGTGCAAGTCGGACTCGTGCGTGAACCGGTGCGCCACCGTACGCTGCACCGGCTCCGCCAGCTCCTGCTCGATGGCCGCCAGAACGGAGCGGTTCAGAAAGTGCGGGATTTCCGCAGGAACCCTGCGGTTTGCATTACCGTAGTGCTCGCGGAAGAAGAAGTTGGTGGCAAGAAGCGTGGCGGTGGACACATCCGACAGACGACGCGATGTGGTGTTGAAGAAGGCACGTAGCTGTTCCAACGTGGTGATGTTGAAGTACGCGCGCAGGAGCCGCTGTGTGCTGGGCGCGGCGAAGTCCACGCTCTCCGGATGGCGCTCGAGCAGCGAGAAGAAGGTGGGCTTGTCCACGAGGGCTTCTTGCGTGGCTTGCAGCGTCGCGGCACCCTGCTGGCAGATGCGTGACAGACGCGACAGCAGCGCCGCTCGCGGCAGGTGGATGCGCAGCTGCGACGCCGCGGGGCGGTCTGCCAGCTCGATATCGTAACGCAGCTCCTTTACGCCCGCCACCTCCACCTTCAGCGCCTCGCCCTCCGGTCGGGTCAGGTTCGCCATGCGCTGCGCGTAGTACGGGTTCGACGTGAACAGGGTGGTGTTGACGGTACAGCGAACGTCGCGCCATACCGGCCTCGCGAAGAAATGACGCGTGCCATTCTTCGCCTGGCCCGTCGCGAGCTGCTCGAAGGGCGTGAAGTACTCCGCGTCCTCGCTCTCCAGCAGCCGCCACCCCAGCGAGCCCATGTCCTCGAAAAGGGGGGATGCCACCACGAACGGAATGGTGCGCGTGACCGTTTCGTTGGTCAGGATGAAACCCCTCGTCGCCGCCAGCTCCGTGAACCCCTCGAAGCAGAGGCGTCGGTAGTGCTTGTTCAGCGGCAATCGTCGCACCGCCTCCTCCACCGCCTCCTTCATGCCCACGCGCAGCGTTGTCAGCACTGTCTCTGTGGTTGTTGTGCTTGTGAGCTGCTGCAGGGTGCCCTCGTAGGCGTCGGGCGGCGCAGGGGGAAGCGAGCCGGGAAGACAGCCGCCCTCCAGCGTGCAGCGCGCCGTGGCGTCGGACGCACGGAAGAAGAGGGCAGAGGCGTCAGGCGACAGCAGAAGCACCGCCTCCTGCGCCTGTAGGGCGGCGTCCCAGAGCGCGCAGACCTCGGCGTCCTCCGCGTGGCGCAGCACGGCTTGGTCGGAGAGCGCGGCGCTGTCGGGTGTGTAGCGGAACTGCGCGAGCTGCGCGTAGGGCGAGAGGGCGCTGAGGTCGGCGCGAATCACCTGCAGGAAGAAGGAAGCCTCCTCGTCTCCCTTCTAGCCCTCATTCCTCACTTCATTCTCCACTTTGCCACGCACGACGCAGTTTACCGCGAAGGTATGCCCGGGCTGTCGCGCCTCGACGGTCCACACGAGGATCAGCTCCTTGAAGAAGCCGTAGTACACCGACGAGTACACGTTCTCTGCCGTCAGCGCCGCTCGCCACCCTTACCGTCGTTCACGATCTCGATGGAGGCCACCTCGTAGCCCAGTCGGCTCAGGTCCTTCAGACTCAGCGCCACGAAGCTGCCGTGTGCGTCCACCGTCACCCGTGCCAGGCACACCGTTGTGTGCGTGGTGTCAGTGTCACCCTTACCACCATCACCACCCTTACCACCATCACCCTTACCACCATCACCACCATCACCCTTACCACCATCACCATGACCACCATGACCACCATCACCATGACCACCATGACCACCATGACCACCATGACCACCATGACCACCATGACCACCATCACCATTGTCAACCGACACATCCGGGAAAGTACTGTGAAGGAAGCGGTGAACGGGATGATCGGGCGTGGCAGCCACACACACAAAGCGAACGAACTGAGCGTCGAAGCCCTGACCCTCCTCCGTCATGCAGTCGTGTGCATCAAATCCGCACTCCTCCACGTTGCACTTGCGGTCGCAGGAGCCGTCGCCGATCCAGAGGAAGGGACAGCCCTCACTGCAACGTTCCTTGCTGGCAGACGAGGATTTGGTGGTGGGAGTGATGCGCGCCTGCAGCTGCTCCGCCGGGTGGTTCTGGCAGTCGCCGAAGTCATACTGGCAGAACCGGGTGTTGCACTGAGCGTCGCAGGTGCCGTCGCCGAGCTGGGAGTAGGAACCTGCGCATGAGAAGGGATGATTGCGATTACAGCCGGGACTGCAGTCCGGAATGTCCCAAGAGTAGTACAGGATGTGGCCGCTCTCCAGCGAGTAAAAGTCGTAGGGGAAGACAGGCCTGCCCAGGAACATGTTGTCCCTGAAGTAGATGAAGGACTTGGACAGCCCCGGAATGTGGTGCAGGTTGAACTCGATCGCTGCCAGCGAAAAGGTGGGCAAGAGAGAAGCATCTCTGAAAATCTGGTCATGGCGGACGATCTCGATCTTGGGATGCTCCGCATCCAACCAGGATGGGATCTGGCCATCGGTTACGATAAACACCTTGTGGATCCAAGGCGCATTCTTCTCCAGGGAACGCAGAGAGTACCTGAGATCGTCGCTGTCCCTCGTGCCGTTGGTGGGCAGCTGCTCCTCCACGTCCTCGCTTTCCAGAGAGCGGTAGGACTCCATCTCCCGAATCCATCGCGGATCGCTCCGGTTCTGCCAAACGTACACAGCGTCAATCACAGGGTAACAGAGCCGGTCGCTGAAGGAACGATGGCCGATGTTATTCCGGTAGGTTTCAGAACAGTAGTCCGTGCTCGTGTACGCACTGTGCCGCGAGTACAGGTGAAGGGCGATGGCCATTCCCGAAAGCACGCAGGAGAGTGTAACCAACAAGACAAAACCGCTACACATCAGAAACAGAGGGAGAAGGACAACAATATGTAACAAGAAAAGCGCTTCGACACGGCAGTCAGCAGAGCACGCTGGAAGCGCTTCCAGAGACTCGTTTCCTCTGCATTGCCGCTTCCGTCTGTGCTCATTGTTCTCGCGCGGTTACCCAGTCAATTCGTATGTTTCCGAGCCAAACGAGCTGAGAAATTGGGGGTATTTCGGTCATTCCTCAACACCAATACATAATCCGCTTCTTGTTTGCGTGAAAGGAGTCGTCTACCCTTTCTCCTCGATTCTCCCACTCATCGCCGAAGGACAACGATAGGATAGGATGAATCGCTCGTCTTCTGTTCAATTTGGTGTGGTGGTTATAATGATTTAGCACAGCAATAGTGTGTATTCATCATTAAATGAGTCTTGTAAGTGTGCAAGAGGCGCTTCTTCGCTCACCGTGTCGTAGATTTGTTCAGCAGTCATTCTCCCGTACTCGACACGGAGTATTCGTACTACGAACCGAACGAGACCTACTGTTTTCAGGTGCTCGCCTCGCGCTGAAGTGAGGACTAGGATTATCAGAATACCGACTTTCGTGTTCAGCCTTTTTTAAACGAGTACTGCTGTGACCCGTTTTTCACCCGTAGTGTAACCAATAATCAGTACCAACACGGTTTCCGTATGGACGACCGTTTGCAGTTGCCGCCTGGCACGGCGCACTGCCCTTCCAATTGGCCTTCAAGTCGTGGCTGTATTCCATGCTGACGTCGTAGATTCTTGCTATCCTCCCCAGAACAGGGGGGTTTCTGTAGCAAGAAGAGGCCAACATTTTGCGTCCAGTTTCGTGCCACACCCATCTCCTTACCATCAACAGGAGTTCTACAGTCGAGATTTCCCGTCCGAGCGACCTCTGTACGGGGATTATCCCAGTATGCCACAAGATCGTTCGTATCTCCCCGATTCCCGTTACATGACCCCCCGAGATTACCGAGATGCCTTCTACTCTCGTCCGGCCCCGGCCCCTTCCTATTATTCCCTATCTCACCCTCCCCATTACAACCCACACACCCAAGAATCCTTCCAAGAGTCCTATCCAAGGTCCTATCAGGGATCTTATCAAGGATCGTATCAGGGACCGTATCAAGAAGCATATCAGGAACCCTACCAAGAACCCTACTGTCCGTATCCTCCCGTGCCGCCTCCGGCGCCGCGCAGCACTCCACCGCCACGCGCCCAGCCCATCTCCAAGGGAATGCCCGTGTTCAACCACGTCAAGCAAAAGGTGGACGCGGTCGTGCGAAAGAAGGCCACCAACATGAAGAAGGCGCGTGCAGATTTCGAGTGGCTGAGTCGCCAGTACGCTATGTGCGACCTGGTGTGGTTGGAGTGGAGTCGGCTGGAGTTGGAGCAGGGCAACATTGTCCTCTGTCGCGAGGTGATTCTGCGCGGGCTGGAGCGTCTGCCCAACGACGAGGCGCTGCTGGAGAAGCGCGTGAAGGTGGAGGAGCGTCTGCGCAACGTGGA
>ERZ827156.2728-NODE-2728-length-17421-cov-3.279339_pt1 | contig 17421 bp, 17 predicted proteins | sample MGYA00519919_ERZ827156 | MGnify/ENA primary metagenome ERZ827156 (study PRJEB31778, sample SAMEA3449269) | human gut metagenome | biome: human gut; feature: human-associated habitat; material: faeces | place: United Kingdom | collected 2010/2012 ... | reverse complement strand
CATAATCAGCAGGCAGTTGTCCACCATATTCTTCAACGATCGTCTGTGCTGCTGCTTTTAAATTCCTTGCTCGATTGTAATAACCAAGTCCTTCCCACAATTTCATCAACCGGTCATCATCTACTTTGGCAAGATCATAAACCGTTGGCAGTACTTCCATAAAACGATCAAAATACGGCTTTACCGCTTCCACTCTTGTCTGTTGCAGCATGATCTCGGAAATCCAGATTCTGTATGGATCTTTATTCTCTCTCCATGGTAAGATCCGTTTATTATAATCGTACCAGTGAAGCAATGATCCGCTTAAATCATATCGTTGTTCCATCTATTTTCCTCTTTCTAAATAATATCCTTCAACAAATATACCAGCCCCTATTCTGACTACTCCCATGGGCAAGCCCGTGGGGTTCTGATTGTCAAGTGTAGCTTGTAATCGTACATCATTTTCAGACTTTGGAGTTACAAGTGTAAGTCTATTTAAATCAGAACTTTCATTACCAAGCAGTCCAACGACCACATTAACGGTAAATTTCTACTTTTCAGCAAGGAAGTACAGTCAATCTCCCTTATTATTAAGTTGTTAAGCTATCTTAATCCCGCTATTTAATACTTTAATCTTATGAGCCTTAATCCATGTGATTAGGGCTTTTTCTTTCTTGTAGCAATCATCAAATTCTGTAATGCATTTATCTTTATCTATATCCTGCGTCTTATAATTGTAGCAATAGAGCAGGAACGATGAATACCAATCCCTTTGTACCTCAGTACCATCTTGTAGCTTATGCATTCGGTCAGATAGTTTCTTTTTGATATAGTCATCAACAGTATGGTCGTACTGTGAGGCTCTGTAACTATTTGGTACTTCTATATATGTATATATTTCTTTTGATTCTACATTTTCTATAGTTTTGGCTATTTGTTCTGATATTTCTTTTTTTATATCTAACATTTTTTCTTTCCTTTCATTTAAGTAAATAAATTGGAACGCTAGACTTATTAATACTTTAATTTTTTTCTTAAGCGTTCCTTTAATTTTATATTTTAAGAATTTATATAATTCCAAGAGTCTCTACACATATCTTCTAATGTTTTTGTGGCTTCCCATCCCAATTCTTCTTTGGCTTTTTTAGGATTTGCATAACATGTTGCTATGTCTCCACTTCTACGTGGTGCTATTTTATATGGTACTTCTTTTCCTGTTGCTTTTTCAAATGCTTTTACCATGTCTAATACACTGTATCCTGTTCCTGTTCCTAAGTTATAAATAAATAGTCCCTTATTTTCTTTTTCTAGTTTATTTAATGCTAAGACATGTCCTTTTGCTAAGTCTACAACATGGATATAATCTCTAACTCCTGTGCCATCTGGTGTGTTATAGTCATTTCCAAATACTGATAATTGTGGTAATATTCCTGCTGCAACTCTAACTACATAAGGCATTAAGTTGTTTGGTATTCCTTGTGGTTCTTCTCCTATTAATCCGCTTTCATGTGCTCCAACTGGATTAAAATATCTTAGTATTGCTATATCCCAAGTATTATCTGATTTATATAAATCTTTTAATATTCTCTCTACCATAAGTTTTGATGTTCCATATGGATTTGTAGTTCCTCCAGTTTTGCAATCTTCTGTTATAGGAACAATTTCTGGATCACCATAAACTGTTGCTGAAGATGAAAATACTAATTTTTTTACATTATGTGCTTTCATTCTATCAAGTAAAGATAAAACTGTTGCTACATTATTTGTATAATATTCAACTGGCTTTTGTACTGACTCTCCAACAGCTTTATATGCTGCAAAATCAATTACTGCACCTATTTCATTTTCTGTAAAGATCTTATCTAGAAAATCTTTTTCAATCATATCTCCTTTATAAAATTTAAAATCTTTTCCAGTTATTTTTTTTACATTTTCTAACGCTTCTGGTTTACTATTTGAAAAGTTATCTAATATAACTAATTCATATCCTGCGTTTAAAAGCTCAATACTTGTATGTGTACCTATGTATCCTGCTCCACCTGTTACTAATATTTTTTTCATAAAACTACCTCACTTCTTATATAATCAAAATGGCAAGAAGTAATAATACTCTTGCCAGTATTTTATTATATGCATTATTATTTTAACACTAAAAACTATATATGTCAAATACTATTAAATTTCCAATTTGTCTTAATTATCTTTATTAACTTTATTTTTTAAAATAAGTGATATCATTATTGGAATTATCATACAAATTGAAAAATTGTACCTAAATAAAGATACCGGTGCAAGGAATAATGTAATATATAATCCTGCAATAAAGCTTATTGGAATAAATAAATTATAATTTTTTTGGTATACTACAAAAAATACTAAAAAAACAAATATTAAGAAATATGTACCTGATGTAAACAATGTTGAAATCACAGGAAATTTTTCCCAGTAATTATCAACAAGTATCTTTTGTAATAAATTGTTATATAATTCAAATTTGCTATCTCGAGTAATTTCTATATAATTTTCATTAAAAGCCTTCGCATCCAACATTTTATATTCCACATATGGATGATACATTCTAGAATCATAATAATTCTTATTTGGATACCACAAGCCCAAATTATTTAAAAGAAACGCTTCAACATAATCTTTTGGATCTTTTAGGCCAATTTTCAACCATAATGATAAATAATTTGTAAGATTACTTTTTACATATTCAACATTAATTGAAGCCTTTGAAGCATCCGAAATAGATTGATTATAAATATAGTACTTAAATCCATCTACATCATAACATTTATTTAATTCTATCAAATCTTCTTGGCTATAAACCTCTTTATTATAAGCATATACACGTGCTAATTGTTGAGAAGGAATTGAAGACATTTCTTGTATTGGAGATTTATTATATACATTTAAATAGTTATATAAAGGTCCCGTAACAATTTTAACTAATATAATTGAAAATACCATACAACAAACAACTATATATTTCTTAGGAATTTTTATAAATAATAATATTATAATAACAAATAGTATACAATAAATTCCATTATTTCTAAATAAGCACAATAAAAATACTTCTAAAACTAATAAAACAATATTAGACTTCTTTTCAAAATATTTTTTTTCTTCAACTAACTTTATTAAATTTAAAGTTATTAGAGTGAATAAACCTCCAAATATTGCATCTTGACAAGACGAAACAGTTATAATCATATATAATGGATAAATGCAATAAAACAATATACTTAAGTAAAACAAATACCTATTTTTCAATCTTTTTACACAAAACATACAAACCTTCGAAGAAACATAACTCAAAAAAGTCATTTGTAAAAATGAATATATTGCAAAACCAGTTTGATAACTATTAAATAATATCTTCCCTAAATATACAATACCTGACAATATAGCACTATATATTATAGAAAAATGTGAAGTTAATTGAACGTCCTCTTTAAAAAATTCCATTATTTGAAAACCGGCGTCATATCCATACACTCCAGGATAAACAGCTAAAAAGCCTAAAATTCCACATAGAAATATTGGTATAAATGATTTTATCCAAATATGTTGACACTCATTTATTGTTATTCTACTCTTTTCCAACCATTCAAAAATAAAATATATAACAGGATATATAGAAAATGTTAAAGAAATAATCTGTAATAATGTAACAAAATTCCATATTATTTCTCCATTATACTCTAATTGCCCACCTATTATAACTATTAAAGAAAATAGAGCAGATATTATTGTTAAAATTATTATAGTTCTCTTATTTTTTAAATTAAATTCTATTTTTTTATATACATATATCATGATAATTAGAATTATAACATTAATAAATTTATTTGCTTCATTAACCTGTTTTTGTCCAATATTATACGCTGCTTCTACTCCATATGTTGCGAATACTGCTGATAATATCAAAAGTATCTTTTTGATATTTATTTTTAAGTTTTCCATTAAAATTAAGCTCCCTTATATTTACTCTTTATTTTTTTTATTTTGAATTAAAATGAGTTCGAATAACTGTCTATGTTTTTTTACTATCACTTCTAAAATCAAGCCACAAACTATCATAAGAATTGATATAACAGCTAAAAATCCAGAAAATATTAGAGTTGGAATTCTAGGTACCAATCCAGTCTTAAAATATTCAGCAAAAACTGGAATGGCAAAAATAACAGACACTATAAAAAATATAGCTGCAATAATATTAAAAAATATCTGTGGCTTATATTCCTTAAATAATCTTGCAATTGTTTTTAGTACTTTAAAGCCATCGCTAAATGTATTTAATTTTGATACACTTCCATCTGGTCTATCTCGATATTCAATTGGAATTTCTTTTAGCAAGAAGTTTTTATCCAAAGCGTGTATTGTCATTTCTGTTTCAATTTCGAAGCCTTTTGATAAAACAGGAAAAGTTTTTACAAAATCTCTACTAAAGGCTCTATATCCAGTCATTATATCTCTTACTTTACTCTTGAATAATGTATTTATTAATCCTCTAACTAAGACATTACCAAAATTATGAAATGGCCTTTTGTTTTCTTTAAAATAAGTCGATGATAATCTATCACCAATAACCATATCAGCTTTTTTATCCAAAATCAAATTACACATTTCAATAGCACTTTCTTTTGGATAGGTATCATCTCCATCTATCATTAAGTAACAGTCCGCATCTATATCTTTAAACATAGATCTTATTACATTTCCTTTTCCTTGTCTATATTCATATCTTACAATTGACCCTGCCTCTTTAGCAATAATATCTGTGCCATCGCTAGAATTATTATCATACACATATATATCAGCATCTGGCAATACACCTTTATAATCTTTGATTACCTTTTCAATAGTTTTACTTTCGTTATAACAAGGAATCAATATAGCAATCTTTTTCATTAATATACCTCCACATCATATTATTTTAATATATCTACCCATTTATCTAAAATTTTATCAGGATAATATTGAGATGCTTTCTTCTTTGCATCTATTCCCATTTTTTTTCTTATGTCATTATTTGATAATAATCCATCTATTTTTTTTATCATCAAATCAATATTTCTATCTTCTATTAACAATCCATTTACACTATTTTTTATAATTTCTCTTGGACCAACATCAACATCAAAAGCAACACATGGAACACCGTAATTCATTGCCTCACATAAAACTAATGAAAAGCTCTCACTTTTTGAAGTTAGAACGAAAACATCAGATTTAAGAAATTCATTATTAATCTCATTTTCATTAAGCTTACCAGTTAAAATAATTTTTTTTTCAAGATTACAATTTTTAATCTGTTCCTCTAACTTTTCCCTCATACTTCCTTCTCCAATTATTTTTAAAACATAATTAGGATACTTTTTAACTATAACAGAAAAAATAAGTATAAGGGTGTAAAAATCTTTTACCTCTTCAAGTCTGCCTACACTAATTATTTGATTGTTAGTAAGAGTAGAGGTTTTTCCTGTCTTATTTTCCTTTATCATATTTGGAATAACGACTACTTCAGGTTTTACCTTTTCTTCTTTTAACCATTCATCATACTTTTGCTTAGCTCCTTTTGTCATTACAACTAAGTATTTTATATGTTTAAATGATCTTTTTACCTTTTTTATATATTTCTTTTCATCAATAAAAGAATGCTCCTGAGATATTGTAATTATATCATCTCTTTTAATTTGTTTTGAGAACTCAATTCTTGATGAGATTAAAATGTCAGTATTTAGTTTATTTATTATTTTTTTTAATCCAAAATATTTTGTATAAAGCATTTTGAAAGCTTTTCTCAATTCACTTACTAAATTTATTAATTTAAATTTCTTTAAAGCATTTTTTATTTCGCTTCTATTTGGCCCTGAATTAAAAATATATTTTACATTTATTCTTTCATCAAGTTCATAAAAAGATTTTCCTGACAAAATATTATACAGTGATATTATCTCTATTTTATATTCTTTTGAAAGTTCATTTGCAAGAGTAGTTACTTGTTTTTCTATTCCACCATAGTTTAAATGTAGCATTAAAAAAGTTATTTTTTTCATTATATTTCCCCTTTTAATAAAACGCATTAAGAATTGATACGCATGTTAATATATGAGCAACAAATAAAAGAATACTATATAATTTCCATTTATCCTTAATATTTGCTTTAAAGAAATTATTAGATATTGCAATATAAAATAAAGGTAATATTGGAATAAAGTACCTAGATTGTAATCCATTTATTTTATCTAAATTAATACTTGTCCACTCTGTAAATGCAACTCCATACAGTATTAAATAAATAATACCACAAATTACCAACATAATAATTCTAATTCTTTTATTTAGTTTAATACTATCCTCATTATCTGTAAACATTAATATTATATATATAGCACCTATAGTCCATAATGAAAATTCTAGTTGATACTTTGTGCTCCAACCAAAGCCATTAATTAATCCACAAAAACTATCCGCAGCAAATCTTGTTGCAAACGTCTTTATACAAATTTTTGCAGAATTAATAGGATTAGATATAACAGTTTTTACAGTATACATATCATTTTCATTAGTATTAGGATTACTTACTGCTGAAAAATTAGCAAAATATGAAATAATTATTGGAATTATAAATAAGGAAATTTTAAATATAACCCCTGTACCTTTATTTTTGAACTTTTTATTTGGAAGCATAATTGGTAACAAAAGGAGTGGGAAATATCCAAATTTACAAAGTCCTAGTGCTAATCCTTCACATGCTAAAATCACTAAATTCTTAGCAATTAATTTGTCTTCTTCAAAATAATATTTTAATATTGTTGCAATAAATAGAAAAGCTACAGAATTAGTCAGAAAATCCATATCAATTCCTGCTGCCTGTTGCAAAAATATAGGTAATGTGGCTATAAGTGCAAAAACTTTTTTAAATCTTGGAGTTGTTTTTATTGCATAATAGCATAAGATTGTTGAAATAATTAAATTTATCAATCTACAAAACAAAAATCCAATTAATATTGGTAAATTTAATAGTCTAGTCACAAAATTTACAATAGCTGAAGGTAAATATGGCAAAAAGCTTAAATATTTTGTATTTTCATAACTACTTACAGAACTATTTGTATTATTATAGTTACTGTCTCTTGTAAGCTCAGCAATGTACGATTTGCCCGAATATTTAATTTGTAAACTGTGTACATCGTGAGTAAACTTTTCCATCAATAAGTCTATACATTTAGGTAATTTTGCACTATTTTTTGCTTCTTTTGTAATAGCCATTGAGTCAACATATGATCTAATATAATGTGATGGCTCATCCGGTACATTTCCAGGTGTGATTATGAAAATCATCATTACACCTATTACTCCGCTTATACTTAAAAATATATTTTTCCATTCTTTAATACTAAATTTACGAGATAATAATATGTATAATCCAATAAGTATCGCTGGTAAAATGGCTAACATTTTATTAATCAACATAAATAAATATATACTAGATAAATATATTACAAACACTGACAATAAAAAAATACCTATGTTCCAAATTTTTATATTATCATTTTTCATTCTTTTTATTGTGTCCGTTATTCCAATTACACAAAGTGAAATAACAATTAATGAAATAACAAAAATTATTATGCTATTCGTGTTTAAACTATTCTTAAGAATATCTCCTTTTGAATTATATATATTAATGCTATTTCCTTCAATCTGAATATTTTCATCGTTTATACTATATAATGATGTTTTATTATCTGATAATTTATTTACTGTCAAGTCATCAATTACAGAAATACTCAATTTTAACTTTGTATCATTGATACATTTTAGATTTTCCCCTTCATAAATTATAGCATCGTCCTTCTTAAAATTCTCTAAGGAAAGTTTGTTCTTACTAACTATTATATCAGTAATAATTTCTCCTTTTCTTAAATTAATTGTAATGTCATTATTTTGCTTAGCATATATAGATACACTATAATTTACCATCGAAATTAGAGATAAAATAACAATTGCAATAAATAAAAAAATATTCCTTCTATTTATTATATTTTTAAACTTACTCATAATACATTTCCAACCTTTTCATACCGTCTTTTCTTTACTCTTTATATTCATTACTACTATACCACTAATAACTAATCCTGCTCCAATTATTCCATTTGCAGATATATTTTCTTTAAATATAAAAAAGCCTGAAATTAATGTTAGCACTTGTATTAAACCTGACGTTATTGGCATTATATAGCTTAAATTAAACTTTACAACAATGTTTGTAAATAATAAAAAGCTAAGAATATATGATATAAAGCCAAGTAAGCTAATAAAACTCATAGAAAAATTAAAGTCAAAACCACTAATTGCAATTGTTCCAGTATTTCCTCCAAGTTTCATAAGTACAAGACCTATAATTGTTAAAATAATATATGCTACTACTAAAATACTCTTTTTCATACTTCCCCCTTAAAAATTCATTATAAATATACCTATAATTATAAGACTCGCTCCAAAGATAGATTTTTTACTTATTTTTTCTTTAAAAAATATATTAGCCACAAACAAAGTCGCAATTTGTACTACCCCTGTTACAATTGGCATAATATAACTTAAATCAAACATTACTACAATTTTTGTAAAAAGTAAAAAGCTACATAAATAACATAAAAATCCTACTGCACTAATAGGGCTCATGGATAAATTTATTTCCTCTTTACTTGTTTTAATTTTTCCAGGATTACCACCTTTTTTCATAAACACTAATCCTGAAAGCGTTAATATAAAATAAATGCATAATAATATAACTTTTAACATACAAATTTTTCCTCTCTACCATTTTATATCGATTTTAAGTTTTTCAATCATAAATTTATAAAATTTTAAAAAAATTCCAAACATATTAAAATCATATATTTTTTTCATAATAGCAACTTTAATATTTTTTCCACCATGTTTTAAACAATATATAAAAGATAGATACTTATTTTTTTTCCATGTTAGAAAGTTACTATCTAAATACTCCTTATTCTTTTTTAGCTCATTTTTCATGTTAATACTAGGATTATATGAAAGTCTAAACATAAGTGAAATTCCAAAATGTAAAAAAGCTAATGCATCAATAACAGGTACTAATTCTTTATTATTTTCCTCATAGATTTTTCTTAATATCACCATAGAATCTTCACTCATTTTCTGTTGTTCTTTAGTTATAGTCGATATAGCTGAATCTTTCCTTACCATATAATTATACAAACAATCATTAACAAATGAAATTTTTTTTACATTCATAACAATAAGTGAAAACATCATCATATCTTCAAACACTATTGGTGGTTTTTCAAACAATTTTGCCTTCTTTATTATATCTGCTCGGTACAATTTATTCCACAAGGCTCCATTTATAGATATAATATCCTCCGGATTTTTACTAGTATATATATCCTTATTTTCAAAAGTATTCATTTCTTTAGAAAAGACATGTCCAGTTTCATTATCAATTCTAGAAAATCCACAAATAACTATATCTGCTTTTTGTTTTTTTATTTCATTATACAATCTTTCTAAGTAATTAGGTTCAACATAATCGTCTGAATCTACAATTGCTATATACTCTCCTTTGGCAATGTTGATTCCATCTACTCTAGCTTTCCAAACTCCTTCATTTTTTTTATCAATTATACTAAAATTTTCACCAAATTCTTCTTTATACTTTTTTAAAATTTCTAAAGTATTATCAGGCGATCCGTCGTTAACGCATATTATCTCTATATTTTTCAAAGTTTGGTTTAGCAAAGAATCTATACATCTAGATATATATTTTTCAACTTTATAACATGGTACAATAACACTAACGTTATACTTAAATTTACTATTCATTATTTTCCTCTTTTTTTTCTATTTCATATTTCAGTATTGCAACATCTTGTGCAAGTGATAAAATTTTCTCTTTTTGTTTCACTATTTTTTGTGTACTTCTAAAACTAATAAATAGCAAAAAAACGGCAACAAGCAAAAATAGTAAAGAAGGAGCATAGTCAACGCCAATAAGTCCAGCAAGCCAAATAATTAAATTTGGAAAAATTGAAAGGATTAATATCATTACTGTTCCAATAAGCCAAAATATACTTTCATATATGTCGAATGTTCCCTTTACAACTACACATACAATATATATAAATAATGCTACACCTAAAACAATATAAAAAATATTCATTACTTTGCACCTCTCCTTCTAAATGCATTTCTAAGAATTATAATACAAATTGTATATAAAATACTAATCATATATTTTATAGGTTTAAGTATTCCACCATGCATACTCTCACCATATTCTCTTAGTCTCATTTTTACAGGAATTTCTTCAATTTTAAATCCATTATAAAGAAGTTCAATTATTAAATTAGCATCAGGAAATTCTGGATACATTCCAAAACTACTAAATCTATCTATTGCCTTTTCCCCTAGACATTGAAAGCCAGAAGTAGGATCTGAGATCTTTTTCTTGCAAAAGACTTTAATTAAAAATGAAAATATATTGGTACCCAATTTTCTAAAAAAAGTCTGCTTATAGTTCCCTTTTTTTAAAAATCTAGAACCTATAACAATATCACAATTGGTTTCTTCCATTTTCTCTATTAATTTTCTTGCTTCACTTGCAATATGTTGTCCATCGGCATCAAACTGAATAACTCTTTTATATCCTTTCAACTTTGCATATTTTATCCCTGTTTGTAAAGCCATTGCATAGCCCATATTAAATACTTGAGATATACAAGTAACACCTTTTCTTTCAACAATATCTTTTGTATTATCTTTTGAAGCATCATTTATTACAATAATATTAGCTTCTTTAAATTCAGATTTTATTTCTTCAATAACTTTTGATATATTCATCTCTTCGTTATATGCTGGAATAACAAAAGAAATCTCTTTTTCTTTAATCATACTTATCACCTTTTCGTTTACAATTACTTATTTTTCTTTCCCTTTAAACGATTAAGTATTCTATTTAATCTTATTTTTATGCTAACACAAATATCAACCCACCTAAGCATAAACCTCATATTATGCCTTCTAAAGAAAAGTTTTGCCTTTTCTGGTTTACTAGCCCATGTAGCATCATATCTATGTACCATACAAGAATTTTGAGTAAATTTATTATCTTGGTAATCATAACTTAATGGATAAAAATACTCTCTTGGATATACAGTTAAATTTTTATTAAAGAAAGTTTGTATTTCTTGTTTAGATTTATCAAAACCCAATGGCTCTAACATTTTGGTAATTTGCCTTGGAATAGTCATAGCATATATGTCTTTTATATCAAATTCATTAATATTTTCATATTGTTTTATAAGTTTATCAATAAATTCATTATGGGGCCTTTTAGCTCCTATAACTGCAGCATTTACAAGTCCCGAATCTTCAACACCTAAAAAGCATTCATTTTTTAAAATATGAGAGATATCTTTAGTTATTTCCATGTCAGTATCTAAATAAATTCCTCCATATTCTGATAAAGCTTTAAGCCTGGCATAATCAGATACAAAAGCCCATTTCTTATTTTCGTATGCTTGTTTTACAAATGTATTTTGGTTATAATCAAAACTTTCTTCATTCCATAGTTTTATTTCGTAATCTGGTAAAAATTTCTTCCAGCTCTTCATACATTTTTTTGCAAGCTTTGATAATGGCTTAGGTCCAAACCAACAGTAATGTATAATTTTTACATTTTCACAATTACTTTCCATTTAATTTATGCCCCTTTCTAAAGTTACAGGTTTTAAATAAATATCATCAATATATTTAATATGTATAAATTTATAATAAGTTTTCTTATTTAATAAAAGAGTTAGAAAAAAAACTAAATTTTTATTTAAACAAAAAAATAACAATTTATTAAAGAACTTTTTTATTTTTCTATCATTACAAATTTCATATATAAAATACCTATTTTTTTTCATTTTCTTATTAACGATATAAATTTTTTTACACATTAATTTAAGCAATTTATATCTACAAATGAAGTTTTGCTTTGAAATAGGCTCCAATAAAGATTCATAAAATCGTCTTGTATATGTCATACATTCCATTTTCTGTTTATCATCTATAGATAAATTTTTTTCTTTATCTAATCTATTAAAAAGTATATTGAATATATCCACCATTTGCAAATTCTTTTCATTAAAATTTCTCCTCATAATAGAAGAATTAGATAAATAATATTTATAATATGGTTTGTTAATATATTTTATTTTATCAGTTCTACAAAATAATATAAGAGTTGTTCCTAAATCCTCATATATATATCCATCAGGAAATTCCAAAGTATTAAACAATTCTTTTTTTACAATTTTATTACATGAAGATGGCATGATCATGACATCAATGCACCCCCATTTATCATCAGTATACTTTTTATTTTTAGCCTCAACTATATACTCTGTGTTATTTTTTTTATCTATTGTTTCCCAATCATATATTACCATATCATATAAGCATTTATCTGTAATATAATCATTAAAAGCTTCATTATAAAAATTTTTGTCAATATAATCATCAGAATCTATAAAGCTCAAATACTTGCCTCGAGCTTTTTTTATTCCAAAATTTTTAGTGCTTGCAAGTCCACCATTTGATTTTTTATAATAAAAAAAACTTTTATTTTCTTTTATATATTTATTTATTATATTTTCTTCATTTCCATTTGAACCATCATTCACAATTATTACTTCATAGGTATACTTAAAATTTTTAAGCGAATCAGCAACAGAGTCTAAACATTTTTTTAAATACTTTTCTGTGTTGTAAACGGGAATAATCACTGAAAGTAATATATTGTTATTCATTAATTTTTTCATTAATAATATCACCTAATCATTTAAAAATTCTGATAATTTATTTTCACAAAACAAATTATACTCATTTTTCCAAATTTTATATAAATTAATTATCTCGTCTTTATTTGAAATAGCAAATTTAATTTTTTCATAAATTTCATTTATATCATCTTCTGCCTTAACAATTAAATAATCCGATAACTTACTATTTCTAAAATAATGATGATTATTTCCAGTAATACATGGAACTCCTAGTTCTAAGCTTTCTAATGGAAGCATTGGTGAACACTCAGTAAAAGTCACATAAAGATTAACATCATTTAGTGCCATTCTATTAAATAAATCTTGCCTTTCTAAATATTTAATATTTTTATCGTTTATATGTACTCCCGTCATTTTGCAAAAACTATCTACTAAATCTGTAACTGGTATTATATCTATACATGAATTTTTTAACATTGACACAGCACTTAATTGATTAAAAGTATTTTTTTCCCATCTATTACCAGCAGAATATAATCCTATGTATTTTTTTTCGTTTTCTTTTTCAAATGGCTTAAAAGTTGATTTAATATTACATACATTGTTTGGCACAAAAAATGAATTATAATTTTTTAATTTATAAAATTCTGCCATACTCTCTTTTGCAAATCCAATAGAAGAAATTATATTTCTCTCTGACAACTCTAATATATTATATAAAAAATATGACTCATTTTTTTGAACCAACATAGCATGTGAGCCATGCCATAAAAATTTTAATTTAATACTATTATTCTTTAAAGAAATGTTTTCAATTAGATTTTTCCATCCAAAAGTAATAGAACTAAAGATTATCTGATTAGCTTTTGTAGAAACCAATGCATCAGCAATCTCAAGGCACATTTTTTCTGAAAAAATCTCAACTAAAGGAATTGAAAATTTAAATAATTCCTTGGTAGAATTCATTATTCCTATACAATCTGGATTATATATAGCAATAACATCTGCATCTTTACATTTCTTTATTTCATTTAAAATATAATTTAAGTATTTTTTATCATATCCTTTTTTTAAAACAATATTACTAATATTCTTTTTATGGTTTGACATATTAAGCAGTTCCTTTCATTTTTCTATATTTTTAAAAAATCTTTAACACTTTTTTGACTTTCAATATCATAATCAATTTTCCATTTTTTATATAAATCAAAAATTTTATCCTTATTTTTAAGAGCATTATTGATTTTTTCCGAAATTTCAATAACATCATCTTCCCTATCTACAACTAAATATTCTTCTAATAATGAATCCTTAAAATAATGATGATTATTCCCAGTTATACATAAAGTTCCAACTTCCATACTTTCAATAGGTAACATAGGTGCGCATTCAGAAAAAGTTACATATAAATTGATATCGTTTTCTGACATTTTATTTAAAAGCTCTTCTCTTGCAACACTTCTTAATTCGCCCTCAATTTTTTCATTTATTCTAGAAGAAAAAACTTGACCTTCAAAATTAAGAGGTAAACTACATATTTGCGAATTTTTTATCAAGGATGCTGCTGCAATTTGATTAAACATATTCTTTCTCCAATTCATATTCGCACTATATATTCCTATTTTTAAAATATCTTCATTTTTTTTATTTAGTAAATTTTTCTTTTTATTATTAAGTATATTTTCTTTTAAATTATCATCTAATCTAACTGTATTTTTAATGAATATAGTTTTATATCCCTGAGATTTATAAAAATTAACTATACTTTCTTTACACGTTGCAAAAACATCTATAATATTTTTTTTATGTAACTCTAAAGCTTTGACATTTGTTCTCCAATTTATGGTGTCTATAACTTGTGAATTACTTCCATGCCAAAACACCTTTATTTTTATATTTTTATTTATTTTTTTTATATCCTCTGCTAACAATTCCCATCCATCAGCAAAAGCACTAAATATTACTTGTTTTACACCTACTTCATTAATCTTTCTAGCTAATTTTAAAGAATAACTCTTATCATATATTTCTTCAATTGGTATTAAATTTGTAAAGAGTTCTTTTGTTGCACTAGTTACACCTAACCAATTTGGATTATGAAAAATAATATAATCATCCTTTTTTAAATTAATTTTATCTAAGGTACATATTGCATTTATAATACATTCATTAGAATGTTTTTTATAAATATGCAATTTTTGCTTCAATTTGTATTTTTTAGAGGCTAATTTAAATCTTAACTTGTCCAATATATTTTGTATATATACTATTGCTAATGGTCCAATTCTCATAAAAATTTTTAGCTTTATCTTATTTTTTATTGATAACTTATTAAAAATATCATAATAAATCATTTTTGTACTTTCAGAAAATATTTTACCATGATTTTCATAGTCCAACGGGAAAAAATAATCATACGAATAAATATATGATGTTTCGTCTAATTTTACCATTGAATTAATCTTATCATTTAAATTTTTCCCTAATGCTTCTGAAACAATATAAGTTATACTATAATCACTTTTCTCTTTAATTTTAGATACTTCTTCTATTTTTTTTAATATACTACCTATATATTTATTATTCTTTTCTTTGGCCCATATAACCCTTGTAGATATTTTATTTTCTGTTTCGTATCCAATAAAAAAATCATTATTTAATAAAATACTTAAATCCGATACTATAATAAAATTTCCGTCTAACAATAAACCACCTTTTTGGTATATAATAGATAATCTTAAATAATCTATAAGTAAATCTTCTCTTATATAATTAATTTTATCTTTAAACATGTTATCTAAATTCATATAATTTATATTATAATCGCATTTAAAATATTTTTCGTACATTTTCTTATATTTTTTAGCACAATTAAAGCAATATATATTTTTATTCATGTTATCCCTACTTCTTTTATAATTTATAAACTAAAATTTCACGAAATTAATATTATGATTAATGATCTAATTTCTTTGCAAGACGTTTTGCTTCTATTATACAATCTTCCATTGAACAATATGTCCATGCGCCATATCTTCCAATACTAAATATATTATTTTTTTCAAAATCGTTCATTAAATCATTTATTTTTGTATTAGTTTCATTACTAATATGTATGTAAGCAGGATCCATTATAATAGAAGACCAAGATACCAATTCGTTATCTTTTATTACACCCATTTTTTCCAAGTTTTGCAAAGTTAATTTTAATTGTTCATTGATATCTATATTATCATCTTTTTTAAACCCTATTTCTATATACATACTTAATTTATCAGAATCAAGTATATTATCGTAAAAACCTATTCTGTAAAAATTTATATTTTTGTCTGGAATATATATCCAATGCTCTTTCATGTCTGATTTTTTACTAAATCCTAAATTTAAAACTAAAACTTTATTATATGACAAACTCTTAATAAGATTTTCATAGCTATTATTTAGCATTTCTAAAAATCTATTTAATGGTGAAGTGTTAATTAAATAATCATATTTTATTTTATCACCTGTACTTAATAATGCTATTTTTGATTCACTGTCAATAGATACTATTTCAGTGTTTAACATGACTCTTGACTTATCAAGTTTATCATATATTTTTTCAATAAAGTAACTAGCTCCAAATACAGGATATAAAAAAGTATTATTATATGATTTATCCTTTGAATCTTTCATATTATTTATTATTTGTTTAATATCGGCATATGGGAAAAATCTTCCCATTGCTTCTTTATCCAAAATTGATAAATCACAGGCATATAATTTTTCATTATATGGTCTCAAAAATTTTTCAACAATAGCCTTACCAAATTTACCATATAACATATCTAGAAAATTTTCATAATTTTCCTTTTCTTCTTTATTAAAAAGATCATACAAGCATTCAATAAATTCATCTTTTTTTAACTGATGTATATTTGATTGAAAAGGATAATCTATAAAATCCCCCTTATAATATATTTTTGTATTTTTATTTTTACAAATAATATTTTCTTCACCTACATTATCTATAAACATCTTCTTTATTTCATCAGTTTTAAAATGAAAAAAATGTCCCGCATAATCCCATATATAGTCACCTTTTTTTATTGTTCTGCAAAATCCTCCTACTTCATTTTCTTTTTCAACTGCATATTCTAGTGTTTCATCTTTATTTATTGTTTTTAATCTTCCTGTATTTTGATTAGAAATCAACTTATTTTTATTGTTGGTTTGAATCTCTGTATATTCATCTACTTTAGTTTGTATTTTATTTATTTTTTGTTACTTTTTCTATTGTGATTTGCCCTAGTATTCCATTTTTAAATTCGTCTAATAGCATTTTTGACATTTTTTCGTCGTCTATATTTCCTCCTGATATTATACATCCTCTTTTTCTTCCTATTTCTTGCATTATTTCATATATGTTTTGGTTTTCTGGTTGATGTTCTTGTTTCATTATTTCTTTTATATATTCTTCTTTTAGTTGGTATCTTTGACATAGTTTTTCTGGATATTCTTTTATTAGGTATTTTGTTAGTTCATATGCTACTTCTATTCTGTCTAATACGTCTTCTTTGATTGTTCCTGTAAATGCTAAGTGTAATGCTACTTCATTGCTTTCGAATTTTGG
>ERZ827156.2723-NODE-2723-length-17434-cov-11.050003_pt1 | contig 17434 bp, 19 predicted proteins | sample MGYA00519919_ERZ827156 | MGnify/ENA primary metagenome ERZ827156 (study PRJEB31778, sample SAMEA3449269) | human gut metagenome | biome: human gut; feature: human-associated habitat; material: faeces | place: United Kingdom | collected 2010/2012 ... | reverse complement strand
TCTTGCCATAGTGAATTACCGCCTTTTCTTTGTAGTATAGATCAAAACGATTGTAATTTCCAGCAATATTTTTAAAAATCATCAGGTCAATACACTACATTATATCACATTTTTCTAAAAACAACATCTATTTTTTTGTAATAAGTTTGTTTTTTACCTTTCTACCAGAATTTTACAAAAATTTTACTAGAATAAACAAAAAAGTCCTTCAAAGTCTTGATGCAATCTATTTTTCCTTTTCCCCATCCACCATAATCCGAATCGGAGTTTCTACCTCATCATATTATACAATTTTTCTGACAGATTGTTACTGTTTCTTTCTACCTTGCAAAAAATATTTCTTAATTTTTTGACATAGTTACAAAACAAACCATATACATCAACAGATTTGTACAATAGAAAATACAAATTTTACTTTTAGATAACATATGAACTTCGTCATACACTGAAAAGAGACAATTCGATGCTATAACTTGTTACAGTCAAATTACATGAAACGTTCGAATTCCAGATAGATTACGACTTTCTGTCAAAGCAGTAATAAAAAGAATATCTGAATAGTACAAGTACATATCAATGTAAAATAAGAAATCACTGTAAAATACATAAAAAAGAGTCTTAAGAAGTCTTTTCTTTTTTCAAGTGTCAAATATGAAATTATATATTAATTGATAATGTTTTCAATGTCAATCTCTATTAATGTCCGTATATATTAAAAATGTTCTTAAAACAATTCTATATCTATATTTTTCATATTGAATTTTTCTATACAAAAAAGAAACACATAAAATTACTAATATAATAATATTATATTAGGAGGATATGTATGAAAAATAAATTTCTAGTTTTGGGTGGAGACTTAAGAAGTATAAAATTAGCTGAAATGCTTGCTGAAGATGAAAACAAAGTTTACTCATATGGTCAGGAGAAATCTGAAGAAATAGTAGAAAACAACTATATTGAAAAATGTAGAAACTTAAATCTAGCAATAGAAAAATCAGAATTTATTGTTGCACCTGTACCTTTTACAAGTGATGGAGTAAATATTAATTGCTCTTTTAGTGAAGAAAAAATACCAATAGAAGAGCTTTTAAAAAATAATAAAACTAAAACCTTTTTTGCAGGAAGTATTAACAATGAAAACTTAAAAAAGTTAAAAGAAAAATATTTAGATGTTATAGATATTATGAAAAGAGAAGAATTAGCAGTTTTAAATACTATTGCTACAGCAGAAGGAACTATAGAAGTAGCTATAAAAAATACAGGTAAAATTTTACAAGGAGCTAATGTTTTAGTATTAGGCTTTGGAAGAGTTGCTAAAATTGTTGCAGCTAAATTTAATAATTTATCAGCAAAAGTTACAGTTGCTGCAAGAAAAATAACAGATTTAGCTTGGATAGAAGCATATGGATATAATAGTTTGGATATAAATAATATGTTGTATGACTTAAAAGATTTTGATATTATTATTAATACTGTACCTCAAACAATTATTAAAGAAAGAGAATTGAAACATATGAATTCAGATGTTTTATTAATTGATTTAGCCTCTCAACCTGGAGGAATTGAAAGCAAAGTCGCAATAAATATGGGAATAAAATTTGTGTGGGCTTTGGCTTTGCCACGGAAAGGTTGCACCAATTACATCTGCAAAATATATAAAAGAAACAATTTATAATATAATAGCGAAAATGTAGAAAAATGTCGAAAAACGCGATGAAAAATTGGAAAAATTTTCCAAAAAAGTATAGACAAAGTTATTTAAAAGTTGTAAAATAAAAGATGTAAAAAGTTGCAACAAAAAAAATAAAAGTATAGGAGGCAAAAGAAAATGGAAATTCTAAAAATTTCATCAAAATCAAACCCTAATTCTGTAGCAGGAGCTATTGCAGGTTTGATAAAGGAATCACAAAGAGCAGAAATGCAAGCAATTGGAGCAGGAGCGTTAAATCAAGCAGTAAAGGCAGTAGCGATAGCTAGAGGTTTTGTAGCACCAGCTGGAGTTGATTTAGTATGTATACCAGCATTTGCAGAAGTTGAGGTAGAAGGAGAGGATAGAACAGGAATAAAACTTATTGTTGAATCGCGTAAATAATGAATATTAGCCAAGAGTAAAAAACTAATTTTATAAAATGAATTGTAAATAAGAAACCTAAAGTATATAATATTTTAGGTTTTTTTGTATTGCGACTTGAATTATAACAAGCTCACTTTCGTTCGTTTGGTCGCTTACGCGGTATTTCAAAACAATATAGTATCAAATTTTTTAAGTCAAATATTGATGTGCTGTGATTTGCAACAACGTTACAATTGATATGAAAATAAATATTAAAATTAATTGCATTAATTAATATTAAATGCTATAATTGTTGTGGCAATAAAGATTGTAACAAAAAAATATAAAATGGAGGGATTGTTATGGATAAATTAAAAACAGGAATATCATTAATAATATTAGGAAACATATTATATTTAGCATACATATTTTTTACCGGTAATGAAACAAGTTCTTTTGGAGATTTTTCAAGAGGGCTATTATTAGGATTATCAATTGGAACTAATTTGGTAGGAATTATATTGACAGTTATTTATATATCAAAATCAGATAAATAATAATATTGATTTACAAATATGCCTTTAGAAAGGAATGAAAGTAAAAATGGAAAACAAAGAAAGGTTTAAAGTAAAATCAAAAAAAATAATTAATAGTTTTAAATATGCAATTCAAGGCGTTTGTGCCTCATTTAAAACTGAAAGAAATATGAAAATACATTTTTCTATAATGATTTTGGTTATTATTGCAGGAATTCTTTTTAAAATTAATAAATATGAGTGGGCTTTATGCATATTATGTTTTGCAATTGTAATTAGCGGAGAACTTTTTAACACTGCTATTGAAAACATTGTTGATATGGTAATGCCATATAAAAATGAAAAGGCTAAACTTATTAAAGACATTTCTGCTGGAGGAGTATTAGTATTAGCAATTGGTGCGGCAGGAGTTGGATTAATAGTATTTATACCTAAAATATTAAGATAAAATGCTAAATTTGCAAAAAAGCTTGAAATATGCTAAAATAAAGGTATATATTGTAAAAAGGCAAAGTAAACGAAAGTTTATGACGCAAAGTCAAAGGTCTAAAAGTTTTTTAAACTCAAGATAACTAGACTGCACATAGGAAAAGGAGTGATTTCTATGAACAAAAAGAAAATTTTAAAAATTATTGGAATAGTACTTTTAATAATAATCGTAATAGTATTAGTCCACACAATCAGAAATTACATTATAATAACAAATTTACAAAACAAAGTATCAAAATACACAGAAAGTACAAATTATTACACTAAATCTATATCAACAGAAAATGGAATGAAGGTAACAATTGAATATTACAAAAAAGACAAAAAAGAAGTTTTGAAATTAGAAAGAGACTTTGAAGGAAAAATAGCCAAAATGACAAACTACAATAATGGAGAAAGAGTAGACACATTTTGGGACAGTGAAGAAGGAAAAAAAGTAAAGTTAAACAATAATACAGCATTTATGGAAGTAAACATATACAACTTTTTAGAAACAGATAGCAAATGGCAAACCTTTTTAAGTAGTATAACAGCAAAAATAAAATCAACAGAATGTAATGTCAAACAATGTTATGAAGTAAAAGGATTTTTATCAACAACATCATTAACAGAAAAAGGCTCAAAAGTATATATAGAAAAAGATACAGGACTATATGTAAAAGCAATAGGGGATAACATGATGATGGAAAGAGAGTATGAATTTGATAATGTAGATGATTCTATATTTGTAGAACCTGATGTAAGTCAATATTCTTTAGATGAATAAAATACAAATAGTTAGAAATTAGGTGGTTACTAAAAATAGTAAGTACCTAATTTTTTATATTAGGAAAGTTTTTCAAACTTCCTATAATATAAAAATAACAATGCACAGAAATTTGATTTGCAAATTTTTGCACGCGAACAAAGACAGAGCATGTAAGATATTAAAAAGTTAAATAATTTTAGTCATGCCCCTTTTGTTCTAAAAAAATGATATAAAAGTGTAACCTTTTGTTAATTGGGATACACTATATAAATGTAAGATGTCTTATAAAGGAGTTTTGGAGTTGAAAGATTTAAAGCAATTAGAGTATTATTATAAAAATAATGAAATTGATATGGATAGAATAATAGAAGATTTTACACCATATATAACTACCATAATAAATAATGGAACAAATGATGTAGTTTCATTTGAAGACAAAGAAGAAATTTTTTCAGACACGTTTTTTATATTATGGAAAAATAGAAATAGATTAAACATAAATGTATCTTTAAATTCATATTTAGCAGGAATAACTAGAAATTTAATAAAAGAAAAATATAGAAAATTAAAAATTGTCTATGATATTGAGGATTTTGAAAATGTTTCATTAAATAACATAAATATGTATGAAAATGATAGAGAATTAATTTTTGATATAGAGCAAAAAATCAAAGGATTGAAAGATATTGATATTGAAATTGTAAATTTATTTTATTATTCGGCTATATCAATTAAAGATATAGCAAAAAGACTAAATATTTCTGAATTAAATGTAAAGACAAGATTACATAGAATACGAAAGAAAATAAAGAATGAATTAAATCATGGAGGAATTTAGAAATGGAATTTGATAAAAATAAAATAAAAACTAAAATTGCTATATCAAAAATTAAAGAGGAGAGTGATATAGTTATGGAAAAGAAAACAAAAAGTGTATTTAAAACAGTAGTAACTGCAATAGCTGGAATAATTTTAAGTACGGGTGCTGTATTTGCAGGAACAAAAGTATATGAAACTATTTGGAAAACCCCAGAAAAAATACAATTTTCTTCTGGCAATTTTGAAGAAATTACAGAAGAAAGCAAAAAAGAGAATATATCTGAAGAAGAGGCTAAAAAAATTGCAATAGAAAAATTAAATCAAATAGGCTTTAATGCTGATATTGTCGGAACAAATCATTATAAAGCAGAGATAGGTTCAGATAAAATAATGTATAGGTTTAACACAAGCGATAATTATGAGATAACAATTGATGGGCAAACGGGAGAATTTTGTGACCTATGGAATAATAATAAAAATATTCAAGACCGTAGTATTGAAATAACACAAGATGAGGCAATAAGCATTGCTAATAAGTATTATAAATTATTTGGCTATAAAGAAAAAGAATATGAAATTTCAAGAATATGGTCAAATAATAATCAGGGTAGTGGCGAAGGTAATGGATATAAAATAGATATAGTATATAATAAAAAATATGGAGATTTATTTAATCCTTATGAAAGTATATGGGTTTCTGTTGAATCTAAAGATAAAGATATAGACTGTTTTTCAGTTGATAATATTCCTTTTGATAATAATGAAGTGGTTGTAACAGAACAAGAAGCGGTGGATATTGCACTAAAAGAAGATGAAAAGATAAAAACTAATAAAGTTGAAAGCACTAAAGCAAAATTAATGGTAGTAAAAATGAATGCTGATGCTTATGATAGAATAAATAATACCGATAAATATTATAAAGAAATGCAAACACCTAATTATCCAGTTGAAGAGAGAACTTATTATAAGATAGATGATAAAATAAGAAAAGCGTGGGTAGTTGTTATAAATTATGAAGACAATTTTGAAAATGATGTAGCAAAAAGATATACAGAGGGTGCATATAGTTATTTTGTTGATAGCACAACAGGCGAAATAATAGGAGGACATACAATGGACTATATTTATAGCCAAAGTAGATAAATTTGATTGAGGTATTAACAATGCTAATACCTCTTTAAAATTATGCTTGAATTTCAAAGTCACTAATAAAATAACCTAATTCATTTAATTTTGAATGTAATTTATTAATAGGCAGTCTTAAAATGTATTCCCACAAAATACAAGTAGAGTTTATTTGTAACTTTCTATATATAAAGCTTTTGCAATATAAGGAATTATTTCTTTAAAGTTATACCAACCTGAACTTTTGCTATTATTTGCTCCGCCATTAGGGTTTGAAATATACACCATATCTTTGTCGTCACTAGCAAGCAAAACCATATAGTGAGAAGCGGTAGTCCAACGATTATTGTGAGGCTTATTCCATACACAAATTAAAATAGGTCTATTAGTTTGCAAATGTTCTTGTATTTTTTCTTTAGACAGATGAGCAGAATCATAATAAAAATCTGTATTTTTAATATTAAAGGTCTTTGACAGTTCTTGTGAAAGAGAATCATATTTTAATATGGGATTATATTTTTGTCTAAGTGCTTCTGGAGAATAATGTTTATTATATCCACTTAAAATAATTGAAAGTGCTGTTATACCGCAACCATTTTCTGCCATAGTTCCACCCCAATATTGATTATTACTCCAAGAAGAATTGCCATTTTGTTTGTATTCAATATAAGTTTTTTTATTATTTTCAGTAGTTGTAAATGTAGTAAAATAACCATCTTTATTTTTGATTTTTTCTTGTCCTATTCCAGAATAATTTTTATTTACATCTTGTTTGATTGTTTTATATTCAGAAGAATTAGTTACTTTAGAAATAAACTTATTTAAGTTATAGGATAAGTCACTAAATGAGCAATTTTTTAATAATAAACATATTCCTAAAATTATTAACAATCCAATTATTTTTTTCTTTTTCATTTGATTTCCTCCTCATTTAAGATATTTTTATTATAAAACTAAATTTAAAAATAAGTTTTAAGAAAATCTTAAATAAATCTTAATATTTTCTTACATTTTAAAAGAGTTATAGAAAATATTAAAAAAATATGATAAAATCTAAAAGAGAAAAGAGGAAAATATGAATATTTTAGTATTAGATGATGAAAAGGAAATTGCAGATTTAGTAGAAGTTTATTTAAAAAATGAAGATTATAATGTTTTTAAATTTTATAATTCTAAAGAAGCAATAAAATGTATTGAAAATCAGAAATTAGATTTTGCTATTTTAGATGTAATGATAAAAGATGTTAATGGATTTGAAATATGTAAAATGATAAGAGATAAAGGATTAAACTTTCCAATAATAATGCTTACAGCTAAAGTTGAAGATAAAGATAAAATAGAAGGTTTGGCGGTTCGGTGCTGATGATTATATTACAAAACCATTTAATTCATTAGAACTTATTGCAAGAGTAAAATCAGCTTATAGAAGATATACAAAATATAATGAAAAAGAAGATGATGATATTATTTATATAGATGGATTAAATATAGACCAGAAAAAGCATATATGCAAATTATACGATAATAATGTTGATTTAACACCAATAGAATTTGATATATTATTGTATTTGGCACAAAAAAGAGGAGATGTAGTAAGTTCAGAAGAATTGTTTGAAAAGGTGTGGAAAGAAAAATATTTAGAAAATAATAATACTGTAATGGTCCATATTAGAAGAATAAGAGAAAAATTAAAGGAAGATACGAAGAAACCTAAATTTATAAAAACGGTGTGGGGAGTTGGATATAAAATTGAAAGATAAAAAATTATTTAAAGAAAAAATGAAAATAATAGGAGAATTGCTTTTTAAAATTATAGTTTATTATACTATAGGAATAATTTTCTACACAGTAATTTTAGATGCAATGTTAGGAAATTTTCTAGGAAATTCTTTATATAAATTAAATTATAATTTATATGATTGGTGTGTTACAAATAAACTAACAATTTTTTTATTTTACAATATAGCTATTTTAATTGTTGCTTTATATAGATTTTTTACTAAAAAAATTAATAATATGCAAATTTTGTATAAATCGTTAGATAATATATTAAATGAAAATAGATCTAAAATAGAATTACCCTCTGAAATGACTGAATTTTCAGAAAAATTAAATCAGATTAAATATGAGTATATTTTGAACACAAAAAGAGCAAAAGAAGCAGAGCAAAAGAAAAAAGATTTAATAATGTATATGGCTCATGACTTAAAAACGCCTCTTACATCAGTAATAGGGTATTTATCTTTGCTTAATGAAGAAAAAGAAATTTCAAAAGAGTTGCAAGAAAAATATATAAAAATAGCTTTGAATAAATCATTAAGGCTTGAAGAATTAACAAACCAATTTTTTGAAATTACAAGATATAACTTAAAGGATATGCCTATAACTAGAACAAAGATTGATTTAGTCATGCTGATGGAACAATTAGTAGAAGAATTTTATCCAATGTTAGAAGAAAGACATTTAAAATTGAAAGTTGCCAAACCAGATTTTTTAATGTATAGTGCAGATGGGGATAAGCTAGCAAGAGCATTTGGAAATTTATTGAGAAACGCTATTAACTATAGCTATGAAAATACAACTATTAAAATAAAACTGTTTGAAAATGAGAATGATGTAAAAATTATATTTGAAAATGAAGGAGCTACTATTCCTGAATATAAACTCGAAAAAATATTTGACAAATTTTATAGAGGAGATGAAGCAAGGCAAACTAATAATGGTGGTACAGGATTAGGACTTGCAATAACAAAAGAAATAGTAGAATTGCATAATGGAACTATAAATGCAACAAGCAGTAATGAAAAAATAAAATTTGAAATTATATTGAAAAAATGATAAAAAATCTAAAGAGGGAATATAAATATGGATTTAAAAAATTTTGCAATTATACTTGACAAGTTACAAAAAAGTTGTATAATAACATTATGTTAAATCAAAACTCAATTTATTTTGCTTCTTATTATTTTCAAATAAATCTATTAAAAAATAGCATTTGAAATAAAAATAATTTTATGATAAAATCATATTTGCTTAAAACAGGAGGAAATATGAAGAATAAAAATATAATTAATTTAAAACAATTACCAACAACAATAATTATAGTAATATTACTACTTTTAATTGGATATGCTTTACCCATAAATGAAAATAATAATGAAATTTCTCAAGAAAATATAACAATTAATTCTAATATTGAAATAGATAATATTCCACCGTATTCAGGAGAGACTGTTGTTACAATTAATAATGATGTGCCATATTTTGAAGATAAAGATATAACTACAGAAAATTTTGAAGACTATTCATCACTTGATAAATTTGATAGAGCAGGAGTAGCTTTTGCTAATATATGTAAATATACAATGCCACCAGAAGGAACAAAAAGAGGGAATATTTCATATAAACCTACTGGTTGGGTTCAATATTTGTATGGAGAAAATAATAGCAAACATTTATATGAAAGATGTCATTTGATTGCATGGCAATTAGGAAATGAAAATAATAACAGACAAAATTTAATTACAGGCACTTCGCAGATGAATGCAGCAATGATAGAATATGAAAATATAATTGCAAATTGGATTAAACAAAAAAATAAGCAAAATAAGAATTATCATGTTTTATATAGAGTAACACCTATTTATAAAGGGGAAAATAAATTAGCAACTGGTGTACAATTAGAGGCAAAGTCTGTTGAAGAAGAAGGTGTATCTTTCAACAAATTTATATATAATGTACAAGATAATTTTGAGATTGATTATAGTACGGGTAAAGCAAAATTGATAGAATAAAATAAATAAAAAAGGAGGAAAATTTGAAGTTAGACTTAAATAGAATAACAGAAAAACTACAACAAAATGATTTTATAAAAAATTTTATAGAAGAATTAAGTGGGGCATTAGAAAATTTTAGCCATCAAAATCAAGTAAAAGTTGAAAAAGAAGAAGAAGTGGAATTAACTCCAGAAGAGGACTTAGAGTTTTATAGAAAAGAATCTAATTTTTTACAAAATTACTTTAAGGATGAATTATCAGATTTAAGTAAAGGAGAAATATATCTTGTTACAAACAAATATGAAAATGATTATGAATATCATAGATATAAGGTCGCTCAATATATAGAGGGGCATGAACGTAAATATATTGCTTTTGAAAAAGATTTACCTGAAAATGTACAATTAGGAGATATTGTTAGAAAAATAGATGGGAAATATATTTATGATAAAAAAGCTACACAATATGTTAAAAATTCTTTAAATGAAATTAAACAAGATATAATAAATAGAAGAAATTAGTAATAAAGTGTGCCTAAAACAAGATAATATAAATGAGATTTGAGTTAAAATTTTAACTTAAATCTCATTTTGTCTAAAATATTAAAATATTATAAAAATAGTATGTGCATAACATTAAATTATAAGATTGCTCCAAGTACGAAAATTCCTAAAATATCATTATATATTTCATTAAATTGAGAAGTTGGAAGAGGAGCCACTCCTTCGCCACATTCAATAGTGTAACCAGGTTTATTGAAATTTTGAATAAACCAATCTTTATAACCAGCAAAACTTGAGTTAAAAGGTGTGCTTTCTAAAGAGTATCCAGAAGCAGCCTCAAATTGTTTACCTATATATTTAGCATCAGGTGGAGCATAATCTTGAAATTGCCAATAAATTACTTTTCCTTGTGTGTGAAAAGTGATGACTAGCCTAAAGTTTTGCAAAAATGTAAAACTATAAATGTTAAGAGCTTCTGGTTCTGTGAGTGGGCCAAAACCAACAAAATCACGTGGGGCAGGAGATGTATAACCTTGAGCAAACTTTATTTCACGGGCTTTTAACCAACCAGCAGGAAATTGTAAATTTAAATCCACACCTCTAATATTTGCCTTCCAACCATTAGGAAATGGAATATTAGGGTATCTAGAAGCAATTAATTTTGTATTAGAGTATAAAGAAGAATTTTTAGGAATTTCACCAGTAACTAAATTTACTCCATCAGGATTAACCATAGGCATAATATATATTGTAGAATTATTATATAATTCTCGTGCTGAATAGCCATAAATAGGTAGATTGTTTGTATAGCAATAACAATAGTCTGATAAAAATTTCATAACCAAAGGTGTTGTTATCCACTCATTAGCGTGTATACTTGCAGAATAAAATACTTTGTTGTTTCCTTGACCAATTTTTATTATTGGAATAGAATTACCAAGAACGCTTTGACCTGCAGAAAACACATCAATAAAGGGATAAAGAGTTTTTAAAGAATTTATATTAATTTGCAGAATAGAATAACTATAACTGATATTTGTTGGAACAATAAAACCTAAACCACCGTTTATGTACGGAGTTAAAGCATTCCACGTGGCATTTCCTACTATTCCATCAGGAATTAGATTATATTTTCTTTGAAAAGCAATAACAGCAGTTTTTGTATTATTTCCAAAAATACCATCAATATTACCTTTTAAAAATCCCAATTTTATTAATAAATTTTGCAAAAATTCAACTAAAGGACCAGTATTACCAACTTTTAAAGTTCTCATTTTAATTTCATTCCTTTCTTAAGGCGAATCAAGTTGTTTTATCTACTTGTGTAAATAAAAACAACCATATTACCTAAAGTATAATATGAAATAAAATATAAAAAGTTACCAGAAAAAAACTAAATAATTTGTACTTGTTTTTGGTCGCTTACGCGGTATTTCAAAACAATATATTATCAAATTTTTAAAGTTAAATATTGAATTGTAATAAAAATTTAGTATAATTATAAAAAATTGAATTTTAGACTTGTAATTATGAGTAAGTAATTATATAATTATTTTAGCAAAACATTGCAAGCAATGTTTACAAAATGTTTGCAGGAAATAAAAACTATACACTGCCAAAGAAGAAAATAATATAGAATAAAAATTTTAAAAAATAGATTTTATTTGGAATGGAGATAATTTATGTATAAAAGAACAGAAACAAAACCTATATATGTTGGGAATGTAAAAATTGGTGGACAAGATAAAGTAGTAATTCAATCAATGTGTAATACGAAAACAAAAGATATAAAATCAACAGTAGAGCAAATTATAAGGTTAGAAAATGCTGGATGTGAGATTGTTAGAGTGGCATGTTTAGATATTGAGGATGCAAAAGCCATAAAAGAAATAAAAAAAGAAATTCATATACCAATTGTAGCTGACATTCATTTCGATTATAGAATAGCTTTACAAGCTATTGAATCTGGAGTAGATAAAATAAGAATTAATCCAGGGAATATAGGAAGTGAAGAAAAAATAAAAGCAGTTGTTGAAGCATGCAAAAATAAAAAAATACCAATTAGAATAGGTGTTAATGCAGGCTCTTTGGAGAAAGATATTTTAGAAAAATATGGAAAGCCATGTAGTGATGGTATGATTGAAAGTGCTAAAAGACATGTAAAAATATTGGAAAATCTTAACTTTAAAGATATGGCTATATCTTTAAAAGCTTCAAATTTAGATATGTGTGTAGAAGCATATGAAAAAGCTGCAAAAGAATTTATTTATCCATTACATCTTGGAATTACAGAAGCTGGTACAGCATTTAGTGGAACAATTAAGTCAAGTATTGGTTTAGGAATAATGTTAAGAGAAGGTATTGGAGACACGATAAGAGTATCTTTGTCAGATGACCCAGTAGAAGAAATTGCAGTTTGTAAAGAAATTTTAAAAAATTGTAATTTGTATAAAAATAGCCCAAAACTTATTTCCTGCCCAACATGTGGAAGAATAGCATATGATTTAATACCAATTGCAAAAGAAATAGAAAAATTTTTACAAACTTTAAATGCAGATATTACTGTAGCAATAATGGGTTGTGCGGTAAATGGCCCTGGGGAAGCAAGAGAAGCAGACATTGGTATAGCAGGTGGAAATAAAGAAGGTGTGTTGTTTAAAAAAGGAAAAATTATAAAGAAAATTAAGCAAGAAGATATAGTAGAAACTTTAAAAAAAGAGATACTTGAAATGATTTAAAAATGCATTAATAGATATGGCATAAATCATAAAGATACATAAACGAGAAGGGAACGAGATCGAAAATGAACAATGATTTTGAAAAAATGAAAGAAAAATACGGGATGAATTCAAAAGAAAAAATTAGACAAGAATTATTAACAAGCAGACAAGAGCTACAAGAATATGAGCAAATAATTTTAAATGAAGATTATGAAAAAAAAGATGGAATTGACATTTTATTTACACTAGAAGATTGCTTAAGAATTTTAAAAGAAGAAGGAAAAATGCAAGAATTATTACAAAGTGATGAAAAAATAAAAAATGATTTTCTTCAATATAATAGCAAATTACATGGTGTTTCTCATACTAGAAGAGTGAATTTTTTTGCTACACTTATTATGGTTTTTGAAAACGTAGATTCTAAAACAGAAAAGTTAATTAGAGCTTTTGTACAAAATCATGATATTGGTAGAGTAAATGACTATGAAGATAGTGAGCATGGTGCAAATAGTGTTAAAATACTAGAAGAAAATATAGATAGATTAGCTTCATTAACAGAAGAAGAAAAAGAAAAGGTTGAATTTATGATAAAAGAGCATTCATTAAGCAATTCACGAAATGAACAGGATTTAGACGATTTGTTTACAAAAAAAGCTCAACAAAAGTTTAATGAGCTTTCACAAGAAGAAAAACAAGAAAAAAAACCAGATGATATAAAAGAAGAGTTTTTTAGCAAAGAACAAGAAGAATGGAAATATCTGCTTGATATGTGTAAAGACGCGGATAAACTAGATAGAGTAAGATTAGACCCTATTGGCATTTTTCCAAGTGAAGGATTAGATATTTCAAGATTATCTTTAAGCAGTAGTAAGGATTTAGAAAATGTTGCTTATGAAAGTCTTGATAAAATATTATTGATATTAGATAATGAAAGAGAATTACAAAATATAGAGCGAGAATTGGAAGAACTAAATAGAGAGCGTGGAATTGAGCCGGAAGATGATGATGGGGAAAGATAAATATTAATAAAAAATTGAAAGACATACATTATTTAATATATATAACATAATATATATTAAATAATATACAAGGAGTATGTTTAATGGAAAAAATTTTATTAATTGATCAAAGTATAGAAGATGTAGAAGAGTTTTTTATTCCATACATAAATTTTTTGAAAAAACGAGGATATGAAGTTCACTGTGTAATAAGTGAAAATAAAAATATTAAAAATAGTGATAAAACATTTTATTTGCAATTTTCAGAAAAACTGTTTACTATAAAAAATATAAAAGCATATAAAAAATTGAAAAAATTAATATATGAAAACAACTATAAATTTATTTATAGTATTAATTTAATAGGAGGAACATTAGCAAGATTAGCTACAAGAAAAAAATGTAATACAAAGGTTATATATGCTACTAATGGTCTTCCTTTTTACAATGGTGATAAAATAAAAAATTGGTTGATATATTACCCAATTGAAAAATATCTTTGTAAATTTGCTAATATAATTTTAACAACTAATCAGGAAGATTATGATTTTATAGAAAAAAGGTTTAAAGTACAAAATTTGAAAAAAATAAATGGCTTTGGGATAATTTGTAAAAACAGTACTAAAAAATTAAGTAAACAAGAAATAAAGAAAATATATAATCATTTTGATTTAAATGAAAAAGATTATATTTTTTTGAGTATAGGAAATTTAACAGAAAACCAAAATCACATAATGCAAATAGATGCAGTAAGAAGATTAATTTTTAAATATAAAAATATAAAGCTCTTAATTGTTGGAAAAGGACAATTAATGGGTTACTTGAAATTTATTATAGAAAAATATGAATTAAATAATAATATAATATTAACAGATGAATTAGAATATATACCTAAATTACTAAATTTAACAAATGTTGTGTTGTCTACTGCAAAAGCAGAAGGAATTTCAGCTAATTTGGTAAAAGCAATGGTGCAATGTAAGCCTATAATTGCAACAGATGTAAGAGGAAATAAGGAATTATTAAAACAAAAAAATTTAGTAAAAAATACTGATGAATTGATTAAAAAGATGAGTATTTGTATTAATGCTAATAAAAGTAAGGAAATTTATGAAACTCAAAAATATGAAGTAGAAAATGTGTTGCAAGAGGTTTTTGGTTTATATACTTGAAAAAAAATACATCTTATGGTAGATTATATATAAATTAAAATTTAAAGTTTTTAGAAAGGATGAAATAAAAATGAGTGAGAAATTAGTTAATGTAATAGTAGGAGCTTTTGGAGGGTTAACTACAATGGCATTAGGTAAGGAAATTTTAGTTTTTATAATTTCATTATTACCAATTTTAGAATTAAGAGGAGGTTTATTAGCTGCTGCATTAATTGGTTTAGATCCAGTACCTAGTTATATAATAAGTATTATTGGAAACATTTTGCCAGTTCCTTTTATTTTGTTATTAATAAATAAAATTTTAGATTGGATGAGAAAAAGTAAAAAATTTAAAAAAGTTGCAAAATGGCTAGATGAGAAAGTTGAAAAACATAAAGGACAAATTGAAAAATATGGGTATTTAGGTATAGTTTTATTTGTTGGAATACCTCTTCCTGGTACAGGAGCATGGACAGGCTCTTTAATAGCTTCTGTGTTAGAGATGGACAAGAAGAAAACTTTTTTTGCTGTTTTAGCAGGAGTTTTCATTGCAAGTATAATTATGATGGTTATATCATTTGGAGTAATTGGTAATATTATACATTAACCAACTTTTAGAAGGGAATTTTAAAAATGCTTGAAAAATTAAAAAATATAAAAAAGATAGGCTTGTTTATAACTATTTTATCTTTTATATCAAGTATAGTTCTTTTAAGAGATGTAAATAATTTGGATGAAATATGGAATTTTAATTTTGCAAGATGTTTTGCAAATGGTTTAGTTGCATACAAAGATTTTAATATAATACAAGGGCCTTTGATTCCAATGTTTTGTTCTATATTTTTAAAAATATTTGGGCAAGAAATGCTAGTTACAAGAATTTTGGCTATTATTTTAGATACAATAATTTTATTTATGGTTTATTTAATAATGGAAAAATTGAAAATAAAAGCACTTTTAAGATATATTTTATTAATTATTTTAGCAATAATTATGAGACCTTATTTTACTCTAGATTATAATTGGACAATATTGCTTTTTGTGCTTATAATTTTAAATTCGGAAATAAAACATAGTGACCTAGTGCTAGATATTAAGTATGATTTATTGATAGGTTTATTAGCAGGTATTTGTGTTACAATAAAACAAACAATGGGATTATTAATTGTAGTTGCAATTATAGGGTATAAAATACTTGAAGTAAGAAATTTAGATGATTTTAAAAAGTTTATTAAAATAGCTGCAATTAGGTTTCTTGGAGCAGTAATTCCTATTGTAATTGTTAGTATGTATTTGATTTTAAATAATGCATTAAAAGATTATATAGATTATGCAATACTTGGAATTTCAACTTTTTCAAATAAAATATCTTATGTTGATAGGTTATTAAAAAATAAAAATATTTTAATTAGGATTTTAAGTATATTACCTATTGTAAATATTTTAAGTATTTGTTTTTATTTTAAAAGTAAAGAAAAAAATTTCTTAATATTAAGTGTATTAAGTATTGTAAATATGATTATGGTTTATCCTATTTCAGATGAATCGCATTTTGTAATTGCAGTGGTTCCAACACTTATTAGTTTTATTTATTTTATTAATATAAGTGTTGAAAAAATAAAATATAAAGATGAGTTAATTACAAGTAGTTTTCAAAAGCGTGTAGTTAAAACGTTTTCTGTAATGTATGCATTTGCAACAGCTTTTATGATATGTGCAATTGTGGTAGCTTCGACGATGTCGGTTGTTTATTTTATTATAAATATAAGCCAGAAGAATTTGAATATGGAATTAAATCATTTTAAATATTTACCAATGAGTGAAGATAGTATAGATGCAATAAAGAAAATAGATAATTTTATTTTAGCTCAAGATGAAAATGTATATATTTTAGATGCGACAGCAGGTTTATATATGATACCTATAGATAAATATAACAAAAATTATGATATGTTTTTAAAGGGAAATTTAGGAAGCGAAGGCGAAGAGGGGCAAATACAAGAGTTAAAAGAGAAAACAAATGAAAAGATTTTAATAATGAATAAGAATTACAATAGAAATTGGCAAAATCCAGAAGAAGTAAGAAAATATATAATTAAAAATATGAAAAAACAAGGTCAAATTGGGATTTTTGATATATATGAAAATTAGGTAAAATAATTTTTTTAAAACTCTTGACTTTTTTGGAGGAATTATATAAAATTAAAACCATAGAAGGAAAAAAAGAAAAAAGTGAGGTAGTTTAGAATGATAAAAAAGCTTAAAACCCTTGGGGCTGTACACACACACACACACACACAAGTATTCTAAATAATGAAATAATAAAATTTAATATAGAAAATAAGGCTAAACTTATTGCCGTTTTTGGTGGTAGGTTGTAGCCTTATTTGTGTTGTTTGTTTGTAGGGCAGAAATAAATATTTTTTGTAAAACGAGATTTATTAAAGCAAAATTAAGTATTTTTAGAAGGGCTGAAAGAATTAAATTTTGGCAAGGAAAATTTTATTTAAAAG
>ERZ827156.2720-NODE-2720-length-17454-cov-4.572734_pt1 | contig 17454 bp, 28 predicted proteins | sample MGYA00519919_ERZ827156 | MGnify/ENA primary metagenome ERZ827156 (study PRJEB31778, sample SAMEA3449269) | human gut metagenome | biome: human gut; feature: human-associated habitat; material: faeces | place: United Kingdom | collected 2010/2012 ... | reverse complement strand
CAATTGAGTGGTGGAAGGCGGGTTTGTTGAACACATGCTTTTGAGGCTGCAATAACAAACAGCAGGGAAAGAAGCAACTAACTAGCGCGAGGGCGATTATTCTCGGCAGGACTACGCTTCAACGATCAGACCCCGCGAATCACATCGTAGTAGGACAAAAGGTCGTTCAGTGAGGACTTCTTCTCCTTTAACCTCTCAATCTCGGCATTGATGATCTGGATCTCTCTGCTGCACTCCTCGATTGTAGCCGTTGCTTCATTCACTAAAACCTGGTTCCGCTGCTTCGATTCTGCTCGAATCACACGGTTCAAAAACCCTTACGGTTTCCATGCTCCTGCGTGTCTGACTGTGATAATCTCGCGTGGAGCTTCATTTCTCGACGCTTTATCGCCCTATCCTGTGATGGCAGCCAGATGAGTCCTGCTTCTTGAAGAAGACGCGCTTCGGTCCCTTGTTGTACTCAAACAGGTAGTTGTACCGAATCTTGATCTTTTCGTCCATCCGAAGAAAAGAACTGATTCTGTCGTCTGCTGCCCTTAGCACGCAGTCGGTGTCAATAGTGTTGCCTCGCGTTTTGAGACTCTGAGGGTGTTTTGCGGGGAGAGAAGGCATGGGAACTCAGTTTGTCAACAATGAATGCAATCCATCTCGTTGTGACAATGAACAATCCACATTCAATATTGAAACACGGATTTGCGATTATAGAATAATGATTCACCATTACTGAGAATCGAAAGGGTATTCAGGAAATAATGATTCTCCATTATTCCCATCGGTGGATTATTCCCGGCAGATTATTAATCGTACCCTATTCCTCTTCCAATTAATGAACAACAATTATTCCTGCTCTCCTGGAATCCGAAAACGACATTTCCCACAAACAGAACAGTCAACAGCCATTTGGACTACACATTCCTCCCACGCTCCGGTATTCTCGTCTTCGCGAAGGCCGATGCGGATGCCGCATTGCGAGTAGTCGTAGATGTACTGAATCGGGCAGTTGCGAACTAGTGGTGAATAGAGGCGGGAGAGCGCACGGAACTCCAGCAATCGCTGCAGCACGTGCAAGGAGCAACTCATCTTGCCGCAGACACACGGCTCCTTGTAGAAGAAACCGAGTCTGTCGCCGAGAGGGTTGTCCTCTCGGGTTGTGTGGCGGTGGAAGGAGCACTCGGCCTCCTAACGCTCATCCCACGTCGTCAACCCCACCTTGCAGGCGTTGTCGAAGCACTCGATGCACTGCTCCTTGGTGCGACTGCCCGCTTCATCGGAGTGGTTGGAGGTGGCAGTGAGCTCGTACGCCATCAGCAGAGCGCAGCCCTCCTCGAACAGCTGGAAGTGCGGGAATCGGCACTCGGAAGCGACGGTGATTTGCTTGACGAGGAAGTGGGGTTTGGTGAGATGGATGCCCTCGTCATCTTTGGAGTACTCCGAGTAGAGGACGAAGAAGGAACGCGATGTTGTGAGGATGCAGTTGGCTGGTGATGAGAGGAGGGAAAGACACGCACCGAGGTCCCGCGCAGTGGTGGGGATCTGGATCTCTTCGCGCACGCGACTGATGGCGGCGTTCATGCGCTGGCAGTGGGCCGATTCTGGTCGGTGGTGAGCAGCGCAGAGGAGCGCGAGCACCTTCTCCTTCTGCTTGCACTTGTCCTCGTTCGTCGCGGAGACCGTCGAGCTCTTTGCGTACTGCAACGCATCCATCCTGCGGGTGAGAGGGCGATGGAGGAGAAACCCGGCATAGTCGAGAAGAGTGGTGGATGCGCCCTTGTCGATGAGGTAGTTCACGGCAAACACGTTGCAGTAGTAGGCGGCGTAGAACAGAGGCGTTCGGCCCATCTACGTGAGAGAGCGGAAGAGAGTGCCACAATATCGGGAATGTCAATGTCGTAATCATTCTGTGTGGCCAGGAGGACTAACTGACGGAAACACTTGTGATTGGCCTCGGTGGCTTTGATGGCGGCGATGTGAAGAGGACTGAATGAGTAGCAGTTCTAGACGTCATAGGCAATACAAACGGCGACGCGCAGCTGAGGACACCAATAGTCGCGGAGGTGGAGGGGACTCGTGCCCGTGTCCTTCTTCCAGTTGAGTACCGCATTGGGGTCCTACGGTTCACGTCGCCGCGAGAGGCTACACTCATGGTGAACAACCTGAGAATCCTCGACGCCTTTTCCCCGGTGAAATCCGGAGCAACGTTTGTTTCATCGATAGTAGCCAGAATCTGCTTAAGAATGACGCTTTTGCTCTCCGAGGACTCTCGGAGCATCCGATTCTCCGCCTCAAGCGCCTCGACTCGTTGCTGAAGATGCCGTATCTGCAAATCAGCATGGGTGCCCATCCATACCTTTGCCTCGTATTCCTGGATCTGACTGTCCTACGAGTAACACGTCAGCGTCTCTGTGGATTACCTGCATTGTGGCGAGTGTCGCTGGAGTGAGGGAATTGATTGGAACAAAGGCAGCAAGGAAAAGGTGAAACGCAATTGGTTGTGATGGTACAGTTCTACTTCCGTTGCCGCTTGGCTCGCGCCGCCCGCCCCCTCTGCGCCGGTCGCCCTCGCTTGCCCACTTCCCGTCCGTCCTTGTTCACACTTCCCAGCACCGCGTTGGCGCTCGTCTGCACGGTCACCACGAACCCGTCGCCCTTCTCGGGGAGGTCGGCGCCGGCGTGCAGCCGCGCCAGCTGTGCGGCGCCTTCGACCTAGACGTGAGCACGACGGGCGAGCGGGACGGTGATGGGCTGGGTTCCGGGGTCGCCAGCGAGCGCGTTGGACTTGGAGAGGTGGAGGAACTGCTCGAAGGTGAGGTAGCCCAGCTTGGTGTTCTACGCGTGAGGCGGTGCGCGCGGGCGCACGTGCTTGTCGTGGTGCGTGACGATGCGCTCCAGCCGCCGCTTGTCCTCCGCGACCTTCAGCAGGTGCACGTCGAGCGTCTGCAGCGTGACCAGCCGGTACACGGCCACGGCGCGCTTCTGCCCGAGGCGATGCGCGCGGTCCATGGCCTGGATGTCCTGCTGCGGGTTCTAGGCGTGAGCGCAGAGGACGACGCGCACCCAGTCGGAGTCGTAGAGCACCACGGTGTCGGCGGCGCTGAGGTTGATGCCCAGCCCGCCCGAGCGCGTGGTGAGCAGGAACACGGGCACGGAGGCGTCGGCGTTGAAGCGCTGGATGGCGTCCTCGCGCGCCTGCTGCGGCGTGGTGCCGTGGATGGAGCAGTAGTCCCAGCGGCGGAAGAGGCAGTAGTCCTCCAGCAGGTGCAGCGTCTAGCCCTCACGCCCGCGCGCCGCGCCCACCTCCACGAACTGCACGAACACGAGCACGCGGTGGCCGCGGGGAATGAGCTCCTTCAGCATGGCGTCGAGCACGGTGAGCTTGGAGGACTGGGCGACGGTGGCCTCGTCGGTGACGTACTGCCCGCCGCGGCCCGCCTCCTCGTAGACGTTGCAGGGGTGGCTGACGAGCTGGCGCAGGATCTGCATGCGGAAGTTGCGCGAGGAGGAGTGCAGCTGCAGGTGGTTCGAGAGGATGAGCTGCTCGTAGCGTCCGTCGTCGGAGCAGACGATGTCGTATCTGCGGGTGAGCGGCGCGGCAGGCCCTACAGCTCGCGCTCGCGCGGCGTCATGCCGCAGTAGACGACGACTTCCTTCTTGGGGGGAAGGTAGACGTCGATGTCGCCCTTGACGCGACGCAGGAAGAAGGGCGAGATGACCTTGCGCAGCGTGTTGACGATGTCGGTCTTGACGGAGTCCGAGGCCGAGTTGTTGAAGTCGAACCACTTCAGGAACTCCGCGGCGGAGCTGAACACGTCGGGCAGCAGGAAGTGCATCAGCGACCACAGCTCCTTCAGGTTGTTCTAGGGGAGAGAAGGTGCGCGCGGCATACCTGGAGCGGCGTGCCGGTGAGGATGAGGCGCGAGGTGTTAGGCGAGTGCGCGAAGGTGAAGAGGCACTGCATCAGCTGGCACTCGTTGTTCTTCAGCCGGTGGCCCTCGTCGATCACGATGTAGAACCACTCGCGCGCCGCGAAGGCGTGGCTGTCCATGCGCACCATCTCGTAGCTCGTCACCACCACCTTCGCGCGCATCATCGTCGTCTCCTCCTCCAGCGCCGCGCGCAGGCTCTTGCGCTGCTCCCGCGTCCCGTGGTACTTCAGCACCTCGATCGACGGACACCACTTCTGGAACTCGCTCACCCAGTTGCCCAGCGTGCTCAGCGGCGCCACGATCAGCACCGGCCCCCACACGCCCGCCTCGCGGAGGAAGGCGAACAGTCCGATCACCTGGATAGTCTTGCCGAGACCCATCTCGTCCGCCAGCATGCCGTGGGAGCCGTTCTCGAACAGCCGACGCATCCAATCGATCCCCTGCAGCTGGTAGGGAAGCAGCTTCCCACCGACAAGGGACCTGGGTTGCCTCAGCAGCCGCGAAGACGACTCGGACTCGATCTGCTTCTGCATCTCCTCCACGAATGTGACTGCCTTATTGACAAGCAGATTCATGTTCTTCTGGTTCGTCTCTCTACGAGTGATAGGAGCCCTCCATTTCGGACATGGTTGGTTCGGGCTGGTCAGAGGAAGTCGCCCATTTCTACACGGTGAGCATGGAATTCAAAGCCCCACCCGGAACTCTTCGTCAATCCCATCGTTCGTTTCGGCACTCTCCGTCTCACTCGAGATCACTGCTGTTTCGGACTCCGCCTCCTCCGGATGCTTTTCGACGCTCTTCGGAGTCGCATCGATGGTTTCCTTTTCGGGACGCCTAAATGGAGGGTGAATTCTGTTCGCAACCACGTTCACTCACTCCCTACCCCTCGACATCATCAGCGTCCTTCGGCTTATCGTCATTTCCTATAAGGATTTCATTTTGCACGACCGTGGGGCTTTTCCCGCAGGACTCGGATTTGGAGGGAGGCAGACCCTCATTTGCTGTGCGGGAACACTTCGGCTTGAAGAAGACAGAAATGGCCTTCTGGCTCATCCGATTAGTGGCAAGGGATTCCCCGCCAAAACACAGTTTGTAACAAAAACAGACCAGCTTTAGATATATATGGTACACAATACATATCCACTAAATAACAGCTAAATGTTTCACGCCTTTGCGGAATGCGCTTCGAAGAGCACCCCGTCGTACTGCTTGTCCACTTCGTTGTGGAAGTACTTCGCGAGGATCTGGAAGAACGCCTCCGCCGTGACGCGACTGTCGCTCCCGGACTGGTGGGCAGCACCGATGCGCGTGATCTGAAGCTGCTCGGCGACGTGGTTCAGCCCGCCGGACAGCTCGGGGCACTTGCAGAGCAGGGCCTTCACGTCGTACACATGGGGGAAGAACACGTGGAGGACCGACAAAAAGTCCGCCTGCTTCTCGGGGAGGTCGCAGCCGATGAGGATGCGCAGGAGGTAGGCGAAGTCGTAGATGCCGTGGAAGGCGATCCACGTGATCGACGGGCAGAGCACCAGTCCCGACATCGTGAACAGCTCGCCGAAGCGAGTGGGCTCGATCCCGTTCTTCGCGTGTGCCGAGAAGTCGATACCCGCCAACCTCAGCAGCTCCATCGACTCCGCGTTGTTCATATCCACCCTACCCCTTATCGCGTCCAGTTGCTCCTACGATGGGTCGAAACGGAAGTTGAACTGCCAGGTCGGACAGTCCGGAGCAACCTTACCGTCCTCCGTGCAGAAGGTGATTCCCAGCTGGATGATCTTCAAGTAGTTCACGTTGTTGCGAATCATGTTGTAATCGAACATGTTCACCTGCTGGTCCTTCGTGGAAAAGCAGATACCAGGGAACTCCGTATCCTTTGCGTAATACCAAACGGAACGGGCCTACCATTCCTACGTAGGCGTATTGCGTAGCTGCCTTCATGATCTCGTTCATTTCATTGTCGAGGTTGTAGCACCAAACGTTTTTGACTTCCTTCGTCTCGGTGAATGGAGACGGCACGCGACTCGCAAATTCAGGTGTAAATCTACTGTTACTCGCTTGGGGTGGTGGGTCCATGGAAAACACGGCACTACACGCATGAGCTCAGTGGTGCGCCTCGCCTACCTCTTCTATGACTCTGCTGGGTAAAAAGTGAAACGCGATGAAAAGCAACGAAATGTCCTCTCCGAGAACGCCCAAAACTCTGATCCGAACCGGTTTTTGCACATGCGATGGCTCGGAGCAATTTGGAACGAGCAGTTCTTGTTCTAGCCATCATGTCGGCCACCACCAGCGAGTCAAAACCGGAGGGCTATCTCGTCCTCTCCAACATCTCCAAAAACCACAACATCGGAAACATGGTGCGAAGTGCCTGCGCGTTCGGCATGAAGGAGGTTGTTTCCTGTGCGGGCAATCAACTGTAGGTGATTGTGATTGGCCAGCCCAAATTGCAGCTGTATGGTTCCCACGGCACGGCCCACCACATCAAGATTCGCAAATTCGGCACGATGGAGGAAGCAAGTGCGTGGTTCCACGAGCACAATATCACTCTCTGCGGTGTGGAGCTGGTTCCCGAGGCGGTGGACGTCCGGACACATCCCTTCCGCGGAAACACGGCAATCATGATGGGAAACGAGGTGGAATTCGAGGGTGCTAGTTAGCCGTAGGGTTCGGGAATGAACAGCAAGCAGATTGCGATGTGCGATCACTTCGTGTATATTCCCCAGTACAGCTGCGGAACGGCCTCGCTGAACGTGAATGTCGCTGCGTCGATCGTGATGCACCACTTCAGCACGTGGGCTGGATACGAGGAGGCTCCGCGCGAAAAGGACAGGGCGAAATTCGTGGTGGAGTCGTTTGAGACCGGAAAGGGCAAGGAGCGAACGGAGGAGGAGCTGGCGCTTCGATCGGAAAGGGAGAAGCGGAGAGAGGAGAACGCCGAAGAGGTCGATTTGTGTGGCGCTTTTGAGGAGGAGTGAGACTCATTCGTTTTTTTATCACCTGCATTTCTGCTCTTTGTTGGAAAGGAAATGAGCGACCAGAAGACTGCAGATAACGAGCCGGTTCGTGACGTAGACTGGTATCTCGGAGTCTACCGTGCCTCGCAGGAACTGAAGGACCGAAGCTATCGCACAGTAGGACCAATGCTTTTGGTGTTCTCTAATGCGCGTAGATCCCCATCTCTGCAAAGAACCCGAAGCAGTGCGTGACGCGGCTCGTCCGTGTGATGAAAAAGGCTCGCATGTTCCAAATCCGAAAGCTGAACAGAAAGATTGAGCAGTTGAAGAGTAATTCCTGTTCCGCCTCATCATGAGTTCTAGAGAAGGAAGAAGTAGACCAGGCTGAAATCGATGCGATTACGGAGTCAATCGATGGTCTGGAAGTGTTCTTTGGGAATGGAGCGTCATGTGTAGAGCATTGACTTGCTGGCAGTGGTGAAGTCCCTGTTTCCGGAGCTGTTGATGATTCCGACACCGAAGGTGTGTATCCGTTGAAGGGGTTGATGCGCAGAACTATCAGAAGCCCATTTCGGAGGAGCAGCAGCAGCTCCAGGATATGCTCACGCAGTCCAAGGAGGTGCGGCTGTTTGTGGAAGAGGAGCAGCACCTGTGCAGGTTTGGCCTTCTTGCTGCCTCTCATCCTAGCGTTCCTCGCAAGCAGGTGAACAAGGACGATATCGATGATGTCGCCACAGATATGGTGGGAACGGAAACGTAAAATGTTGTGTAGATTCAGGCCTCCTCAAAGGAGGTGCTGAAGGACGACAAGAACCGTCCCGTGAAGCTGGAGGAGATGACGAGAAAGCAGCGCCGCGCGGCGGAGTACCGCCTGATGCGCGAGGCGGAGTCGCAGTCCTCCAAGTTCATCACGAGGTGACGGAGGGGCGTGAGCATGAACTGTAGTCTGAAGAGCTCGAAGGCCATCGGAGCGGCCTCGATCATGAGTCGAAAGGAGGCTGCGAGAAAGACGCTGATGAGCATGGAGTTGCCGGAGCGCATCCGAGGTGGGACTGTGGGGCGGGAGTGACGCGCAGATCACATCTACAACAAGGAGGAGGCGGAGGAGACGCCAAAGCCGGAGGGCAGAGGGAAGAAGCCCTTCCAGGCGACGCACTCCGCGCGGGAGGCGCCGAAGGAGAAGAAGTTTGTGAAGGAGAAGAAGCCTATGAAGGAGAAGGTTGTGAAGGAGAAGGAGGAAGTGAAGAAACCGCTCCAGGCGGTCCACCCGTCGTGGGAGGCGCAGAAGGAGAACCGCGAGAAGCAGAAGCTTCACATCGATGCGAACGCGCCGAAGCAGAACACATCCATTGTCTTTGATTAATCCCTTTACTCTGTAGCCTGTTTGTTGGCAACCCCCTTTGAAACAAACATGGAAACAGTTAATAGTAACAGCGGGTCCTTATTGGAAAGTGGCAGGAGTGGCCTTCGTTCTGTCGGGAGTCTCGTATTGTCTCTACGGATCACACCTCCATCACAGACCCACGTCCTGAGCGCTCTTGCCGACGATGTAGATAAAACAAGGAATCAGTCCCAAAAAGACGATCGAGTTCATGATGTTCTGTCCGGACCACTCGAATCTGTTGGTGAGATCCTCCTTGATGCCGTTGTGTTCCTCAATCCAGATGTTCTTGTGAACAGCCGTCTCTCCGAAGTTTCTGCGGAAAGATCGGCTCACAGACTTGGAGGCGTTCTTGAGCAAGATACGAGCACAGTTCATCGCTAGGTTTCAATGCAATTCCCCGACTCGGTGACCCTATTTCGAAAACCGCCCCTATTTCAGAATCACCACCCAACCATCTTTCCATTCAGAATCAATTCTTGAATAAGGAATGGCTAGAGCGCGCAGGGGTCATATCAAGAAACGAAACCGAGTCATTATTCGCAGAGAAGTCTATGATCCTGTGGATAACGCTCGTCAGGAGCGAGTGAACAACCGCCTCCTCGTGAATACCTTCCTGAATAAGCCGGCCGGTGAGAATTCTGAGTGCGAGTGACATCTAGGTCTCGATGCAGTGCAAATGGTGATTGAGGGCGAGGCTCCCGTGGAGGTCCTCTCCTCGAAGAAGGGCATCAACGCCGCGAGCAACAGCAAGAAGCCCTTCGCCTTTATCGAGAGGACGTGGGAAGTGAAGAACCCCACGGAGGAAGATGTAAGTCTGTGTGACGAGTGTGTTTCCGGTACCAACTGCGGCGGCTCCCCATACTGGAGTCGCTTCGTTGCAATCGGTAGAGTGGTGGGAACCGCGTTCTGCATCTTCCCAACCCGTGATCCTTAAGGCAGCCTCTGGACGGGGGTTGAGAGCGATCTCGTAAATCCCCTGTCAACGACGTTTTTGCGTCACAATTTGAGGTTTTCGAGTCATAATCACGACACATGCTAACGCTCTATAGATCCAGGAGGCGTTGAAGGCGAAGGCGGCCGTGGAGACCTACGAGAAGGAGGAGTCCCAGCGCCGTAAGAAGGAGCTTGCCGAGAAGTCTGCTTAGTTGTTTTAGTCAATTCCTTTACTCTGTGCTATGGACTCTTTGTTGTCACATTTATTCCTGTGATGAACCCGTTTCGTGTTCCGCTCTATGATCTTCCGGAAGACGTGAAGAAGGAGGTCCGCCAGCTGAAGGCGGACACCCGAAAGATGCAAGACCTAACACTTCTGGAGAATGCCCCGGATGGCGTCATCCGCGTACCGACGGAGAATTCCCTGCTGCACTTTGCGTGCTCTCTCTGCTCCATGGTGTTTTCGTCACTGGAGGAGCAGAAGAAGCATTACAAGTCCGAAATGCACTTGAACAAATTGAAGGAGCAGTCCGCTGCAGATAGTGATGATGACAGCAGTGATGAAGAGGATGACGGATTGGACGTAACGGAGGATGGTTGTCTGGTTTCGCTCTCTCTCGAGTCGTCGCGGATCACCGTGGTGAAGCGACTGGTGGAGAGCGGGTTCAATGACCGAGAGTTGGCAGTCTCGCAGCTGCCCGATCACCTCGACGGCCACTTTTGCGTGCTGCTCTACCGCAGCGGCTTTTTCATCTGCGGCATCTACGACCGCGGCGTCTTGCAGATCAGTCGTCAGGAGAAGCGCTACACCACGCGGCGGAAGCAGGGCGGCGCCCAGCACAAGAAGGACAACGGCACGGGGAAGGCCATCTCCATGGGAGCGCGTCTCCGCCGCCACAACGAGCTGCTGATCCAGGAGTTCGTCCGCTCCACGCTGCGGAGTCTCCACGACCAGATCGCCGCCTGCTCGGCGGTGTTCCTCGGCACGACGAAGATGCACCTGTGGCGCAGCAGCGTAGGCGTGACGCGTAGGCCGATCTTCTTCGACGAGGGCTGTCTGGACCGGAACGACCGGCGCGTGCGGAAGATCCCCTTCTTCTTCAAGAAGCCCAACCTGACGGAGATGAACCGCATCTACTCGCAGCTGGTCTCCGTCAGCGTGGGCGACCTGCAGCAGGCCGCCGTCGTGCTCCCCGTGACCACGGAGAACGTGGTGAAGGAGACCCCCACGGAGGAGGCGAAGAAGGAGGAGGTCGAGGTGGCTCCCGTGGCGGCGGCGGAAGAGGAGTGTACGGGCCGTGACGCGGCGTGAGGAGTAGGCGACCCCTTCTGGGTGGCCGTGCGCTCCAACGACACGCCCACGATCACCCGCTTCCTGACGGAGCATCCGCTGCTGAACCGTGCGTGGTAGGGACGGGTGGGGGGAGTGAGATGCAGGGACGAGGACGGCGAGACGCCGCTGCACGTGGCGTCGATCAACAACGCCGAGGAGCTGATCAAGCTGCTGCTGGCGCACGGCAGCGACCCGACGACGCGCGACCTGCAGGACCGGCTGCCCTACAACCTGTGCTCGACGAAGGAGGCGCGCATGGCGTACCGCGAGTATCGGGAGGAGCACCCCGACCAGTGGGCCACGGGCAGCGTCTGGACCGTAGGTACAACTGGGCGGGCAGCGCCGTACCCGAGCCGCTGACGGAGGAGCAGAAGCAGAAGCAGAAGGAGAAGCAGAAGGAGAAGCGCCGCCGCCAGCGCGAGAAGAAGCAGGAGAAGAAGAAGGAGGCCGCCGAGGCCTCTGCGCAAGCAGAGCAGGCAGCGCAAGCAGCACAAGCAGAAAAGAGCCCTGCGGAGGTGAAGGCGGTCAACGACAAGTTCAGTCCCGCGCACAAGCTGTCGATGGCGGAGCAGGTAGGGGAGGGCGTGCAGCTGCACGGTAGATGAAGCTCACATCCCGGCTGCACAAGCTGGCGTCTCGGCTCCAGGTGACCTATCACGACTTGATCAACTATCTGTCGCAGAATGCCGATTCCATCGCGGATCAGGCGCAGAATCTGGAGGTAGAGGTGTAGCGTTGCAGTGATGTGCAGGCGATGCTTGATAGTGGAGATGTGCCTCCCGAGGTGATTGTGGAGAATATGTTTGGGTTTTAGTGTTGCTATTTGTTTCCATCCACAATAGGGGAGAGGGGAGGAAAGGAACGGAGAAATGGAAACCCATAATGGAAAAGATGTCGGGTTTGACCTCCTTCGCTGTGGAAGCAGTAGGAAGACGCTTCGTCAGTAGATTAAATGTCTACGAAAAATACAATATATAATTTACATGATGCAGAATAGGAAGACATGAATGACTATGATTATAGTTACGATACCTGCTGATAAATTATCTCTTAAACAAACACACCACACGAAACAGTCCTCGAAGGGTCGGATTCTGCCCACGCGCTCCTTCGAGATGGCTCGCACCTCCCGGAACTCTCCAGGACCCAGGTTTCCCAGCGTGTACGCCCCGAAGTCAGTGCGGATGAGCTTGTCCACCTGCAACCCGACAAAGCCAAGGAGGATCTTCACCTCGTGGTACTAGACATGACAGCCCTCTCCCGTTCGCACCTTTCCTTCGGTCACTTGGACAGAGCACCAGTTCTTCGTAGCGGAGTTGCCCTCCATGTCAAAGCTCCGCTTCACAATGCAGCCGTTGTACCGCTTGCCGTCGATCACGTTGGGATGCTGCAGCGCTGCAACCCGCCGATCATCCCACTTCCCGAATACCTGAGCGCGGTATCGCCGCGGAATCGCGTTCATCGGGTGCTCCAGATAGCGGGCGTAGTCTCCATCGTTCGTCAGGAGAAGAAGGCCCTCGGTGTTGTAATCGAGTTGTCCCTACGTTCAAGGGAAACAATAGGTGAATACGACGGGAATGATGTGGCCGTCAATCCCGGCGGCTCTCAGTCGGTCGAAGATGGTCCTCCGTCCTACAAAGAGGTTAGTTCTCTCCAGAAACAGTCACAAAAGCGTACCCCGTTCGTCCTTCGTTGTCACCAGCTCTCCGGCCCGCTTGTTTGCAACGATAACGCGAGTTCGCTGAATAGGGGACAAACGCCGCCTATCCACGCACACCTCGTCTTGGTCCGTCACGTTGAGTGCGGGAGATGTCACAATCACTCCGTTTAGAGAGACGCGACCATTTCGAATCAGCTCCTCCGCTTCTCTCCGAGAGCATACCCCGCTGCGAGCAATCCTCTTTGCGATCCTCATGGAGGTACTCGCCACTTTCGCGGTTCCCATCTCCGCAATTCTTTGCAAGATGCGTAGGGAGAGAGGGCAAATTCCGCATTTCTTTGCAACAAACACAAGAAGAACGGTAGAACTCCATAATACGAGTGAAGAAGGAAGAGACTACAGCTGAGGGACAGTGAGAACTCCCACCATAGAACTGCACCAAGTCGGTGAACTTGATGAAGTTGATTTGAAGGTACGCGCGCTTCATGGTGGGGAGTTCCGACTTAATCTCCGAGAAGTTGACGATGCTCCGTCCGTAGGCCTTCTTCATCTCCTCCACCAGATCGATGAAGGCGCTCATCTGCTCGCCCTTCAGGTCCAGGACGAGACGGTACTGCGTAAAGAGGCGAGCAACCACTGCGAGTCACCCACGATAGCAACGCTTACGGAAGAACAGCACGAACGAAAGGATGAAAATGAGCAGGAAGGGCGGCGTGCGAATCATCACCGGCTTCTCCCTACTCGTCAGATTCCCCCTTCGTTCTCACTCCTTCTCACTCTCCTCCTCAGTCTTCACTTCAGCAGCAGCAGCTCTTTCCATCTCCTTTATCTCTACGCATCAAAACAAAACTCCAAAGCGACCGCGCGCTCTCTGCTGATCGCGCTCTCTCTGCTGCTCACGACGGATCGCTTCAGCCTGCTTCAGCTCCTTGGCCGTATACTGAGGCATCAGCTTTTCCTCCTTTGGAGCGCTCTCCGTTTTTGTCTTCTTGGCCGCGGCCTTTCTTGCCTTCTTGGCTGCAGCCCTCTCCCTCTTCCGCTCCATTTCTTCCTACGCGTGATTCGGACAGACCAAGTGAACTCTCTCCTGCTCCTCCTTCTTCTTCAGCTCCATGTCTCTTTCTCTCATCTCCTCCTAAAGATCATCCCACGGCACAAAAAACACATCGAGTCGCTGCTGTATCTCTCTTGACCGTTCGTTCATCTGCGACACCATATCCTTGCGCTTTTGACGAGCGGTCGTACTATCCGTTATGACCGCTCTCAGCAACTAACACTGCGTCCCAGCCGTCCTCAGTCCATGCAGTTTTGGGCTGTATGTCCCGCTGATTGTATTCTGCTTCCATGGAAGGCTATCAAGACCTCTTTTTGAGAGAGTGAAAGATTGGCCGTTTTCGCCCCGTTTTCTGCTTTCTCTTGGCTTCAGAGCCAGCTTTTGTTTGATTCACAGTCCCTCGCGGAGTATTCCGTGCTGTCCTCCCTTTTCTGGTGCAACGAGTTGAAGCCATGTCACGCAGTATCACCCTCGGTCGTATTAACAAGGTGAGACTGCACTCGCTGCATCGTTATGAATAGGAGATTCAAAACATGCGAAAGAACAAGAATCCAGATTTCCACGCTGCCCCGGTTAGCGTTTGATCCAGTGAGCTTGTCGTCATGAGCAGAGCAATAATCTCGAGTGGCACTTCACCATTCGCGGTCCTACGGAAACGCCCTACGAGAAGGGCATCTATCACGGAAAGATCCTTCTCCCCTCCGATTTCCCCATGTCTCCTCCCGATATTTCCTTCTTCACCGTGGGAATGCATGGTGTGGGTGATGCGTAGGAGAGTGGCCGCTTTGAGGTGAACAAGAAGATCTGTCTGACCATCACGTCCTTCCACAAAGAGGAGTGGTCTCCATCCTGGACCAGTGGCGATTTGAGGGGTGGGTGATGGGTAGTTGAGACTATTCTCCAGGCCATCTCCAGCATGATTCCCGTCCCCACTCCGGGAGCCATAGGCTCCATCGAGACTCCCGACGAGGAGGTGCGTCAGCTGGCACTGAAGGTGGGACTGATGTTTGCTCTGTCAGTCCTAGTCACAGACCTTCAAGTGTCCCAAGTGCGGAGAGATTCGGAAGATTATCCGTCCTCGGATGTGACGCTGTTTGTGAACAAACACCAGAAAGTGCGTGTGAACAAACACAAGATAGAGAAACATCGACATGACCCTGCTTATGCAGAATGAAGCGGTTGATCCCGTCGTACACGATCATCATGATAGACATGGTGGGGGCAGTTTGAATTACTCGCGGAGTCATGCCTCTAAACAATCCACGCACTCCCTCCTGCTACTCCTCACCCTCTCTCTCCTCTCCTACAGAAGCAATCATCTTCAGTGTGCACCAGATGCTCTCCCGCGTTTCCAGCACCTGCTGCCTGGTCTTCACCACGTCGAAGGGAGTGATCACAGCGGTCGTCGCCATGCCGCCCACAGAGCCCGCAATCAGGTTCTGCAGCACCGGCGAGAGTCCCAGAGACTGCGCCGAGGTGCGCAGCTGCTCGTAGATGGACCAGTAAATGGAGGAGAAGGCGATGTCGCGGATAAGCAGCGGCTTCAGGCCGTGGTAGAGCGTCTGCACGCCCTCTCGCTGCACCTGCGCCGCTGTCTCGTGCAGCAGCTCGGACACCTTCTTGCCGCGGCTACGGGTCAGAGAAAGAGGCAACGGCCACGCCGCCCAGTACTGCGTGCGGAAACGGTCCACCGGGGACATGACGAGACACGTGAGTAACTGGGCAAGACTGCTCGTAATGGCGGGGATAAAGGGAGTCAGTCTACTGTGAAGAGGACGGGGCGACAGCACTTCGGGTTGGAGGCGCTCTTCGCATAGGCCATTCTGCGCAGTGTTTCAAACGACGAGTAGTAAATGGCACACGAGGGAATACTGCACGAAAGAGACACGAAGTAGCCTCTCCAAAAGCCTAAAATACCCTACCAGTGAAGGCAAGAGAACGAGCCCACTTCGTTGCGATAAATGAAACGCAAACTGTTGGCGAGGGGACTCTCTCCCTTCACCTTCACTTTCTGAAAAATCTAATCGTGATTAGGAGAGAGAGGGAGCACTTGCAACTGGACTTTGATGGTTTCGCACGGGACCATCACTAACTGCGTGATCGTGGACGCGCATGCCGACGAAGCAGCACTGTACTTTGCAGACGGGGCTTTTCGTACACTCATTACCGCTACAGTATTGGATATGACTGCTTTCCCAAACAGCGATAGGGGAGTACAGAAAAACACCAATTGGCAAGAAGTGGAGTTCTCTGTGAAGAACAAGACTCTCTAGAAGAACCGCCGTTTTGGGTTGAAGAAACAGAAACACAATTACAGTTCGTCACTCATTGACTTGTCCTCACTCTTTAAAAACCTTACGACAGCGCGTGCCACGTTGCGTAGAGCCAGAGTGTCCTCATAGTCACGATCGCCACTCTTCATGTCAGCCAGACGACGACGCGCATCCTTGAGCATACTCCACACCGCCTCCGCTCCATCTTTGGCGAAGACGTCGAGGACGTCTGTGTAGGCCTTCACGGAGCGGCGATTGCCGGCATTCGCCGCCAGGATGTCCTTCACGTGGCTGTAGAACTCGGGACCGGCGACGCGCGACTGCATCATCAGTCGGTCGAGGGCGGGGAGTCTGCCGAGCGCGGTCGAGAGGCCGCCGCTGGGGTTGATCTCCGTGCCGGCGTAGTCGTTCACGAAGCGGTTTACGGACAACTCCGTCATCTCCTCGCGAACCACCTTTGAGGCCTTCTCTTCTTCCTTCTCTTCTTCCTCTTCCTCTTCCTCTTCCTCCTCGTCATCGTCATCATCATCGTCCTCGTCCTCATCGTCCTCGTCATACACCTTCTCGTACTGGTACTGAGCAATCTCACCGTTGCTGATGGCCAGGAAGGTGGGGAGGGGCGAGCTGATGAAGGGGTGCAACTGCTGCACGTCGCCCGCGTCGCTGTACTTGTAGGCATAGAAGTGCACCGAGGCGTCGATCAGGAAGTTGTACGCCAACTTGTCCGCGATCTCCTTCGCCTTCTCGTTGTCATCACCCTCGCTCCACACATAGATGATGGAGGTGCCCTCCTTGTCTTCCATTGCCTTGGTGAATGCCACGTTCGTCAGCGGATGGATGATCTCCACCGCGGGAGCAAGAGGGACATTCACATCTACACGTCATGCCTACAAGGAGTGCGTGCCAGTGATCGATCCAATCCACACAACGATATCCTCAGGATTCTTGGGGCCATTGTAGTAGAAGGGGTGACTGTTACCCTGCACGAAGGCCATAATATAGGGCACTCCATACACGAGTCTCTTCTGGCAGTACTCGCGGTTCTTCGAGCAATCGAGCTTTGCCATCGCAATTTCGGGGCTACGAGTAATGCCCCATGTGCAGTTGTACTGATCTGCAAAGGAATTGGCGATTTGGGTGAATGTGGGTGCAAAACGCTTGCAGTGGCCGCAACCCTAAGGGTAATCACTCTCTGCAGACTGCACTTCTATGTAGTACTCGAGGATGACAGCCTTGTGGTGCTTTTGCAGGTCATTCAGGGACTTCTCGTTTACCGTCGCAATTCTCGTCCCCTATGGATGAGAGTGCCTTCAACGTATCCTACGAAAGAGAGGGAGAGGATGAGCAGAAAGAGCGAAATCATCTTTGATTCTGCCGCCATCCTCACCAAATGAAACAACAAAGAAGAAACTACTCAACTATCAACTCTATTGATCTATTGCATTCGTTGACAGGTAATGCTCCCTTTGGCTGCAGTCGCTCCATGCTGTCCCTTATGAGCAACCATTGCCTATGCGAAGTGGAGAAGGCGTTCTAAGGATACGATGTAGCCCTACCCATATTCCTTCCATTGAGGGATGAGGGGAAGAATGGACCCAGGGGTGTTTCCATGTCCATCGTTCTCCTCGCCTAATACAGCTTCTCCCAAAGTACAGACTGCAATAATGGGTAAAGGGTACGCGTTTGCGACGATTGCTTGATACTGCTTGCGTTGGTGTGTGTGATCGAGTGCTAACCCGCCGTTTTAGAAAGCCTTGTGGTATTCGCGCTGCTCGTAAGCTCCGTGTTGTTCGTCGCCAGGAGAGATGGGCCGATAAGGTTTGCCTCTTTCCAGTGGGTGCTGACGGTGTAGAAGTACAAGAAGGGCCACAACATTTCTTCGATCAAGGCCAACGTGCTCGGTGGAGCGACCATGGCCAAGGGCATTGTCCTTGAGAAGG
>ERZ827156.2712-NODE-2712-length-17493-cov-20.452116_pt1 | contig 17493 bp, 17 predicted proteins | sample MGYA00519919_ERZ827156 | MGnify/ENA primary metagenome ERZ827156 (study PRJEB31778, sample SAMEA3449269) | human gut metagenome | biome: human gut; feature: human-associated habitat; material: faeces | place: United Kingdom | collected 2010/2012 ... | reverse complement strand
ACCATCAGCTGCACAAGATGATGGAGAACATCCACAAGGTGTCCGCCGAGGCCGCTGCCGAGTACGGTCTGGGTTATGACCTGGTGGCTGGCGCCAACATCGCCGGCTTCAAGAAGGTCGCCGAGGCTATGATGGAGCAGGGCTGCTTCTAAGCCGAAATTCCCCTTGATCAAATAAAAAAGGACCGCCCGAGGGCGGTCCTTTTTCTAACCTCTAATGTGACCATCGATCGACAAGGGCAGGCACGCCTGACAGCGCGCATTTCCGCCCGTCAAAACCGTGTCTGCCCTTGTCGATCGATGGTATCCTGTTGACAAATCACCATATTTTCTGTATATTTTTATTAAGCTGCAATACCAAGGAGGATATTGTCGGCTATATTTCCTCGTGGGTGGACGGGATACCGTCTGTGGATGACCAGACAAACGTTATCCGATTGCTGGATCACCCTTACGCGAGGGTGGACGGGAACTACTACATTCTCTATTTCCGCCATGGTGAAGAGGAGTGGCTTCTCTGCACGGCTGCAGACAATCCTGAATGACAACAGGGAGCGGATATAATGTGCCAATTTTTCTGGATAATATATAAAACATATATCAGGAGGGTGTCGAAATGCTCTTGGCGCTTCATGTTATCGTTGTGTTTATCTTTTTGCTTTTAGGTATACTCTTTTTTAAAGGAAAGGGAACTTCCTTAATTGCAGGCTTCAATACAGCTCCAAAAAGCGAGAAACAGTCGATCAATGTGAAAAAGCTGACCCGGTTTGTTGGAAAATTAATGTTTATATCAGCTGGATGCTGGATGATCATTATACTAAGTGACCTTATACAATCTAAAACGCTTAATCTGTTTGGCGCTGTGCTATTTGTAGTGTCTATGTTGTCGGGTGTTATATACGCAAATACAGGTAACCGCTTTAAGGTATAGTTAAACAAATTTGGATAGTCTATCTGCCGCTTTGCATACTATTTCAACCAAAGTATGGCACAGACTAATGCACAAAAAAGCACCGCCTCCGGGCGGTGCTTTTTTTGCTTGCTTACGCGTCGTAGACGCCCAGTATCACGATACCGGCCACCACCAGGGCGATCATGCCGTAGTGCTTCCAGCTGAGCTTTTCCTTCAGGAACAGCCGGCTCCACAGCACCGACGCCACGCAGTAGGCGGAGATGATGGGCGCGGCCAGCGCCACATGCTCGGTGTCCGCCAGGGCGTAGATATAGGCGAACTGGCCCGCCGTCTCGCACACGGCGCCTGCGTACTTGGGGCCTTCCCGCTTGGGGACGAGCTTGCTCTTCTTGATGAGCACCACATACACGAAGCACACGATGCCCGCCAGCAGGAACGTCAGCTCATAGGCGCAGTTGGCGCTGTCCTCGTTCAGCGTCTCCAGCACCCGGCTGTCGGCAAAGGTGCCCAGGGCGTCCAGCAGGCAGTAGATGATGGGCAGCACCAGCGCCAGCGCCGACTTGGCGTAGCGGTGGTTGCTGGCCTGCTGCCGGGCGGCACGCAGATCCTCGTCCTCTCTGGCCTCCACGATGCCCAGGCCGATAACGCCGATGCACACCAGCGCCGTGGCCACCAGCTGCGCCGGGACCAGGTCGCCCAGCCCGCCGGTGGCCAGGGCCAACACCGCCACCAGCGCGCCGCTGGAATTGCATATCGGGGAGGAGATGGACAGCTCGATGTACCGCAGACCCACATAGCCGATGGTCATGGAGCCGATGTACAGCAGGGACACCGGCAGATACGTCAGGATGATGCTGCCGTTGATCTCCGTGCCGTTGATAAAGATCTCATAGGCGGCGTGCAGTCCCATGACCACACCCACCGCCATCACCATCTTCAGATGGCTGTATTTGTCGTCCGCGTCCTGGCAGCCGATTTTGCTGAACAGGTCAGACCCGCTCCAGCATACCAGCGCGATAAGGGAAAACCAAAACCACATAGTAACTCCTTTTCGTTTCTGTTATCGTTGTTGTTGAAAAAGGAGCGTGTGCGGTGGCGGACGCCGCCTAAAGGGGTGGTTGGGGAGAAACATACCATTTCCTCCGTGGTTTACATAATTTTATACTGTGCCGGGCCTTACAGGGAGATAAGACCGGCGTCCAGCATTTTCTGCAGGCTCATAAGGATGCCCAGCTTGGCGTGATACCACGTCAGCCCGCCCTGAAAATACACCGCGTAGGGCGGCCGCGTGGGGCCGTCGGCGCTCAGTTCGATGGAACTGCCCTGCACAAAAGCGCCCGCCGCCATGATGACGTCGCTGTCGTATCCGGGCATGGGCGCCGGCTCCGGGTTTACATAACTATCCACCGGCGCGGCGGCCTGTATCCCCTTGCAGAAGGCCACCATGCCCTCGCGGCTGCCCAGCTCTACCGCCTGAATGATGTCGTGGCGTGTCTCGGCGGCGGGGGGCACCACCCGGAAGCCCAGCTTTTCATAGCAGGCGGCGGCAAACACCGCACCCTTGACGGCGGAAGCCACCACCGTGGGGGCCAGGAAGAAGCCCTGGCAAAACTGCGTCAGCAGCCCCAGATTGGCGCCCACCTCCGCGCCCAGCCCCGGCGCGGTGAGCCGCCGCGCGCAGCGCTCGATCAGGTCGGAGCGGCCGCAGATATAGCCGCCGGTGGGGGCCAGGCCGCCGCCGGGGTTTTTGATAAGGCTGCCCACCATCATGTCCGCGCCCACGTTCACCGGCTCGCGCAGCTCCGTGAACTCGCCGTAGCAGTTGTCCACCATGCAGATGACGTCCGGCTTGCACTGTTTACATAACGCTATCAATTCACCGATCTGCGCCACGGAAAAGCTGGGCCGCGTGGCGTAGCCCTTGGAGCGCTGTATGGTGATGAGCTTGGTCTTTTCGTTGATAGCGGCGCGGATGGCGTCATAGTCAAAGCTGCCGTCCGGCAGCAGGTCCACCTGCCGGTAGCTGACGCCGTACTCCTTCAGGGAGCCCACGGAGGGGCGGATGCCGATGACCTCCTCCAGCGTGTCATAGGGTGCGCCCACGGGGCTCAGCAGCTCGTCGCCGGGCAGCAAATTGGCGCCCAGCGCCAGGGCCAGGGCGTGGGTGCCGCAGGTGATCTGCGGCCGCACCAGCGCCGTCTCCGCGCCGAAGCAGTCGGCGTAGACGCGCTCCAGCGTGTCCCGCCCCTCGTCGTCGTAGCCGTAGCCGGTGGACAGGTTGAAATGCCGGGCGGCCACGCGGTTCTGCTGCATGGCGTTGATGACCTTCAGCTGGTTGGCCTCGGCAATATCGTCGATGGCTGCGAAGCGCTCCCGCAGCCCGGAGAGAATGGTCTCGCCGTAGGACAGCACCGCGTCGGTGATGCCCAGGGCCTTATACTGTTCGTTCATAGTTCACCTCAGTCAGGAAAGGATACGCCGTTCAGGCGCATGATGAGCCGGATGGGATAGTCCCGATCCAGATAGTTGCGGCAGTACCAGTCGTATGTGGCCACCGGCAGATGCACCAGCTCCTCCGCCTCGCAGCGGAAGGTCTCGAAGGTGTTCTGGTCGCCGCTGAGCAGGGCGGCCACCACGTCCAGTCGGTTTTCCCGGGAAAGGCGCAGCAGCGCGGCGTCCATGACGGCGGCGCAGGCGGCCTCTTCCTGGTCGGCGTAGTCCTGGCGGTGGGCCAGCCAGTAGAGAAATTCCTCCGGATCCAGGTCCATTTTCGTGGTGATCTGGCTGAGCTTGAAGAACTCCTTGCGGTCCATGCGCTTGAGGACGTCGATGAGATACTGGACCAGAGAATCGTCCAGGGCGATGCAGTCCAGAAAAACCTCGAAGGCGTGCTTGCCGGCGTCGGGGTCCGGCTCGGCGGTCCCGGACGATTTTGCACCGCTTGTATCAGAATGGTCACATTTTTCGCCGGAAAGGTCACGATCTGGCTCAAAAAATGCGCTGTTTGGCTCAGGATCTTCGGCGGCGGAGGCGCTTTGCAGCAGGGCCTCCAGGCTGTCGGAGCCGTCATCGCCGGTGAACAGCTCATCGGGCAAAACGGTGCCGTCCTGGGCGGCGCAGGCGCGGACAAACGCTGCTATACCAAGGGTTTGCAGCTGCTGGGCCAGGGCGCGCATGCGCTCCTCCTGGTCGCCGTCCTCCGGCAGGCGGATGCCCTCCGGCGCGGGGCGAGAGCCCTCCCACACCTGGGTCATATAGCGCAGATAATAGTCAAAAAGGGTCATATTTTTTCCCTCGCTTTCCAAACTGAAATTGTACCATAGGTGGGTTGCCAATGCAAGAATTATCGGGTATGATGGTGAAAAAGGGTGTTGACTGCATCATGGAAAGGGTAAGAAAGACATGGAAAACCCATAAGAACGATGCAGAAAACAGGCGTTGGGCCGAGGGACCTCGCGTGAGACGCGAAATAAGAGGAAAATAAGAGATATTGAACGATGAAAGAGTACTATGTATATATGCTCCGGTGCCGGGGCGGGAGCCTGTACACCGGCGTGACCACCGACCCGGCGCGCCGCTATGGGCAGCACTGCGCCGGGAAGGGGGCCAAGTACACCCGCGCCCATCCGCCGGAGACGATGGCGGCGCTGTGGCGCTGCCCGGATAAGTCCGGGGCGCTGCGGCTGGAATACGCTATTAAGGCGAAGCTGACCCACGGACAGAAGGAGACGCTGGCCGCCGCGCCGGAGGGCATCGGGGCATGGTTCCCGGAGCTGACGGCGGGGAAGGATTTCCAATTTGTGGAAAATCCCGAGCTTCCGGGGCGGTGAGGGGCGATTTGTGGGTAAAATATGCAAAATAGGGGTGGACAAATGGGGAGAGTGTGGTATAATCTGTGTATCCGCAGGAGTACTCCTGCTTTGGCGTTTTAACGAAATTAAAACGAAGCTCCCTGCGGAAATATTGACCAAAAAGGGGTAGAAAACAATGAAGAAATGTATAAGCTTGGTGCTGGCCCTGCTCATGGCGCTGGGGCTGTGCAGCGTCTCCTGGGCAGACGCAACTACGGCGAAATATCCTGATGGCGTGACCGAAGATTCTTTTGAGAGCGGAAAATCCATATATTGGACGTGCGGTGATCAAACTGGCTATGCATCTACATTGAGGGACGCGGTAGAAACGGCCAGCAACGCAACTGGTGATGCCATTGTGCTTTATTGCAAGGCAAATGAGGTTATCACGAAAAGCGGTGCGCATGTCGATGTGACGAAGGATATTACGATTTACGCAAACGGTGCTGATTTTGGCGGGAATGACCTGTCTATCGGCACATACAAGGCGCCGGCAAAGAACCCGACGACGATCAACATCTATGGCGCCAAGAATTTGGTGGTTTGGGGTCAGCCCATTGATCAGCGTGCTGACGTCTGGAATGTCAATTTCTATGATTGTCAGAATACCGGCTCTAATTTCCTTATGTATCGTGGTAAGGAAGATGGCAAGGCAACGCTGAATTTGACGATGACCAATTGCACGGCAGACGGATTTGCGGATTCTACGATTCATACAACTGCTGACGGCACGATCACGCTGAAAAATTGCGAGTTCAAGAACAACCCCGCGCCTGTGAATATTGCGCATAAACAAGCCGGGTCGATGGTCGTTGAGATTGCGCATTGCTCTTTTGCCAGCTGCGGTACTGCTTCGACTACAAATACGCTCAATCAGTATGCCGCGCCCATTCGCTTCGTGAATAACGGCGGCGGCAGCCTGACTACCACCGTTGACAATGTCACCTTTACTGGAACTGTTGGCAATAACGGTGATATTTTGGTCGGCGATGGTCGTACCGGCAAGACCTCTACCGCTGTTACCGCCACGGTGACCAACACGAACGCCAAAGTTCAGGCGCAGGAGCCCGGTTACTATACGGAGAACGGCGGGATCGTCGCGGGTAAGATGATCGAGGCAAAGGTCAAGTCCTCTGAGAAGCTGACGGTCAAGCCTGTCGCAGAGGGCGACGGAAAGGTCACGCTGGAGAAGGAAACGGTTCCCTCCTCCAACAACAACCACTACTACTATTACTCCCCCTCCACCGATACTACCACCACCAAGGGGTCTCCCAAGACGTTTGACGCGGGCGTGGGCGTGTATGCCGTGACGGCGGTGCTGTCCCTGAGCGGTATGGCGTGGACGGCGAAGAAGAGACACTGAGAGAAGAGCAAACGAGCCAAAAAAGAAGCACCCGGAGGGGTGCTTCTTTTTTGACTTTTTTAGGGGGACGGATTGCCACGTCGCTTCGCTCCTCGCAATGACAATGAGAAAGAAGCACCCCGGAGGGGTGCTTCTTTTTTTGAGTTTTTTTGGGGACGGATTGCCACGCAGTGAAACAAGTGCCCTTGGGGTACGACCAGTCTGCGGACTGGTCTCGCAATGACAGGGGATCATTTGTCTTTGTCGGGGCGGGTGAGGTTGGTGAGGGCGGTCTTGACACCCTCGAGGCCCTCGCCGGCTGCTTTTTTGACACCCTCAAGGCTTTCGCCGGCGGCGCGCTTCAGCTCGTCCTTGACGTCCACGGCCAGGCGGCGGAAGATCTCGGAGATGATCCGTTTCTTCTGCTCGTCGGCACCGGCGTACTGCTTCAGCAGGGCCGCGCCGCCGGCCAGGCCGCCGCTGCGGAGGTCGTCCAGGGTGCGGGCCTTGCCGGAGAGGGAGAGAATGTCGAAAAACGCGTCGGTGAACTGTTCCCGTTCGGCGGGGGTCATGGAGCCGACCCACTCCCGGAGGACATCGTCGGAGAGCTTGCCCATCTGGGAGCGCTGGCCCAGGTGGACGAATTCCGTGCCCACCACGCTCCAGGACAGGGGTTCGTGCTGCATGATGGAGCGGTTGGCGCTGTCGATGACGGCGTAGTCCTCGGCGTGCTCCAGCAGGACGCCCACGATGGAGGACTCGGGGATATAGGTGTGGAGTTTATGGGCCACGCGCTGGTATTCCGGCGTGTCCAGCAGGCCGCGGGCGAAGCCGGGGCCGTCGTTGTTATAGGCGGAGAGCAGGCGCGTTTGCTGCAGCTCCTGGGGCAGGTGGATGGCTGCCCAGGCGGCCAGGTTGCCGCCCTTGCTGTGGCCGCCGATGCGCAGGGGCAGGGCGGGGCAGAGGGCGGCCATCTCCACGGCGTAGGACACGGCCCGCTCCTGGGCGGGGACGGCGGAGAGGAAGCTCATGTTGAAGTCCTCCTTCCAGCCGGCCAGGGACGTGTCGGTGCCCATGAAGGCCACGAACAGCGTGCCGTCGGGCACCAGGAAGGACAGAGCGTCGAACTGCTTGGCGGTCTGCTCGTCGTACTCGTGGGTGTAGCCGAACAGGCGGAGGGAGCGGAAGCGCTCTGTCTGCGCGGCCAGGCGCAGCAGGGGCAGGTAGCTGAGCTCGGAGAGGCCTAGCTGGTCGTCCTGGTCGGTGAGCAGGGGCGCCACCTCGGCCAGAGTGGGCGCGGCGGCGGGGTCCTTGGTGTGCACCGCGGTGATGCGGCGGAAGTTGATATAGGAGAGGATGCACAGCACCAGATTGTCCACCTCGTTGAAGCCGTCGCGGTCAAAGGACAGGTCGCCGCGCCAGCGGAGATAGTCCAGCGGCGTGCCGCTGACGGGGGCCAATTGCTTGGGGGCGTTCTTTTCCATGGGGGTACCTCCTGGGGGATAAGTACTGTCAGTATACCACATTCCGGGGCGGCTCACAACCGGCGGAGAGACAAAAAATGTTTACAGTTGCGGCGTTGACGAGGGGGGACTTCTATTGTATAATGAACTGATTTAAGATGGGGAGGCGTGCCTGTATGTGGATCGCGAAGGACTGGAAGGATTACGAGCTGCTGGACTGCGGCGGCGGCGAAAAGCTGGAGCGCTGGGACCGGCAGGTGCTGGTGCGCCCCGATCCCCAGGCGATATGGGAGACGGACAAGGGCACCCGGGCCTGGCGCGGCGCCAACGGGCGGTACTCCCGGTCCTCCACCGGCGGCGGACACTGGGACAAGGGAAAGCTGCCGGAGAGCTGGCAGGTACACTACCGGGATCTGACGTTCCAGGTGAAGCCCATGAACTTCAAGCACACGGGGCTGTTCCCGGAGCAGGCGGTGAACTGGGATTTCGCCATGGACAAGATACGCAGCGCCGGGCGGCCCATCCGGGTGCTGAATCTGTTCGCCTACACCGGCGGGGCCACGGTGGCCTGCGCCAGGGCGGGGGCGTCGGTGTGCCATGTGGACGCGGCCAAGGGCATGGTGGCCTGGGCCAAGGAGAACGCGCGGCTGTCCGGGCTGGGCGAGGCGCCCATCCGGTGGATCATCGACGACTGCGCCAAATTCGTGGAGCGGGAGATACGCCGGGGCAAGACGTACGACGCCATCATCATGGACCCGCCCAGCTACGGACGGGGACCCAGCGGCGAGGTGTGGAAGCTGGAGGATAATCTGTATCCCTTCGTGGAACTGTGCGCCCGGGTGCTGTCGGACAAGCCGCTGTTCGTGATATTGAACAGCTACACCACGGGGCTGGCACCGTCGGTGCTGGGGTACATATTGCAGATGCTGGTGGGGCGGAAGTTCGGCGGCACGGTGACGTGGGACGAGCTGGGGCTGCCCTGCACAGAGAGCGGCATGGCGCTGCCCTGCGGCGCCACGGGAAGATGGTTTTCCGAGTAAACAAGGACGGAAGTAAGTGCATATGGCAGTGATGATAGAGACAAAGGACCTGACGTACACCTATCCGGCGCCGGAGGGAGAGATGAATCCCCCGGCGCTGCGGGGCGTGACGGTGCAGATCGGGAAGGGCAGCTTTACGGTGGTGCTGGGGCACAACGGCTCCGGGAAGTCCACCTTTGCCAAGCACCTGAACGCGGTGCTGCTGCCCTGCGGCGGCACGGTGTATGTGGAGGGGATGGACACCCGGGACGAGAAGCTGCTGCTGGAGATACGGCGGCGGACGGGCATGGTGTTCCAGAACCCGGACAACCAGATCGTGGCCAACGTGGTGGAGGAGGACGTGGCCTTCGGGCCGGAGAATCTGGGCGTGCCCACGGCGGAGATACGCCGGCGGGTGGACGACGCCCTGGCGGCGGTGGGCATGGAGCAATTCGCCCGCCACGCGCCGCACCTGCTGTCCGGCGGACAGAAGCAGCGGGTGGCCATCGCGGGGATCATCGCCATGGAGCCGGAGTGCATCGTGCTGGACGAGGCCACGGCCATGCTGGACCCGGCGGGGCGGCGGGAGGTCATCGACACCGTGCGCCGGCTGAACCGGGAGCGGGGCATCACCGTGGTGCTGATCACCCACCACATGGCCGAGGCGGAGCACGCCGACCGGGTGATCGTGATGAACGACGGCGAGATCGCCATGGACGGAACGCCCAGGCAGGTGTTCTGCCAGGTGGAGCGGCTGCACCAGCTGGGGCTGGCCGCGCCGGACACGGTGGAGCTGCTGCATCGGCTGCAAAAAGCCGGGATGGACGTGGCGCTGGACAGCCTGACGGTGGACGAGTGCGCCGATACCATTTGCCGCGCCATCGGCGGGGCGGAAGGGAAGTAACATTGGAACCGATATTGCAGATAGAGGACCTGACCCACACCTATTCGGCGGGGACGCCGTTTCAGCGCAGCGCCGTGGAGGGGCTGAGCATGACCGTGGGCGCAGGGGAGTTTTTGGGCGTGATCGGACACACGGGGTCCGGGAAATCCACGCTGATACAGCACCTGAACGGGCTTTTGCAGCCCACCTCCGGGCGCATCCTGCTGGAGGGAAAGGACATCTGGGCCGAGCCGAAGAAGATACGGGACGTGCGCTTCCGGGTGGGGCTGGTGTTCCAGTATCCGGAGTACCAGCTGTTCGAGGAGACGGTGTACAAGGACATCGCCTTCGGTCCCAGGAACATGGGGCTGGATGAGCAGGAGATCGACCGGCGGGTGCGGGACGCCGCGGCCTTTGTGGGGCTGCGGGAGGAGCTGCTGGACAAGTCGCCCTTTGAGCTGTCCGGCGGACAGAAGCGCCGGGTGGCCATCGCGGGCGTGATCGCCATGGAGCCGAAGGTGCTGGTGCTGGACGAGCCCACGGCGGGACTGGACCCCCAGGGAAGGGACGCCATACTGGCGCAGATACAGGCCTATCACCGGGCCAAGGGCGCGGCGGTGGTGCTGGTGAGCCACAGCATGGAGGAGATCGCACGGAACGTGGACCGCATCGTGGTGCTGTCCGACGGAAAGGTCTATATGCAGGGCACGCCGGAGCAGGTGTTCGCCCGGGCCCATGAGCTGGAAGCGGTGGGACTGGATGTGCCCCAGGTGACGAAGGTGGCCGCCGCGCTGAAGGCGCGGGGGCTGGACATCGACACGGCGGTATACACCGTGGAGGCGCTGGAGCGGGAGCTGCTGGCGCTGAGGGGGGGTGCCGGGGCATGCTGAAGGATGTGACCCTCGGGCAGTACTTCCCGGCGGATACGCCGGTACACCGGCTGGATCCCCGGACGAAGCTGCTGTGCGTCATCCTGTATATCGTGGCACTGTTCAACGCCAAGAGCGTGCTGACCTACGGCATCATGATCGCGGTGCTGGTGGTGTCGGTGCTGGCGTCCAGGGTGCCGTTTAAGTCGCTGACCAGGGGACTGAAGCCCGTGTATTTCGTGGTGGCGTTCACGGCCATCATGAACCTGTTTTTCACCGCCGGCACGCCGGTGGCGGACGTGTGGCTGCTGCGGAGCATCACTTGGGAGGGCATCATTGCCGCCGTGCAGATGGTGCTGCGGATCGTGCTGCTGATCATGGGGACGTTTCTGATGACGTATACCACCAGCCCCATCGCGCTGACCGACGGGCTGGAGAGTCTGCTGGGGCCGCTGAAGAAGCTGCATCTGCCGGTGCACGAGCTGGCCATGATGATGTCCATCGCCCTGCGGTTCATCCCCACGCTGATCGAGGAGACGGACAAGATCATGTCGGCCCAGAAGGCCCGCGGCGCGGACTTTGAGACGGGCAATATCTTCCAGCGGGCCAAGGCGCTGGTGCCGATCCTGGTGCCGCTGTTCATCAGCGCGTTCCGCCGGGCGGACGAGCTGGCCACGGCCATGGAGTGCCGCTGCTACCACGGCGGCGAGGGCCGCACGGCCCTGCACGTGCTGCGCTACAAGCGCGCGGACTGGCTGGTGCTGGCGGCGTTCCTGCTGCTGACGGCGGGGATCATCGTGCTGAAGAAGGTAGGGATGTAGTCAGGAAATAGCTGAAAGGAGGCGGGGGATGCGGAACATTGCGCTGATATTGATGTACAACGGGACGGCGTATCACGGCTGGCAGGTGCAGAAAACGGAGGTCTCTGTGGCGCAGACGCTGGAAAAGGGACTGTCCATGGTGTGCGGCCATCCGGTGAAGGTCACCGGCTGCGGGCGCACCGACGCCGGCGTACACGCGGAGCACTATGTGGCCAATTTCCGCACGGAAGCCCGCATTCCGGTGGACCGGCTGCCCTTTGCGGTGAACACCCACATCCCGGAGGACATCGTGGTGAAGGCGGCCTATGAGGTGGCGGAGGACTTCAACGCCATCGGGTCGTGCATCAAGAAGGAGTACACCTACCGCATCTACAACTCCCGCATCAAGAACCCGTTTTACGTCCACAGGGCGTATTTCTACCCCAAGAAGCTGGACGAGGCGCTGATGGACCGGGCGGCGCGGATGTTCGAGGGCACCCACGACTTTGCCGCGGTGCGCAGTGTGGGCACCAACGTGCGCAGCACGGTGCGGACCATCCACTACTGCCGGGTGACGCGGAACGGGGAGCTGCTGGAGCTGAAGGTATGCGCGGACGGATTCCTGTATAATATGGTACGGGCCATCACCGGCACGGTGCTGTACGCGGCGGAGGGAAAGCTGACGCCGGAGGACATCCCGGAGATACTGGATTCCGGGAACCGGACGCTGGCGGGGCCTACGGCACCGCCGGGCGGGCTGTATCTCACCCGGGTGTGGTATGAGGATGAACGGCTGAATGGATAACAATACCAACAACTGGAAAGAGTTCACGCTGGGCAATCCCCAGGAGGAGCAGCCCCGGCGTGTGGCCAAAAAGAGCCGGAAGCGGCCGATGCTGGTGCTGCTGATCGTGGCGGTGCTGGCGGTGGGCGCGGTGACGGCGGCGGTGCTGCTGGACCGCAGCGGCTTTGACGGGCTGCGGCGGAAGATCATCTACGCCAAGGCGGAGAAGGACGAGAACGGCTGCGCGCAGCTGTATCAGTACAGCAGCGACCAGTCGGGGCAGTTTGCGTCCATACAGGGGAGCCTGGTCTCGGTGTCCATGCACCAGGTGACGGTGCTGGACGAGAAGAACAAGACGGTATTCGACCAGGCGGTGAAGTTCCAGACGCCGGCGCTGGCCACCGGCGGCGGCCGGGCCGCCGCCTATGACGTGGGCGGCACGGAGGTGTACGTCCTGTCGGACAAGGGGCTGGTGTACACGCTGGACTGCGCCGGGGAGATCCTCAGCGCATCGCTGAACGCCAAGGGATGGCTGACGGTGGTGTGCGGCGAGAGCGGCTGCAAGGCCGCGGTGCGGGTCTATGACGGCAGCGGGCAGGCGGTGTTCGCCTTCCGCTCGGCGGACCGGTTCGTGATGACGGCGGCGCTGTCCGCCGACAGCCGGACGCTGGCGGCGGTGACCATGGGGCAGGAGAACGGGACGTTCGCCAGCTATGTGGTGTTTTACCGGGTGAACAGCGACAAGGAGGCCGGGAAATGCACGCTGCGAGGCAGCGTGGTCTATGACCTGGCGGCCATGGGCAGCGGCTTTTGCGCCGTGACGGAGGAGCAGCTGTGCTTTATCGGCACGGACGGCGTGATGACCGCCGCCTACGACTACGGCGGGGACTATCTGCGGCGCATCAGCATCAGCGACGACGGCTATGCGGCGGTGCTGCTGGGGCGGTATCGCACCGGCACGCAGCACCGGGTGGTGACGGTGAACGGCGACGGCCAGGAGCTGGCGGCGCTGGAGCTGGATGAGGAGATCGGCAGTTTGTCCGCCGCGGGACGGTATGTGGCGGTGCTCAGCAGCGAGCGGCTGGCCATCTATGACAAGCAGCTGCAGCCGGTGGCCGCGCTGACGGAGGTCAGCCAGGCCAGAGAGGTGCTGATGCGCAGCGACGGCTCGGCAGTGCTGGCGGGCAGTGTGTCGGCCAGTTTGTATCTGCCGTAAGAGGGGTATCGCGCGGAGCGCGAAGAGCGAGGTGAATAGCCATGAGCGGAAATGTGGGAATATTTGTGGATCTGGTGCTGCTGGCACTGCTGCTGATCGGCCTGGTGCTGGGGTGGCGGCAGGGCTTTGTGCAGGCGCTGACGCGCATCATCGTGGTGGTGGCGGCGCTGCTGCTGGCCAGCTGGATCGCCGGAAAGCTGGCGGAGCCGGCGGCCAGGTGGCTGGAGCCTATCCTGTCGGAGAGACTGGAGCAGCGGCTGACGGACCAGGGCAACACCAGCGACGCCGGCGAGATGCTGGCGGCCTTCGGCTTCACAGGCGACACGCTGTCGGAGCTGGTGGACGGCGCGGTGGAGAAGGCGCAGCAGGCGGGCGAGACGCTGCTGAGCGCCGTGGTGTCCACGGCGCTGCGGTCCGCGGCCTACGCGGTGGTGTATGTGGTGTCGTTTTTGCTGCTGCTGTTGGTGCTGCGGCTGGTATTGGCACCGCTGCACCTGTTTACGCGGCTGCCGGTGGTACACGGCGTCAACGCGCTGCTGGGCGGCGCGCTGGGGCTGGTGAAGGCGGCGCTGCTGCTGTTCTTCGCGGTGTGGGTATTGCAGAAATTACAGCTGCTGGTGACGCCGGAGCTGGTGAGCAAGACGGTGCTGCTGAAATTCTTCGCCCAGAACAGCCCTATAGACCTGATCGCAAAGCTGTGAAAACGGCTATACTATGAAGAGATAACGGAGGAAAACCATGCAACCGACTCTTTGTTCCAAATGTAAGAAGAACGTGGCCGTCGTGTTCATCTCCCGGATGAACGAGAAGAACGAGATGGTCAACGAGGGATTGTGCCTGAAATGCGCCGCCCAGCTGGGCTTGCCCCAGGTGGAGGACATGATGAAGCGGATGGGCATCACGCCGGAGGACCTGGAAAACCTCAACAGCGAGATGATGCAGGCCTTCGGCGGCGCGGAGGAGCTGGACGCCGTCAATGACGAGGGGGACGAGGACGACGAGGAGAGCGGCAAGACCGCCACGTTCCCGTTCCTGAACCGGCTGTTCAACAACAATGGCAATGTGCCCGCGGAGCAGCAGCCGCCCCAGAGCGGCGGCGCGGCGGGACAGCCGTCCGCCGGACGCAAGACGGAGAAGAAGCGCAAATTCCTGGACAACTACTGCATCAACCTGAGCCAGCGGGCCAGGGAGGGCAAGCTGGACGCCGTTATCGGCCGGGAGCAGGAGATCGAGCGGGTGGTGCAGATCCTGAACCGCCGGCAGAAGAACAACCCCTGCCTCATCGGCGAGCCGGGCGTGGGCAAGACGGCCATCGCCGAGGGGCTGGCCCAGCGCATCGTCAAGGGCGAGGTGCCCTTCAAGCTGCGGCAGAAGGAGGTCTATCTGCTGGACCTGACCGCGCTGGTGGCGGGTACTCAGTTCCGGGGACAATTCGAGAGCCGGATGAAGGGGCTGATCGAGGAGATCCGCAAGGCGGGCAACGTGATCCTGGTCATCGACGAGGTCCACAACATCGTAGGCGCCGGCGATGCCGAGGGCAGCATGAACGCGGCCAATATCCTGAAGCCGGCGCTGAGCCGGGGTGAGATACAGGTCATCGGCGCCACCACCTTTAACGAATACCGCAAGCACATCGAGAAGGACACGGCGCTGGAGCGCCGGTTCCAGCCGGTGACGGTCAACGAGCCCAACATGGAGGATACCCTGAAGATCTTGCAGGGCATCGCCCACTACTATGAGGATTTCCACGGCGTGTCCATCCCCCAGGGGGTGCTGCGCCAGGCGGTGATGCTGTCCGAGCGGTATATCACCGACCGCTATCTGCCGGACAAGGCCATCGACCTGATCGACGAGGCCTGCTCCGACCGGAATCTCCACGACCCGGAGATCAACCGGCGGATGGAGCTGGAGCGGGATCTGGAGAACCTGACCTTCGAGCGAGAGAGCCTGATGTCCGCCCAGCCGGCGGACGGTCAGCAGTTCACCGAGCAGGAGCTGGACCAGCGGTATGAGCGCATCGCCGAGCTGCGCAGCCAGGAGCTGCGGGTCACCGACGAGCTGAACGCCATCAGGGCCAAGGGCCGCCCGGAGCTGACCATGGAGAACATCGCCCGGGTCATCGAGATGTGGACCAAAATACCCGCCAGCAAGATCAAGGAAGAGGAGTTCAAGCGTCTGGCGGAGCTGGACCAGCGTCTGCGCGCCCATGTGGTGGGGCAGGACCAGGCCATCGAGGCCGTGTCCGCTGCCATCCGCCGCAACCGGGTGGGCATCTCCCCCAAGCACAAGCCGGTGAGCTTTATCTTCGTGGGCCCCACCGGCGTGGGCAAGACGGAGCTGGTGAAGCAGCTGGCCGATGACCTGTTCAACGCGCCGGAGAGCCTGATCCGGCTGGATATGTCCGAATTCATGGAGAAGCACTCGGTGTCCCGCATCGTGGGCAGCCCTCCGGGCTACGTGGGCTATGACGAGGCCGGACAGCTGACGGAGAAGATACGGCGCAAGCCCTACTCCGTGGTGCTGTTCGACGAGATCGAGAAGGCGCACCCGGACGTGCTGAACGTGCTGCTGCAAATTTTGGACGACGGGCAGATCACCGACGCCCACGGGCGGAAGGTGAACTTTGAGAATACGGTCATCGTCATGACCAGCAACGCCGGGTCGGACACCAAGTCCTCCGGCGCGGTGGGCTTCGGCGGCAGCGCCGATGAGCAGGGCAGGGAGCGCATCATGAAGGCGCTGCAGGACTTCCTGCGGCCGGAGTTCCTGAACCGCGTGGACGAGATCGTGTGCTTCAACCACCTGACCAGAGAGAATTTCGCCGGTATCGCCCGGATCATGCTGGAGGAGCTGAAGGCATCCCTTGGCGAGAAGGGCTACGGCTTCCGCTACGACGATGCGCTGGTGGACTATCTGGTGGAGAAGTCCTATTCCATGACCTACGGCGCGCGGAACCTGCGGCGGTGCATCCAGAAGGAGCTGGAGGACCCCATGGCGGCGCGGATCATCGACGCCTTTGAGCATCCCATCACGCAGATCAGCGCCACCGTGCAGGACGGCGCGGTGCAGCTGTACACATTGTGAGGTGAGCGGCATGCTGTTTCGCAAGGATATTGACCCCCGGTGCGCCTACTGCGCCCGCGGCAGCCGTATCGGCGAGGACAAGGTGGCCTGCGTCAAGCGGGGCATCGTGCCCCCGGAGGACCACTGTGCCGCGTTCAAGTACGACCCGCTGAAGCGCGTCCCGCCCCGGCCGGTAAAGCTGGATACGGATAAGCTGACGCCGGAGGATTTTGAGATATGAAAAACGACAGACGGCCGCCGCAGGGCGGCTGTCTGCGCAAAAGGAGAGAGAAATATGAGCAGCAGGAGCGTATGGGCGGTGTATTTCAGCGCCACAGGCACCACGGAACGGACGGTGACGCGCATCGCCCGCCGTCTGGCGGAGACGCTGGGAGCGGCGTACAGGACGTATGACTATACCCTGCCGGCGGCACGGCAGCAGGCGCTGACGATCCCGGCGGGGGACATGGCGGTGGTGGGCTGCCCGACGTATGCCGGGCGGGTGCCCAACCTGCTGATGCCATATCTGCGGGATATGGTCCGGTGCGAGGGCGCGCTGGCGGTGCCGGTGGTGCTGTTCGGCAACCGGAATTACGACGACGCGCTGATGGAGCTGTACAAGCTGCTGACGGCCAACGGATTTACCTGCGTGGCCGGCGGGGCTTTTGTGGGAGAGCACAGCTTCTCCCGGACGTTGGGCGCGGGGCGTCCCAACGGGGCGGATATGGCGGAGATGGACGCGTTTGCCGACGGCGTGGCCGCCAAACTGGCGGCGGGGGATACCGCGCCGGTGACCGTGGGTGGGTGCGAGCCCATCCGGCCCTACTATACGCCCAGGGACCGCCACGGGGTGCCTATCAACATTTTGAAGGTGAAGCCCAGGACCGACATGGACAAGTGCGGCGGCTGCGGCCTGTGCGCGGCGCGGTGTCCCATGGGCAGCATCGACACGGCGGACGTGTCGCAGGTGACGGGGGTGTGCATCAAGTGCTGCGCCTGCGTCAAGGGGTGCCCTGTCGGGGCGAAGTACTTCGACGATGCGGGGTATCTGTACCACAAGAGCGAGCTGGAGGAGGTCTATGCCCGGCCGGCGGCCAATGAGGTGTTTTTGTGAGGTTAGATGTGGGCAAAATGGGGAAAGCTACATAAGCTGAGGTGATGGAAATCGAGCCGTCATTCGAAGTGGGGAAAAAGTGGAAAAAGGCGTTGACAAACGGCGGCGGGTATGATACCCTTACAAAGCTGTCCGGGAGGGCGGCGCACATGAGTAAAATCGAGCCGACGAAAAAAG
>ERZ827156.2710-NODE-2710-length-17500-cov-4.534193_pt1 | contig 17500 bp, 24 predicted proteins | sample MGYA00519919_ERZ827156 | MGnify/ENA primary metagenome ERZ827156 (study PRJEB31778, sample SAMEA3449269) | human gut metagenome | biome: human gut; feature: human-associated habitat; material: faeces | place: United Kingdom | collected 2010/2012 ... | reverse complement strand
AACCGGGAGTCTTCACAACGCTGACCGAGTTGGAAGCGGTGTTGTAGGAGTGTCTGCGACGGTAGGTAACTCTAGTATCAGAAACCATCTAGAGGCGGTGAGAAACGGCCAAAAACGAGGCGGTGATAGCGAAAGAAAGAGTCTCTCTTCCCCTCCTCAAGGTCACACCCACTACGTTCTGTCGATCAAATCACGTTGATATCACTCAACTATCTGAGTGACTCGAAAACAAGGAGAGACTACAGGGAGCCGCGCAATGGACACAAGCTACGGAAAATACCACGATTCCGCATCCAGGGGTTCACTCCCGAATTCCGCGCGATAAGTGCCACTCTTCTCCCTTTTTGATCTCGCTAAATATCACTTGCTGGAAGCATCAACCATGAGTTTCTTGAAGACCGTTTGCACTTGCGCGCGCTGCCGTTAGCACTAGGCTTTCCAAAGCAGAGAGGAGGAGACCCGTATGAATCAGGAGAAGACGCATACCGTTTTCCAAACGCACGGAGAGCAGAGTGCTAGACTGTGCGGATTCTCCTCCATTTCCTTATCGTGTAGGCACTCCGAATGGGACCGTTCCAAGAAGCCGACGAACTTCTGGAAGTGCAAGGAGAACAGAATGATGTACGAGAGAAAGGTGGCCATGCCGTAAGCCAAACGGACGTTCCGTGATTGCTAGCAACTACTATACGATGGGCTACGACGTGGAAACGGGAGAGAAGATCAAGGCCAACTGTGTGGAATCCGTCGTTCGTTCCCATCCCCTGTGATGCGTAGGCCCTGTATATCGCAAAGAAGAGAGCTGCTAGAATGTAATACCTATACAGTTTCGTGTTTGGTGCAAACACTCTGCTTGTACAGATGAAACTACTCAAAGGGAATAAACACCTCGATTGTCCGGCCGCTGAAGATTGGAGTCGGCTTTAACTGGCACGCCAGACGTCCACTACATATGAGCACGCGGATTCAGAGATACTATTGAGGCGGCTCGAGGTTGACTTGGATCGCCGTCATTTCGTCGTCGCTCGGACGCGGCAGCCGCATGTACACGTCCTTCGGCAACCCGATCACGCACTGCCCGCACACTCCCTTGCCCCCACAATGATCTGCCCGTGAGTCATCCCAATCGCCTCCACATTGGATCTTCGTCTTCTCCTTCAGAGTATCGAGGAGCGTTTTGCTGGGATCAGCATCCACGTCGATGTACTGTACATCCCCGTCTTCGCGGATGGTTTTCGCCGTGATTGAGACTAGGAAATGAGATCCAAGCCCTAACGAATCACTGGGAGCGACGGTGCCAAAGGAGCGCCGAACCGCGAAGCGAGTCTGCGTTCGGAGATACCCAAGCAGATAGGGAGCGAGTCGTGACATTTCCAACAAACACGGCACTGATTACTAGCCAGACAATAGGCGTTCTTCACGCACAGGTGGCAGCACGCGTAGCCCCACTTCCCCTCCTCCCGGTTGTACCACGAGCCCCAGACGCTCGTGTGATTGCCGGGATACACGTCCTCTTCGTATTTGGACTTTGGAATCGCCTACCCGTCATAGTTCTTTCCTATCCGCACCTCCGGCAGTCCCCTCACCACATTGCCCTGTCGATCGTACTCCACGTACCGCTCCGACTCCATCACGCCGCTCTCCGCCTTCTGCTCCTTCTCCAGCGTCACGCCGTACCGCTGCTCCAGCTTCTTCCGCCGCATCTCCTCCAGCTGCCTCTTCCGCTCTTCCACCTGCTTCCGCAGCAGCGCTACGCCTCACACGCCCCTGCCGCCCGCACCTGCCGCCGTCGGCTGGGCCTCCAGGTGCACGTGGCTGCCCTTCGTGGACGCCTCCCACGCGAACAGCTGCGCCTGCTTGAAGTCCTCCAGCTCGTCCGACGCGCGCACGAAGTTGTCGCCCACCTGCTGCGACCCGTCCGCGTTCTTGCCCAGCTTCTCCGGGTGCGGCGCCTTCAGCAGCGTCCCGCGGATATCTGCGCATTACGGCGGGGCGGGAATGAAACCGTCATCGGCGGCGACGTTGTTGAGATCCTTCAGGTAGTAGGCGGTGTCCTCGCGAATGCGCATGTCACGCACCGATGTCTTGATGCGCTTGTCGTACTCCACGCGCTTCTTCGAGCTGTCCACCTTGTTGAGATCAATGTCGACATCATCGCTCGAGTCGGAGCTATCGCATGATAAACACCGCTCTCGCCCACTCAGAGTCGCTGATGTGCACGTCCAGCTGCTCGCCGTCCTCCACCAGCTTCTCTCTGTCCTTCTGCTCCTTCGTCAGGGTCGTGTTGTAGTACCGCTTGTGATCGGGGTCCGGCTCGGTTCGGAACTTGGCGTTGAGCTCCTCCGCGTGGAGACGGGCCTTCTCCTTGTCCACCAGATTCATGATGAGCTGCTGACGCGCCGTAACGGCAGTGGCATCATATCTAGTGGTGAGGAAGAAGAATAGAGGGTACCCTTTCCAGTAATCGCGCTTTCCCTCGTAGGAGAGGTTCAGTTCCTTGTTGATGTATTCATCGGGCTTGATGTCGCTGTATGTTTTCCATGCACCTCGTTTGCGAGGAGGATAGAAGCAATCCTTCTCCGTGTGCGTCATCGAGCCGCAGTTCCTGCACGCGCCCTACACAGTGATAGTATGCGAATATCGAGTACCTTTCTGTATTTGGTTGCCTGACCAACGAATTTGCCTCGCTCGTAGTGAGCGTCGATTCCGTCCAGCTGACTACCCGTTTCATCCTTTCGTTGATGATGTAGCTGGTCGTTCTATCCCGTTATGCACCGATGGAACGAAATACGTTTCCCTGGTCCGTATACCACGGTGCCTGCGCCATATACTTTGGAATATAGGCGATCTGTCCTCCTGTGGGACTGACCACCGGATTGGGTGTTTCGTTCCTAGGTGCTCAAACGCCACATGCAACACGCACTCCTTCTTATTTGAGTTGGAGCCTTGCATTTTCAATTCAAAGGGAATAAAGAGAAGGAAAGACTGCTCAAAAAAGGATTCGATGAGCGACAAATACCCGAGAATTAATATAGAAACGTTTATACAGAATCTGGGAGCCTGGGAAGATCCGGAGAATGTCGGAAAGTGCGGTGTCGAGCCATTTCACTCACCTGTAGAGTTATCCGGTCCATGATCGAATCAACAGACAAGTGGCATGACGGATCGAAGCTGAAGGTGATGCGGAAGTTCATCTGCAAGTATTGCCCGTTTGTGATGGATGACGTGGAAATTATGACCGGTATTACGGAGAATTGGCGTGTTTGCTGTAGCGGCATTAAATGACCTGCGTAGTTGGACGATCTGATCCGTATCCTCAAGAAGCAGAATGTGGCGGGAAAAGAACTCATCAAGAAACTGAGGGTGTACGTCAGCAACGAGCTTGTTGACGTGTGCTCTGATGAGAGTCTGAAGCAGTAGGCGCTGTGTGCCCTTTTCACTGTAGGCTCAACAAGCTGAAGAACAAATTCTCAGACGAGGATCTGAAGGACATTATCCTTCTCATGATGCAGCAGAAGAATGGTCGCTTTGGCTGGCGATTCCTTGATTCCATTTCCAAGAGTGGATGTGGTATAGTGGTTTAAACATAGGCTGGACGGATGACAAGCTGCAGGCCATTGTGAAGCTGATTGTGGGAGACGAAGAGTTTGACGACATTGGGGGTGGAGGCGATTGCGGTTTGTTTGAAGTCTTCCCCTACCTTCATGACCACATCACCATTCGTCAGGTGATGGATCACGAGGAGAGCGACTCTGCGGGCAGTCTGGTGGACTTCATAGAGGATGACATGGAGGATGGAGATGACGACGAAGACGAAGACGACTCGGACTCGAGTAGCAGCGACTACAACAGCGTGGTGGATATCAGCGAGGAGAGCAGCGACTATGACTCCGACGAGAAGAGGGAGGTAGAGGTGGATGAGAAGAAGGGAGCGAAGAAGAGGAAGGTGATTGTGATTTCGGATTCTGAATGGAGTGCTTGTTTCATCAAACAAATCCACGACTCCTTCTTCACAGGCTTCATGAGATGCGCCGACGCAGCAACCTTGCGCGAAGTGAGAATGAGCGCGAGGAGCGCGGAGAGGGAGAACACGATCAATGTGACAATGCAACTAGGGAAGAGAGTCTGGGTGTGAAACGAGGGGAGAAGGAGTACAGAAACACCAACGATGATGTGCCAGCAGGTAATGATCAGCGGCACACTGTTGCTCTTCGTTGGGTAGTCCGACATCGTGTAGTAGGTCCATGCCACATGCATCGGCATGAGGAGCAAGCACTCCAGCGCCACCAGAATGTAGATGGACATGCAGTTGCAATGAGGAGCGTAAAAGTCCGCGTTCTGACCGGCTGATGTGAGAGGCACCAGAGAACTAGGCATTAGGTGTGTCGTGAGTGACAACATGCTCAGTCCATTGAGGAATCCAATGCCCAGTCCATAGCATACGGAGAGTTTGAAGACTTCGGTAGGAGAGGATAGGGAGAGAGGAATATTCACTCGATTCAGCTTTTCACAAATCGTGGCAATCAGCTGATAGGCGAAGGGGCGCAGCAGCTCCAGCGTGAAGATGTTCAGCAGAAGGAGCACCAGAGAAGACGGCGTCTATGCAGATAAAGAAAGTATTGGATACCCTACTGTCCAGATGTTCCAGATCGAGTGCACAACACCGCCGATCAGCATGGATGCAATTCCGTGGAGCAATCTTGCACGTGATGTAGGAAAACGGATCGTACCCAAACAGGAGAGCGATAATCAAGTAGGGTCGTCGGGACACGGTAGTGACCAGAAATATTGCCGGTGGACCCAGGGCAATGAGTAGAGAACCAGCAAGGAGCGGAAGACCCATCAATGAATGAAGACTGGGAAAGACACAACAGTGCGGAAAACGAAGGTATTTTGGTTTCGCTGATTAGCAAAGATGGAGACTGCGGAAAATGCCTTGAGGAGAGGGGAAGGAAGGGAGGAAAAGGAAGAAGAGCGGTTTGGATGAATGGAGTGAATCATGAGCTTGATGCGAGAATGGAAGATTGGATTATTATCTTTATCATGAGTAGTCTACGAATGGCTGTGTTTTCGTACTCATTCTGGAGAGAGGCGATGTCGATTGTTTCGGGTGTGAAATCGAGTATTCTGTTGTTGTTAATGCAAATGAGGAATACAAGAGAGTTATTGGTTCATCCATCATCTGATGTGACTGAAAACTACACTAACGTTGCTCCTTATTATCAGCTTGATGTCCACATCAGGTTCGAATCATTAGAAGGAAAACAAGGAATGATCCTCATTCTTCACTAGCATGTTGCCAACTTTGCTAGTGACTTCACTTGACTTCCACTTTCAATAATCCGCTATTTATTACGTGTTGCCTCATTTCCCAATCGTTGCCTTCCTATCCATTCAATCGTGTTGTGACTAACAACATAACGACATGGTGCTATGATACAGTCTAGAGACTGTACGAACGCGATTCAGTGGAACAACCACTTATGGGGCCATCATACGGAGACTGTCCCAATTGATTCCCCTTCAGCAAACGAGTGATATGAAGTGGGTTTATTTCTACTTACTCTATCTATCTGCCTCTCTATTGGTATCTCTTCCCAATCCTATTGATTATTAGTCTTTAATTTGCAATACCGGTTATTCTACGGTCGAAGATGCAGTTGAACCCATTTCTAGAAGGAATTCGTATGACGTTGTTTTAATAGCAACGGAGGACGAGCTATCTGGTGAATCGGATGAGAGATTACGGATCTTTTTATCTACTATGGATGTTTACTCGACTGAGAGCAAACTCCTGTGCCTTTTCTTTACCAATAACTCTCATATCATTACTCTTGTCCTTCAGTCCAAGTGTCATGTTTTCGCCGATTTCCAGCGTAATATGTACGGCCTGCCTATGATCAGTTCGTTATTTTCGAAAGCATCCTAGTTCAATGGCAAGTATTATGGCTATATCAATTCTGACGTTATTCTTGATCCGGAACTGTTTAATGTTCTCTCTTTCTTGCAAAAGGAGATGGAGCGAGGGTCCATTTCAAGAAAGCATGAGCTGACCGGCAGGGTTTACCAGACGCCAAAAGAATACGTTCTTTGGACGTTTTCTAATTCGTCTAGTATCTCGAGGTATGTGTCTGCCTTTTCGAAACAGTACCAAGCACTGCAAGGAAGATCAAGTGCTGTGCGCCATTTCTCCGTTTGTTACGTGTAGGACTCTTTTTTCTTCTCGAAGGATGCTCTTGATCTCCTCTTGGGATGGGACAACCAGTTCGTGATCGGGCGAGCGCGCATCGACCATCTCCTCATGGGCGTGTGTGCGAACAAGCTCTCCAACTGCTCTCTCCTCGACAGCTCCTTCGTCACCAACAACATCCACTTCGAGCACTCCACGCACCTGCAGCGCGAACACCGTCTCTCGGAGGAGGACACTCTCTGGAATGACATCCAGTTCTCTCACCACCCCATCGTGCGCGGGCGGCTCTGCGACGCCACCACGCGCCGCGTGCTGCGCAAGAACCGCGGCTACACGCTGGCAAAGACGGAGGACCGTTGCTCGCACGTCCCGCTGTACGCGTTCCTGTCGCAGCACGCAGTGAACAACACTCTGCTGATGATGATTGTGGACTCGGGGTACATCGACCTGTGGCGCAATAGCTACTATAGCGGACACCTCGCTGACTACCCCAATCTCATCGTGTTCTGCCTGGACCAGCAGTCGTACGCCGTAGGCGTGGAGAGGCGAGTGGACGGTAGGCTCTCAACAAGAAGGTGCCGGTGTTCCTGGTGAACGTGACGCAGCCCCAAGCCAGTATGACGGCGTTCGCCAATCAGCAGTCGCCCGTGTTCAAGCAGAAGATGCGGAACAAACTCTCTCTCCTGCTCCAAGTTCTCACCTTCGGCTTCAACGTCCTCTACATCGATTCCGACGTGATCCTCCTCAAGGACCCGTTCCCCTACCTTCAGAGCTTCCCGGAGTTCGATCTCCTCGCACAGCGCGACGACAACATCTGCTCGGGGTTCATGTACTTCGTCTCCAATCCGCGCTCCATCGCCATGATGACCCGCGCCTACCAGATCGTGCAGAAGCCCAACATGCGCGACCAGATCGCCGTCAACATCGCCGTGGAGGAGAAGAAGACGCCCTACGCTCTCCTGCCGATGAACCTGTTCCCCAGCGGCGGCAAGTTCTTCGGCCGCTATCAGTTCTTCTGGGACCGGACGGGTAGGCGAGCGGTACGGGATTACTGGTAGACGACACCTTCTTCATCTTCCACAACAACTACGTGCGCGGGAAGTTCGGGAAGGAGCTGCGGTTCAAGGAGATGCAGCTGTACGCGCTGGACGTGAACCACGAGTACAGCGGCGTGCGGCCCTACCTGACCGTGGAGCGGATCGACACCCGTGGGAGAGAGAGGGCGCTGTGAGGGCTAGAGCACGTGGCGAGAGAGCTGGCGAAGCTGGCGCGCATCGCCAACGCGCTGAACCGGACGCTGGTGCTGCCGCCGCTGCCGTGCAAGAAGAAGAAGCTGCGGTGGTGCAACCTGTGCACCTTCGACAAGTTCGTGTGCTTCAGTCGGGAGGTGCAGAAGTTCGCAAACCCGGTGAAGGAGTCCGTGTTCTTCACCAACCCCCGGGTGCCGCCGGCGATCGTGCGGGAGAACGAGAAGAACCCGATCTATTCCTTCGACGCGAACTGCAAGAGCAATGTGGTGTATGCGAGCGACTTCCCCGCGCATAAGAATAATCATAATGTGATCAACTGTGTGCCTTGCAGGAAGAAGAAGGAGGCGTGTATCATCGAGGAGGGGCTCAAGACGAAGTCTCTGGTTTTCAAAGTGCTTAGTATTGACTGCTGTGTTTCTTGCACACAATCAGCTCTTTGGCTTTGAAGCTTTCGTTTCACACAAAACAATTCAAAGTGATTCGTTATCCGCCCTTTTCCAATTGCTCGACTCGCTTGGACAGCACGTCGATCAAGCTCTTCAACTGGTCCAGCGATTCGCCGTCCTTCATCGCTCTCTCCGCGTCGAAAGAAAGCAGAATGGCATTTGAGTCTATTCTTCACTCTCCGCAGAAACGGGCACCGTTCGATTCAACTATACCTTCTCGACGATCCAGATTGCACGAGCCCAAGACGTATGGCTTCACACAATCCATGTCGAAGGAAAAGGTATTTCTATATATATCCGTAGCACTGGTAGTCGATTTAAAGGACTTTCCGATGGGCTTCTTGCAGCCATTGCACACCACGTCCAAATACGTGGAGCCGTCTGCAGATCCTCCCAACAGCAATTGCGTTTTATCGAGAACCGTCACATTAATGGCTTCTACAAATGAGCGATGGAAATGGATGTGCCACTATCAGCGGAGATGATGCGCAGCTCCTCATTCATAAGCAAATTGCAGTGCGAATCGCACACAATTGTGTTGCAGTTGGCGCACTGAAATACCGAAGAAGCACAATCCGCCATCCAATTTGTGAAACAAACAACTCCACATAAGGTTTGATTTGTATGTTACAGCAGTGTTGACATTGTGGACCTGATGATGATATCATAAGAGCAGTCCTACGTTTGTCGAAAAGGATCGCAGCTTTACTGTTTGTGCATTGGGAATGAAGCGCGGGTCGCTGTCTTCCCATTTCAGCGGCACCTCCACATCCTTGTTTGTGTACACGAGGACTTCAAAGGAGCCTACTGTGAAAGCAGCGGATAGAACGCACAAGGCTCATCCAGAAGAGGGAGGAATGTCATGGATGCGGTAATTTGGCGAATGATGGCTTGGATTTCTCGTTGGATCTCGGACAGTTCCTTTTCTTTGGTTCTATTCTTCAACCGTAATGCTGAAGCCACTACACGGTTCCATTTGACTCGGCCACCTCCCTATCGGTCTCAATTCCAAAGGACCAACGCTCCAGCACTTTTTGACTATTCAATCCATATATCACTAACACAAGCATATGCAGATCGTTTGATTCCAGCCAAACTAGCAGTGAGAAGCAATTCCATAGGGTACAGCGAACTTGGTTGATCATATTGGTGATATACGACATCAGTTTGTCGTCATGCGCAACAACCATCGATAAGCCATATTTGGACACGCGGTTGAAACTCTCGGGAGGATAAATGCCACGCTGATACAGAATCCTAATCTTAACTACCCTAGGAGTGTACACTACGTATTGATGCTAAATTCAAAAAACTCCGCGACCATCTGTGATGATCCTTTTAGAGTGATCACATTCTTGGATTGGGTAGCAAACTACGACACTAACCGATTCGCAATACGCACATACCATTACCCCTCGTAGTAATCGAAATAACAATGGAAATAGAGGCGACAAAAATACGACCCATTCCGTTCTGGCAGAAACAGAGACTCTTTTTGTGACTGAAACGCCAATCCTGTTTTGCCAATAACTCTCATTGCTTTGGTAAAGGCAGTTGTTCTTTTATATCTTTGAAATCAACAATGTCGTCGGAGCAAAATGGTGCTATTCAATCCCTTGTCCAGTGTTTGAAGGACTTGAAACTCACTAACGCTGCTCAAGCGCTGCAGCCTTTAGCCGAAAAGAATGTAACAATCTCTGTGTATTGTAATGGCGTAGTCAAAGAAGCGTTTGGCTTCTTGCGATGAGAGTATCGAGGAGGAGTTGAAGTATGTGTTGCATGTGATTGTGTTATTCGTAGGAAGGCAAAATTGTTTGTGGTTCCTGAAAAGGAATCTGAATCTTCGGAGTCGTCTAGTTCGGGTTGTTTATTTCAGGTGATTCATTATTTGATAGAGAGTGAAAAGGAGGAGTCTTCTTCCTCGGAGTCTTCCTCTTCTGATTCTTCTGATTCTTCGGAGTCTTCCTCTTCTTCTGACTCATCCGATTCCTCCGATTCTTCTGATTCTTCGGACTCTTCGGATTCCTCTGACTCCTCTGACTCCTCTGACTCCTCCGACTCCTCCGATTCCTCTGACTCCTCTGACTCCTCTGACTCCTCCGACTCCTCTGATTCTTCCGACTCCTCCGACTCCTCTGACTCCTCTGACTCCTCCTCCGATTCCTCCGACTCCTCCGACTCTGACTCTTCCGACTCTGACTCTTCCGACTCGGAGACCAACTTCGAGGAGGAGAAGAAGAAGGCGCTGGAGTGGCAGCCGAAGGCCCTACCGCCAGCCCCCGTGCAGGAGAAGGCGGTAGACTTAACCCAACCGCATGAAGCGTAGGACCACACCCCCTTCAAGCGCGTGGACGAGTCGTGGCTAGACACGGTCAAGAAGCAGGAGCTGCTGGACAATTCCTGTGGGCGAGGGGCGGTGCGGTGACGAGTAGACGAGGCCACGTACGGCAAGCAGGGCTACGGCGCGAAGGCGAGCGACGTGCTGATCAAGGTGCGAGGGAAGGATTTCAGAAGGGAGAAGACGAAGAAGAAGAGAGGCAACTACATGGGAGGCAGAATCTCCATGGATGTCAACTCCACACTGTTTGATGAATAGTTCTTTTGGGGTGTTGGTTACAAACACGAGTAGCACTTTGTCACTTCAATTCCGTCCTTCGACACAATCTTTGTCACGTAGTGATGCTCGTTCATGGGGAAGCGATTCATGATCTCATCCTGGCACTTGCGGCAGAGCTCCAGTGCCTCCTCCTTCGTCATGTCCTTCTACCCATCACGCCCATTATAAACCATCACCTTCCAGAGACGATCGAAGAGGGACAGGAGGATGTAGGAACCGTAGCCGTGTGAAGCGTAATTCATCTTTTGAAGCGTGCCGAGATAATCGATGAAGTATATAGAAGGAACGTCCCCGTCGACGCCTCCAAACACCATATTCACCTGGTAGGGCTGACGACGAAGGAAGTACGCCACCTGCACGTAATCCGTACTATCCGTCCCCTACGCTATTTCTGAACGAATGTGCAGTAGCATCCATGTCCGTTTCCCTCTCATGGCGCAATTTGTACAAGTTGAAGTTTCCCAGCAGATAATCTCCCAGCTGCTTTCTGTCACCGTTCTCTCCAGAACAGCCGATAATCTTCGTCGGACTCACTTCCAGAATCTACGCACTGAGACAGCACGCGCAAGTGCCCACCTTATCCTCCGTCTGCGTCAGGGCGACGATACTGGGCTGAACGCTGCTGCTGCAACTGACAAGGGCGAAGCTAGTCCTCATGGACACCCGGCATCCGATACTCCTTTCCCACAAAACCAAATATAATATCCATGCTTGACTGAGATGATTCCCTCTGTTTAGACTCTTCTTTGTGAAAGGAACCAGGCGAGAATCGCGGTTATTCTTCCCAAACAGCGGGCGTGTGAAACAAAGAACAGATACAGGAAAGCGCACTCTAATAGCCATAACCAGGCTGCGGATAGCCGGGCTGGCCGTACATGGGCTGAGCATAGCCAGGTTGCGCATAGCCGTAATACGCTCCGGGCTGCGGCCACGCCTGCGGGACCTGCTGCATCTGCTGAGCCTGCTGAGCCTGCTGAGCCTGCTGCATCGGATCGGCCTGCTGGCCCTGGGTTCCGAGCACCTTTCCACTCCCCAGATCGTCCATGAAGCTCTTGTAGTCGTCGTTCATGCGCTTGTATTCCTGGATGCGGCGTTTATCGTTGCGGTTAGGACAGTCGCGAGCAATGTGGCCCGAGTCGCCGCAGATCTCGCAGTGGATGTTCTCGTTGCCGAAGTCCTCTACAGCTCATCCCTCCAGCCAACGCCTACGAGGTCTGTTCGGGCAGTGGAACTGATCGTGGCCCATCATGCCGCAGTACGGGCAGCGCGAGTTCGACTCGTGCAGACCGTTCAGGAGTGCCAGCTGGCGCATCTGCTTCTGCTTGTGAATGTTCTTGTCATCATCCATCGGAATCAGCAGCTGGCTGATGATCTCCACCGCCTTCGCCACGTCGTCCTCGTTGTCGCCGCGGATCATCACGTGCGGATCGTCGTTCTGCGCGATCAGGTCGAAATTGCTCTTGCCCTCGCGACCCGTTCCGCGGCCACGAATCACGATCTTGCAGTGCGTGGACTGCTCCAGCTGGCGGTGCGTGCTGCCTCGGGGTCCGATGATCAGACCCAGGAAATTGTAGTTCGGGTACTCCTTGATGGGGAAGTACAGCTTGGCCTGGCAGTGCGCCTTCGGCTGGATGGCCTTCAGGATCGGGTTCAGCTTCACGATCTCCTCGAAGATGTCGTTGCGCTCCTCCTCGTAGGCTTTCCTCATGCGCTGCGCGCGGGTGTTTGTACGGTTACCCATCTTGTCGTAGGTGGGCTGGGGCGAGGGAGAGCGATTGGGATCCTCCTGAATGCGCTTCGCGTCCTCCTCGACAGTTTCGATTTTATCTGTCAGCTTCTGCATGCGCATGCGGAACTGGAGGATTTGCAGCTCCTCGATGGAAATCTGAGACGCAGCCACGACGACCGGGAGACCGGGATCGACCTCGTTCTCGTCGTGCTCCCAGCGCGTCTTCGCCAAGCGTTTATCGGCGTTTCCCCACCGGCTTTCTCGCTTCACGCGGCGCTCCGCTTTCAAGTCCCTCTTCTCCTTCTCCTTCATATATATCTTCTTTACTTCGGTCCAGTTCTCCCAGTCCTTTAAATCTTGCCAGAACAGCGGAAAACGGCCGTATCTACAAGGGTCACGTCAAAACAAAACGCCTCACTTCTTTTTCAGCTCTTCGTTTTCGCCGTACCACTTCTTCATGTCCTTGTGGTTTAGCTGCATGAAAGCCTCTTCTTCCATCACTTTCTCTTCGTTCACACTCCCAGTTTGGTCTACGCATCAAGGGAAGGAAAAGCGAATTACCGGCCATGACTGTGTTGAGGAAGAAAAGGGTATTTGGACATGGACCCCAATTTTGAATTTGTGCACAACAGGTCCCGATTGTGTTTTCAAAGAACAGACATCATTACAGTAATCAGCTCGCTTACTGGTCATTCTCCGACTCCAACAAGACAGAAATAACACTCGATGTGGGAATCACGGACAGCTCCGTGACGACGCCCGAAATGAGAGAAGCGGGGACCAAATCATAGGACAGATTCATCAGCGTCAGACTACGCATCACATTTGGAGATCAGATCCACTTCTCATTTGATTGTCCCTCCAGAATCCACTTTGTCGACTGCTCCTGCGAGGACAGCGAGGGCAGCAACGAGGGTCTGAACGAGCTCGGACTGTTCAGCTCGTTCTTCGTGATTCCATCGACCTCCACGTCATGGCAGAATTTCATGATGTCCGCCACCACCAGCAGCGGCACGTGGAACTTCATGCAGGCGCAGGCCACCACCGCCGTGCCGCTGTCCGCGATCGCGCTGCCGTTGGCCAGCATGGAGGAGGCGGACACGAAGGCCTTGGTAGCCGTCTCCAGCACGTACGGCAACGCGTTCAGCGGTGCCAGCGTGCAGGGCACGCGCTCCTTCACCAGCTTGCGCAGCGTGTTCTCGTTGTTCTGCTTGGGCCTGCCGCCGATCACCACCACGCGGAAGGGCACGGCGTTCTCGCTGTGGTTCCGCTTGTTGAACAGCGCGGCCGCCTTCACGAACGCCTCCGTGATGCGCGAGGACTCGCCGAATGTGATGATCACGTCGCCCTCGTCGATCTGCTCCACCAGGTTCTCCACCACCTTCTCCTTCGCCAGCTGCGTGCGCTACGCCTCACGTGCCCCCCACGCCCCCACCTTTTCGAGGTCGTGCATGTACATAAGGATCTCCTCCTTCAGCTTCTTGCCCTCGCCGCGTTCGTCCAGTGACAGAATGTGGTGGTGCAAATACTCGTGAATTCTGGCCATGGGCACGGACGGCGCGCGGATCCGCGTCAGGTACGCGTACTGCGCGTCCAGGCAGTGCGCCAGCCGCGCGAGATAGCTCTAGTCATCACCGCGGGGAAGAGCCGGCACGTTCTCGCGGTCGGTGGTTTCGGTGACGGGGAAGGACTCCACGAAGGCGATGCAACACTTCAGCAGGTAGGCGGAGCGCCGGCTGGACCCCGAGATGACGCGGTTCTGCATCATCAGGCCCAGCTGGCGGAAGAGCGGGTGGATCATGTCCTCGCCCTCCTTCAGCGGGTCGTACGGCGAGAAGTTGTGCGCGCCCTCCAGCGCGGGCTTGCCCAGCGACGACCAGAGGAACTATGGGTTATGGGCGGGGTGTGTTGGAACGTAGAAGGGGTCTGCTGCGGCGCTGTTCACTGGTTGTGTGGCCTGTGTGGGTCTCCGTGTGTTCTGGGCTTGGGTGTTTTGCGCGGGCTTCTTGGCGGGTTGTGCGGGCTGTGCGGGCTGTGCGGGTTGTGCGGGTTGTGCGGGCTTGGGACCCTTCTTCTGAGCCGCCTTCTCTGCCTTCTTCGCCTTCCGCAGGGCCTGCTTCTCCTCCTGACTCAGGCCTTTGTTCGCTTCTTGCTGGGCACGAATCTCTATCCCATCACCATTCCACTCTACTCTCACCCTCCTTTGTCGGCTTCTGTTCCACTGGAGCAGGAGCAGCTACGAATTAGGATCACAACCACGATCAAAACCAGGCTGGGCGGATTCACCCTCCTTCTTCTCCTTGGCCGCCTGCACACGGGCCGCCTTTTCCAATTTCTTTGCTTTTCTCAGAGCCTGTTTCTCCTCCTGACTCAGGCCTTTGTTCGCTTCCTGCTGGGCACGAATCTCTATCGAATGACATGCACAGAAAACGAGTTGCCTTGCTTCTTCAGCGCCTTCGCCGCCTCTCCATCTTCCTTAGGTACTTGCACTTCCATGATGTTGCAATAGTCTCTCAGTTGCAAACCGCACGCTCTTCCCTTCAGAAGAATCACTATTCTCCGAAACCAAATTGACGGGAAATCGGCCCGTTTTTTGGAGAGTGACAACAAACAGGACTAAACCAATTGACTTTCAATACTCTTGACAACGCTCTCCGTGCAGAAGCAAGGGCTCTTCATCACCGCCTGGTACTTGCACGTCGAGGGCTCCATTAAACTCACAATCTCCTCCGCCTTGCCGCACTCGAACTTCACCGTGAGGCTCCGCTCGATGCCGTTCCAGCACCGCTGGCCCTCCTCAAACACCACCGTCGAATTCTTCTCATAGTCCACATCCACGTCGATCTTCCACTTCCCCAGCCGCACACTGTCCTGCTTGGCCTCTCCTCCGATGCAGATCGAGTACTCGTACTGCCCGACGTGATTGCTGGTGCATCGCTCCTTCTGCTGCAGCAGACACTGCACGACGGGCGAGTACACCTTCTTCTCCGTCTCCACCTCCTCCTGCAGCTTCTCCAGCGTGGCCTTCTCCTCCTTGATCTGCTGGTGCAGCGCGCGCAGCAGACGCGTCTCGGCGCTGGTGGCAACATCCTTCGAGGCGACGAAGTGGTAGTGATAGAAGACGTCGGGCGTGTACTTGGCGACGTGGAGGAAGTGCGTGATGGAGGTGTTGTAAGGAAGGCAGAGGTAGGGGTGCAAGTCCTTCAGCACTTCCGTGAGCGGCGCGCTGCGCACCTTCACTAGCCCTGAGCAGGAACAATCATCCAAACGGTTGGAGTGGTGAAGGAACGCGAGGAAGAGGCGAACGGGCGAGTAGGCGAAGCCGAGCAGGTTGGTGAAGGCCATGTTGATGCGCTACGCCTCAATCCCTGCGGGGAGCCGCACGTCCATCTCCGTATCGTTGCGCGGCACCAGCAAGAAGTCGGGGTCGTACTTCTGCTTCATCACCAGGAAGTCACTCACGCGCAGCGGCGTCGCCACGTCCGGCAGGTGGATGGTGCCGCGTAGGAACTTGGACACGAACTCCTGCTACGAGTGACGGACCCGCGAGGCGCCCACGTCCACGTTGAGGCCGTGCAGCGGCTGTGTGCGTGGCTGCGGGAACTCCAGGCTCCAGCACATCTCGCTGTCGGTGCGCAGCGTGGGCTCCTCCTCCTCGGGCTCCTCCTCGGGCTGCGGCTGCGGCTCGGGGTAGTCAGGGTAGTCGTCAGGGTAGTCGGGGTAATCGTCGGGATAGTCTTCGGGGTAGTCGTCGTGATAAGAATTGTAATCGGATTCGTAGTCCGCCTCGTCCGGCATTGGCTCTGGTTCTTCCTTCACTTCCTCTTTCTCTTCCTCCTTCACTTCCTCGGCAGGCTTCTCTTCTTCCTTTACCTCTTCTTCTTCGGCAGGCTTCACCTCCTCTTCCACAAGCTTCTCTTCTTCAACAGGCTCCACCTCCTCAACCTTCACTTCTTCCTCAGCAGGCTTCTCCTCAACTGGCTTCACCTCCTCTTCCATCACTTCCTTCTCCTCCATCACTTCCTCCTCCTTCACTTCCTCCTTCACCTCCTCAACCATCACCTCCTCCTCCTTCACTTCCTCCACAGGCTTCTCCTCTTCAGCAGGCTTCACCTCTTCAGCAGGCTTCGCCTCCTTCATGAAAGACACATCCGTGTACAGCTCCTTCAGAATGGACATGTCGGGCTCCTCGCCCGTTCGGAGGATGTACCGGTTGCGGAAGAGAGCGTACTTCTTGTCAATCAGCTTGCTCTGGTACAGCTTCGAGGAAACAGACTGGCGCAACCGCTCCAACTCCTTAAACGCGTTCTTGATATCCCGAGTGAGAGTGCTCAACTCATCATCAGAATTGGTGTTCTCCGTGCAACGCTTCTTCATGATTTCGTATCCGCTCTTCGCTTCCTGAAGCCGTTCACGAATAGCCGAAAGACGCTCCTCACGGATTGCCTACTCATGAAAGAAGGAAACGGATACAACACTACACGTGTTCTTGCAGCTTCCGTTCTTTTCGTCGCTTCCATCACAGCAATCACAAATCTACGGAACACACACGAAAAACGCCATACGCCATCGTCAACGCGAGAAGAATAGATCTGAACGGGTTTGTCATCCTTGTTCTCACAAGTGAACATGGAATTCTGGAGGAAAGAGCAAGCAGACGTCCGATCCTCGTCCTCTCCATTTACGTCACAGTCGCAATATCCATCGTTAATCTTATCATCTCCAAGCTGAATATATGTTCCAGCAGACGTTAAGCAACGCACCTCAAGCGAAGAGCACAGGATCGCCACTATTTGTTATGTGTGTTTGGGAACTGAATGTACATAGAAGAAAGACGAAAATGAAGCTATTTCTACTCATCTCTGAAGAATGATTGCTCGCACTATTCTTCTTATCAGGTAATCATGATTGTCACGAAAGGAGAGTATATTCAAGCATTAGCAGATAACATCTGGAGAATGTAATTCGTGCTCAGTGTGCTGTTATCATAGGCTGAAGAAGATGAGAGGCAATGATTGGTTCAAAGACATGATTCAATTCTTAGATGCGTATGTTCGATGTAGTAACAGTTCTGGTGAGTTCTGTGGGAGTAACGGAATTATCAGGCTATACGATTCTGTAGTTTTGGAATTTGATGATAATTGGTGTGTTGTTGCAGATTCGCAGTCTCATAAGCTGATAAGAGTGAATGACACTGATTTGAGTCAAGTCCAACATAATCAAGTGTTGGACTTGAATGACGATGGAGAGAGATGGGAAGGCGATGTGCTT
>ERZ827156.2708-NODE-2708-length-17507-cov-4.906085_pt1 | contig 17507 bp, 11 predicted proteins | sample MGYA00519919_ERZ827156 | MGnify/ENA primary metagenome ERZ827156 (study PRJEB31778, sample SAMEA3449269) | human gut metagenome | biome: human gut; feature: human-associated habitat; material: faeces | place: United Kingdom | collected 2010/2012 ... | reverse complement strand
AGAACGGCAGATTTCAGTTGCAGATGAATTTATAATTCTGGCAGAAAAATATTGTCTGGAACAGCTTGAATAGCAGGAAGGGCACTTAAATGAATGAGGATGAAAAGATAACAGCATTCAAAGAACTGGTAGAAGTGATTAAATAAAATTCAAAATATCTACCAGAAAACTTTGATCCAGATGTAGAGCTGGAAAAGGGAAGAAAAGAGAAATACGAATTCATAAAAGTTTAATTGAAAAAATAGAAATGAATTGGAACTTTACTAAAAGAGGATAGAATATGGAAAAAATACAAGTGGTATTGGCATCTCCATCGGATCTTGGGGAAGAGCGCAAAATGATAAAAGCTTTAATCGATTCGTTAAATCCTTTATACATGAAATATGATATTTGTATTGATTTAAGAATGTGGGAAAATGTTGTTCCTGGAATGAATGCAGATGGACCACAGGGTGTTATAGATATTGATTTAGAAATAGCAACAGCTGATGTTTTTATTTGCTTATATTGGAAAAGGATTGGAACTCTATTACCTAATGAGAATGTGGCAGGAACAGAACATGAATTAAATTTGGCTTTAGATAGTTATCATAAGCGTAGAAAACCGGATATTAAGGCGTTTTTTAAATCATATGATTCAGAAGATAATGATGATATAAAGAAGATAAAAGAAATTGCAAGAAGATTGCAACCACTAGGTTTATATACGCCATTTAAAGATATTAGTATATTAAAGGATACGATAAATAAAATATTGCAGGCAGAAGTGATGAAAAAAATACAAAATAGAGGAGCTGTCACTCCTGTCATTCATGAATATGTAGAAGTATCAGATACAAAAGGGTTTGTAGAAAATTTAGCTTCAAATACAAAATTGGTTATGAGCAAGGGCTTTTATAATATTTTAGATTTTGATGGTGCCAAAGCCAATGTTTTTAAGGAAAGTGTATTTGATGGTGAACAACTAGTCGTTACGGATGTTTCTGATATTACTATTGTTGGAGATAATTCTACGTTGCTTATAGAACCAAGATATGCTACGGTGCTTACTTTTAGAAATTGTTCTAATATAAAAATTATAGGTTTGACTTTAGGGCATGTACCCCAAAAAGGAAGTTGTGCAGGTGCTGTTTTGCGTTTTGAGGGATGTGATAATATTCAACTAGATACATTGGAGTTATTTGGATGCGGAACATATGGTATTGAGCTGTTTGATTGTACAAATATTAGAACAAATGGGGTTAAAATTTTTGAATGTACATATGGCGGACTTAATATAAATAATTCGAATTTGGAATTTGTGAATAGTATGATATATGACTGCAATAAAACAGCAGGCTGTATTATAGAAGCGCGTAGTAGCCAATTGAATTTTAGAAATGTTTCAATTTTTCACAATTATATAGATAACTATTTGATTTCACTAGAGGAATCTAGCCTTTTTTGTGAGGGAGTGTGTATCTATTCAAATTCATTTTCTGCTTTATGCAATGAAACAATATCATGGGGAATCTTTTTAGAAGATAATAATATTATTGATGAAACTGGAGATTATGTAACTATATGTTCAACCCAGAAGATGGATAAAGAAAGATACGATGATTACAAACTATTAGCCATGAATTATGGGAAACTGGAAGAATGTATATATGAAGATGGGACGTTTAGTATTTCGTTAACATGTTCAAGTTATATTAAGGGACAACAACTTGCAGCATATATTGAACAAAAAGATAATGTGATTCTAGAATATGGATAACTGTGGAGAAATTATGTGAAATGATAGAAAGAAGTACAGAACAAACATTCGGTTTGCCCTGTACTTTTTTTATATGTAATGATATACTGAAAACACAACCATACTAAAAGAGACACATCTTAATTTTAGATAAATGAAATTTGTTTAAAACAGGAGAATGCTATGGATCATTTTGAATTACACTCCGAATACAAACCCACCGGAGATCAGCCACAGGCAATCGAAAAACTGGTCAAAGGCTTTAAAGAAGGAAACCAGTTTGAGACTCTGCTGGGAGTTACCGGCTCCGGTAAGACTTTCACAATGGCGAATGTCATTGCCAAGTTAAATAAACCAACTCTGGTACTTGCCCACAATAAAACACTGGCGGCCCAGCTTTACGGCGAGATGAAAGAATTTTTTCCTGAGAACGCAGTGGAATATTTTGTCTCCTACTACGACTACTACCAGCCGGAGGCTTACGTTCCTTCCACAGACACCTACATCGCCAAGGATGCATCCACCAACGACGAGATCGATAAACTCCGCCTTTCTGCCACAGCGGCCTTATGTGAGCGTAAGGATGTGATCGTGGTTTCGTCGGTATCCTGTATCTATGGCTTAGGTGCACCTCAGGAGTTTTTTGATATGATGATCTCTCTTCGCCCTAGAATGGAGAAGGACCGTGATGAGGTTATCAAACAGCTGATCGATATCCAGTACACAAGAAATGAGATGGATTTTCACCGTGGAACCTTTCGTGTCCGGGGTGATGTGCTGGAGATCTTTCCGGCGAATTCTACAGACCGGGCAGTACGGGTGGAGTTTTTCGGAGATGAGATCGAGCGTATCACAGATATCGATGTGCTTACTGGAGAAATCAAAAGTGTGGAAAGCCATGCAGCGATTTTCCCTGCATCTCATTACGTTGTGCCTCAGGAGCAGATCCGTCGTGCAGCAGATGCCATTTTGGAAGAGATGAAGCAGCAGGTGGAATACTTTAAAAGTGAGGATAAGCTGATCGAGGCTCAGCGAATTGCGGAGCGTACCAACTTTGATGTGGAAATGATGAAGGAAACGGGATTCTGCTCCGGGATCGAGAACTATTCCAGGCACCTGACAGGGCTTGCGCCGGGGCAGCCGCCGTATACACTGATGGATTACTTCGGAGATGATTTTTTACTTATTATAGATGAGTCCCATAAGACAGTTCCCCAGGTTGGCGGTATGTATGCCGGTGATCAGAGCCGTAAACAGACACTGGTGGATTACGGCTTCCGACTTCCATCTGCCAAGGATAACCGACCATTGAGCTTTGATGAATTCGAGAACAAGCTTGACCAGGTAATGTTTGTATCTGCGACACCGGGAGAATATGAATATGACCATGAGCTTCTCCGCGCAGAGCAGATCATCCGTCCTACAGGGCTTCTTGATCCGAAGGTGGAGGTGCGTCCGATCGAAGGACAGATCGATGATCTTGTAGCAGAAGTAAATAAGGAAATTGAAAAGAAAAATAAAGTCCTGATCACGACCCTGACCAAACGTATGGCAGAGGACCTTACCGATTATATGAAGGATCTGGGAATCCGTGTCCGATACCTCCATTCAGATATTGACACTCTGGAGCGTGCAGAGATCATCCGCGATATGCGACTGGATGTGTTTGATGTGCTGGTTGGAATTAACCTTCTGAGAGAGGGACTGGATATTCCGGAGATTACACTGGTAGCGATCCTGGATGCAGATAAGGAAGGCTTCCTTCGTTCGGAAACATCCCTGGTACAGACTATCGGCCGTGCTGCCCGTAACAGCGAAGGCCATGTGATCATGTATGCGGATAACATGACAGAATCTATGGAAAAAGCAATCTCGGAGACAGAAAGAAGGAGAGCGATACAGGAGGCTTACAACAGGGAGCATGGCATCACTCCGACCACGATCAAGAAGGCAGTCCGTGATCTGATCACTGTTTCGAAGAAGGTGGCAGAGACAGAAGTGAAGCTTAAAAAGGATCCGGAATCCATGAACCGAAAAGAACTGACGAAGGTGATCGCTCAGGTAGAGAAGCAGATGCGTGCTGCGGCAGCAGACCTGAATTTCGAGCAGGCTGCTGAGCTGAGAGACAAGATGCTCGAATTAAAAAAGAATCTGGAAGAATTAACGGAATAGGCTGCAAAGCAGCTGACAGGCCCCCCCTGGCTGTAATAGCCAGGGGGGCCGGGTATGCTCGATCTGTTTTTTGGAAAAGCTTATTTTGTAGTTGAAAAGCCCAGGGAGCGCAGGGTGATGCCGGAGCCCTTGAGAAGATCAGCCCAATATGGAACAGCCATATCCAGAGTGTCGTTGGCAAGCTCGGAAGCATCTTTTTGTGTCAGGACCTCATAAGGATTTGTAAGCTTCTGGAAGTGGAAGGATAAATTAGAGGATTCATTCCTGATGGCGGAAAGCGGAGCGGAGCTGCTCATAGTGGCGATCAGTGTACCGGATTCATCATCAGGAAGTATGCTCATGTAAAAATAAAAGTTTAAGGAAGCCGCAGTAGAATTCATCGGGAAAGTCAAAGTAATATCACTTTTTAAATCATCATGGCTGGAAAACCGGAAATAGAATTTAAAACTGTTGTTTTTTGGAATGTATGTGATACTTCGATATTCATCTACGGAAACCTGCATAGAAGAAGATGAACCCAAACCGCCTAAATCCATATCGATTTTTTTTGATTCATCGTGTGTGTTAAGCTCGATTTTTACGCTTCCATCACTGGCCTTTTTGCCTTTGCTCAGAATGTGGTTTTTTAATTTTATGCCGGGCTTCGGAGCTGCGGTAGGGGTTGGTTTTGCCGGAGCAGCTTTTTTCTGGATTTTAACCTTGCAGACAAAGCGGATTCCGTTTACCTGAGCAGTAATTGTAGCATTTCCTGCAGATTTTGCAAAAAGCTTGCCAGCTTTGTTTACAGTGACGATTTTGGAATTGCTGCTCTTCCAGGTGATCTTCTGATTGGTACCACTAAGCTTCAGCTGATATGTCTGACCAACTTTCAGAGTTATTGAGGTTTTGTTCAGTTTCGGGGCCTGTACAGTGACTTTGCAGGTGTATTTCCTTTTGGAAACGGTTCCTGTAATGGTGGCAGAGCCTTTAGCCTTTGCCTGGAGCTTGCCTGCTTTGTTTACAGTAACGATCTTGGAATTGCTGCTCTTCCAGGTGATCTTCTGCCCTTTTTTGAGACCGGTGATCTTCAGTGTTCTGCTCTGCCCCTTGATCATGGTAAGCTTGGAAGAACTGATCCTGGGAGCGGCCTCTGTAACACAGACTGTGCCAGGCAGAATTGCCGATTCTGCCGGAAGAATGGCCAGTACAAAGACTGTTATCAGAGATATCAGGATTTTTTTCCATTTTTTCATAGCGATCCCTCCTTCGAAAAAATATGATGGTTCTCTTTATTGATTGATTATAAGTAAAATTCCGGAGAAGGGCACTGGCATTTGTGCCAGTAACTTTGTTATAAAGAAGAGAAGAAGTTATGTATGCTGTTCCCGATAGGCGGAAGGGGTGATCCCCATTTTCTTTTTGAAGCTGGTGCTGAAATAATATTGATTGGCATAACCACACTTCAGGCTGATCTCCTTCAGACTCATAGTAGTCGTAGTCAGATAACGGGCGGCTGCGGAAATTCGCTGAGATGTGATAAAGTCACTGAGACTGATTCCCTGATTTTTTTTGAAAAGAGCACTTAAATAAGCAGGGCTTACATTGGCAGAGGCAGCAATATCATTGAGGCAGAGCGTATTGTCAGTGTAGTGTTCGTTGATATAGGAAATCACCAGTTCACAGAGCTTCTGGTGATAATCATTCATGGAGGAATCAAGCTTCCGGCATAAAAGATGGCACAGATCCTTCAGCCATTGACATAGCTCTTCCGTATTATGAAACTCATTTATGTGGTTGTAAACATACAAAATTTTAGCTTCAAGGTCATGCGTATCCAGATTTAATTCATAGAAAAATTTCAGGATCCGGCCAAGAAGAGAATAAATCTGTATGAAAGCGAAATTCTTTGTGCGAAATTTCTGAGTGAGCCAGTCGGAAAAATTCTGAAACCAGAGATCTATGGCAGCAGTATCCTTTTTGCAGAGAAGCCGGATCAGTTCATCCTCCTTTGTATCTGAAAAATCTGCAACAGACAGGTCGGAACCCAGAGCCTCTCTTCCGTCAAAGATATTCTGATGCGGGAAAAAGAATCTGTATTCCAGTGCATGTACGGCGCTTTTATAAGAATGGTTCAGGTTCCAAAAATCCTGGACAATTGTTCCAATACCTGCGTTGAGAGAAAGTCCCAGTGGCTGGCAGGCATCTGCGATTGAGGAAATAAGTCCGCTGGTAAGCTGGCGGAAGCTGTTGGACTGACAGCCGCTGTGTCCCAGAATGCACAGATAGCCATCCATATCCGGGAGAAGATACACAAAATCAAGAGAAGCGGTTTCCTCAGTTATCAGATCCTGAAGGTTGAAAAGCTCCATCTGAAACTTTTCAATCCCGTAAACAGCTTTTAGATCCGGAGCATTTTCAAGCTCCAGAATAACAACTGTATAAAAATCATAATTCAGCTCCAGGTTCAGATACTTAAGATAAGGCTTCAGTCGGTAGGCTGCTTCAGAAGACGGAAGGTGTGTGATCTCGCGGAAAAATTTTTCCGTAAGAAGAGGCCTGCTTTGTTTCAGAAGCTGGAGATTTTTCTGTTCCTTTTCCATCAGTGCAAAAGCGTTTTTTACCTTCTGGATAAGATAGGCATAATCCAGAGGCTTTTCGATATAATCCAGAGCACCGAGGAGCAGAGCGCGTCTTGCATATTCAAATTTATCATAGGCACTGATCAGGATGATCTTCACCATAGGATTGATCTCAAGAGCTTGACGGCTCATGGAAATGCCGTCAAGATCAGGCATTTCAATGTCAGAAATGATCAGATCTGCCGGTTCTTTTTTCATGGCTTCGATAGCAGAGGTTCCATTGTAGCAGACATGGATGATCTCTGCATTCAGTGTTTCCCAGTCTATGTTTTTTTCGATACCTTCTGCAGATAAGTAATTATCATCTACGATCATTATTTTTTTCATCGATATCTTCCTCCATCTGTTCGAATTCAATGGTGACGTATGTGCCGTTTCCGGGGTTGCTGCGGATCCTTACGGAACCGTTTCCGTATAATGGGTTGGAAATACGGGAACTTACGTTGGAAATTCCAAAATGCTTCTCATAATCAATAACATTATGCTCAATAGCATGGCGCAGCTGTGCAAGGGTTTCGGAGTCCATGCCGGCACCGTTGTCCTCAATGGAGATCACAACCGTATCATCGCCATAAAGAACATGGATCGAAATGAAAACAGCTGGTGTGCCCGAAGAAATCCCGTGCAGAATGGAATTTTCGAGAAATGGCTGAAGTGTAAACTTGCAGATCAGGAAATTTTCGATTCCATCTTCTGCTTCGATCTCCCAGTCCAGATTATCTTTATGACAGAGCTTTTCCATTTCCAGATAAAGCCGGGCAATTTCCAATTCATCTTTAATAGGAATAAGTTCCTTTGATTTACGCAGGGTAAGACGGTAAAAGGCAGTCAGATTTGCAATCATCTGATCAGCAATGTCAAGCTTTCCAAGGGACTGGCAGGTACGGATCGATCCCAGGATATTGTAAAGAAAATGCGGATTGATCTGTGACTGGAGCAGCTGGTATTTCAGACGTTCTTCGTTTACGGAAAGATTTACAATGGACTTCAGGTTTCCGGCTATTGTGTGCTGCATATCTTCAAAGGTGATGCCCAGTCTGTCAATCTCATCATACCTGGAAGGATCATCCGGGTGGGGAACAGTAACGATAGATAGATGTTCCGGGTCATATCCCAGCTGAAAGGCTTCCATTGCATAGGAAAGTGCAGTGATCTTCCGGGTAAGATTTTCGGAAAACAGGATAACGATGATAACAGTAAGGAGCAAGAAAATAAGGACAGTGATCAGTAAGGCACGGATCAGGATGTGCGTGTTGCCCTGAATATAGCTTTCCGGGATTTCGGTAACATGAAGCCAGCCATTGCTTAAGGTGCAGCAGTTATAATATTTGTCGCCGCTGTGAAAAGAAGAATCTGCATTTCCTTTGAGTTTCTGAAACTGTGCTTTGGAAATTCCGGATAAATTCAGTGAGGATGTATTTTTTGCTGCAATCTCTCCGTGATCTGTGAGAATGTAGCTGTATATGCGGGAATCCAAAGCAGCAGGCTGCAGATAAGTGGTAAGCTCTGAGGTGTCCAGAGCAATGCCGTAGGCGTATTCCAGAATACCGGTGGCCTGATTTTTCAGTGCCCGGACGCAGAGGATCACATCGGCAGATGATTTTTTTGTGGACAGTATTTTAGGCAGAGGCATATTGGAAACCGGTATCCAGACAGAGGAAAAGCCTGAACCGGAAACAATATTTTTATCCAGACCATATGCAGAAAGCTCATCTGTGGAAAAGAAGTACAGGCTTTCTTTTGAACCGAGCTGATCGGGCTGCAGAAAAACATATATATGGAAGAAATCGAATGTGGATTTATACAGCGAAATATTGTTTTTTACAGTGGTGAATTTTTTCAGTGCATCTACCTTATTAGAGGAAGGCTGATTTAGGGAGTACATTTGAAACTGTATGGTATCTGCTACATTTTCAACCTGACCGAGGCGGTCGTTCAGCTGAGAGACCAGCTGCTTGTCAGTCATTACGGCAGAATCGATGATACGATCTCTGGCAATGTTATAGGAAATGTGATAGCTGATGAAGGTCAGGGAAATCAGAGGTACCATAGTTGCGATCAGAAATGCGAGCAGGAGCTTATAGCGAAATGAGGAAAAAATGGGTGGGATACATTTGTGGAATTTCATAGTACATATTCTCCTTTATGTCAAAAACAAATTAATGAAACCGAATCCAGCTGTGAAAAAAGCCGTTACAAATATAGATTATATAAAAGGAATATAAAAAATTAACAACAAAAATACAAGAGAACGAAAAATAATATAAATAAATCATAAAATATTGTATTTAGAATGAGGGGGCTCTCTGGTATCCTTAAACCATCAAAAACAGGTGTGGACAAACACGAAAATGTCCAGAAAGGAAGAAAGATATGAAGAAAAAAGTAATGAGTGCAGTTTTGGCAGCAGCGATGGTTGTGGGTATGGCAGGTAACGTGGTTACTGTTTCCGCAAAGGAAAAATATGATCTTACCTTATACAGCGTCAACACCACAGACCCGGATTTTGAGGACTGGCTTGCAAATGTGGAAGATGCCACGGGCCTGAACATTAATGTAATTGCGGCACCTACAGATACAGATACCCGTCAGCAGAAGATCACCACAATGCTTTCCACAGGAGATACTTCCGTGGATGTCATTGAGATCAACGATGAGATGAGCGCGGCATTTAAAAATTCCGGATGGCTGGAAGGACTGAACGATACAGTAATGACAGATGATATCGCTGATCAGTTTGCCCAGGGATATGTAAAGGATATGATCACAGATAAGGACGGAAACATCGTCGGTGTTCCAGGCTATACAGGATATCTTGCATTCTGGGTAAATCAGGAGATCATGGATGAGGTCGGAATCAAATCCATTGATACAAAAGAGGATTTCATGAAGTATATGAAGGCTGTTTCCAAGGACGGAAGATTCGGCTACGGCGGTTCCTGGGAGAAAACCTATGCATTTAACGAGCTTGCACAGTTTGTAAACATGTTCGGCGGCGATTATTTTGACTGGACCAAAGAGGAAAACAAGGAAGCAGTTCAGTTCCTTCACGATCTGGTTGCTAATAAAGAAACATCCATCGAACAGATTGCAGATAAATATGACCAGATGAATCCGAAGATCAATGACGGAAAATACGGATGCTGGTTCATGTGGGGCCTTGGAACAGATTATGCAAAGGCAGATATGCTTGGCGCAGATAAGATCCACATGGAAATGGTACCGGATTTCAGCGGCAAGGGAGAGCGTGCGATCTTTACAGATTCCTGGAGCTATGTTCTCAACAAAGCATCCAAGAATAAAGATGCAGCTGTGAAATTCCTCCAGTATATGGCTGATGAAGGCGGAATGGAAGCTTCCTATAAAGCATTTGACAGATATCCTGCAAGAAAGGATGTTGCAGAGAAGGTAGTTCCGGATTCTGACCCGGCAAAAGAAATGTACAGCAGATATGCAAATGAATGCAATGTACAGGGACGTCCGATGGTGGCACAGACAATGGAATTTATCAGCGATATGGGAACAATCTTCCAGTCCTGTATGAAAGACGAGATTACAGTTGATGAGTTCTGCAAGAAGGCTCAGGATGTGGTAGATATGTATAAGTAAAAGATATAAAAAAACAGCAATGTAAAGCAGAGGTAAAAGTCTGCTTTACATTGCTTGATGAACAGGGAGGAAAGTTCCATGACAATAAGCAAAAAAAATATGAAGTGGATACCATGGCTTTTGATCCTGCCGGTTGTACTGATTCGAGGTTTTACAACAGTATATCCCATTCTGATGACTGTGAAAAACAGCTTCTTTAATATCAGTATCCTTGCAGGTATCAATGAATTTATAGGCTTCAAGAATTACCTGAAGGTATTTTCTGATCCTAAAGTGCTCACATCGATCAGCTTTACGGCAATATTTGTGGTTGCTTCCATGATCTTTCATGTGATCCTCGGAGTTATCCTGGCACTGATCCTGAATATGAAATTCAAAGGCCGCCGTTTTCTGAGGACCATCGTGCTGATCCCGTGGGCTATGCCTGCAGTAGTAGCCGGTATGGCTGCAAAATGGGCATTTAACAATGATTATGGTCTGATCAATGATTTTATCCGCTGGTTTGTACCGGGTTACCAGAACAGCTGGCTGATCAATACAGGTACTGCAAGAGCAGCGGTAATTGCAATGGACCTGTGGAAGGACCTTCCGTTCTTTGCAATTCTTGTACTTTCCGGACTTCAGTTTATTTCCGGCGATATCTATGAGGCAGCAAAGGTAGACGGTGCAAACGGGATCCAGAGCTTTTTCCGGATCACACTTCCGCTGATCGCAAAAAATGTCCTGACTTTATGTATTCCGTTCACACTCTGGAGACTGACAACCTTCGATCTGGTTTATTCCATGACATCTGGAGGCCCTGGAGAGGATACTGCGCTGATCGCATACAGAATCACAACAGAAGCATTTACAAATCTAAACGTAGGATATGCTTCGGCGCTGGCTATGCTGCTGTTTGTTGTAATGGCGATCTTCAGCTGGCTGAATATACGTGTTATGAATAAGTTTGACAGTTAGGGGGAATTATCGTGAAGAATACAGGAAAATATAATGTTTATCATGGAGTGGTAGCCGTTGGAAGATGGGTTCTGTTTGCAGTTGTGGCTTTTCTGATCCTGTTCCCGGTTTACTGGATCTTTATTTCTTCGATCACACCGTCAGGAGAATTGTTTAAAACACCGATCGATTATCTTCCGGATCATCCCACACTGGAAAGCTATAAATTTCTGATACAGAATGTAGGACTGCTTTCAAAGATCGGAAATACAGTTCTGATCGTAGGCATTACACTTGTGATCAGTACCGTGCTGTGTGCAATGGCTGCCTATGGCTTCTCAAGATTTAACTCAAAGGGAGTTTCTGTTGCATTTGCGTTTGTTCTGGCTACCATGCTGATCCCTGAGGTTGTCACAGCCCGCCCGCTGTATGAGTTTATGCAGAAGGTAAAGCTGTATGATACATATCCGGGACTTATCCTTCTTTATATCAGTACCGTTATACCGTTTACGGTTCTGATCCTCAGAAACTTTGTCGGTGAGATCCCGATCTCACTGGAGGAGGCAGCTGCTATTGACGGCGCATCTTTTTCACAGAGACTGTTTACGATCGTTCTGCCGCTGATGAAGCCGGCAATCGCTACGGTTTGCATTATCAACTTTATTACCTGTCTGAATAACTTTTTCACACCGTTGTTTTATTCAAATGGTATTCAGGTACTTTCTGTTTCCATCGTACAGCTTCCGTTACGTGACAACATGTATGGAGTTCCGTGGGATCTGGTCAGCGCCATGGGATGGATCATCCTTCTTCCGATCATTATCTTTGTAGCTGTTTTTGAGAAACAGATCATGGATGGTATCATGGCAGGTGGAGTAAAAGCGTAAATATAATATTTTTAATTTCCAAAAGAGAGGAGAAAACAGATATGTATCAGGCATTTACAGGCGGACTGGGAGGGATCGCACTTGCAAAGCATGGAAAAAGCCGTGCGATCAACGCAGAAAATCCTCATGGAGAAAAAGGCAGAGGCGGTATGGCTGCAAGTCATCTGGGACCGTCCAGAAAAGGAAGCCCGTGTCTCAGGGATATTGAGCCGGGAACTGTGGTAACTCTGGCAGAAATGGAAGGACCGGGACAGATCAATCATATCTGGATCACCGTTGATAACAAGACTACAGAGGCAGATTGCTTTGTACTGAGAGATCTTGTAATCCGTATGTACTGGGATGACGAGGAAACTCCTTCCGTGGAAAGTCCTCTGGGTGATTTCTTCTGCTGCGGATTCGGAAGGGAATGTTTTGTAAATTCTGTTCCGGTGGCTGTTGTTCCAAACAGGGGCTTTAACTGCTATTTCCCGATGCCGTTTAAGAAGAAAGCAAAGATCACACTGGAAAACCAGCATGCAAATAAAATCCCGGCTTTCTTTTATCAGGTAGATTACTGTCTCTATGATGAGCTTCCGGACGATATTGCTTATTTCCATGCGCAGTGGAGAAGGGAACGGTTGACAGAAAAAACAAAAGATTATACAATTTTGGATGGAGTAAAAGGAAAAGGCCATTATATAGGAACCTACATGGCACTTACCACACTGGAACGTTACTGGTGGGGCGAGGGAGAAATGAAGTTTTATATTGACGGAGATGAGGAGTATCCGACCATCTGTGGAACAGGAACGGAAGATTACTTTGGTGGTTCCTGGAGCTTTGCCAAACAGGTGGATGGAAAAACCGTGGAACAGAATTATAACACGCCGTACCTGGGATATCCGTATTATTCTGCCCATGACGAGCTGATCCACAATTTTTATCATAATGATGACTGCCCGCCAATGAGAGGCTTTTACAGATGGCATTTACAGGATCCAATCTGCTTTGAAGAGGATCTTCGCGTTACGATTCAGCAGATAGGCGTCGGATACCGTGGCCTGTTTGAACGACAGGATGATGTGGCAAGTGTAGCGTACTGGTATCAGACACTTCCTCATGCACCGTTCCAGCCGTTGATGTCAAAAGAGGATAGATGGCCCAGATAAAAAGGGTGGTAGAGATTGAAAAAACAGGTATTTTGCGGGGTATTTGCCCTGGCTCTGGCAGTGACAGGATGTGGAGTCCAGAAGAAGGAGGCTGCATCTGATATTGTACCGGAGAACAGACAGGAACTGACGATCCTTCATGTGGATGCAGGCACAGAAGGCTTTGATTCTTTTATCAGCCAGGCGGAAAAAGATCTTGGAATAAAGATCCATATTGAAAAATGTCCGGCCAATGCGGACAATCGCCAGGCCAAAATAGCAACTCTTCTGACATCAGGAGATGATTCTGTTGATCTGATCACAGTAAATGATGAGATGATATCCGAATTTAAACATAAGGGATTTCTTCTTCCGTTGGAAGATACGGTTATGACAGAGGAGACAGCGGCGAATTTTCCGCAGGAATACTTGAAAGAAATATGCATGTCAGACGGACATATTTTTTCGGTACCGTTCAGGATGGATATCATGGCATTCTGGGTGAACCAGGAATTGCTGAATCAGGCTGGTCTGGACAGACTCTCCGGTCTCGGTGATCTTGAGATCCTTCAAAAAAAGCTTCAGAATACGGGAAAATATGCATATGGGGATGCATGGGAGATTTCTTACATATATAATAGTATCAGCGAGTATGTCGATTTTTTCGGAGGAGATTATACAGACTGGACGGATCCGAAAACAAGAGAAGCGGCAGAATATATGAAGCGAATGCTGGATACAGGGATGATATCAGAGGAGAATCTGATCGACCAGCATGAACAGCTGAATGAAAAATTTATAAACGGCCAGTATGGATGTATGTTCATGTATACTGGTGCGTTGAGTACCTTTCAGAATGCAGGCGTGTATGGAAAAGATAAGCTCCATATGGCACCATTTCCGGAATTTGACGAAAAGGTGACCAATATCGCAACCTGGCAGTATGTACTGAATAAAAATTCCGATCATAAAGAAGCAGCTCTGAAGTTCCTCCAGTATGTGTCCGGATATGAGGCCAGTAAAAATTACGGACAGCTGACAAAAATCTGTCCGGCAAGACTGGATGTGATCGAGGATAAGAATTTTGATCTGGATGGCATTGAAATGATCCGGCAATATCTGAAAGATTATAAGCTGAAGGCAAGACCACTGTGCGCCGATTCCATAGAAGCTGTTTCGGCTATGGGTACGGAATTTCAGAAATATGTGCTGGGACAGAAAACAGAAACGGAATTTTTTACCGGAGCACAGAACTGTATAGACCAGTATTACAAAAAAGCATCGTACTGATGCTTTTTTTGTTGCGAAAAAATAAGAACTTTTTTTCAAAACATATTGACAAATATTTTACATGGTGATATCTTAAAGACTGTAGATGTTAGCACTCCACTAAAATGAGTGCTAACAGATATAAAAAAAGAATCAACATCCGTCAGGAAAAACAAAAGGAAAGGAGATGGCTTCATGGAGGAGGTGTTGAGTGAGCGCAAACGAAAAATATTACAGGCAATCATCAAGACCTATATGGAGACCGGAGAACCGGTTGGATCCAGAACCATTTCCAAGTATGCGGATCTTAATGTAAGTTCCGCAACGATCCGAAATGAAATGTCAGACCTGACTGATATGGGCTATATTGTCCAGCCTCATACATCCGCAGGAAGGATCCCTTCCGACAAAGGTTACAGACTTTATGTCAATGAACTGATGAAGGAGAAGGAAGCCGAGGTTGCAGAGCTGAGAGATATCATCATTGAGAAGACAGACAAGATGGATAAAGTGCTTAAGAAAGTTGCGAAGGTTCTTGCCTCCAATACCAACTATGCTACTATGGTTTCCGTTCCGCAGTACAGCGGCAACAAGATCAAATTTATCCAGCTGTCAAGAATGAGTGATCTTCAGCTTGTAGCGGTGGTTGTCAGTGACAATAACACCGTGCGGAACCAGATCATCAATCTGGATGAGGAGATGGATGACCAGACGATCCTGAAACTGAATCTTCTTCTTAATACCAATCTGAATGGTATTCCTATCCAGGATATCAATCTTGGAATGATCGCCAGACTCAAGGAACAGGCAGGTATTCACAGCAAGCTGGTAGCCAGGGTGTTGGATGCAGTGGCAGCTACGATTCATGTGGATGAGGACGACATGGAAATCTATACGTCAGGAGCCACGAACTTCTTCAAGTATCCGGAGTTATCCGATACGACGAGAGCAACCGGACTGATCTCCACTTTCGAGGAGAAGCAGCAGCTGGTAGATCTGGTCAAGGAGCGGATGGCAGATGACAATACCGGAGTTCAGGTGTACATCGGAGATGAACTTCCGATCTCGACCATGAAGGATTGCAGCGTTGTAACCGCAACCTACGAACTGGGAGAGGGAATGCATGGAACGATCGGTATTGTAGGACCGAAGCGAATGGATTACGAGAATGTAGTAAACAGCTTGAAGACCCTCAAGGTCGAACTTGATCAGGTTTTCAAAAAAAATAAAAGCAATGAAGACGGCTAGCAGCCAGGCAGAAAGGCGGTAAAACAAAGGTGTCAGAAGAAAATAAAAACACGGCAAATGAGCAGGAAGAAACAGAGAAAGACATTCCGGAAACAGAAACTGTGAACGAGCCGACAGAAGAATCGCCGGAAGCAACGGCAGGACAGGACGCAGAAGCGGAGAAAGCCTCTGAGGCAGACGACGATAAAGAAACCAAATCCAAAACATCTTTCTTCGGCAAGAAGAAAAAAGACAATAAATTAGAACAGCAGATCGAAGAACTGACAGACAGATTGAAACGTAACATGGCTGAGTTCGATAACTTCCGTAAACGTACAGAGAAAGAGAAATCCAGCATGTACGTGATCGGAGCGAAGGACATCATCGAGAAGATCCTTCCGGTTGTGGATAATTTTGAGAGAGGACTTGCACAGGCACCACAGGATGATCCGTTTGCTGATGGAATGGAGAAGATCTACAAACAGCTTACCACCACAATGGAAGGCATGGGAGTAGAACCGATCGAAGCAGTCGGCAAGGAATTCAATCCAGATTTCCACAACGCAGTCATGCATGTGGAGGATGAATCTGTCGGAGAGAACATTGTTGTAGAGGAACTTCAGAAAGGTTACACCTATAAAGGATTCGTAGTTCGTCACAGCATGGTTAAAGTGGCTAATTAATATTTCATATATTTAGATATTTATCAGGAGGAATTTTATCATGGGAAAAATCATTGGTATTGACTTAGGTACAACAAACAGTTGTGTAGCCGTAATGGAAGGTGGACAGCCAACCGTTATCGCTAATACAGAAGGTGCAAGAACAACACCATCCGTAGTTGCCTTCACAAAAACAGGAGAACGTCTTGTAGGTGAGCCTGCAAAACGTCAGGCAGTAACAAACGCTGACAGAACAATCTCCTCCATCAAGAGAGAGATGGGTACAGACTATCGTGTAACCATCGACGAGAAGAAATATTCTCCGCAGGAAATCTCCGCTATGATCCTTCAGAAACTGAAAAAAGACGCAGAAGGATATCTTGGAGAAACTGTTTCAGAAGCAGTTATCACAGTTCCGGCTTACTTCAACGATGCTCAGCGTCAGGCAACCAAAGATGCTGGTAAGATCGCAGGTCTTGATGTAAAACGTATCATCAACGAGCCTACAGCAGCAGCTCTTGCATATGGTCTTGACAATGAAAAAGAGCAGAAGATCATGGTATACGATTTAGGTGGTGGTACATTCGATGTATCTATCATTGAAATCGGTGATGGTGTCATCGAAGTATTATCAACAAACGGTGATACACATCTTGGTGGTGATGATTTTGATAACAAGATCACACAGTGGATGATCGATGAGTTTAAGAAGGCAGAGGGTGTTGATCTTTCTACCGACAAGATGGCTTTACAGAGATTAAAAGAAGCTGCCGAGAAAGCAAAGAAGGAACTTTCTTCCGCAACTACTACAAATATTAACTTACCATTCATCACAGCTACTGCTGAGGGACCAAAGCACTTTGATATGAACCTCACCAGAGCAAAATTTGATGAATTAACACATGATCTCGTAGAGAGAACTGCAGTACCGGTACAGAACGCTATGAAGGATGCAGGTCTTACAAATGCAGATTTAGGCCAGGTTCTTCTGGTTGGTGGTTCTACACGTATCCCGGCTGTACAGGATAAGGTAAGACAGATGACAGGCAAAGAGCCAAGCAAGTCCTTAAACCCGGATGAGTGTGTAGCAATCGGTGCTTCTATTCAGGGTGGTAAATTAGCAGGTGATGCAGGTGCCGGCGAGATCTTACTTCTCGATGTAACACCACTGTCACTTTCTATCGAGACCATGGGTGGTATTGCAACCCGTCTGATCGAGAGAAATACTACCATTCCTACGAAGAAGAGCCAGATCTTCT
>ERZ827156.2704-NODE-2704-length-17548-cov-20.219459_pt1 | contig 17548 bp, 10 predicted proteins | sample MGYA00519919_ERZ827156 | MGnify/ENA primary metagenome ERZ827156 (study PRJEB31778, sample SAMEA3449269) | human gut metagenome | biome: human gut; feature: human-associated habitat; material: faeces | place: United Kingdom | collected 2010/2012 ... | reverse complement strand
CAGATCGGACTGGTGATGCTGGTGGGTCTGGTGGCCAAGAACGCCATCCTGATCGTCGAGTTCGCCAAGGAGGAGGTCGACCGCGGCGGCGATCTGGTGCAGTCGGCGCTGCACGCCGCGCGGCTGCGTTTCCGCCCGATCGTGATGACCTCGCTGGCCTTCATCCTGGGTATGCTGCCGCTGGTCTTCGCTTCGGGGCCCGGATCGGCGAGCCGCCAGGGAATCGGTACGGGTGTCTTCTTCGGTATGCTGGTGGCGATCTCCGTGGGTATCGTTTTCGTCCCCTTCTTCTTCGTGTGGGTCTACCGCATCAAGGATAAATTCAAACGCGTGAGCCATGAAAAGAGATAAGATCGTTTACGGGGCGCTGCTGTGCGGCGTCGTACTGCTCTGCAATTCCTGTATGCTGGGGCGCCGTCAGATCAAGAGCCCCGAACTGGAACTGCCGGCTACGGTCGTGGCCGATGCGACCGATTCGCTGACGATGGCCGACATGGCGTGGTGGAACGTCTACTCCGATTCGACGCTCACGGCGCTGATCGAACGCACGCTCGAACGCAATAAGGACATGTTGGCCGCTTCGGCCCGCGTGCGCCGGATGCGTGCGCTCGGCCGCGTGGCGCGCGCCGACCAGTTGCCGTCGGTATCGGGGCAGCTGGCGGCCGATACCGAGCACAACGACTACGAGGGGGAGCCGGCATCGGACGACCCCGAATTCGACGCCAAGGTCTCGTTGGCGTGGGAGCTCGATCTGTGGGGCAATCTGCGCTGGGCCAACCGGAAGGCCGTGGCCGAGTACCTGGCTACGGTCGATGCGCAGCGCGCGTTGCAGATGACGCTCGTGGCCGAAGTGGCGACCGCCTATTATGAATTGGTGGCGCTTGATCAGGAGTTGAGCATCGTGCGGCGCACGCTTCAAACCCGCAAGGAGGGGGTGCGGCAGGCGCGCCTGCGTTTCGAGGGCGGACTGACCTCCGAGACGGCGTTGCAACAGGCGAAGGTGGAGTTGGCCAGTACGGCCACGCTCATTCCCGGGCTCGAAAGTCGCATCGCGCTCAAAGAGCACCAGATCGCCCTGCTGGCAGGCGCCTATCCCACGCTGCGCATCGACCGGCAGACGATGGAGATGCATGCACGGCTGCCCGAACGGTTGAAGGTGGGGCTGCCTTCGGAACTGTTGAAACGGCGTCCCGACCTGCGGCAGAGCGAACAGACGCTTCGTGCGGCCGAAGCGGCGATGGGGATGGCATCCGCCGACCGCTTCCCGCGCATCACCTTCTCGCTGACGGGCGGTTGGGAGAACGACGACCTCAAAGGGCTCTTTTCGTCGCCCTTCTCCTATGTGGGCGGGTCGCTCGTGTCGCCGCTCTTCTCGTTCGGCAAGAAAAAGGCGAAATACAAGGCTGCGCTGGCCGCCTGCGACGAGGCGCGGCTCAATTATGAACAGAAGGTGTTGGAAGCCTTCCGCGAGGTCAACGATGCGGTGGTGACCTACCGCAATGTCCGTACGGCGGCAGCGCTGAAACGCGATTTGCAGCAGGCGGCGCAGAAGTACGTGGAGCTGGCGCAGCTGCAATATTTCAACGGCGTAATCAACTACCTCGACGTGCTGGATGCCCAGCGCAAGTACTTCGACGCGCAGATCGGACTGAGCAACGCCGTGCGCGACGAACACTTGGCGATGGTCGACCTCTACAAGGCGCTCGGCGGCGGCTGGGGCGTCGAACGAGAGTAGTTCCGGCCGATACGGATTGCCTGTCACCTGTCCGCCGAAGCGCTGCCGGCGGGCAGTGTTATTTCGTGACGGCGTTCACGAGCGGCCGGCCGTCGAAAAAATCCTTGATATTTTGCAGCGTAGTCTCGGTGATGTTGTGCATCGCCTCGGCCGTGAAGAAGGCCTGGTGCGACGTGACGATCACATTGGGGAAGAGCAGCAGCCGCGCCAGCGTGTCGTCGTCGATGATCGAGTCCGACCGGTCTTCGTAGAAGTAGTCGCCTTCCTCCTCGTAGACGTCCAGCCCCGCCGCGCCGACCTGCTTGCTTTTGAGCGCTTCGATCAGCGCTTCGGTCTGGATAAGTTGTCCGCGGCCGGTGTTGACGATCATCACGCCGCGTTTCATGCGGGCGATCGAGGTCTCGTTGACGAGGTGCTTCGTCTCGTTGGTGAGCGGGCAGTGGAGCGTGATGATGTCCGAACGGCGGTAGAGCTCGTCGAGCGAGACGTAGGCGATGCCCGTCTCGCGGGCGAAAACGCCGTCGGGGTAGGGGTCGTAGGCCAGAACTTCCATGCCGAATCCGAGCAGGATGCGGATGACGATGCGGGCGATCTTGCCCGTGCCGATCACCCCGACGGTCTTGCCGTTCATATCGAATCCCATGAGTCCTTGCAGCGAGAAGTTGCCGTCGCGCGTGCGCCAGCTTGCGCGCGGGATCTTGCGGTTGAGCGAGAGCATCATCGCCACCGTGTACTCCGCGACGGCATGGGGCGAATAGGCGGGTACGCGCACGACGGGGATGTTGAAGGTCCGCGCGGCTTCCAGGTCGACGTTGTTGTAACCGGCACAGCGCAGCGCCAGCAGTCGCACGCCGTTGCGTGCCAGTTCGCGCATCACTTCGGCGTCGGCCGTATCGTTGACGAAGATACACGCCGCCTGCGCGCCGTGCGTGGCGACGACCGTCTGACGGCTGAGATGGCCTTTGAAATAGCGGAATTCGAATCCGAAATCGCGGTTCAGTGCGTCGAACGACTCCTGTTCGTAGGGTTGCGTCCCGAAGAAGGTGACGATGGGTTTCATGGCTCTTGCGTTTTGTCTTGTTGTTCTAACGTAAAACGATGCCGGCAAATTACCTGCCGGAGTCTGAAAATCGGCGTGTCGGAGCCGAAAAGCAGATCTGACGTGAGAACCGTCGATAAGATTGCAGGGAGAATGGCTCGCAGTTCTTTCATTTCATGGGTATGCAGTGCAGAAAAGCGATTCGGATATGCGGGAACTGCCTGTTATCGGCCGGACAAAAAAATCACCGCGACCCGTTTTTCGGGTCGCGGCGATTTTCGAAGATATTCCTTCCGTGGAATTTCGGACGGACGTTATTTGATTTCGATCTGGTGCGAAACCGGCGCGGTCGGAGTCACCTCCTTTTTGGGCAGGTCGATCGTCAGCACGCCGTTCTCGACCTTGGCCGAAATTTTCTGGCGGTCTACGTCGTCGGGCAGCGAGAAACTCTGCTGGAACGAGGTGTAGGAGAATTCGCGCCGCAGGTAGGTTCCCCTATGTCCCTCCTTCTTGTCCTTGTCGCCTTCCTTCTCCTCCTTCTCGCTGCGTTTTTCGAGCGAAATGACCAACTCGTTGTCGGCGTTTACGTTCACCTTGAAGTCCTCCTTCGTCGTGCCCGGAACAGCCAGTTCCACACGGAAGTCCTTCTCGTTCTCGATGATGTTGATCGCAGGCACCGAAGCGTGTTTGTGCTGCATACCCATCCACTCGTCGCCGAAAAAGTCGTTGAACAGACTCGGCAACCAATTCTGATTTCTCATTACAGGCATCATAATTTTGTCCTCCTCAGGTTTATTTGGTTATACATTGTTTTCGTCGTCTCGCGTTCGGAACTTCGTCCCGCCGTTCCGTATGCCGGCGTTCGCCCGTCCCGTCCGGGATTCGACATGCTAAGGAGCAAACCGCGTGCCACTGCCTGCGAGCGGAAATTTTGTCAATTCATGACACGAAATGGCAGCGTGTCGTGCTCTTTTGTCCTGTCGTTGACAGATTGACACGACGAATGGCAGCGGGCGACGCATCCGACGTCGCCCGCTGCCGTTTTCGATTCGCCCGCAGCGGTTACTTTTTGGCTGCGACGGTGCGGACGAATGCCGGGTAGATCAGGTTCGTGTAGTTGCTTTTGGCGCTCTCGATCGTCGAGCCGTCGCCGTCGTAGACCTGTTTGAAGGAGACTTCGTAGAGGAAGCAGCCGCGGTAGCGGTTGTTTTTGAGCAGTTCGTAGTAGAATTCGCCCCAGTCGATCAGTCCGCCGGAGAAGGGTTCGAGGTGCTTGTCCTTGGGATCGGTCGGATCGAGTGCGCCCGGGTTCTGCTGGATGTGCAGGGTTCCCAGACGGGTGCCGATGCGGCGGAGCACGTCGAGTGCGTCGCCGTTGCACACGGGGTCGATGTACTTGCCGTTGAGCGGAATGAGGGCGTGACCCGTGTCGAGGCAGACACGTACCTTTTCCAGCCCTTCGGCATCGAGCAGGTCGAGTAGCGAGTCGCCGTCGTAGGCGAGGCTTCGTGCGCAGTTCTCCACGCACAGAATGGCTTTCGTGCCGTGCTGTGCGTTGCACGATTCGATATGGCGCTGCAACTCGGCCAGCGACTTGCGGCTCTGCGCCGTGCGTTCGGCGAAATCTCCGCCTGTCGTGAGGATCGTGCCGGTATTGGGATGGATGACGAAATGCTGCGGGCGCAGGTGTTCGATCGTCAGTTCGATGAGGCGTTTGAGTTTCAGCACGGCCGTTACGCGCGTATTTTCGTTCGTCGACGAGATGTCGTAGGTCTGATAGGGCAGGTGCAGCCCCCAGAAATCGGCTTTCGTCGAGCGGATCGCCTCGCCGCATTCGGCGAACAGCCCGTCGAGCCGCTCGTCGGTCATGTCGGAGGCGAAGACGATCTTGTCGCTGGCCATGATGTCGATGCACATACCCGCAGCCACGGCACGGCGGCAGTTGGCGGCGTTGACCTGATTGATCGAGATGAGTTTGCCCGGTTTGAGTTGCAGGTTCTCGATCGCTTCGTCGGCTTTGCCGAGTTCGGTGGTGGGGGCGACGGGTACGGGTGCGGCGGGCGGATCCGTTTTGCCGCCCTCGTCGCTACTGCCGCACGATGCATTGAGCAGAAGCGCTGCTGTCAGGAAGAAAACGATGTGTTTCATGATCGGATGGTTCGAAAAACGATCGGCAGGCAGGGACAGCCTGCCGATCGCCGGTTATGCAATTCGTTCGTCAGTTCTTGCGGATCGCGATGTTGTCCAGGCAGATGCGGCCGTCCTTGCTCTCGGCGCCCACGCCGGTCGTGTCCCAGCGGATCTGCGTCTCGGCCGTCGCGCCGTCGATCGTGAGCGTGAAGCAGGACCACTTCTTGAAGTCGTCGTTGGCATGTTTGGGACAGTGCGTCGACGTGATGGCGATCGACTGTCCGTCGGCTGCGGGGGTGATGGCCGTTTCGGCCGTCCCTTCCTCGATGCGCACGCTGGCTGTCTTTATGGTTCCCGCGCCCAGCACCTTGACGGGAATATCGGACGTCGAGGCGAACCGCACGGCGTCGAAGGTGAGCGTGATGCTCGTCGGGCCGCTCAGCGCCGTGAGTTTGGGAGTGGTCAGGATCCCGTACATGTTCCCCGAGGAGCTGGCCGTATTCGAGAGACGGATGTAACCCGGGAATTCGAAACAGTGGGCGATTCCCCAGCCCGTCAGTCCGCGATTGGCCAGATAGGCCGGCGATGCCTCGCCTTCCGAGGCGATCTTGGCGCCGAAAGTGGTATACGACGCCTCCTTCTCGCCCGGTTCGGTACCGTCGATCAGAGCCGTGTCGGTCGATTGTCCCATACGACCGCTTTTGGCGTTCTTGCCGGTCTGGATCCAGTCGCCGCCGTAGACCATCAGGTCGAAATATTGGGCCAGTATCAACGCGGGATCATCGGCTTCGACGAGTTGCAGGTCGTAGCGGAACGGATCCTGCGTGCAGTCGATGCGCAGGTCGATTCGGGCGTCGGCCGTCAGATTGATCCAGAACTTGTTGAGCGGATCGGAGGCCATGCGGCCCAGACTGCGGCGAACGTAGTATTCGGCTGCGGGATAGGTGTAGAAGGGGACGCATGCCCGATCGTTGTTGACCGTACCCACGCCGCCGTTGCCGCTGTACGACAGGAAGCCGTGGGGAACGTTCTCGACGAGTATCTCGAACGAATCGGCGGCGCTGACGGAGACCGTCCCCGTGTAGATCTTCGCTTCGCTTTCGGTCAGTTCGAACAGTTCGCCGTTGCTCTTGCGAACCCAGACGCCCTCCGAGGTGTCGACGAGCTGGAAGGTGAGGCTTACCGGCTCCGAATCCTTCGAGTCGGGCAGTTGTCCGACGGCGTACATCGTGAAGCGGATCGGCTCTTCGGCGCTGAGACCCTTCTGCGTGACGGAGAGCACGTCGGCGCCGACCTCGGTGAACGATGCGGCTTCGCCGAACTTGTAGGCGTAGCCCGCAGCGCCCTTGACGGCCGGCCACGAGACGACGACGCTGCCGGTCTCGTCGCCCTTGACGTAGGTGGGCGCGGGTTGCGGAAGTGTGGGATCGATCTCGAAGTCGATCGTCCGCTCGGCCGAATCGGTCGTGTGGTCGAGATCGCCGACGGCTTTGAGTCGGAAGGTGTGGCCGCCCTCCGCAAGTGCCGTAAGCGTTACGGTGGTCGTGGCTGCGTCGACCGAAGTATAGTCCGCGGCGCCGTCCAGTGCATAGGCGTAGCCGGCGGTCTTCGCGACGGCGTCCCACGTGACGGTCGCTGTCGCCAGTTCGGTGGTGACTTTCAGTTTCGGGCTGGCCAGTTCGATGACTCCCCATCCGTCGTCATTGCTGGAAGAACATCCCCCTCCTGCCAGAAATGCCGCGGCGAGGAGCGTAAGAAACAGATACTTTTTCATAGGTGTGTAGGTTTCGTCGGTTTGAATGTTAGAAATCGGCATGGAAATCGCCGGGGTGCTCCGCCGGATCGGTGAAGACCGTCTGTTCGTACTTGTTGCCGAAGCGGTCGATCGCCTCGACGCGCACGGCCGCAGCGGGGTTTTTGAGCGTGTAGTGGAACATGTGGTCGGACGACTTGCGGTAACTGTCCGTGTTGTTCAGCAACCCGATATGGTAGGCTACGGTCCATGCGTCTATGTCGGAGTTGCGTGTCATCTGGCCGCTCAGTACGTCGTTTTCGTAGACGTTGACCGTCCACGAAGGATCCCAGTTCCAGATGTTGGCTACGATCTGGTCGGCGCCCGTCTGTTTGAAACGGTATTTGGCACCGCCGACAAAGGTGTCGGAGGCGCGGTAGAGGCGGATCTGGAACTGTTCGTCGTGACGAACCGAACGGTAGGCCCACTCCTCCATGCGGTTGCCGTCGATCCGGTAGAGGCCGAATCCGATGGGCGTACCCTCGGTGCAGACGGTCGAACGCCACCATGCGCCGCACGTGGTGCCCGTGACATGCTCGAAGATCTCCTTGCCGTTCTTTCGGTGGATGTAGTTGATGTTCGAGTGGGTGTGGGCCGACATGATCGCCGCATATTCGTACTGCGACAGCAGATCCAGCACCTCGTCGTAGTATTTGTCCGCATCGGCGTGCGCGCTGTTCGTGCCCCAGCCGCCGCGGAACGGAATATGTACGCAGAGGATCACCATCTTGTCCTTCGGCACGAAACTCAGATCCTGTTTGAGCCACGCGTACTGTGCGGCGGTGAATCCGCCTTCGTAGTCGGCGCTGGCCTTGCAGCTGTGGATGACGTTGTCCATCGAGACCACGTGTACGTCGCCGCGGTTGAACGAGTAGTCGACCGGCCCGAAATAACTCTCGTATTTCGCCCGTGCCGCCTTTTCGTCGGCCGTCGGGAATTCGTGGTCGTGGTTTCCGATCGTGGCGAAGACGGGCACTCCCGTCTGCTCCGGTTGCAGGGCGACGACCATGTTGGTGAACAGCGTCCATTTGTTGTTGACGTGGTCGCCCAGCGTGATGCCGTAGCAGGGAACGCCGGCCGAGGCCGCATATTCGCGGATCTCTCTTCCGGCCTCCTCCTTGAAACGCACGGCATGCGACGCCTCGTTGATCTGGGGATCGCCGATGCAGATCAGGTCGAACCGCTTTTCGGGTGCGGCGAGCGCTTCGAGCGTGAAGTCGTAGCGCGCCGTTCCGGCTTGGAGCCGGGCGAAGAAGCGGGGGAGTTTGTAGGTCTTGTCGACGCTCACCTTGTAAGCCGACGGCAGCGAATAGAAGACGAAGCCCGCGTCGGCGTTGCGCGTGAGTGCGTAACGCCCTTCGGCGTCGGTGGCCGTACAGGAGTATCCGTCGCTTACGACCACCCCTTCGACGGGATTGCCGTTCGTATCCTTGATGTAGCCGTAGGTGTCGCCGTCGGCGGGCGTTTCGGTATTGCCGTCGTCGCCGTTGCCGTTCGATTCGTTTCCGCCCTCGTTGTCCGAGCAGGCGGCGAAAGCGGCGAGCAGCAGCACGAGCAATGCGCGGTTCAGGTATTTCAGTATCGAAGTCATATCAGCATGTTTGAATCGGTTATTCCGCTGCGAAACCCGCGTAGCCGGGGTTTTGCGTGATCTGCGGCAGGGCGATGCGCTCGCTTTCGGGGATCGGCCACAGGTAGTCCTTCATCGGGTCGAAGGCCATGTCGATGAATTTGCGCAGGTTGATCTTCTTTCCGTCGAAGGTGTCGCCCTTGTAGGTCACGTGCCAGTTTTCGTCGATCGTAGGAATGGCGTTCGACATCGAACCGTCCGATGCCGGAGCGTAGAGCGTTCCCGAAATCACCTCTTCGGCAATGCCCCAGCGTCGGATGTCGAACCAGCGGAATCCTTCGTTGCACAACTCGACCATGCGCTCGTAACGCAGTGCCGAACGCAGCCCGTTGCGGTCCGATACCGTCAGTACGGGCATGTGGGCGCGGCCGCGGATGGTCTCGATGTCGGCTTTGGCGACGCCCAGATCGCCGCCCGCCCATTCGATGTTGGCCTCGGCGCGGATCAGGTACAATTCGGCCAGACGCATGAGCGGATAGCTCAGCGTGCAGACCGACTTGGTGCCGAATCCGTTGTTGGTCCTGTACTCCTCGATGTCGAGATATTTGCGCCACAGATAGCCGCAGGGGCCCTTCGATCCGTTGGCGCCGTACTCCGACTTGGTGCCGTAGGCCTCCGAATTGGCCACCAGCACGCCCTCCTCCTTGTCGTTGTAGTTCATGATCTTCTGAACCGAGGGGTTGGTTTCGAACTGCATTCCCAGCACGCGCGAACCCGGCCGCACGCAGAAGAGGTCGAGACGGGGATCGCGGTTTTTCCAGGGCTCCTTGTAATCGAACAGCGGCGATTCGGCGATCGATTTGCCGTCGGTGCACTGGATCGCGTCGATGAACATCTGCGTGGGACTGAAATAAGAGCAGCCTCCGGCGATGCGCGGTGCGGCGTAGTATCCGGCGTTGTGCTGGTTGCCCGATATCATGGCGTTGTACTGCAAGGCCCAGATCCATTCGTCGCTGTTGGCGTGGCCGCTCAGGCCGAAGAGGTTCGTCGCACTGGGTTCGCCCTTGGTGTAGTCTTCGCCGCAGAAGCGCGTATCGTAGGGTTCGAGGGCGTAGCCGGCATCCTTGGCCAGCGTGAGCGCCTTGTCGGCATATTTGGCGGCCTCTTCGAAGAATCCCCAGTTCAGGCAGATGCGGGCTTTGAGTCCGTAGGCGCCCACGCGGCCCAGACGGGTCGAGCCGTAGGTCGCCTTGTTGTGCCGCAGCGGCAGGAAGTCGAGCATCTCGTCTTTGAGATCCTCGTTGAGAATCTTGTCGATGACTTCGGCGCGCGGCGTGCGGGTATAGCTGTCGCCCAGCCCCAGCACGTGATCGATGTAGGGAATGTCGCCGTAGAGCTGGCAGCCCCATTCGTAGACGTAGGCGCGCGTGAGCAGCAGTTCGGCCTTGTACATGTTGTACTCCTGTTCGCTCATCAGATCGCGCATCTTGTCGATGCCGTCGAGCACGAGGTTGGCGCGGGCCGCGGTCTTGTAGATGTTGTTGTAGACCTTTTCGACCCATGCGTTGTCGGTGGGAAGTTTCGACTGCTGCTGGTAGTTGTAGTTGGCGGCGTTGAGACGCGATGCGCCGATATCGCTGGCGTTGTCCTGGATGCCGGGGAAAGGCGTCGAGGAGGCGTCGATCAGCGTCAGACCCTTGTAGGCGGCGAATACGCCCGCCTCCACCTCCGCTTTGGATGCGGGGAAGGTCAATGCGTTCGGGCCGTTGAGATAGCTCTTGTCGAGCGAGCAGCCTGCGGCGAGGAGTCCGCACAGCGCTGCACCTAATATGATCTTTTTCATGGTTGGTTTCCGCATTAGAATTTGAGATCGAGTCCGATCGTGACGAGTTTTACCTGGGGATAGTTGTTCGCCGAACCGAGTTTGACGAGGTCGAAATCGCCGCTGGCGTCGCCGTCGTAACCCACTTCGGGATCGTAACCGTCCCAGAAATTGGTAGCCGTGAAGAGGTTCTGCGCGTTGACGTAGACGTAGGCCGATTTGAGTCCGATCTTGCGCATCCAGCTTTTGGGCAGGTCGTAGCCGAGCTGGATGTTTTTCAGACGCAGGTAGGCGGCGCTCTTCATCCAGAACGACGAGTCGTACCAGTTGTTCTTGTTGGCGCTCGTCAGACGGGGCGTCACGCCGCCGGGATTCGCGGCGCAGGCGAAGTCGATGTGCTCCTTGCGGAACGTACCGCCCTGGTTGCTCGGCATGACGTAGTAGGTGTTCAGATAACCGTCCGTCTTGCCGACGCCCTGGAACAGCATGCTCAGGCGAAGCCCCTTCCAGCCGAAGTCGAGATTGAGACTGTATGTGTAGCGGGGGATCGTGCTGCCGACGATGGTTTTGTCGTTTTCGTCGATCGTGTTGCTGCCGTCGATGTCGGCATAACGGATGTCGCCGATCTGAACCGTCTCCTTGAATTGCGGGCAGTTGGCGTTGACCCAGTCGGCCTCCTCCTGCGTGCGGATGATACCGAGGCTTTCGAGGGCGTAGATGCTGCCGATCGAATAGCCCTCCTGATTGCGCAGTACGCCGCTGGTCGAGGTTTTGCCGCGCATGTCGACGATCTCGTTCTTGACGTCCGAGACGTTGGCCTGTACGCCGAAGGTGAAGTCGCGCCAGCGGTTGTTGTACCCGATGCTGAGTTCCCAGCCGGTGTTGCGCACCTTGCCGGCGTTCTGGTAGGGGGCGTTCAGACCCACGCCGGCCGGAATGTCGAGTTTCATCAGGATGTCGTCGGTGTTCTTGCGGTACCAGTCGGCCGTGATGTTGAGTTTCGAGAAGAGCGTGACGTCGACGCCCACGTCGAGCATCGTCGTGGTCTCCCACTTGATGTCGGGGTTGGCCAGCGTGTTGAGCGTTACGAGCGACGCCGGCGTGCCGTTCATCGAAATATGCCCCAGCGCGAGGTTCGGCGTGGTGGGATAGTAGCTGGCCGCATCGCCGCCGGCGAGGTTCTGGTTACCCAGCGTTCCGTAGGATGCACGGATTTTCAGCCCGTCGAGGATGTGCTTGGCGTTCTCCATGAACGGCTCCTCCGAGATGCGCCAGGCGCCCGATACCGACGGGAAGTAGCCCCAGCGGTTGGATTTGCTGAAACGCGACGAACCGTCGATACGCAGGTTGGCTTCGAGCAGGTAACGCTCCTTGAAGTTGTAGTTCAGACGGCCGAAGTAGGATTGGATGGCCCATTCGTAGCGGTGGCCGCTGTTGTCCATGTTCTCGATCTCGCCCACGTCGATCTGATCGTAGTCGGGGTAGTTGAAGACCTGGCGGTAGGCCGAAAGGTACTTGTAGTCGTAGGTGTTGCGTTCGGCGCCGAGGATGAGTTTCAGGTCATGGCCGCTGAAATTCTTCTTGAAGGTCATCAGGAAGTTGTAGTTGCCGTAGAAGGCGCGCGATCCCGATTCGGTGAGCGTGGCGTAGGGAGTGGAGGTGAGCGTGGCCGTACCCTCCATGTCCTGATAGGTCGTGACGGGCTTCTTCCAGTTGTGTTTGTTGGTGGTCGCGTAGCGCGGTGCCAGCATTCCTTGCAGCGAGAGCCATTCGACCGGTTCGTAGGTCAGCGTGATCGCCCCCGACAGACGCAGTGTATTGTTCTTGTTCTGGCCGCCTTCGAGCATCAGCGCTACGGGGTTGTTGCCTTGCAGGCCCAGGCCGTTGTAGAGTCCCGTCGAGAACTGGTTGGGGATGTCGGCCGAACGGGTGTTCATGTAGTTGAAGATCGTTCCCTGGTAGGGCGACGAGCGGCGGTCGCCGTTCGAGAACGAGAGATCGAGTTTCATCGACAGCTTGTCGTTGAACTTGACGTCGGCGTTGTTGCGGAACGTGTAGCGCTGGAAATCGGTAGTCTCGATGATACCGTTCTGATCGACATAGCCCAGCGTGGTGAGCATCCGCACGCGTTCGCTGCCGATGCCGAGCGAAACGGTGTGGCTGTGCGAGAGGCCCGAGCCGGTGAGGACGGCATCCTGCCAGTCGGTATTGGGATAGAGGTCGGGATCCTTGCCCATGTTCTTGCGGTAAAGCGCCATCGACTCGTCGTCGTAGGTCGGGGCGTTGCCGTCTTGCAGGTTCATGGCGTTGGTCAGCTCGCGGTATTCGAGTGCGTTGACCGTTTCGGGCAGGTCGGTAGGCGACTGCCAGCCGACGGTTCCCTTGTAGGTGACGGTGAAGCGTTCGGTCGAGCTGCGTTTGGTCGTCACCAGAATGACGCCGTTGGCCGCGCGCGAACCGTAGATCGACGACGACGCTGCGTCTTTGAGGATGGAGATGGATTCGATGAGTACGGGATCGACGCTGTCCAGACTGCCCTCGATCCCGTCGATGAGCACCAGCGGGGCGGTCGAGCTGCCGCCGAACGAATTGATACCGCGGATGCGGATGGCACCACCGTCGGCACCCGGGGCGCCCGACGGCGTGGTGACGGTCACGCCCGGAGCCATACCCTGCAAGGCGACCGATGCCGAAACGACCGGACGCTTTTCGAAGGTCGAGGCATCGATCGTCGATACCGAACCCGTGACGTTGACTTTTTTCTGGGTGCCGTAACCGACGACGACGACATCGTCGATCTGTTCGCTGTCGCTTTGAAGAGCGATCTCGTAAAAGGTTTTCGAGGTGACCTCTACGGTCGCTTCCCGATACCCGATGTAGGAAACCGCCAGTTGTTGGCCTTGGGAGGCGTTTACGGTAAATTTACCTTCGGTGTTGGTCGTAGTTCCCCCCCCCTCGGGCCGGGCATTCTGCATGACGATTACGGTCGCTCCGACCAGCGGCGCCCCTTCCGCATCGGTGACGATTCCGTTCACGGCGGTCTTTTGGGCGAATGCGACTACACTGAATGCAGAGAGACCGACTGCCAGCAGCAGTCTCGTTAACGGGTGTAGCAGTTTTTTCATTGGTGTAAGGTTAAATGGTAAGTGTTTAAGTTGGATTTCTTTCGTCCGTTTCTCGCCATGGCACGGCTCGCGCAAGCGCGGCTCTGCTCATTTGGCTTAGCGAAAACGTTGAATTTCTTTCGTCCATTTCTCGCCTCGGCAATTCGAGCAGGCTCGATTGCACTCGGCTTAACGAAATGGTTGGGTTGTCGTTCGAACAAGTGGGTCGAGAAGCGATCCGGCGGGGCTGCCCGACCCTCGGATCAGAGATTCATGCGGTGGTTCATTCGTCGGGTTTCGTTTTTTTTGAAAGTTTTAGGTTTGGTTGTCTACGGCCGTTTTTCCGCCTCGGCATAGCCCGAATTTCACTTGGTTTTGCGTTCGGCTTAACGAAAACGTCGTTAATGTTAACAAAAATAAATAAAGAATTTGTTTGTTGCAATACTTATCGAAAGAAAAAGATCATTTTCTATCTTTTTCGGAGTCGGGTATTTGGTTTTGATCGGAAACGGAATTCGTCCGGAGCGGCACGAGCCGTGGCGGGAAATGCGGAAAAATGAATAATGAAATCAGGGTTGCGAGCAGCCGGAAAGAACACGGGCGGCGAGGTGTCGCCGCGCCGCCCGCTTTGCCGCCGTCGGACAGACGGATTACAGCGTCAGCTCGATCTGCGGATGGTCCTGTTCGGAGTACCACATGTTCTCGACGGTCAGGCGCAGCGGCCTGTTCTGCGCAACGGTGGTCGTGACGGTCGAGAAGGGGTTGAGGATAAACGGATTCTGGCCCGGAAGCCGCAGAACGTACTGCACCGAGCTGTTGTTCGTCAGGCTCACCGTGCGGCGTCCCTTCGCATCGGTGTGGAGCACGCTCGTGCGCACCGATGCCGTGAAGAGGTCTTTCAGCAGTTGTTCGTCGCCGGCGATCGTACCGAACGAGTAGGCCAGCGTGCGGCGCGCCTCGATGGCTTCGCGCAGCGCTTCGAGCGTGTTCTCCTTGGCGAAGATCAGCGTCATGTTGCGGCGGTGTCCCTGTGCGCGATAGGTTTCGGTCGCCGAGTCGTGGATGTCGGTGTTGGCCGAGACGAAGAGGTTTTTGGCGTGCGCCCGCGAAATGGCCTTGGGGTAGAACTCGCCGCCGTTCATGATCTCGATGCCGTCGATCAGCCCTTCGCCGTAGGCCGCGACCTCGAATTCGGGGTGTTCGAGACTTTTGCGGCGCCAGCCCGGGTGGTTGTGCATCACCAGCGCCCCCTGCGCCTTGGCGTTGCGCAACGATTGCAGGGCGTCGGCGGCGTAGATCGCGTTGTTGTCGGTGGTGAAAAGCGCGTTGTAGTGGCCGTAGGCGATCGGTTCGCGGGTGATTTCCGCGCCCGGAATGATCGTGATGCCGTACTTCGCGGCCGTCTCCTGCGCCAGCTTTACCGGGAAGTTCAGGTCGGACCGGATTCCCTGCTCGTCGGCCGGTTTGGCGATGATGTTGTAATTGACAGGTTCGGTGCCTTCCGGAACGTAACCTTTGAGGAAGTTGAGCATCTTGCCCTCGTGGCGGCGGTACTCCACGTGTTCGGTGATGGCCAGCACGTCCAGACCGTCGTACCACGCTTCGCGGACGCGGAATTCGGGCGTGCAGTCGCCGTCCGAGTAGATCGAATGGGTGTGCAGGTCGGCCTTGTAGACGGTGTAGCCGCCTACTTCGGGCAGTACGAACTCGACGCGCTGCGGGGCGATGCGCAGCGAGTGGCGCGTGATGTCGGGATTGGCGGAGTCGGTGTAATAGTGTTGTCCGGTCGCGGTGAACGTCGCCGTCAGGGCAGCGCAGAAGAAGAGAAGTTTTTTCATGGCATAGTAGTTATGGGTTGTTCTTTGCAAAGATAAGAAAAAAATTCGAAACGATCCGGATTCCGGATCGTTTCGAATGGGAATGAGAAAGGTCTCTCTGCGATTTCCGTCTTTTCGTCCCCTATCCGCAGGGCGGCGGTTCATCGCCGTGTACGGCGGAACGCATCTCTTCGAGACGTGTACGGCGGCTCCGGCCGGCGGCGGGTCGCGGGCCGGGGCGAATCGTTGGAACCATTTCGTTAAACCGAGCGCAGAACTGAACGCAGTTCGGGCTATGGCGAGGCGAGAAATGGACGAAAAAAATTCAAGGATATTCGTCTCCGGTGGGATTCATGAAACAGGGGAGTATCCGCGTCGCGGATACTCCCCTGTTTTTGCGTATTCGGGGCTCGGAACTACTTCGCGAAGCCCTTGCCGATGGCCAGAAAATCTTCGGCTTTGAGCGCTGCGCCGCCGATCAGACCTCCGTCGACGTCCTCCTTGGCGAAGATCTCGGCTGCGTTGGACGGTTTGCACGACCCGCCGTAGAGGATCGGGCACTCCTCGGCCGCTGCGCCGAACTTGGCGGCCAGCACCTTGCGGATGTAGGCGTGGATCTCCTGCGCCTGCTCGGCCGTCGCGGTCTTGCCCGTGCCGATGGCCCATACGGGTTCGTAGGCGATGACCAGCTTGCCGAACTGTTCCGGCGTGAGGTTGTAAACCACCTCTTCGATCTGCGCCTTCACCACGTCGAAATGTTTGCCTGCCTCGCGTTCGTCGAGGTTCTCGCCTACGCAGTAGATCGGAACGAGGTCGTTGGCATAGGCCTGCTCCATCTTGCGGTTGAGCGTCCCGGAGGTCTCGCCGTAGTACTGGCGGCGCTCCGAGTGGCCCAGGATCACGTACTTGCAGCCCAGTGCCGCGATCATCGACGCGGCTACTTCGCCCGTGTAGGCCCCTTTGGCCTCGGCGGCGCAGTTCTGGGCGCCGACGGCGATTCCCGTCCCTTCGAGCGTCTTGCTCACCTCCGACAGGTGCGTGAAGGGAGGACATACGATGAACGACACGCAGTCGCATACGGTGTGCTTGCCTGCTGCGACCTGTTTGGCCAGTTCTACGCCTTCGGCAGGCAGGGTATTCATTTTCCAGTTGCCTGCTACGATCTTCTTTCTCATTGCTGTGATTTTTTAAGTTTATGATTGTAACGGATGATTGTCAGGTATCCCGCCAGCGCCGAGACGACGATGAAGAGCAGCAGCGATCCCCACACCCGCCGTTCGAACGGCGCGCCGTACCAGAGCAGGACGGCGCCGGTCACGGCCGGCAGGATCGGGAAGCTGTTGACCCACCACGTCACGGCGAAGGCGTTGAGCACCTTCGTGCGCTTGATGACGTCGACGGGCAGGACGATGAAGCGGACCCAGTACCACCCCAGCAGTGCCAGCAGCACCCAGCGTGCCGTCGCCGGTGCGATCCAGCCCCGCAGGGCCAGCAGCGTGGCGGCGACCGCCGCGGCGGCCAGTGCGAGCAGGAGTTTGCGTGTACGGTCCATCGTCGGCTCGCGCGGTTATTCTGCGGCGGGGGCGCACCAAGCCTTCACCTCCTCGATCGAGGGGGCTTTCAGTCCCAGTTTGTTCTTTTTGTTGAAGCCGCACAGATCGTTGAAAAACTTCCCTGCCGGCAGCTTGCGCAGCGCGTCGACGGTCAGGTAGCCCATCTTCTGAATGACGGGAATCCACTCGGCCGGCACGCCGATGGCGGCGTAGGCTTCGTCGGGGTCGCGCTGCACCTTCTTTTCGGGGCGCATCTGCGGGAAGAAGAGCACGTCCTGAATCGACGACTGTCCGGTGAGGAACATCGTCAGGCGATCGATTCCGATGCCCATGCCCGAACACGACGGCATACCGTATTCCAGAGCGCGCACGAAATCCATGTCGATGAACATCGCCTCGTCGTCGCCCTTCTCCAACAGCCGCAGCTGTTCCTGAAAACGTTCCAGCTGGTCGATCGGATCGTTCAGCTCCGAGTAGGCGTTGCACAGCTCCTTGCCGTTGACGAAGAGTTCGAACCGCTCCGTCAGATCGGGGTTGTCGCGGTGGCGCTTGCACAAGGGCGACATCTCGATCGGATAGTCGCAGACGAACGTCGGCTGGATGAGCTCCTCCTCGCAGTACTGGCCGAAGATGGCGTCGATGAGCTTGCCTTTGCCCATCGTCTCGTCGACTTCGACGCCCAGCCGCCTGCACGCTTCGCGCAGCTGCTCCTCGGACTGGCCGGTGATGTCGTAGCCGGTCTTTTCGCGGATGGCTTCGGTCATCGTCACGCGGCGGAACGGCGCCTTGAATGAGACGGCCTTGCCGTCGATCGTAAGGTCGGTCGTCCCGTTGGCGGCCAGCGCCACATGTTCGAGCATCTGCTCGGTGAACTCCATCATCCACAGGTAGTCCTTGTAGGCGACGTAGATCTCCATGCAGGTGAATTCGGGGTTGTGCGTGCGGTCCATGCCCTCGTTGCGGAAGTTCTTGCCGAACTCGTAGAC